>Ga0105239_10008340_pt1 | contig 11808 bp, 8 predicted proteins | sample KBSC44metaG_FD_92761 | JGI IMG/M metagenome (GOLD analysis project Ga0105239, IMG submission 92761) | Corn rhizosphere microbial communities from Kellogg Biological Station, Michigan, USA - KBS C4-4 metaG | ecosystem: Host-associated > Plants > Roots > Rhizosphere > Soil | place: Michigan, USA...
AGCACGTCGGACTCCGGCTGCCACTGGGTCTCGGTGAAGAACCCCCAGCCGTAGTGCTTCAGCGTCGGCACCGACTGGAGCGCCAGGAACAGACCGATCCCGCCGGTGATCAGCAGCACAGTCGCACCGGTCGAGCGGGCGACGTAGGCGAAGACCCGGTCGACCCCGGTGTGCGTCGACGCCAGCACCCGGGGAACAGCCTGCTGTGCAGGCCGCTCCTCACTGGCGAGGGTGGTCACGTCTGTTGCCCCGATCGGTCGTCGTGCCGGTCGCGGACAATCTCAGGAAGGCGGGCGACCAATCAGGGCGCGTGGGGTGAACGCAAGCAGAACACTCGATTGCCGGGCCGGAAGATGGTTCTTTCGGGCTATGCCGAACCGGCCGAAATCAGACCGCCCAGGGACCTTCGGGTGCACTGACCCGGGCCTCGTCGGCCTCCTGGTCGGTGAGCTTCTCCTGGCTCTGCCGCTCGGCCTCGACCCGGCGCAGGTAGTGGTCGACCTCCTCGTCGACGACGGCCCGGTCCCAGCCGAGCACCGGGGCCATCAGCTCGGCGACCTGGGGCGCGCAGAGGACGCCGCGGTCGAAGGTCTCGATCGAGATCCTGGTACGCCGGGTGAGCACGTCGTCGAGGTGGCGCGCGCCCTCGTGGGTGACCGCGTAGACGACCTCACCGCACAGGTAGTCCTCGGCGTGGATCAGCGGCTCGGCGAGCTCCGGCCGATCCTGCAGCATCGGCAGGATCTCGTCGACGAGGCCCCCGTAGCGCCGCAGGAGGTGGTCGATCCAGCCGACGTCGAGGCCGGCAGCGCGAGCCAGGGCAACCCGCTGGTTGGTGCGGGTCTCGAACCCCTGCGCGCCCAGCAGCGGCAGCCGGTCGGTGATGCTGGGACCGACCTCGCCGGAGTAGCGGCGCAGGGTGCGGGCTGCCATGTCGACGGCGTCGCGGGCCATCACCCGGTAGGTGGTGAGCTTGCCGCCCGCGATCAGCACAAGGCCGGGCATCGGCGCGACCACGGTGTGCTCGCGGGAGATCTTCGAGGTGGCCTCGACCTCACCCTTGAGCAACGGTCGGAGGCCGGCGTACACGCCCTCGACGTCGTCGTGGTCCAGCGGCGTGCGCAGCAGCTTGTTGACGTGGCCCAGGACGTAGTCGATGTCCGCGCGGGACGCGGCCGGATGGGCCAGGTCGAGCTGCCACGGCGTGTCGGTCGTGCCGATGATCCAGTGCCGCCCCCACGGGATCACGAACAGCACCGACTTCTCGGTCTTCGTGATGAAGCCGGTCTCGGACCGGATCCGGTCACGCGGTACGACGAGGTGGATCCCCTTGCTCGCCTCGACGTGCAGGGCTCCGCGGCCGCCGACCAGCTCCTGGATCTCGTCGGTCCACACGCCCGCGGCGTTGATCACCACCCGGGCCCGGACCTCCAGGTCGACGTCGTTCTCGAGGTCGCGGGCCCGGACCCCGACGACGCGGTCGCCGTCGCGGAGGAAGCCGGTCACCCTGGTGCGGGAGGCGATGTGGGCGCCGTACGCCGCAGCGGTGCGGGCGATCGTGACGACGAGCCGGGCGTCGTCGACCTGGCAGTCGTAGTAGCGGATCGCGCCGGTGAGCTCGTCGGTGCGCAGGTCCGGCGCCATCCGGGCGAGCTGCCGGCGGAAGAGGTGCTTGTGCTTCGGCACGCCCATGTCGTACTTGCCGGCCATCGCCATCGCGTCGTAGAGCGCGACTCCGGCGCCGACGTACGGCCGCTCCCAGGTGTGGTGGAGCGGGTAGAGGAACGGCACCGGCCGCACGAGGTGCGGAGCGATCCTGGTCAGCAGCAGACCACGCTCCTCCAGGGCCTCGCGCACCAGTGCGAAGTCGAACATCTCCAGGTAGCGCAGGCCTCCGTGCACCAGCTTGCTGCTCCGGCTGCTGGTGCCGCTGGCGTAGTCGCGCTGCTCCAGGAGGGCGGTCGAGAGTCCGCGCGAGACCGCGTCGAGCGCGACACCGGCACCGACGACACCCGCGCCGACCACGAGCACGTCCAGGTCGGGCACGGCCGGCTCGGCGGTCCGGGCCATCGCCGCCAGGGCCTGGGCACGCTGGAACGGGCCCAGGTCCGCGGAGATGCTCACACCCTCAGTCTTCCACCGCGGTGTGACGGGGTCGTTACTGGACGACGACCTCGATGCGCTGGAACTCCTTGAGCTCGGTGTAGCCGGTGGTGGCCATCGCCCGGCGCAGGGCGCCGACGAGGTTCATCGTGCCGTCGGCGACGCGGGAAGGGCCGAAGAGGATCTCCTCGAGGGTCCCGACGCTGCCGATCTGGACCCGCTCGCCCCGGGGCAGCTCGGTGTGGTGGGCCTCGGCGCCCCAGTGGTAGCCCTGCCCCGGCGCGTCGGTGGCCCGGGCCAGCGGGCTGCCGATCATCACGGCATCGGCACCGCACGCGACCGCCTTCGCGATGTCACCGCTCCTGCCGATCGAGCCGTCCGCGATCACGTGCACGTAGCGGCCGCCGGACTCGTCCATGTAGTCGCGGCGCGCAGCGGCGACGTCGGCGACGGCGCTGGCCATCGGCACCGCCACACCGAGCACCGTGCGGGTGGTGTGCGCGGCGCCGCCACCGAAGCCGACGAGCACGCCGGCCGCGCCGGTGCGCATCAGGTGCAGGGCGGCCTGGTACGTCGCACAGCCGCCGACGATCACCGGCACGTCGAGCTCGTAGATGAACTCCTTCAGGTTCAGCGGCTCGGCCTGCCCGGAGACGTGCTCCGCGCTCACGGTCGTGCCGCGGATCACGAACATGTCGACCCCGGCGTCGACGACCGTCTTGGCGAACTCCTTGGTCCGCTGGGGCGACAGCGCGCCGGCGACGGTGACACCGGCGTCGCGGACCTGCTTGACCCGCTGGCTGATCAGCTCGGGCTTGATCGGCTCGGCGTAGACCTCCTGCATGCGCCGGACGGCCTCGCCGGAGTCCAGCTCCGCGATGCCGGCGAGCAGGTCGGTCGGGTCGTCGTACCGGGTCCAGAGGCCCTCCAGGTTGAGCACGCCGAGGCCGCCGTACCGACCGAAGGCGATCGCGGTCTCGGGCGACATCACCGAGTCCATCGGGGCGGCCAGGATCGGGAGCTCGAAGCGGTAGGCGTCGATCTGCCAGGCGGTCGAGACCTCCTCCGGGTCGCGCGTGCGACGACTCGGCACGATGGCGATGTCGTCGAAGGAGTACGCGCGGCGGCCCCGCTTGGCTCGTCCGATCTCGATCTCGGTCACCGGCAAAGACTATCGGCCGGGTGCCCGGTCGCCGACCTCCACCAGACCGTGGTCCACGGCGAGAGTGGCTGCGTCTCGACGGTTGTCCACCTCGAGCTTGCGGAGCACCGCGGACACGTGGTGGTCGACCGTCCGGCGGGACAGGTGCGAGCGTTCGGCGATCTCCGCGTTGCTCAGCCCCAGCGCGAGCAGGGCCAGGACGTCGGCCTCGCGCGCCGTGAGCCCGAACGGGTGGCTCGCGGTGGTCGAGCGCGGGCCCCGCGGGAGACTGCGGACGCCCCGCTCGCGGAGGTCCCGCCGGGCGACGTCGGCCGCGGCCAGGGCACCGAGGTCGTGCAGGACGGAGAGCCCCTCACGCGACTCGTCCCCACCCGCGGCCACCAGCGCCCAGGCCCGCTCGTAGGGGTGGCCGAGCCGCTGCCACTCCTCGGCAGCCTCGGCGAAGCGCCCGCCGAGCTCGAGCCGGTACGGCGTCGCCACCTCCTCGTCCGGCACCGGAGCGTCCTCGATCCCGGCGCGGCTCCTCAGCACGAGGAGCTCGCCGGTGAGCCACGGGTGGCCCAGCTCCAGGCATGCGGCGAGGACCTCGTCGGTCTCCCCCGCCACCTCCGCGCCACGCCCGGCAAGGATCAGCGCTTCCGCCCTGGCGGCTGCGACCGGAGCGAGACCCTGGAGCTCGTCGGCGCGTCGTGCGTGCGCGAGGGCGTTGTCGAGCAGTGCCCACGCGTCAGGCTCTCCTCGACGGGACCGCAGCAGGCCGAGGACGGTCGCCGGGGTGATCCGGGACGGCAGAGCAGCGCGCGGGTTGGTGAGGACGGTGGCGGCGTCCGCGTTCGCGGCGTCGTACCGGCCCCCGTCGAGGTGCACGCGGGCGCGCCACCCGATCATGTAGAGCCGCCACGAGTCGAGGTCGTGGTCCTCGCAGTACTCGATGCCGGCATCCAGGTGGCGAAGGGCCTGGTCGAGCTGGTGGTGCTCGGTGCTGACCCCGCCGAGGTTGGTGAACGCCCGCGCGGCGTGCTCCTCCAGGCCGTGCGCGAGGGCGAGCTCGAGGCTCTGTCCCAGCTTCTCCGCGCCCTCGTGCCGACCGGCGAGCAGCAGCGCCGTGCCCGCGTTGTTGAGTGCATGGGCGATGATCTCGGTCTCGCCGAGCTCCTCGGCGAGCGATTGTGCACGACGGCCCCACTCCAGGGCCCCGGTCAGGTCGTGCGCGAGCATCCGCAGCTGGGCCCGGTTGCTGTAGGCCATCGCGAGCTCGCGACCCGGCGGGAGCCGCTCGAGGATCGTGACCGCGGAGTCGGCGGCGCTCACCGCCGTGGCCCGGTCCCCTCGGAACCAGGCGAGGCGCGAGAGCCACCGCCAGGAGTCGCCTTCCCGCAGCCGGTCGCCTGCGCGGGAGTGCAGCTCGAGAACCTGCTGGCGGGAGGCGATCGCCTCGTCCATGCGGTCGGTGAGGTAGCACTCGTAGGAGTGCCGCTCGAGCAGCTCGGCCCGACGCGCGCCCGGCGCCTGACCTGCGTGCGCGAGCGCCAGCGCGAACTGGTCCGCGGCTTCGCGGTGAGCGCCCAGCGACGCTGCCCGTTCGCCGGCGGCTGAAGCGAACCGCAGGACCGCAGCGTCGTCGCCCGCACGGTCCGCGTGGTGGGCGATCCGGGCCGGGTCCACCGGCGGCTCTCGCTCGACGAGCGCGTCGAGGACTCGTGCGTTCAGCTCGACGCGGACCGCAGGTGACAAGGACTCCTCCACGCTGACCCGGGCGATCTCGTGGCGGAACCGGACTGCCGCTCCCTCCTCCACGAGCATCCCCGAGGTGAGGCAGCCCTCCAGCCCCGAGTACGCCGACCCGGCGACCCGCGCGAGCAACCAGAGCTCTGCGCGACCGGGCATGACCGCGACCACGTCGAGCAGGGCCTGCTCGTCAGGACCCACCCGAGATCGTCGGGCCAGCACGGCGTCGCGGACCGTGTCGGGGACGGCGCTGGCCCCGTCGGCGAGCACCTCGCTGACGAAGAACGGGTTGCCCTGGGTGAGCGCGTGCAACGCGGCCGCCTCGGAGGAGGTCGAACCCGACAGCTGCGCGACGCCGTCGACGGAGAGCGGGGGCACCGTGAGCCGGGCGACCGAGCGCTCGGCGGCGAGCTCACCCAGCAGCGTCCGCACGGGATGCGCGCGGCCGACCTCGTCGTCGCGGTAGGTGGCCAGCACGAGGCCGGGCAGCCGGTGCAGGCGGCGACCGAGCACGCGCAGGAAGTCCAGCGTGGCCTCGTCGGCCCAGTGCATGTCCTCGAAGACCAGGACGGCCGGGTCGTCCGCCCGGAGCTGCGCCGCCAGCGCCGCGACCAGCTCGACCGACGAGCTGCCCTCGTCGACCAGGGCCTCGAAGGCGCCACCCAGCTCGGCAGCGACGTCGAGCACCGGGCCCAGCGCGCGCGGGGCGTGCAACGGTTCGGCGGAGCCCCGCCAGACCGGTCCCGCGCAGCCCGCGACGAAGGCGGCGAGCAGCGAGGTCTTGCCGACCCCCGCCTCACCCCCGACGAAGACCATGCGGCCCGATCCCGCTGCCCGGACGGCGGCGAGGTGCTCGGAGAGCGCCGCGAGCTGGACCGACCGCTCGACGAGCCGCGGTGCGCCGTCGTTCATCCGCGCATGGTCGCACGCACGCTCGGGCGCTCGCCACGACCGCGGTGCGGGTCGGCCGGGGTGCGGGCTCAGAACCCCGTGTAGTTCGGCGCTTCGACAGTCATCTGGACGTCATGCGGGTGGCTCTCCTTGAGCGAGGCCGAGGTGATCCGGATGAACTGGCCCTTCTCCTGCAGCTCGGGGATCGTGCGGGCACCGACGTAGAACATCGACTGGTTCAGCCCGCCGATGAGCTGGTGCGCCACGGCCGAGAGCGGTCCGCGGTAGGCGACCTGTCCCTCGATGCCCTCCGGCACGATCTTGTCGTCGCTGGTGACCTCGGCCTGGAAATAGCGGTCCTTGGAGTAGGACTTCTTGCCCCGGCTGGACATCGCCGCCAGAGAGCCCATGCCGCGGTAGGACTTGTACTGCTTGCCGTTGACGAAGACCAGGTCTCCGGGGCTCTCCTCGCACCCGGCCAGGAGCGACCCGACCATGACCGAGTCGGCGCCGGCGACGATCGCCTTCGCGATCTCGCCCGAGTGCTTCAGGCCGCCGTCGGCGATCACCGGTACGCCGGCCGGGCGCGCCGCGAGCGACGCCTCGTAGACCGCCGTGACCTGCGGGGCACCGACGCCGGTGACCACGCGCGTGGTGCAGATCGACCCCGGCCCGACGCCCACCTTGATCGCGTCGGCCCCGACGTCGATGAACGCCTGGGCGCCTGCGCGGGTCGCCACGTTGCCGCCGATCACCTGCACGTGGCGGGTGGCCGGGTCGGACTTGAGCCGGGCCACCATGTCGAGCAGCAGGCGCACGTGACCGTGGGCGGTGTCGGCGACGAGCACGTCGACGCCGGCCTCGATCAGCCGCGTCGCACGCTCCCAGGCATCACCGAAGTAGCCGATCGCCGCACCGACCATCAGCCGGCCGTCGGGGTCCTTGGAGGCGTGCGGGAACTGCTCGGACTTCACGAAGTCCTTCACGGTGATCAGGCCGGCCAGCCGACCCTCGGAGTCGACGATCGGCAGCCGCTCGCGCTTGTGCTGCCGCAGCAGGGTGGTCGCGTCCTCACGGGAGATCCCGACGGGCGCGGTGATCAGCGGAGTCGGGGTCATCACCTCGTCGACCTTCGTGGTCGCCCACTCCGCGACGGGCGTGAACCGCAGGTCGCGGTTGGTGATGATGCCGAGGAGCCGGTTGTCGACGTCGACGACCGGGAACCCGGAGATGCGGTACTCCCCCGCCAGCTGGTCGAGCTGCTCGAGCGTGGCGTCGGGGCCGATCGTGACCGGGTTGGAGATCATCCCCGTCTGGGTGCGCTTGACGAGGTCGACCTGGTAGGCCTGGTCGGCGATCGAGAGGTTGCGGTGCAGCACGCCGATGCCGCCCTCGCGGGCCATCGCGATCGCCATCCGCGACTCGGTCACCGTGTCCATCGCGGCGCTCACCAGCGGGACCTTGAGGGTCAGCTCGCGGGTCAGGCGCGTCGTGGTGTCGATCTCGGTGGGATTGAGGTCCGACTCGCCCGGCAGCAGCAGGACGTCGTCGTAGGTCAGGCCCAGCGCCGCGAACTTCGGCGGGACGTCGGCGGCGAGGGGGGCGTCGTCGGGACCGGTGGTCATGCTCCAGTCTAACGACCGACGGGCTCCACCACGGGACGCACCCCGGCAAGGCTGACGTGCACGCTCAGGCCGTGCTCGGTGAGCCGGATCCGGCCGCGCATGCCGGAGGCCGCCAGGACCGGTACGACGCCTTCTTCGCTCGCGGGCGCCAGCAGCACCATCTCCACCGCACCCCGCCCGGCGGCCAGACCGCTCAGGTGGCGCAGCAGCTGCCGGCCGATGCCCAGGCGACGCCAGGCAGGAGCGACCTCGAGACCGGCCTGGACCGAGCCGTCGTCGACCATCGCCTGCAGCGTGCCGGCACCGACGACGTGCTGGCCGATCCGGGCCGTCACGCCGGACTCGCCGACGTCGTACTCGACGACCGAGGTGGGGGCCGAGTCCGGGGACGGTGCCACCTCATGGGAGGACGTGGCGGACCGCCCCCGGCCGGCCATCTCGGCGAGGACCTCGGCGCGGACCTGCTCGGTGGCAGACCAGGAGACTCGCGGACCGAGCAGACCCGTCAGCGCGGAGGGAAGGCTGTCCGGGTCCTCCATCACCGTCATCGCGGCGCGCAACCACGCCGTCGGCTGGTCGACCAGGTCGTGAGTGGCGCAGGGGACGACGCTCACCTCGTCTCCTCCCGCGCCACTCACGAGCTCCACGACCGCTGCAGCCGTCCAGGCATCGGGCGTCTCGACGACCAGGTCGTCGGTCACCGCTCCCAGCTCGGGATAGATCTGCAGGGCCAGGATGTTCACCTCGGCGTCGCCACAGTGCTGCGCCAGGCGCGCGAGCGCGCCCGGCGAGTCACGAAGCCTGGTGCGGACCCGGTAGAACATGGGACGAGCCTGCGGTGCCCGTGTTGCCGCTCCGCTGCCGGTCGGTTACACGCAGGTCAACACTCGCTCACACGTGGAAGACTCCTCGCATGACCCGGGACATCGACAGGGTCTCTGCGGCGTTCGCCGCGGTCCGCCGGGAAGAGTTCCTGCCCGCGGCCTCACGCAGCGAGGCGGCGTACGACGGGCCGATCGCCATCGGCCACGGCCAGACGAACTCCCAGCCACGCAGCGTCGCCGCCATGCTCCGCCTGCTCGACGTGCTCCCGGGCCAGCGCGTGCTCGACGTCGGCGCGGGCTCGGGCTGGACGACGGCCCTGCTCGCCCACCTGGTCGGCCCGTCCGGCCTGGTCGTCGGGGTCGAGCTCGTCCCCCAGCTCGCCGCCTGGGGCGAGCAGAACGTACGCCGCACCAGCGGACGCTGGGCCTCGGTCAGGCTGGCCGAGCCGGGTGTCCTGGGAGTGCCGGACGAGGCGCCCTACGACCGGATCCTGGTGTCGGCCGAGCCAGGGCGCATCCCCGGCGCCCTGCTCGACCAGCTCGGCGACCCGGGCCGGATGGTGCTGCCCGTCGCGGGGGTGATGACCGTCGTCGATCGGGCTGCCGGCGAGGACCGGACCAGCGAGCACGGGCACTACCGCTTCGTGCCGCTGCTCCCCGGCTAGCTCGCCCGGGCGGCCGGAGGCCTGATCGGCACCAGGTCCGGATCGGGTCGGTGCCCTGCGGGCTCCCACCCGGGCGGTCCGAAGAGGTACCCGATCTTGTCGCGGAGCCGGCCGGACGCACGCACGTTGCGCCAGATCTGGGCGTAGTCGCCGTACTGGAGCTTCAGCAGGTTGTGGGTCTCCACCGGCTTGGTCAGCCCGTACGTCGGGCGCTGCCGCTCCTCGACGAAGGTGCCGAACAGCCGGTCCCAGACGATGAGGATGCCGGCGTAGTTCTTGTCGAGGTACTCCGGGTCCGAGCCGTGGTGCACGCGGTGGTGCGACGGGGTGTTGAACACGAGCTCGATCGGCCGCCACAGCTTGCCGACCAGCTCGGTGTGGACGAAGAACTGGTAGATCAGGTTGAAGCCGAACGCCATGTAGATGACCCAGGGGGCGATCCCGAGGAACGGCAGCGGGAGGAGGAAGAAGAACTCGAACCACGGGTTTCACTTCTGCCGCAGCGCGGTGGCGAAGTTCATGTACTCGCTCGAGTGGTGCGCCTGGTGCGCAGCCCAGCCGACGTTGACGCGGTGCACGAAGCGGTGCGAGAAGTAGTAGACGAAGTCGACCGCGACGATCGCCAGCGCCCACGACCACCAGCTGTGCATGCCGAGGTGGAACGGCGCGACGTAGACGAACACGGCGTTGTAGACCACGAACGCGCCGACCTTGAAGGCCAGCGTGAACGCCAGCGAGCCGAACCCCATCAGCATGCTGGTGCGGGCATCCCGAGCCTGGTAGCCGGTGCGGCCCTTCCCCTCGAACGCGCTGTCGTGGTCGAGCCACCGCAGCGCCGCCAGCTCGATCAGGATCGTGAGCAGGAAGAACGGCACCGCGTAGGTGATCGGGTTCTTCAGCGGGTCGAGCACGTCGTGCATGGGAAGCGTCTCCTTGATATGACTTAGCGGTAAGTTACCACGGGTTCATATCTCTGGCTAGACTCGTCCCATGGCGAGCACCCGCACCAAGGCCGGCACCAAGGGAGTCGCGCGCGCGGACCGCGAGGCGCAGATCGTGGCCACCGCCTGCCGTGTGTTCGGGGAGCAGGGATTCGCCGCCACCTCGATGGCCGACGTCGCCGACGCCGCCGGGATCTCCAAGCCGCTGATCTACAACTACTTCGGCTCCAAGGAAGGGCTGTACGCCGCCTGCCTGCGCCACGCGGGGCAGCTCCTGGTCGGCGAGATCGAGCGCACCTCGCACAGCGGCACCGTCGGCCTCGCCCGCGCGGTCGTCACGCTCGACGGCATGTTCAGAGCGCTGGAGCCGCAGCGCTGGATGTGGTCGCTGGTCTTCGACGCCACCGCTCCCCGCGACGGCGCGATCGAGGCCGAGCTCGCGGACTACGAGCAACGGATCTTCGCCTTCGGCGAGGAGGGCGTCACCGAGCTCCTGCGCCTGGCCGGCAACGACGACCGCGACGACATCTCGGCGCTGCTGGCCGTCTGGTCGAGCATCTTCCACGCGCTGGTCACCTGGTGGCTCGACCACCCGGCGGAGTCACCGGAGGCCATGACCCAACGCTGCATCCGGCTGTTCAGCGCGGTCTTCGGCGAGATCGACGTGGCCCCGCTGTCGAAAGGCCCGGAAACGGCTTCGACGGGCTCGACCACCGGTGGTTGAGCCCGTCGAAGCCTTCGTGCTGTGGGTCAGTGACCGTGGCCGTGGCCGTGGCCGGCGGCCGCGGGCTCCTCGTCCTCGGGCTTGTCGACGATCAGCGTCTCGGTCGTGAGCAGCATGCCCGCGATCGAGGTGGCGTTGGTGAGCGCCGAGCGGGTGACCTTGACCGGGTCGAGCACGCCCTGGGCGACCAGGTCGCCGTACTCCTCGGTCGCGGCGTTGTAGCCGGTGCCCTCGCCGGCCTCGCGGACCTTGGCGACGATCACGTAGCCGTTGACGCCACCGTTCTCGGCGATCCAGCGCAGCGGCTCGTCGACCGACTTGCGGACGATGCGCACCCCGACGGCCTCGTCGCCGGTGAGCCCGAGGTCACCCTCGAGCGCGGCAGCGGCGTGGATGAGCGCGGAGCCGCCGCCGGCGACGATGCCCTCCTCGATCGCCGCACGCGTCGCGGACACGGCGTCCTCGATGCGGTGCTTCTTCTCCTTGAGCTCGACCTCGGTGGCCGCGCCGACCTTGACCACGCAGACACCGCCGGCGAGCTTCGCGAGCCGCTCCTGGAGCTTCTCGCGGTCCCAGTCGGAGTCGGTCGCCTCGACCTCGGCCTTGATCTGGTTGACCCGGCCGGCCACGGCGGCATGGTCGCCGCCACCCTCGACGATCGTGGTGTTGTCCTTGGTGACCACGACACGACGGGCGGTGCCGAGCACGTCGAGCCCGACCTGGTCGAGCTTGAGGCCGACCTCAGGAGCGATGACCTGGCCGCCGGTGAGGATCGCGATGTCCTGCATCATCGCCTTGCGGCGGTCGCCGAAAGCGGGGGCCTTGACCGCGACCGCGCTGAACGTGCCGCGGATCTTGTTGACCACCAGCGTGGAGAGGGCCTCACCCTCGACGTCCTCGGCCAGGATGAACAGCGGCTTGCCGGCACCGATGACCTTCTCCAGCAGCGGGAGCAGGTCGGCGATCGCCGAGATCTTGCCCTGGTGCAGGAGGATGTACGGGTCGTCGAGCACGGCCTCCATCGACTCGGGGTCGGTGACGAAGTACGGCGACAGGTAGCCCTTGTCGAACTGCATGCCCTCGGTGAAGTCGAGCTCGGTGCCCATGGTGTTGGACTCCTCGACGGTGATCACACCGTCCTTGCC
>Ga0105239_10008344_pt1 | contig 11805 bp, 10 predicted proteins | sample KBSC44metaG_FD_92761 | JGI IMG/M metagenome (GOLD analysis project Ga0105239, IMG submission 92761) | Corn rhizosphere microbial communities from Kellogg Biological Station, Michigan, USA - KBS C4-4 metaG | ecosystem: Host-associated > Plants > Roots > Rhizosphere > Soil | place: Michigan, USA...
CCTGGACGCTTGCGGAGAGACTCCCGACCGGCTTTCGCTCGGCAGTAGCGTTTCTACCCCGTGCCACGCCGAAACTCTGGATCACCGCGGGAACCAACGGCTCCGACTACTCCCGTGATAATGGCCATACCTGGCAGCCCCTCGATACCGGCAACTATAACTCCGTCAGTTTTGCGGATTCCCACACAGGATGGGCCGTCGCCCCCAAAGGCAGGATCGCACGCTTTTCTGCCGCACAGGAGAAGTAGGGCTGAAGGCCGCGGATTAGCATTTGGATGGAATGCGCAATCGAGTTGTCGAGCAAGCAGGAATATCCTCGGCATTCGCGAATTGATAGATGCGTGGGACGCTGCCATACTCGCACTAAATCTCAGGCGTCCTTTCACCGATCGCTTTGCCGAACAGTTCGTCAAGACCTGTACAAACTGGAAGATACCGTGGATCAACGATCGCATCTACCTCTATTGCCCGTTCATCTGCACGCTGCGCGCCGTAAGGTGACGTGAGCATGCAAAGACTGTCCTGGAAAACCTATGCGATCGCTCTCCTGACCAGCGTCCTCACCATTGGGATCAAGCTGTTCCTGGATCGCTACATCGGTAATTCCTATCCCTTTCTGCTGCTGCTGCCGGCCATTCTGATCAGCGCCTGGTACGGTGGTCTGGGGCCGGGGCTGCTTGCCACGGCGCTGACGGCCCTGGCGGGGGATTTTCTCTTTCTGCCGCCGACGCGGTCTGTGATGCTGTCGGGATCGAATGCTGTGCGTGTGTTTGCCTTTGTCTGCGCGGGAATACTGCTGAGCCTGTTGCTGGAGGCACGGCGGCGTGCCATGGAGTTGGAGCGGAGAGCGCGGGCGGAGACGGAAGCCGAGCGCAAACAGGCGGAGAGCGCACGCGCCTACCTGGCGGCCATCGTCCAGTCGTCGGAGGATGCCATCGTCAGCAAAGATCTGGAAGGCATCGTCACCTCCTGGAATCCTGCCGCCGAACATATCTATGGCTATACCGCCGAGGAGATGATCGGTCAGTCCGAGGCACGGGTCATTCCGCCGGAACTGCCGGAGGAACTGCCAACCATTTTGCGCAGGATACGCGCGGGCGAACGAATCGAGCCTTACGAGACTTTTCGGCTGCGTAAAGACGGTACGCGGGTGCATCTCTCCATTACGGTCTCTCCTATTCGCGATAGCGCGGCCAATATCATCGGCGCTTCCGCGATCGCACGGGACATCACGGAGCAGAAGCGCTTCGCGAAGGCCGTGCAGGAGAGTGAATTTCTCTATCGCAGTCTGGCGGACAACATGCCGCATCTGGTCTGGATGACCCTGGCGGACGGCACGGTCGAGTACTGCAATCAGCGCTGGTACGCCTATACCGGCACCAAAACCGCGCAGGAAGCCTATGGCGCTCTGGAGCGAGGCATTCACCCGGACGATCGAGAGACCGTATATGCCTTCTGGCGGCGCTGCCAGGAGACCGGTGCGGCATATGAGGCGGAGTATCGGCTGTTCCATGCCGGGAGAGAAGAGTTCCTCTGGCAGTTGGCACGCGCGGTGCCGGTGCGGGATGAGCAGGGAAACATCCTGCGCTGGTTCGGCACTTCTACCGACATCGACGAGCCCCGGCAGCGCATGGCGGAGATAGAGATGCTCAACACCCGGCTGCAGCGCTCGATTCGCGAAACGCACCATCGGGTCAAAAATAATCTGCAGATCATCTCGGCGATGCTCGATATGCAGGCGATGCAGTATGAGACGGTTGTGCCTGTTGAGGAGATCACGCGCCTGCGCCAACACGTGAAGGCGCTGGCTACCATTCACGATCTTCTGACCCATCAGGCCAGACACGATACGGAAGTCTACACACTCCCGGTGCGAGCGGCGTTTCAGAAACTGATTCCGATGCTGCAGCCCATGACTGGAGGCAGGCCGATCACATATTCGGTAGACGACCTCTCTCTGCCGATACGCCAGGTGACCACGCTGACTATTCTGGTCAATGAACTTGTCTCCAATGCCGTCAAGCATGGATCGGGCAAGATCGAGGTGGGGCTGGTTCGGGAAGAGGCGCACGCGGTGTTGGAGGTCACGAATGAAGGTCCCGGCTTGCCGCAAGGTTTCGAGCCGATGACCGCCGCGAATACCGGCCTGGAACTCGTAGAATCGCTCACACGCTACGACCTCGCGGGCAGCGTTCAGTATGAAAACCGCCTGGAAGGCGGCGTGCGGGTGAGCATCTGTTTTCCTCTCGTGAGCAGTATGCGTTCGGCAGGGGAACAGTAGAAACAGGAAGAGGGTAGGGAGCTTGGAAATCGTGCGGGAATGAGAACAAGCCAGAGAGGACGATCTCATCCTCCTCTCTGGCTTCCCGCCGCCGGCCGGGAATCAGCGGCGGTCGTGTTGCCCGGCCTCGGCTTTGTCTTCGTAGTAGTCGTTGATATTTTCGTAAAGACCGTCCGGGAAGCGCAGTTCCCGATAGAGATTGCCCATATCCGGATCGTGTGGATCGGGAATAAGCTGGAACTCCTGGTGTGCCTGCTGTTCCAGAATGCGTTCGCGTCGTGGCGGATTATAGTCGTGTTCCTGTACCTGGACGTAGAGCGCCCGGGCCTTTTCGGTATCCATGTCCGGCTGCTTGGCCAGCATTCGGACGATCTCCTCCTCCGTCAGAAAGTGGCGCGCGACCGTGACAAAGGTAAACTGCCCGTAACGGCCGATGTCCGTGCCATTTTTCAGAGCGTCCAGCAGACGCGCCATCAAAGGGGAATCGCGCAGATTTTCGCTGCGACCTGCGTTATCGAACTCCGGATTGCTGCGGCCTTCGTGCGCCGCTTGCCGGGAAGGACGTTCTTGCATCGATGTCTTGCTCATGGTCTTCTCCTCACTTGTTCCTATCGAACTAATCATAAATAGGTGTATATTTGTCGATTAGGGAGCCGGAAAAGTTCCCGGGTTTCTCAGGGAATCCCGGGATATGTGAGGGTGGACGATGGGAGACACTTGCATAGAGAACGGCAATTTTGCCGTGAAAAGTGGGAACCAGCGGCGCCTGCCTGCTTAGCGCACGTCTTTAAGTGAGAGGTGCGCCTGCCCTTCGTGTAGGGTCACGTCCATCCGTCTGCCCCGAGAGGTGACCAGAGTTAGCGTGTGTCGCTGGTACCGATCCTGGATGTGCAGGGTGTCAGCGTCGAGGTGAGCGGTGCAGCCGTCCACGCCGAACGCCTGTTTGCGCTGTATATCCAGGTAGAGGTCGCCATAACTGTCGCGCACATGGGACGCCGCTTCCAGGGCTGCGCCATTGCCCCAGGTGAAGATCGTGAACGGGCCGATCGGGTCCGGGCCGGGGCCGCCGTGCGCGATGTTCTCCATCATAAAGCCGTAGCTCTCCGGGCCGAAGAACGGATGCTGCCGCTCGTAGGCCGCTTTCACCTCCACATTCTCCGGGCAGTACATCATGGCAAACGATGCCCGCAGCGCCGACACGCCGCGTTCAAAGTATTCGCTGTCGCCCGTCGCTTTGTAGTAAGCGAGGTAGAGAGGCCCGAAGAGGCTCTGGCGGGCGTCGTTCCATTCGCCATCGGAGTTCATCACGCCGAATCCGCCGTGGGTGGGGGCGGGAATGGTGGGTGGCTCCCACACCTGTTGATACAGGGAGAGTTCGTCGAGGCAGCGTCGGCCTACCGCCAGATAGCGGGGCTCGTGCAGAACCTGGGAGGCGGCTAGAAACGCCTCCGCGCACCAGAACGGCGAGAACGTGTTGGACTTGTATACGCCGTTGCGGACGATCGGCTGCCCGACCTTATCCTCCCCCCAGCGACTGCACGAGAAGTAGGTCTCGAAGTCCTCCCAGCGGCTCTGCCGTACCGGGTCGTTCTCCAGATAGGCCAGCGCCTTACGCGCCGACTCGCGATAGACGGCCTCCTTCGGAAAACGCTGCGCCCATTCGAGGAGCAGGGTCGTGCTCATGGCGGACTCCGGCCCCTCCGCCAGCAGAGGCGCGACCGTCCCGTTCGGTTCGATCCAGCCGGGGAATGCGCCGTTAGGGTGCTGTAAGCGGCAGAGACGGTCTACGAAGCGGCGCACATAGGCCAGCGCTTCCGTCTCTGTCGGGTTGAGGTCGTGCCACTCCAGCAGCAGGCGGGCGGTGAAGGCCGCGTCCAGAATATGGCAGGCAGCAGGCGAGACACCGGGCGGTCGGCGGTCGGAGTTCGTCCAGTGCGCCTTCTCCCAACCCGGGGAGTCCTTGTACAGGCTGTAGCCGCCGCCTCCCGTCGTATAGACCGCCGGGAAGAGCCCGTCCGATTGCGGCGCGGACAGCGCCACCTGCGTCATCAGGCGGGCACGGTGTTCCAGGTCCGCCGAGCCGATCTGTCGGGCATAGCGCAGCAGGCCGTTGGCGGTCCGTTGCGTCGAAAACCACGCCTGGTTCCAGACGGAACGCTGCTCACGCCAGCGGCGTCGGTCCACGGGAACGGATGGGTGTTGCGCGACATCGACGATGAAGGCGGGCGCGGCGCACTCCTGGCCGTTGAGCTGGAACTGCTGCCAGACCGTATCTCCCCATCCCTTCGGCTCCGGCGCGAAAGCCCAGTTGACCACATAAGCGGAGTACTTCGAGAACGAAGCGCGCTGACTTCCACCCGCCGTATAGCCGGCATGTCCCCACTGTTTCCAGAACCAGCGCGCGACCATGCCGTAGGGGTTCTGAATGTCCGCTTTTTTGTCGCTGGTCAGGACATGCAGGCGGATGCGAACGTGCTGACCGGTGTAGCCCAGGGGCGTCGGCTGGTAAGCGACATGGAAGGGGCCGACCTGATAGGCTCCTGCCGCCACGCGGAGGGTTCGATTCGGGTGGTCGTAGTCGAGCCAGATGTGCCAGCCGTTACGCTGCGCATCTCGTACATCGTCCAGATCGGGGATCAGCGCCAGCGCCTGTTTGTCGTCCGAGAGGAGGATGGCGGGCGAGCGAAAGGAGTGATCTCCGATCACGGTGTCGGGGTAGGGGGAGATATGCGGGATCCAGACATGCTGCGCCGCGGAGATATGGTGCGTCAGTTGCGCAATGGCGCCCATGCCCTGCCCGGAAGCGGGCAGTTGCGTCTCCAGCGTCAGGGTATCGTCCTGCCACTGGGCGGGCAGCGGCAGCGATTTGGACTCGTAGTTCGCTGCGCTTGCGTCTTTGAAGGTATCTTCCTGGAGCAGTGCGCCTTTGCCGCCCTCCGGCGTCCTGGTGTAGACGGCCAGACGTTCGCACTGCGCTGTGCTGTTGTTGACCATCACGCCATAGTGCGTGCCGGTGGGATGGTAGTGGCTGTCTGTGTAGGAGGTGATGTGCTTGCCATCGAGGAGAATATCGAAATGTGTGCCTTCGTCGTGATGACGCACGCTCACCTGCAGGTGGTGGGTGTGCGCGAGCTCGACAGGGGCAGGCGCGCCGTGCAGGTCGGTTCCGGGCCAGGGCAGATAGACTACGCGGATGTGGCGCGCCTGCGCACTCAGCAGGACACCGTAACAGGGCGTGCCGCTTATATCCGCCTGTAAGACGAGGCCAACCACATCCCCCTCTGTAATCCGCAGGTCGGCCTCATAGATCTTGTCTCCAGCCGGCAATGTCTGCTGTCCGATGGCGAACGTATCCGCCTGACTGCGATGCGGAAACAGGAGGCGGCCCTGCTGTAGTTTCCAGGGAACCGCAGGGGCCACGGGGGTAGCGGTCGTCGCGCTGAAATCCAGAAGCGACGCCCCTTTCCACAAGAGGTGTCCGTTACCGGACGCTTCAGGCTTCCAGGTGAGTGTCTCCAGCGACATGGCGGTGCTCCTTAGACTGAGGCTGCATCCAAACAGGAACAAGAGCATAGCCATGCACGGACGCATCACGGCTCTCTCATGCGGGAATAACATAGGGATGGTGAAGTCTCCTCATTGAATTTTACCACTCGGGGAGTTCCCTGAAAACGCAGGCGATTCCTTCCCCTGCTTCAGGCCCGTGGCGAGGGAAACCCAGGTCAGGATTTTGTAATCACAGATCGGGCGAAGCGGCGTTCTGACTTCTCCCTTTCCATTGGCCGCCCTGCCCCCGATAGTAGCGCCAGGCCGAAAGCAGGGTGCCTCCCAGATATAACAGCGCGGTGAGGGGCAGCAGAAGCGCCCAGACGGGCGACTGCCGGTAGAAGCGCACCATCGGCAGGTAGAGCAGACTCATGAGCAGCCAGGCAAATCCGCCTATCAGGGCTGCATGCCCCGATCGCGACAGAAGAAGCAGAGGCGGGCTGAGGAAGGTGAGCGCCAGTCCGAAAATGCAGACGAGCAGGAGCCAGGGAGAGTAGCGCAACTGCGTGTAGGCAGTGCGGGCGATCATGTGCAGGATCTCGGAGAGACGGTCGTATTGGCGTATGCTGCGCGATTCGGAACTCAGACTCAACCAGATCCGGTGCCCGCCTCGTTTGATCTGTCGGGCCAGCGCGCAGTCGTCGATCAGTTCGCCGCGTATACTCTCCAGGCCCCCGATGCGTTCCAGCGCTTCGCGGCGTACCAGCATCGTCCCGCCCGCCGCGCCCGCAAGTGGATGGGAAGGGGTATTCACCCGCCGAAACGGGTAGAGCAGACGAAAGAAGAAGACGAAGGCGGGCATCATCAGGCGCTCCGCGGCGGTTGCACAGGACAGACGCACCATAAAAGAGACCAGGTCGCATTCGGAAGCTTCTGCCCGACACACGAGTTGGCGCAGCGCCAGAGGACCATGCGCGATATCGGCATCGCTGAACAGAAGGTAGGGAGTCCTATCGTTTCGCGCGACGCTCTCCTGCCAGCCGTGATGCATCGCCCAGACCTTGCCGGTCCATCCGGGAGGCAAGGGAGCCGCTTGGAGGATGCTCAACTCGGTCTCCCGACCGCTTTCCCTGGCTGTCCGGAGGGCGATTTCAGCGGTGGCGTCCTGGCTATGGTCGTCTACCAGAATAAGGCGCAGGTCGCCCGGATAGTCCTGTTGCCAGAGAGAGTGCAGCGTTTGGGCGATACACGCCTCTTCATCTCGCGCAGGCATAATGGCGGTTACAGGAGGCCAGTAGGTGGGTTCAGGTAGCGTCGGTTCCGGCTCGATACGCCAGAAACCGGCATGAGCCAGAGCCATGCCGATCCAGATCGCGAGAACCAGCAGCGCCAGATAGGGAGTGAACATAACGAAAGTGTACCCGACCTATGTTTGTTAATGCGGGAGGATCTCTGCGCCGAAGCCCTGCGCCGAACTGCCGGTTTTGAGACGAAAATCTCCGTGCGCGGCGTCCCGAAAAAGGGGGTCATGACCATAAACTCCCTGGTTCTCAGGAGTGGGCAGTTTCGGTCGGCTGCGATCCGGCTGGTCCACGCAGTACCAGAAATTCCGGGCGAATCGGAACGTCTCCGGAGCGGTTCCGGAACCGATATTGACACCGCCTTCGGACCATTGATCGGAGCGGAAGACGACCAGGTTCTTTTCGAAGACCCCATTGCGGCTGGGAACGAAGCCCTCCCCGCGTGTCTCTTGCAGAATCCGCAGCGCCCAGCGTTGCGGAAGATAGATCGTGTTCGCCTCCACTCTGGCTCCGTCCACGCCGACGAAGGCGACCGGCGTCGATCCTCCCGTAAAGGTGCATTGATCCACGGTGATTGCGTGCGCTTCATAGCGCCCGTTCGCCGGCATCGTCGCGACGGGTGGGCGAAAGAACGGCATACCCGTACTGCCGCCGATATTGACGCCGCGCTCGCCGTAGTTTTCGAAAAGGCAGTGCGTGACGCGCATGTCGGCACAACCGCCTTTCATCTGCACCGCGCTGGCGCCGCCCTGGCGAAACACGCACTCCTGCACGGTTCCACGATGACAGCCCACCATATCGATAGCGGATCCTCCGCTGCCCCACCGTTCGACGGTGCAGTTCACCAGAGAAAACTTATCCAGTCCGGAGAGCTTGATGCCGTCCCGATTGCCTTCCGGCCCGATGTTCTTCACCTCAATCCTGTTCAGGACGATGTCGTGAGAAGGGACTTCGACTTTGCCGCCATCGTCGATGTTGAGGCCGTTGTCGCCGGCATCGGTCAAGAGCAGGGATCTCAGTTCCAGCCACGCCACCGCCGAGAGGTGCAGGCACTCCGCGCCGCCCCGGATATGGGGCGGATGCCGGGGATCGTCGCCCGCGATGACGATGGGTTTGCCCTGCTCCCCGTGCACATTGGTAAAGAAGAACGGCCCCTGGTAGTCTCCTGCACCCAACAGGATGCGGTCACCGGGTTTTGCCTCCCTCACGGCCCGTCGAAACTCCTCGGGCGTGCGGACATGGTGATCGGTAGGTTTTCCCTCCCTGAAAGAACTTGCGTGCGCCACACCTGCACCAACCAGCGCCAGCAACAGACCGGGTAGCAATCGGGTAGTTTTCATGATCACCTCAAGTTTTTATGGACGGTTCCTCAGAATCACACGGGGATTGCTTCGACACAAAAGTCAGGAAACCTCCTCATATGCGCGTTGTCCATGTTTTATGGCTGTCTCTATACAATTCGGGCACAATTCGCAAACTTTGCGCGTCTTCCCCGGTGTCGTACATCGTTGGTTCGCAACGCTCAGAAAATGGAGGCCCCAGATGGCACAAAAACGAGAACAGATTGAACCGAATACCGGTGACAAACGCTATATCCGCCGGGATGAAAACGGCCAATTCTCCTCAGACCAGGTAGACGTGAGCCGTTCCCTTGCCGCTGACAATAACCAACAGGCAAAAACGAACGTTCCTAAAGGACAAGGAGACAAGGGCGACCATCGCAACAGAAAGTAGCTCGCTGAAGGTCAGAGGGATGTATCTGTCGTCTCTTCCGTTCGTTCTTTTCCGCCGATCTCCTGTTTCATCTGAGGTCGGCGGATTTTGTGTTTGGACCCGCAGGCGGAAGGTTCTGCGAATCGGGCGTGTCCAGGGGGGTGTCGTTGGCGTTGACGATGTTTTTAGTCTCTTTGGAACGTCGGCGACAATGCTTCTGTGTCTCTCCCGCCATTGAGAACGAGCCCGTCTCTAAGATCTCAGTGGATATATGTCTATGTTATAATGTAGGCTGTGGAGATGCAATAGATGCCAACACTGCAAATCGAGCAGGATGCTGCGCTTATACGAAGGGAGAACGACAAGATGACCGTGCTCACAAAAGCGAAACTCAACGCCATTACGCCTCAGTTTCTTGTGCTCGATCTTCAGGAGACCTGTACCTTCTACGTAGAGAAACTGGGCTTCCGAGTCGCCTTTATTTTTGATGACTTCTATGCTGGGGTCCAACGCGACGGAATTACGATCCACCTCAAGCATTCCGATTCGCCCGACCCCAGTCGGCAATTCAAGCAACGCGAGGGTCACCTGGATGCCTACATCACGGTGGAGGATGTCGCGGCTCTGTACGCGGAATTTCAGAGTCGAGACGTGGTGTTCGCTCAGCCGTTGGAAACCAAACCCTGGGGGATGCGCGAGTTTGTCGTCTGGGACAATAGCGGCTACATTCTCCACTTCGGACAGAATGCCTGACCGCAATGCCACCACTCTACATGAAATTGCGTTCTCGCAAAAGTATTGCCCTCCTTACGGTTGGGGGGAGAGTCCTGTCTTATCGGCAGTCCGTTGCCGACAATGCCGGAGGACCTTGTTCGTTCTGTTGCAGGCGGGAGCGGATGTCAACACACGGGATCGCAATGGCTGGACCCCTCTGATATGGGCGATCTATGAACACGAGCCCCCAACCGTGCAGCTCCTCCTCGCGCACCGTGCCGATCCGCAAATCGGAGCCGGCGATGAGTATACCGGTATGCTTCTTCGATCGCTGTACAGCGGAAGGTAATCAAGAGGCTCCCTTGCGCCGACGCCTCAAGGGCAAACCGCCGTCGATGTACGGTAGGCGCGCGATGAAACCGGGAGGCGGAAGTGACGTAGAGAATTGAGAAGCGTGAATGTTCTGTAACTTGCACCCCCTGTACTCTTACGGATCCTAAGATGGGCCAGAGAAGTGCCGTCCTGCCGTTCACGCGTTTGTACTTTGCAGGGAGGGCGTATGAAATTCACGAAGACGAATCTATTCCTTCTTGCCATAGTCGCCGGCATTGTCATCACGGTCGCATACAATTGGGTGACAAATCGTCCGAAAATCATCCATACGGTAGACAATACCGGGATCTATGTGACGGACCAGCTTCGCGCCCCGGACTTCCGGCTGATCAAGAGGATGCATATCGCGACGATTGTGGACATGCGCCCCGATGGCGAGGCGCGCGACCAGATCTCGTCGCAAACGGCGGATTCGGCCTCTAAGAGCCAGAGAATGGCGTTCGCTTATATTCCTGTTCCTCATGGCGCTATTCCAGCCTCCGCCGTGGAGAAATTGTCCTCGGTCTTGAACAACGCAAAAAGACCAATTCTCCTGTACTGCCGGACGGGGAAGCGGGCCATCCGAACTTACTGCCTGGCTGAGGCGTCGAGAAAAGAGGGGCATACCGAAGAGGAGTTGATTTCGATCGCCGGGAAATCCGGCTTCAGTATCGACGACCTGCATGCCGAACTTCAGCAGCGTATCGCCTCAAGGAAAACAAAATGATCACCAAAGGGCTTATCGTAGTATTTGGGCTCGTCCTCGGCGCCATTGTGGGAACCTTTATCTGTATGATGCTGGGAGTGATTCCACTCTGTTAAGGTCAGTTTGTAGGCACAGTGTAGAGCCTCTCTTTATAGCGAAAGGCCAGGCGTTTGCCGAAAGGCAGCCATTCGAAGTCTGTATAATGGAATACAGCGCACAGTTTGGCGGTGTCCAGGCGTTAAATGCCTTAACCGACGGATTTGACTGCTCGTGTGCGAGTGAAATTTGAGTGAACAAGAATCGACAATACCAGGAGCGAATTTATGGGACATCCCAGATACAGTAAATAGGAGATTTCATCGCGGGGAAGAGCCATTTATGAGCAGAACCTGCGTGATCAGATTGAGGCAATCAATCTGGATAAATCTCTGATCATCGATATTGAGACCGGAGACTATGAGATCGACACCGATGATTTCGCAGCCTCCGATCGGGCGCATCGGAAACACCCTGATGGCGCGTTCTACGGCATGCGGATCGGGCGTCGAACCAGCGGGACCAGCTGATTGAGTTCGGGGCCGTGGTTGATTTTGGGCCAGAAGGTGGTGTAGTTGAAGTTGGCGCTGTTTTCGGTGTCGTGGCAGCGGACGCAACTGTTGGGGGTGACGGCGCGGAGGTTGGCGACCGCGGCGCGACCGGTTTTGCCGGACTGCACGGCGGCGATGTGGGTCGTGCCGCGACCGTGGCAGCTTTCGCACTGGACGTCGGCGAACTTTGGGGTTGACTTCAGGTTGATAAAGCCATCTTTCGCGCCGTAGCCGACGGTGTGGCATCGCAGGCACTCGGGATCGAATTCGGAGCCTTTCTGCGCCAAAGTCCGGTAGGCGTGAGCGTGGGCAGAGGTGAGGGTGACACGGTGCGCAGAGGCGTGGCAGGAGGCGCAGGCTTGCTCACCGGCATAGAGGTCGGAAGTGGTGGTCTGGGCGTTGATGGGATCGAGGCCCTCTTCGTTCGCCAGTTCCAGGTTGCGGTCGCGCGCTTCGTCCAGCCGCTGCTGCGAAAGCTGATAGTGCTGCCACGTCCAGGCGACCAAGCTGGAGATGGAATCACGGATGCGCGTGCAGATAAACCAGAGCGCGACCATTCCCACCACCATCACCTGTCTGTCGATGGCGTCCAAAAGGCCGTTGCCTTGCCAAAGGACAATATTAAGCGAGAGGGCGATGACGACG
>Ga0105239_10008345_pt1 | contig 11804 bp, 11 predicted proteins | sample KBSC44metaG_FD_92761 | JGI IMG/M metagenome (GOLD analysis project Ga0105239, IMG submission 92761) | Corn rhizosphere microbial communities from Kellogg Biological Station, Michigan, USA - KBS C4-4 metaG | ecosystem: Host-associated > Plants > Roots > Rhizosphere > Soil | place: Michigan, USA...
AAGTAAGTAACTGACCTTGGTAACGCGACTAATGTCAGCGGAGTGCTAATGTGAATGGTGAATCTAGATTGTAAGTACCACCCTTGATAATAAAGCGGCTAATATAAGTGGAATACTAATGTGGATGGTGGATCTAGACTGTAAGTATTTATCTTAGTGATAAAACGGCTAATGTCGGCGGAGTGCTAACTTAGATGGTGGCTTTAGGTCGTGAGTGACTAGCCTTAATGATGAAGTGGCTAATATAAGCGGAGTACTAACGTACCTGGTGCTTATAGAAAGTGAGTATTGCCCTTGGTAACGAAGCTACTAATATAAGCGGGGTACTGACATACCGGGTACTTATAGAGAGTAAGTACTTGCCTTGACAAGAGAATTAAATAGGTTTTTGTCTAAAATTTATATAGTAAAATTGGCGGGTTCGTGCTGGATTAAGGGGCTAATAGTCGATGTATGGAGTTCTCTACTAGAGTTTAAGCTCGGCCGACTATTAGCGAGTTACTATTATTACAGAATAGAATTATTCGCCGATATTTAATTTCCATATTGAGTGCATAGGTAATATATGACGTGAGATTTAATGGTAGGCGAATAGGGACACTTTGTCTAGTTGATAGTACGAAGGAGAAGACTAGGAGCATTGCAAAGAGAATAGGTTCTTCTCTAGCCACCACGGTAAAGTGCAGTGAGCCTCGCGACGACCGATTGAAACCAGATCTTTCTTTTACTTATGAGGACTACACATCTGCTGACCTGGTGGTAGAAGTGGCATGGTCTCAAGAGTAATTTAGAGTTGGCAAGTAGGGCTACACGATAGATTGAAGGGACAAATGGCGAAATCCGAACTGTTATTGGTTTGAATATAAAAGACATCTACCAGGGCGGGCGCCGGGCGACATTTTCCATATGGAAAGCCTAGCTTGTTGGTGGTAGGTGGAGCCGAATCATAGTAGTTGACAATTAGGTAAGGATTTTATTTCTCTATCCTGAAATGCTCGCCCACAACGGAGGTTCTAATGACAACCTAGGAATTCCTCGACGAAAATGGGCAAGCCGTTAAAGACTGCGCATTACTCCTCTCCCTGAAAGATTTCATATGCGAAGAGAAAGAGCATGAGTTGGAAAACTTCGAGGATGTGCAGCTTAAGATCCCTTCGACAAAGCTCTATGGTCTTTATTCAGACAATATATAATATGTGAGGTAGAGGAAGAGATGGATGAAGTGATGGAGGAAGTAAATGATGCTGTCGAGAAGATCCTTTGGTTGAGAGAGATAATGCTAAAGAAAAGAGTGGAAGACCCCGGGAAAGGGGAGTTATTAGAAAGAAAGAGCTGACTGAGGTGGATGATGTTGTATCTGAGGTAGAGGGCTCTATCGAGGAAATGAAGTGCATGATGAAGGTGGTAAGAGAGAAGATGGATAAGGTAGACGATGAAATGGCGAAGGTGAGGAAGATCTTATGAGGACACTGAAGAAATAGACCTAAATGATAGATATCAGGGCGGATCACAAGTGAAATTACACTAGGACGGTGAATTGAGGGTAGCAGCCGGAATTGCGCCGGATATCAAGAACCAATGGTCAATTTCCCAAGTATATACTTGGGAAATCCCCTGGACGTATACACAGCATTGCTGGGCGATTGAGTTCATGTCACCGCCAACAAGCCCTGCCACGATCTTGTATTCCATCGGTGGTGCTCCTTTCAATAGAGTTGAAACCAAAGCCAATTCAGTGGGACGGTGGCTTTTTTCGTCCCAGAGAGATTCCAGGTGTGTTGTACAGAGGCGAAGTGACTCCGTTATGGGAGAAGATGTGTCCTTATTCGCTAGAGGAATATCAATCACTTTCCATTATGCTCATCCACGACAAAGTTTGTGCGGTAAAAAGGGATTTCTCGAGAAGTATTCGATTGCCTTTCGCGAAAGCGTATGTGAGTTGTAAATAGAATTTGACGTCGACCTAGAAGATACCCCAGAATCTACGACACTCAGTGACAAAGCGTTTCAGTAACACGATACATGGAACTCACAATTGACGAACGTGGTAAGCGAGCTGTAGGCAAATCTCGCTTTTGCCCTGGCCGCCAATAAAATACAGATGATGGGTGCTCCTGCCCTAGCCTGCCGCAGAGGATAGGGCAGCTACCCTCTGCGGCAGGCTATCCTCTGCGGCAGGCTATCCTCTGCGGTACGCTACCGTTTGATTGGTTCATAGACTGTCCCGGCCACGGGTCAGGACATTTCTTGAGAATTGTGAGGGTTCACGTGCGACAAATGATCAGCAGTGACGCTAGAGAAGACGAGGATAACAAATGTCATTGATCTCGAGCTATATCTCTAGTCTGAATACAGGACGTAGCACGAAGAAAGAGAATAGAGTTGCAGTATACTGATCGTGGGTTCAAGTATCACGACGCGTATGAGTCATCGCGTTAGGCACCCACGCGTGATCCCGTGACATGCTCAGACTGATGGTCTAGTCTGGCCAAGCCAGACGGACTATACGGACAGTCTAAGGCATCCAGACGGACTGATCAGACTATTAGGAGCACTGATTTGATCTCCCTCCTCTTTCTCTAGGTATCTTTGCAAGCTATCTTGAGTATCTTTCGCCAGTCGAGCCCACTTCTTTCTCTTCCATTCTGGTTCTTCCTCTGAATCTTTCCACATTGACACATCATCATTCAGCGGCGTTTGGCACTTATACTCAGACTCCCAGAGAGCAATGGTTGCCTCTTTCGCTGTCCGAATCCAGTCGCTCATTAATGACCTCCTCTAGTGGTCGCTTTCTATTAGTAAAGCACGGCTGAAATCCTAGAAATGCATGCCATTCACGGCTAACTTGTCGAAACTCAGCTCGTCGTGCATCGACAAATCCCGGAGCTTCTTCCAGTCCCCTGGCGTAAATGGTACCGGCGGTCCATGAGGTATGAGTAGACTGGTTATCGACTTTCTTCTCTTCTCTTCTATTCCATAATCTTTTTTAAAGCCTCCACATTTTAGATGGACTCGTGATATTGCAATGGCTGCGTGGCGATATGAGCTAACCGTGACGGCTGTTTTCAAGTGTTCTCGCGCCTCTTCTTGGAGGAATTTGCTGAAACGTCGCTGCCAGTCTATTTCACCTTTCGGCCACAGAAACGGAGACGGGCTTTCAACCTTTTGTAGCACAAGTCGCTGAAGGTGGTAGTAAAATGGGATTACCAGCCATAAGATGTATACTAATAGTTCACCGACTTCTCGCGGTAAATATCGACGGACGATCTTTGTACAGCCCGATACTGAGTATCCCTTGTGATATGTTGTAACCAACCCAATAAGACCGTCCTCTACACATTGGACACCAATGCTGCGTCGTTGCCCGAATGGCGTATTACAGTAGAGGAGGCTAAAGAGCTCAGGTAACCGTGCTGGTGGACCCTAACTAAACTGGATAAGAAGAGCCAAGCGAAGTAGTATAAAAATAAAATTCTGAAGATATTCATTAGCAGCATCCAACCTTTTTCCCGTATGCGCGCAGGCGCAAAGCCCAATTAAATGGTGAGTGAGTTCCATGAAGGAGAAATCGATCTCTCATCTCGTCCAGGAGGTCGCCAGGATAGTCGACTTCGCCGTCTTCGGCGGCCCGCACGGACCGTTGAATAACAAGCATCTGTGCGACTTTGATGAAAGCCGAAAGTGTTGGTGTATAATCATAAGCTTCTTTCAGGATCTTCTTTTCCTCGTTGACTCCTTTAGCTGCAAAAAAGCCGATCACAACACTCTCGAATAGATCACCACGGAGGATATGATCTAGTAAGGATATACAAAATTCAAGGCATGTATTGTCCAGTCGGTTGAAGCTCGAAAGGCATATGTGCTCTTGACTAGATCCGTCCAGGATTGAAGACTCGGAGGTGGATTCAACTCTCTGCCATTGAACTAGTCTATGCGCGTACTCAAATAGCTGGTCAAGTAGTGTCAATTGTCTTGGAGTTAGACGATGTGCTAACCCAATAGGACAATCCGGTTGAGAGGTCCGCCGTGCAAAACATAATAGGCAGCTCCAAACCTTGATGTAAATGCGCCACGTCGGCTTCTGCAGTTTAACCATCAATGGTCGGTCAAAGGCGCGCCGTTGCAGAATGAAGCTGTTGATACGGGCCTGATCAAAGATATTGATCTTATCTTCACACACGGACTGATGAGCGGATTGTACAACGCGCTCTAAGCTCTGGATGATACAGTGCAGCTCTGGTTCTGTGGCGGGATCTGGTAGGCGAGCAAGGCGAGTCACTATTCGCAGATCTTTGCCGTGCAAGTATCGAGACCACCGAGTCATCTCTTGCCATGGAGACGCCTCGGTGGGGTCCTGGTTGTCGAGAATACACGATTCTATAGGTTCTAACTGCTCTTGGATGTCTTTAATTTGCACCTCGATTTGAGCTCGGATGAAATCCTCTCTTGAGAGTTCTCGCCTCATCTCTTCGAGGCGTCGTCGTTCTTCGAGTTCTTCGGGCGATGGCATAATCGTCACTTGAAAGAAACCACTTCCTGAGCCCTTCGAAAAGAACCTTTGGCAGTCAACTTCGATTCTCGGGATGGGATCAGGGGGAATGGCGGTTCGTGGTTTTCGCCCAGATGGAATAGCAGAAGGGTGTTTGCTCGCCATGTGCGTGGATATAGTATTGTCTGCCAAACAGACGTATGGGCATTTTGGGCATCGTAGACCTCGCCATAGGGATAGACTGCGAAAATGAGGTTCCGTCGGGTCAGGTAGTCGTATCGGTTCTTTGCGGTGGTTGATGAGCGGCACTTTTGTCAAATCACCGATCACCTGGTGTATCGCCTTTCGTGATAGGTCGAGATGATTAGGATGGTGTTTAGCTAGGTGGCGGCCAAAATTCCCTGGACTAACTCCATAGCCACACGGTTTACACACCTGAATCTTTTGATCCGGCAAATAGTCAAAGAGGTCCATAACGGCTGCCAATCTACTGAGGCTTTTGTGAATTGTAAAATTCTACTAAGAATGTAAATTCAGTTGATGTCTACGAGTTGCACTATTTAATCTATCAGAGGGAACGCGTGAGCGTCTCGAAACGCGACATAGCATCGATAAGACTAGCCAATTACCCTTATCTTAGCGGCGGCATCCCCTGTAAATATAGTATACTCCGTCATTTTCTTATTTTATTTCACTGGGAAAGCATTCGCCTTAATCTAGAGGGGTTTATACGGTAGGGTAGAGGTTATAAGGACCCTTAGTAGGGATCGCACATTTTTATGCTGTATGAGAGCTCTAGCTGTCAAAGCAATTTGAAGAGCTCGGCCTACCTACGATGAAGAATGTTATTCTGACTACACTTATGAATGAGATAGTTCTACAGGACTGCTTGTAGCCAACTTCGTTAACAATCCTATACCTACGTTTAGGATAATCTGGAACTAAGTTCTCTTCGTTCACCAATAGTTTTGTTGTGGATTACGGCAGTGGAAGCATATAGTTCATTGTTATTCTTCTACCTCCTCAGAATGTAGGAGCATATATACACTGAAGTAATATACTAGAACTTGGATCTGCTGGATGCTGGCACCACTGCCCGGGTTGTACTGCCACCGCCTGGGTTGCTTCCGAGAGATCTGCCAACACTACTGAACAGGCCGGGACAGAAATGCCCAAGAAGGGGTTTCCCATAAGGCAAACAGGCACAAATGATACCCACATGAACTTCGATTGCGCTTTAGAAAATTTCTCAGCAAGGACCATCATTCTAAAACGGGATAAGCTGTGACTTACCACCATACAAACCCACTAACGAGATTCCAAGTTGGATCATCATCATCAATTAGGTCGAAGAGAGACGTTATCCGAAGTATCCCCACAATGCATACACTAAGCAGACGTCAGTTTTGGGAAGGATTCTTCCTCTCTTGTCACTCTTTCGTGTGAAGTGCTGAGGTAGCGTACAATGATCCGGTCATGAGGATAAATCCTAATCCCACCTTCTGCCTCTTGGCAATTTGCACATTCCACAGCAGTGGTATCGGCAAAAACAACTTGCCAAAATCAGTCAAGGTATTGAATCCCAAGAAAATGAAGTAGAAGAGGAGTAAGTTTCCGCAGGAACCGTGTACAATCGTCATATCCCAGCGCTTCGTGATAGGCCGACATGCGAATATCTCAAAGATGGATGCCGCAAAACAATAGCCAATGACCACCACGATAAGGGCCGTAACCAACTTCCTGAACCCGCGATATGGCGAGAGTTGGATGTAGAAGGTCAAGATCGACAGTTTACTGAACATGATAGATTGAATATACACCACTGATGAGATGACCGTCATCTAACCAAATGTCAACACAATAGATTATCCCCCGATGGCTTCTGCGCTAGGGCAAAGGAGTTTTCTTACCATCAAAAACATTGGACTGAAGGTTGAAAATGGTACGTCCCAGATATGGACTCCCATTCCATATTTACAAACTGTCAACTTCTCAGTCTATTCGAGGGTTAAGTATGCCGAGTAGCGACACTCACTAAGTACAGAGCAGATAGTAAAGCCCAAAGCAAAAAGCTATCTCCAAGTAAGTTATTAAGCACCTCTTGATTCTCAAGAGAATTTTACCTAGGCGAGAATGATCAAATCTAACTTCATTAGCATTTTGTCATTATCTCCATTTCCTAATGAACAAACAGTCTGGAGCGCCCCTAGGTCTGACAATAGCTGCCTTTGTGTAAAGTCGAAGACTAATAAAGATCGTTGCAAGCACCATACCAGCAACATTTGCGTGGATGATAGGTCCATTATGCCGCTCCGGATGCTCGAAGTTGGGTATGACTCCTGGTGGGGGAGGTGAGGCACGCTCGCTCTTTTGTGAGGAGTCCATGATCGTTTGCTGATCCCCGGGAGCGAAATATTGTTAAGCGATAACTATCCGTACGAGGATAGACGATTTGGATCGCCGTCAGGGTTTGAGCATCTTTTATATTCAAGGGGTCGAAAAGCCTCCTTTACCATACATGCCCTTAACAGATTTGGGGCTTTGCGTTGAGTTATTTAGAATCCAGGGTTCTAACTCAGACTCCCCTTCGGTACCCAAATCCAAGGAAAGTATTAAAGTCTCGGCAAACTGGCACTCACAAGCTAGCCTGTTCGTGTTTGTGGATGGTTCCAAAGTGGAAAGACGCTAATGCACACGTAACTTCCCCGCGTGGAAGAACGGGTGTTACGAAGACTGAGACCTTAAACGCCTTGAATGCCACTATCATTCAAGATATCTGCCGTATTGTAGCAGATGGGGAGAATCTTTCGGGGAACGACGCCTCCGCAGTTTCACCAGCGTAACTGGGCCAGAATCCCCAGTCGATCACGAAAAACGTTACCGGGGGCTACCCCAGAACACTTTGACAACGGATACCAAAGATCAGCGCATAGAAGGATTTCAAGGATCCCACCAGGCTTAAGATTGTTGAACGCGCTAGAGAACAGCTCTTTCCAACTAGCAATGCTTCCAAGCAATGCCCTGCCATGGATGTAGTCAAAATGTTCCGCAGGAGGATAGGTCCATTCACCTTCAATATCGTCCACGTAGAATTTGCAATTTGGTGGTGCCCACGAGGGCTGGATCGGGCTGAGATCAGTACCAATGACAACCGCCTCTGGCCATTCATCCGCGAAAGTAATGGTCCAAAGTCCTGTGCCGCATCCCATGTCGAGTACTCTTTGCTGTCTAGTGTTTCCAGACAGAGGCGCTCGAAAAATAGGCCCACCAGTAATCATTCGAAAAATATGGTGGAGCACGTCCAAGCGCTCCTGTTCTTGTTCATCATTTGGAAGGACATAGTTGCCCTCGCGATAGGCGTGATAACGGCAACCGTTCTCGTACTTGTAGTGTAGAACGGATGAAGCTAGTGTTGTTGAGTAGAATGACCCCTGCCAGGCTGCCACAGACTCGCCGAGTGCAGAGTCGGTCTCACTAGCATCAGTCTTTCCAAAGAAATCAACGAAGATCGATGTACAAGCAATTTTACCACTTACATTAGGCACAAGTGGCGCGCCCTGAGCTCCAGAATCTTGATGGCCAGCTGTATTATCAGATGCTTCAAGAGTGGGTGAAGACATTGCGACAGAGCCAGACTGAACTGCCGAGAATATCTTGTATGGCGGAGGTTGCCGGATTAAATAAAGTTCAGCACCAAACGCTAGCCTCCATGTTCCTTTCAGGGGGAGCCTTTCAGGAGATATTCTTGGCAAATATTATGCCAAGTTTGGGGGCCAAATATTATGCCAAGGCGTGTAAATCGCACTCAATTTTGTACTGGTTTTGCATCGAATTGCATCGATATTGACAAATCGACCTCATTAACCTTATTGACCTCATCGTCGCCACTTATATAGACCTTTTTTGGTGTTTATTCCTGCTCTTGAGTCCTCCTTTTACTCACTTATCGCTCAAATGGCCGATTCTACCTGGACTGCTCCTGCTGGGTGCTATGAGCACCATCGCGCGGTACTGGAAAGGTTCGTGAACTCACTGCCAGCCGCCTGGCGGCAGGATCCTGCTGTAGGAGAGGTATTCAAGGACCGCAAAGAAGCTGAGGCCCGTCTGCAACTCTTCTCGTTGATACAAGGGTTTGACGTCGTTTCTCGAGGCGGTGGTAGTACTAGCTAAAAAGGCCTAGAACTGCGATGTATCCACCACGGTGAGGTTACTCTAAATACTCGTGATTTAGAGGATCGAGTGACTCGCGATAGAGAAGGTAATATTACCTCTAATCGTAGGCGTGACGGTATAAATGTACGTCAAACCAGCTGTACCTGGCGAGTAAGAATTACCTGGGTATTAATCGATAAAAAGGATGAGGCGCAGGGTAGAGAATGGCGTCTTACAAAGGCCTCAATTGCTCACCAAGGTCATGAATTACTTGAAAATCCTTTGGCTGCTTATCCTGCTCATAAACGACGTCTTCCTGAGTTCCAGGAGGTATTAATAAAGGCCACTGCTCATCGGCGTGCTCAAATTGTGTACTCTGCTTCGCGGAGGATCTTGGAGAGTGAGGATTCAGCGCTATATCTGTCCAGCCAGGAGTTTTATAACACAATTAGGAGGATGCGTGTTAACGGTGAGGATGAGTCGATTTTAGGCCTCGTCGCCGAGTTGCAGGAGCACCAGTGGATCTGTCAAACCAGGGTTGAGGTCTATACCAACGAGCAAGGCCATTTTAGTGGTAGAAAGCTCATTCAAGCCTGGTTTACTCATCCTAAATTAATGCACGCAAGTCAGCGCTTTATCAGTGATTTTTACTTAGTCATTGATGGGACTTTCAATACAAACCGCCTGAAACTCCCTCTTCTCGTCGCTGTGGGCCAGTTGAATAGTGGTAGGACCTTTCCAGCCGCCTTCTCTTGGTGCCCTGAAGAGGATGAGGCCTCATATAGCTTCTTTTGGCAGTGCCTTAAGGATCACTGCTTTAATCGACCAAATGAGGCACCCTGCGCACCTCCCCGAGTCATTATGGGCGACCAAAGTAAGGGTTTAACTGCGTCGATTCCAAAGGCCTTTCCTCAAGCAAAGCAGCAGTTTTGTGATTGGCACGCCGTTGAGGCGATGATCGCAAAGATGAGGCAATTAGGCGTTCTAGGAGACGATATAAAGGCTACTTATAAAAGCGCCTGCTGGCGATATATTGCCTCAAAGTCAATTGATGAACTTACAGAGAACCGGCGTCTTTTAGGCCTCTCCGTTGGCCCGCAATTTACAAGGTATTTGGCCGAAACTTGGGTTCCAAAGGAGGAAAAGGTTATATATCTCTATACGCACAAATTAGCCAATTTAGGCTCAACTTCCAGTCAACGAGTTGAGTCATATCACAATACCGTCAGAGAACTCACAAACGCTCAACTATCACTTGAGGAGTCAGTGAAACGCCTCATTATCAAGGTCAACTCAATTATCAAGGATATAGACCAGGATGAGGCCTTTTCGGCGGGTGGGTACTCACTACTTACGCAAAGCGCTCCTTTTCTCCAACTCCGCATGAATGTGAGTAAGTTTGCTCTCAAGCGCCTTGAGCGCCAATGGGCTACCCTGGACGAGCAATTAAGAGCAGGAAATGACTTGGAAATACCGCCAAATAGGTGTGAGTGTCAGGATTTACTTAGGTTTGGTATTGCCTGCGCTCATCACCTAAAAAAGGCCTATATTGAGGGCTTGGCGATCCCAAAAACGATGATTCATCCACGTTGGTGGCTAAATGGGCCTCTAATTCACGCAGTTAACTGGAGGCCTTTCTATAATACTACAGTTAAGCAGCCTATACCTAATCCAATTAGCAACCAAATACCCTCACTTATCGCTCAAATATCGGTGGTACGAGGCTTTTAGGCCCTGAGCAGAGGCATCAATTGGATATCCAACAAAGTCAAGCGGAGCGCTGGATCGAGAACAACTCAATATTTACTCTACAAGGCCTTTTACGCCAGGCAGAGAGTAGCTACTCTCTACAGCAAACCCCTATATATTACCCAGATTCTCGCAGAGAGGGTCCTCTAGCTCGACGAGGCGGCCATAGACCCACCAATGAGCGAGCACTCACGACCAATGAAAGGGCTATACAGCAAGAGCGACGGGAGCAATAGACAGCCTTACAACAAAGGCGCTTACAAGCAACTCAGGTAATAGAGCAAGCAGTAGCGGCAGAGCAAGCAGTGGCGGTAGAGCAAGCAGTGGCGACAGAGCAAACAGGTACCGCCTCGAAGGCTCAAGGATTACAAGAGGGGATTAAAGCTATAGTAACTACACCAGAAGTGGCCCTTGAGAGCATCCCTGAGACTCCCCCAAGGTCTATAGGGCTATCCTTACCCATAAGGACCCCTGAGAGGCCTCGCCCGCGCCGTGAGGCCTCACCTGAGGCCTCACCAAGTGCTCTACCTCTACTACCGACGTCAACTGCGCCCCCAGTGCTCACTAGAGGCAAGAGGCGCCGTCAACCCACTACAAAGGCAGTTGAGGCGCGTGACCAAGGGTTCATTCATTGAGCAATAGCTAAATATATACTCATTTATCGATATCGATGGCGAGAGATGCAAAACCAGGCGATTTCACAGCCAAATTGAGTGCGATTTACACGCCTTGGCATAATATTTGGCCCCCAAACTTGGCATAATATTTGCCAAGAATATCTCCTGAAAGGCTCCCCTTTCAGGTCTTGGCGTATCTAGAGTAAAAATCCTCGTGCCCGATGTGGGGTTGATATGTGATGCCGCTAGATATTCTTAGTATTCATCAGTTTCATGAAGACAGATTGATTGAAGAGCGATGTACAATAGTTTTAGGGGGACCATCAACTCCTTCGAGGACCAAAAAACTCCCTAATGCACCCAAACCAGGTATAAAGATACATAGAATCAAACAAAACTACCTAGAACAGACTGCCTATCCCCATCACTGCGCGCTCAACCCTCGAGATAGAGAAATTCCATCGCAACCCAGTTGTCCAACATCATAACGTCGCAAGCCTTCCTGGCCTGCATGCTCGCCATTTACCCTGGCTTTGGTAAGTCCCACTTGTCCCGATCCCAAGCTAAACCAACACTTTTGTTTGTGGAGAGATCATATATGATGTGCCCCTCTTGGATCTGCGCATCTATTTTACAGCCATGATCCTTATATATACCTTCTCGTGCCGCGTGCCTGTATTTTGCACCACTGCCAGTTTATTCCTGTGTCGATAAGGAACAGAAGTACCGGCAGGAGGCAGTCGTGACTCGGCCCTTGAAGCCGTGTAAATTTAGGCACCCTCATTCTCTGTGATACT
>Ga0105239_10008346_pt1 | contig 11803 bp, 11 predicted proteins | sample KBSC44metaG_FD_92761 | JGI IMG/M metagenome (GOLD analysis project Ga0105239, IMG submission 92761) | Corn rhizosphere microbial communities from Kellogg Biological Station, Michigan, USA - KBS C4-4 metaG | ecosystem: Host-associated > Plants > Roots > Rhizosphere > Soil | place: Michigan, USA...
CGGCCGAGGCTATCGCGTTCTGCCTTGTTCTCCTTGCCCAGATCAACAGTCTGGAATTTGTTACCGCGGTAGGGCGCTACGTCGTCGGCGTCCTGACCCGTCATCGGGCGATAGACGTCGGCTACCCACTCGCTTACGTTACCGGACATGTTATAGAGACCGAATCCGTTCGGGAAGAAGCTCTTTACAGGGGCGGTGTAAACGGCGTTGTCATTCAGACCACCCGCAACACCCATATTATCACCGGAGCCGCGTTTGAAGTTGGCCATGAAGGTACCCTGCCAGCTGCCATGACGCGTGTCGCGGAGACCGTTGACGTTGCTGCTCCAGGAGTAGACTTGTTTGTTGGCGATCAGTTCCTCACCGTGTTGACCGTCTTTCTTGGCGGGCAGCGGGTTCTGATTGATATAGCCAAGAGCGGCATATTCCCACTCTGCTTCCGTCGGGAGACGGTAGTTGGGAAGGAGGATCCCGTCTTCGAAAGTAACTTGGGTACGGGGGGTACCGTTGGGGTTCTTAAGGGGATTGCTCTTGTTACGCGCTTTCTTATCGGGGGTGGCCTGGAACTCACCCATCAGGTAAGCCTTCGTGTTGAAGTTTTCCTGGCCGAGGCCTTGCAGATTCTTGACAGCGTTTTGGTTGATATAGCCGCGGTCCATGAGGAGCTTCTCATTCACCCGGTCACTGCGCCACAGACAGAAGTCGTGGGCTTGTTTCCAGGTCACGCCTACTACGGGATAGAAGTTGTAGGAGGGATGGCGGAAGTAGTATTCGACCATCGGTTCGTTATAAGCCAGCTCGCTGCGCCAGCACAGGGTGTCGGGCAGGGCAGCTTCACGAACAGCCTTGTATTCGTCGGCGTCAAACACGAGGTTGATCCAGTACAGATACTCACGGTAGTGGATATTCGCAACTTCGGTCTGATCAATGTAGAAAGAGTTGACAGTCACCCTTCTAGGTACGTTATTCCAATCTCTCATGACGTCTTCTTGGGTGGCGCCCATCGTAAAAGTGCCGCCCTGAATGAAGACCAGTCCGGGACCGGTACGTTGCTCTTTTTCTTTGGAAACCTGGAATCCGCCCATCTTGGAGTCGTTATAGTTCCACCCGGTGGCAGTGGACTGCTCCGGCTTCTTTTTGAAGCAGGAGGCAAAGAAGGATACGGAGAGTGCCAGGATCGCTAGGTTTTTCAGATTCATAATTTTGACGCTTTATGCTGTTAGCCGTAAAAAGAAGAAACGCTGCCTTGTGGCTAATTATTGTATAAAAATACGTGCCGAATTTATTCACAGTTGCCCCCGGATGGGACAAATTCCCGCCCCCACACACAGAAAGTCCTATTTTTGCCGGCCCCCGCAATGGGTTCGGTACGGAAGTTGTTTGCTAGCGCGGGCACAATATTTTCTCCCGGGAGGTCGTTGGAAGAGAGTTCCTACGACTGCAACCCACAAGCCATCGGAAAGGGTCAGTCAATATTTTTGGGCACAATTCACAATATCTTAATAATCACTAACTTAGCAGCCTATATCGCAAATTTACATTTCTGAGCGCATTTTCTGACTACCCAAAATCTTGAAAAACCCGGCGAGCCGGGAAACCCGGGCGTCACAATTTGCGTGTTTGTAAAAAATGAAAATTAAATCAGACATGAAAAGATTTTACCAGGGATTAGCTGCTTTAGTAATGTTAGTCTTTGTGGGTCAGGAAGGGGCGTTTGGCCAGACGGCAAATTCGCTGAACGTTACCACGACTGCCGTACCTTTCCTGCGGATCTCCCCGGACGCGCGTGCGGGGGGTATGGGCGACCTGGGGGTCGCTACCTCTCCCGATCCTGCTTCTTCCTTTTACAATCAAGCCAAGATCCCGTTTGCCAAAAAAGACCTGGGTCTGGGCCTGACCTATACTCCCTGGTTGAAAGACCTGGGACTCAATGATGTATATCTTATCGCTTTTTCCGGATATAAGAAACTGGACGACCAGTCGGCCTTATCGGCCTCGATCCGGTACTTCAGCCTGGGCAATATCCAGTTTACGGACTTCAACGGAAATGAGCTGGGCAGCGGCCATCCGCGCGAGCTCGCCTTCGACGTGGGGTATTCCCGCAAGCTGGCCGACAAGCTGAGCATCGCGCTCGCCGGTCGCTATATCTACTCCAACCTGGCCTCGGGGTATGCGGCCAGCGGCAGCACCTACCAGCCCGGCAAGACCTTTGCCGCCGACATCTCCCTGTATTATCATGGGGTGACGGATGCGGCCGGCGGGTGGAACTTCGGCCTGGCGCTGACGAACCTGGGGGGGAAGATCGGTTATACCAACTCCGCGGTGGAGAAGGACTTTATCCCTGCCGACCTTGGATTGGGGGCGAGCTATACGGCCGTGTTCAACGAGGACAACAAACTGATGATCGGGCTGGATATCCACAAGCTGCTGGTTCCGGTGCCGCCGTCGCCGACGGGCAACGACTCCACCGACAATATCGCTCTCACCAACTATCATAATAAGTCCCTCACCGGCAGCTGGTTCAGCAGCTTTAGTGGGGAGAACCAGTTCAAGACTCTGCAGTTGTCGCTGGGGGCGGAATATTCTTATCAGGACCAGTTCTTTGTCCGGACGGGCTATTATTATGAGGATCCGAGCAAGGGCGACCGCAAGTATTTCAGCGTGGGCGTGGGGTTGAAGTATAATGTGATGGGGCTTAACTTCTCCTATCTCGTGCCTTCGGGCAGCGGGACGAACCGGAATCCGTTGTCGAATACGCTGCGCTTCGGCCTGACATTCGATCTGGATACGAACGAGGGCAGCAATAACAGCACACAGAGTTCGACCAACTAAGGTTGGTTCTATATATCTTTGAAGGGTCCCGGGATTTCCGGGACCTTTTTTTATGAGTATAAGAATCGGATTCGGGATCGACTTTCATCAACTGGCGGAGGGTCGGGCTTTTTGGCTCGGCGGCGTGCAGATCCCTTCGTCGCGGGGGACCGTGGGCCATAGCGATGCGGATGTGCTGCTTCATGCTATTTGCGACGCCCTGCTCGGGGCGCTGGCGTTGGGCGATATTGGGCAGCATTTCCCCAATACCGATCCCACCTACAAAGACATCGACAGCAAGGTCCTGCTGGGGCGGTGCTGGGAGCTGGTGAAAGGCCGGGGCTGGCGGGTCGTCAATATCGACAGTACGGTGACGCTCGAGGCGCCGAAGATAATGAAGTATGCCGTCGCGATGAGGGAGACGATAGCGGGTTTGCTGGAGGTGGAGATGGGGGATGTGTCGATCAAGGCCACTACCACCGAGCAGATGGGGTTTGTGGGGCGGGGGGAGGGGATCGTGGCGTATGCGACGGTGTTGCTAGGACGGGCCACGGGCCCGGCGGCCGAAGGCCAATCATAGGCCCCGCCAGACTGCGAAGCAGTCGGAGCAGGAGTCGGGGAATTGCGTTAGGGATCGGAGCGGCAGCCCGGAGCCGACAGAGCGAAGCGGAGGAGGCGAGGACTACAAGCGAAGAGCCCGACCCGAAGGGGAACGCCCAAAACGGCGTATATTCGCGCCATGTCAAAAATAAAGGTCAAGATCATCAATCAATCGCCCAATGCCCTGCCTGAATATGCGACGGAGGGGTCGGCGGGCATGGACCTGCGGGCGAACCTGGAAGCGCCGCTGGTGTTACAGCCGATGGAGCGGCAGCTGGTGCCGACGGGGCTGTTCATGGAGCTGCCGTTGGGTTATGAAGCACAGGTGCGGCCGCGGAGCGGGCTGGCGATCAAGCAGGGTATTACCTGCCTCAACACGCCGGGTACGATCGACTCGGACTACCGGGGGGAGATCAAGGTGATCCTGATCAACCTGTCGCAGGAGCCGCAGACGGTGCATCCGGGGGACCGGATCGCGCAGATGGTGGTCAGCCCGGTGGTGCAGATTGGTTGGGAAGCGGTGGCTTCCATAAATGAAACAGCCCGCAGTGCCGGCGGATTCGGTCATACTGGCAAATCCTAATCTATGTTTAAACTTCTGGCAGGGGTTGTTTTTGTTGGGACGCTGATGCTCGCAGTGGCGGGCTGCCGTTCCACAAAGAAAATTTCCAAAGCGATAGCGACGACGAATATCCGCAAGGACACGACCGGGGATGCGGCCCGGGCGGCGGCGGCAGCGGCGACACCGCGGGATGCGCATGCGGACTCGATGGAGGTGATCCGGCAGGCCGTGCAGGGGCTGAGCAATACCCACATCGACTTTCAGACCTTTTCGGGCCATATGCATGTCCATTATGAGGGGAGCGATGGGAAGGACAACGAATTTAATTGCGTGGTCAGGATCAAAAAAGACAGCATGATCTGGGTGTCGATCAATGCGCTGCTGGGCTTCGAGGCCTTCCGGCTGATGATCACCCATGACAGCGTGAAGATACTGGACCGGCTCCACAAGATCGCCCGGCTGCGGTCGGTGACCTATCTGCAGGACCAGATCCATCTGCCGGTGGATTTCCAGACGCTGCAGGACCTTTTGATCGGCAATCCCGTTTTTGTGGATACGGCGCATATCCTCTTCTACAAACAGGACAATACGGGCATCTCGCTCGTCAGCGCGGGCAACCCCTTCCGCAACTATCTAACTCTCAACCTCGACTATACGCCGCAGCACAGCAAGCTGGACGATGTGGATCCGCTGCGGGCGCGGACGGGGGATATCACGTTTGGTAACTACGACCATAGCGGGACGACCTCTTTCTCGACGTACCGGAAGATCTCGGTGGCGGAGAAGTCGAAGTTGGATATTGAGATAGAGGTGAAGCAATTCAAGTTTAACGAACCTTTAAATACTCCTTTTCAGGTTCCGAAAAATTTTAAGCGGAGATAGGCGTTATGACTTGACGGCCACGTCCCGGCCGGGATCAGCGCGAACTTCGTAACTTCAACCATATGCGGAAAAAACTCCTTTTTGCAACCTTTTGCGTGCTGGCCATCGGCCGGCTGATGGCGCAGCAGCCGGCCGTGCAGAGCCGGGCCGACCTGGAAAGAGAGCGGGCGGCGATCCAGAAAGAGATCGAGGATGTGAAACGGACCCTGGACGAGACGCATAGCCACAAGCGGGAGACGCTGGGCCAGCTGGCGCTGCTGCAACGCCGCCTGAAGCTGCGGGAAAGGGCGATCCACAATATCAACGAACAGCTGGATGCGATCCAGGGGGATATGAACCAATCCTGGCGCGAGATACTGAAACTTCGGGCCGAACTGGACACGCTGCGGGTGCAGTATGCCCAGAGCATCGTGTTCGCCTATAAGAACCGCAGCAGCTATGACCTGCTCAACTTTGTTTTCTCGGCCGGCAACTTCAATGACGCCATCCGGCGCATCCAATACCTGAAATCGTACCGCGCCTACCGGGAGGAGCGGGCGGAAAATATCCGCCGGACGCAGGACCTGCTGCAGGGTAAGATCGACGGGCTGAAGGTGACGCGGGCCGCGAAGGAGGATGCGATGAAGAAGCAGAGCAGGGAGCGGACGTTGCTCGAGGATGAAAAGAAGGAGAAGGACGCGATGGTGAACCGCCTTCAGTCGCAGGAAAAGGAGCTGAAGAGAGAGATGGCGGCCAAGCAGAAGCAGGATGCGCGGCTGGGCAGCGCGATCAATGCGGCGATCAAACGGGCACGCGACCTGGCAATAAAGGAGGCCGCTAAACGCAGCGCGGACGAAAAAGCCGCGGCGGCGCGGGCGGCGGCGAGCGAGAAGGCCAATGCGGCGAAACGGCCGGAAAGCGATGAGGCACTGGCGCCGGCCCCAGCCACGTTGAATACGGTGAAGGCACCGGGAAAGACGGTGTTCTCGAGCGAGGCGGACGTGCACTTAACGGGGGATTTCGAGATCAATCGCGGGCGTTTGCCGTGGCCGGTGTCGGGGACGATCTCCATGTCCTTCGGCCGCCACGAGTATATTAAAGGCATTTTCCACGATAATGCGGGGATCACCATAGACGTGCAGTCGGGTGCGGCGGTGAAATCGGTGTTTAAAGGCGAGGTGCAGAGTGTGTTCAGCGTCGGCGATGTCCAGGCGGTGATGATCCGCCATGGGCGATACTTTACTACGTATTCCAATCTTTCTACGGTGTCCGTTGCCAAGGGCGAGCCGGTGGTGACGGGGCAAATTATCGGCCGGGTCGGCGAGGTGGGGCAGCTGGAATTCGTTCTCTCAAATGAGAAGGGGTCGAACCTCGATCCTGAAAGGTGGTTGAAGCGCTAACCCGCGCACGGCGCCGGCGCTGTGCGCCGTCAGGCTAGAGTCAAAAACCGGTTGTACAGCGCCTCGTATTGCGGGACGATCCGGTGGATATCAAAATTTTTTGCGTGGGCGGCGGCATTGGCCTTGAAGGTCTTTAGCACCGCATCATTCTCGAGGATGCGGATGGCGTGCTCGCTCATCCCGTGGATGTCGCCGACGTCATCGAGATAGCCGGTTTCGCCCTGGATCTGGATCTCCGGCAGTCCGCCCGCGTTCGTGCTGACGACGGGCACCCCGGCGGCCATGGCTTCGAGGGCGGCGAGGCCGAAACTTTCATATTCCGAGGTGAGGAGAAAGAGATCGGCCACGGCCAGGATGTCTTCCATCTGTTCCTGTTTGCCGACGAATCGGGTGTCGTCATCGATACCCAGCTCACGGCAGAGGCTTTCGGCGTCGGAACGCTCGGGCCCATCTCCCACGAATAACAACTTGCTGGGGATCTTCTTGTGCACGATCTCGAAGACGCGGACGATGTCCTGCACGCGTTTTATCTTGCGGAAGTTGGAGGCGTGGAGAAGAATTCTTTCGCCGTTGGGGGCGATGACGCGGCGGAAGGCGTCGATGGGTTTGCGGTGGAAGCGGTGGGTGTCGACGAAATTATGGATCACCCGGATCTCCTTTTCGATCGGGAAATAGCGGAAGGTCTCGTCGCGGAGGTTCTGGGAGACGGCCGTGATGGCGTCGCTTTGGTTGATCGAGAACGCCACGACGGGAGCGAAGGTCTTGTCCCGGCCTACGAGGGTAATGTCGGTGCCGTGAAGGGTGGTGATGACGGGGATATAGCGCCCCTGGGCCTCGACGATCTTTTTGGCCATATAGGCGGCGGAGGCGTGGGGGATGGCGTAATGGACGTGTAATAAGTCCAGCTGGTGGTTGTTGATCACATCGACCATCGCGCTCGACAGGGCCGTCTCATACGGCGGGTAGTCGAACAGCGGGTAGGTGGTGACGCGGACCTCGTGGTAGAAGATGTTCGCGTTGAACTCGTTGAGGCGCACGGGCTGCTGATACGTTATAAAATGGACCTGGTGACCCTTGTCGGCGAGGGCTTTTCCCAACTCTGTGGCGAGGACGCCGCTGCCGCCGAATGTGGGATAACAGACAATTCCGATGCGCATGGATTCAATTTTATTCGGGTCCGCCGGGGCGGAAATAGTGGTTTGCTAAGGTAATGGAATTTTTAAGGCCATCACAGCAGGCCTGGCCGAAGGCCCCTCTTTAGATGATGGTCGGAGCGGGCTTATTTTTTGGCGTAAGCCCGCGGAGACCTATCTTAGAGCCAAATTAACATCGATGGGCCCTAAATTGTTGAGTCGCAGTTTACTAATCTTTTACTTTGTATCGGCGGCGGTTGCCGCGGTGGGTCAGACGGCCGAGGATTCCGCGCTGATCCGGCGGCTGGCGGATACCATTCTGACGGATAATAAGACCTATGGCGATCTGCGAACTTTGACAAAGACGGTCGGGGCGCGGCTTTCGGGGAGTGCGGGATACTATAAGGCGGAGAAATGGGGGCAGGCGGCGCTGGGGGAAGCCCAGGCGGATAAGGTTTGGCTGCAGGAGTGTATGGTGCCGCACTGGACGCGGGGTGGGAAGGATTCGGCGTCTTTTTCCTATTCCAGCAACCCCGGGGCGAAGGGAATGCATATGGGCGGGGGGCTCGATATCCTGGCGTTGGGTAACTCGGTGGGTACCGGGCCCAGGGGGATCACGGCGCCGGTGATGCTGATCCACAATTTTGATGAACTGGAGCAGCATAAAGACGAGCTGAAGGGGAAGATCGTTTTCTACAATTATAAATTCAATCCCTTATTTGTCGAGACCTTCCAGGCCTACGGCGACGCGGTGAGATATCGCGGCGCGGGGGCGAGCCGGGCGGCGAAGTATGGGGCGCTGGCGGTGTTGGTGCGGAGTATGAGTTCCTCGGTGGACAACAACCCGCATACGGGCGCGCTGATCTATAGCGACACCACCCAGAAGATCCCGGCTGCGGCAGTGGGGTTGAAGGATGCGGACAGGCTGGCGGACTTGCTGGAAACCTTTGGCGGGCACGGTGTGAAAATCTATCTCCGCACGAATGCGAAGATGCTGCCTGATACGCTTGCCCATAATGTCATCGGCGAGATCCGGGGATCGGAATTTCCTAACGAGTATATTACTGTCGGCGGCCACCTGGATAGCTGGGACCCGGCCGAAGGAGCGATGGATGACGGCGCGGGCTGCGTACAGTCGATCGAGGTGCTGCGGGCGCTGAAGGCGATCGGTTATAAGCCGCGGCATAGCATTCGCGTGGTACTGTTTGCCAACGAAGAGAATGGCGGTCGCGGTGGCCGGGCCTATGCGGCTGCGGCAAAGGCCCAGGGCGAGAAGCATATCCTGGGTCTCGAAAGTGACAATGGCGGGTTTACGCCGCGGGGGTTTACGCTTTCGCTTTCCGAAGAGAAGCTGGCGGCCATTCAACCCTGGATCAAGCTGCTGAAGCCTTATGGGGTCTATGAGTTCGAGAAGGGCGGCGGCGGCAGCGATGTGAACCCGTTGGGACCGCAGGTGGGCGCCGTGGTTGGGGAGCTGCGGCCGGATTCGCAGCGGTATTTCGAATACCATCATGCGCGTAATGATGTGCTTGAAAATGTCAACAAGCGCGAGCTGGAGTTGGGGGCGGTGAATATGGCGGCATTGGTTTATTTGGTGGACAAATATGGGCTTTGAGGGCCAGATGCCCGAAGGCCGAAGGCCCATTCGGCTAAATCTTGAAGTATGAAAAAAGTTTTAGGCATAGTGGTGGCGGCGATCGTGCTGGTGGGGATCGTCTGGTTCTATTTCCGGTATGAGCGGCCTTTTGGCGAGGGTGTCAAGGCGGGGACGCTCAACTATGTCGTGTATAAGGGCTATCTCTGGAAGACGTATGAAGGGGAGGTGATCCTGGCGGGCTTTCAGAACAAGCCGACGTTGCAGAGCAATGAGTTTACTTTCAGTATTGAGAACGAGGCGGTGGCCAAAAAGCTGGAGCTGGCCAGTGGCAAGGAAGTGCAGCTGCATTACCATGAATACCTGGGGGCGCTGCCCTGGCGGGGGGTGAGTAAGTTCGTGGTGGATAGCGTGGTGTCGATCCGTTAGGTGGGTTAGGGTGCGCGGGGCCGGGGGCCCGCAGACCTATTACGCGAGGAGGGCGAAGATGGTTGGTTGTTTGTGGAGGTCGGGGCGGGCGGATTTGCTTGCGGCGGATTCGGCGGCGGGCGCCAGCTTGCGCCATTCGGCGATGGGAAGGGTGCGGATGTATTCGGTGGGGCCGGTGAGGTTGGCGGCGATGCAGAGGCGGGTGGTGGGGCGGCCCGTGGCGAGGATCGATTCGAGTAATTGGTTGTTGCGATAGGGGGTTTCAATAAAGAGCATCGTGCAGTGGAGGCGTTGGGACTCGGCTTCCAATTCCTTCAGGGCCCTGGTGCGGGCGGCGTTGTCGACGGGGAGGTAGCCGGTGAAGCGGAATTGCTGGCCGTTGAGGCCGCTGGCCATCAGCGCGAGCAGGATCGAGCTGGGACCTACGAGGGGCCGCACGGTGGCGCCGGCCTGGTGCGCGGCTTCGGTGAGGATCTGCCCGGGATCGGCGATGCCGGGGCAGCCGGCCTCGCTGATGAGACCGATGGTCTTACCTTCTTTCAGCTTTTGGCGGAAGACGTTCTTTACTTCCTCTTCTGCTTTGTGGATCGGGTACCACTCATAATCATCGATGATCATTTCTTTCCATATCGCCTTGAGATAGCGGCGGGCGCTGCGTTCGTTCTCCACGAAAAAGACGGTGCATTGCTTTACGGCCTCGAGGAGATAGGCGGGGAGGGGGGCCGTGATGTGCTCTTCGAGCCAGCAGGGGATGAGGTAGAGGGTCGCGGCCATCCTATTCCAGATTTTGGTGATAGAGACTGATCGTGGCGGCGATGACGGCATAGGCGGGGGCGAGGACCCAGCCGACGATGGGGACGAAGTGCATCCCATAGAAGACCATGCCGTTGCCGATGGCGAGGCCCTTGTGATTGCTGATATACGCTATGCTGGCGGCGGCGGGGAGGTTGTGCCGCTGGCCGCTGTAGTCGCACATCGAGAAACCATAATAATAGCACTCGATGAAGATGGCGATGACGGGGGTGATCCAGCCGATGAGGGGGATGAAGGCGAGGATGAGGATGCAAACGATGTAGACGGATTGCCAGAAGGCGTTACGGAGGGCGAGTCGATTGGCACGGCGGAGATCGGTCCAGAGTTCGCGGTTCAACTGGAATCGGAAGTCTTTGCCGGTGATCAGCGCTTCGGTCTGCTGACTAAGATAGGCGAAAAGGGGGGAGCCGATGATGAGGAACAGATATTTGAACAGCGAGAAAAAGAAGAAGACGAGCACGACATGGATCATGCTGCCGCCCATGATGAACAGGAAGCTGAGGGCGGCGCTTTGCCGGTGTTGGAGGAAGCGGTCGATGCCGATGAAATGACTGAGCCAGGCGACGGCGTCGCCGGAGAGACCGAGAAAGAAATACATGCCGATGATGAAGAGGATCGTATAGAGTATTCCCGGGATGATGATCCACTTCCATAGCTTATGCTTGGTGATGAACTGGTGGGCTTTTACATAAGATTGGAAGGCTATGATAATTTCTTTCAGCAAAAGAGGCGATTTTTGTTTATTTGTTCGAGCGGGCGGATAAGGGTTACTATCTGCCAAACCTACGGATTTATGACGAACCAACAAAAGAAGACGCCGCGCGGCGGGACGGCTCCGCTGGCCATCCTTCCGGATTCCTTTTATGATCGGCCGGGAGTCCTGGCGGTGGCGCGGGACCTGCTGGGGAAGGTGCTTGTGACGAACTTCGAGGGGCAGCGGACCTCGGGGCGGATCGTGGAGGTAGAGGCGTATAACGGTGTCGTGGACCGGGCGAGTCATGCCTGGTCGGGGCGGAGGACCGGGCGGACGGAGGTGATGTTCGGACCGGGAGGGGTCGCCTATGTATACCTGATCTACGGCATCCACCACCTGTTCAACGTGGTGACGAATAAGCGCGACGTGCCGCATGCGGTGCTGGTCCGGGCGCTGGACCCCCTCGAGGGGATACCGGTGATGCTTCAACGCACCGGTAAGAAGAAGCTGGACCATACGCTCACACGGGGGCCGGGCAATCTTTCGCGGGCGCTGGGCCTTCATAAGACACATACGGGGACGTCCCTGCGGGGGGATGCCATTTTTATCGGCGATGATGGGTGGCGGGTGAAGCGCGGCGAGGTTGTGGCGACGCCGAGGATCGGGGTGGATTATGCGGGGGAGGATGCGGCGTTGCCGTATCGATTGTTTATTAAAGGGAATCCTTATGTGAGCGGCAAGCCGGCGCACTGATCGGCGGAGGAGCGGGGCCGCGACCTACTAGAATCGCGGACAGGGCAGGGCCGCGCACAGCGCGGACGGCCGAAGGCCAATAAAACATAGATTCCAGGCCCAAGGGAATTTTCTTAGAACCTTGGGCAGGGCAGGGCCGCGCACAGCGCGGAC
>Ga0105239_10008347_pt1 | contig 11800 bp, 16 predicted proteins | sample KBSC44metaG_FD_92761 | JGI IMG/M metagenome (GOLD analysis project Ga0105239, IMG submission 92761) | Corn rhizosphere microbial communities from Kellogg Biological Station, Michigan, USA - KBS C4-4 metaG | ecosystem: Host-associated > Plants > Roots > Rhizosphere > Soil | place: Michigan, USA...
CGGAGACAGCCCCGCTAGAGTTTGTCTCTCACCATATCAAATTCAACTTAATCGCATCTATCAGATCGCCTCGCCCTTTCTTGAAAACATCTATGGTATCCGATACTCCGATGATCGCTCACTGCGTGTTCAGATGCCCAGCATGGTTACAAAAGTTGACCAACTGATAGGAGCATGACAAGATGATTCGCCCTCGCATCTCAACCTAAACAAATGCAACGACATAAGCCTCAGCTGCTCGAGTGAGGTGAAGATGCCTCTACTACAGGCACTCTCCTTGCAATTGACGTACGACAATCTCATGATTGTGATTCATCGTCCGCTGCTCGCAGATCAGGGTTATCGGCGCTCGAGAACCCAGGTACTACACCCCCGGCAATTAGTAAACGCGGATGGAGAGTCTTCATCGTCCCAAGAGATCAAGGGAACAAATGACATTAGCTTTCGGCAATGTTGTCTAAGTTCAGCTCTGAGGATTTCTAGAGTTCAGCAAAGCAAGAGGAATTTGTTAGCTCTCGCTCGAAGCACACACACACTTGGTGTCCTTTTTGGGCATGAACCTCTTTACCTCTTCCGTCGTGTTGTTTATCTGCGCGCTCTCAGAGACTCTTCCGATATTGCACAAGAATCGAAAAGAGGAATGGCCCGAAACCACAAAATGCTGAAACTGCTATCAGGTGATGGATAACTGTCAATGCAATGCAGCGTAATAATCGAAGATCTGGTGCAACAGATTGTCGATAGGGGAAAGGAAGAGATGCTGAGGGCGTTGCCAACTGATGATGAGATAGCAGCCTTCTTGCCTTCTCGGAGAAATTCCTATGTGGATTTTCATCAGCCTGGAATCAATGGCAGTGCCTTGAACGCCAGCAATCCGCCCGTTGATACATCACGGGAGTCACAGGATGTTGGCAATGCCGATGCGTCTGGTGTTGGCGAAACCGCAGTGTATCAAGCCATGGCAAGCTTGCAAGAAGGTATTTTAGATGTCCCCATTACAATGGCCTGTTCTAATTCTACACTTTACAGTCTTCAAAGACGCTACAACACTAAAAGCGCCACTCACCACAGTCGGTCGCAACCATGATTCGTCACACCGGCAACATTTTCAACACACCCAGGTATCACAATTGGGGCCAGTGGGCACAAGACCCGAATTCTCGGGCTTCACATTCGATGGATCCAACCTCACAGTTTTGGCTTTGGAATATGGATCCCTATGTGGATGACAGTGGCACCAGCTGGCCTTCCGGCGACGACTTCACTTAGTGAGGTTCTTGCATACCCCCAGGGCAGAAACAATACTCAGCTTTCAACGAGTCTCATGTTGGACGGCAAAGTCCAAGCCACGCCTTACGCCCGGGCCGTAGATAATGGTCTTGATGCCTTGACGCTGCTCCACACTCTCGAATGCTCGAATGCGATTTCAGCTTCGGTGAAAGCATACCTATGTGCTATGAGCTCCTTGAGAGTCACTCTTTGCTGTGTCATCAACTCAATAGCAGTCTTATGGTCGCCAGGTCCATAACGAAAACTTCCACGGTAGACCCCTTCCTTAGAGCACAGTTGTGCAACCGGGAATTGTATGCTGGGGGCTCCCAGACCTGCTTGTGCGAATGCTCCTCCTTTCTTCATGGCATAGATCCCGGTACTGGTAAATACCTGCGCGCCAGTAGCATCGATTACTACGTCGGCACCCTGATCGATGTCAGCTGCAGCCATGATTTGAAGTGCGCTTTCCTCCGGCGACACGGGCTCCATCTTGTAAGTCGCAGTTACAGCATAGCTTCGTGCAAATTCCAACCGAGCATCGATGATGTCGATCACAGCAACAATACACACACCAAAAGCGCGAGCAACAACGCCGCAGAGTATTCCTATCGGACCTGCGCCGAGGACTAACACTGAGGTTCCAAACTCGATGTTAGCAAGCCTTGCACAGTGCACTGCAACGCTCTACGGCTCGATCAGAGCACCCTCTTCCAGAGAAATATGCGCAGGCAGCTTGTAGCACAAACTCTCTGGCAGTTTAAAGTACTTCTCCAATGTTCTATCATATGGAGGTGTCGCAGCAAACCGGACATCCAGACACAGATTGTATTTCCCAGTTTGGCAGCATTCACACGTTCGACAGGGAATGCCAGGTTCTAGGGCGACGTGATCACCTGGCTTGAGGGATTTCACGGTAGGGTCGCATCGCTCGACGATGCCTGCTGATTCGTGGCCTAGGATAAGCGGCTTTTCAACCTTGAAATTGCCAATCTCTCCATGCATCCAGTAATGAATCTGTCGCCGTTATGTCAGTGGTACAGAAGGATATAACACTGAGCCTGGTATACTAGTGGGCACATACATTGGAGCCGCAGAGTCCAGTGGCATACACCGCAACGGTGACATCTTCTCCTTCTGGTTGTGTTGGCAATGGTCGCATTTCGTAGTAGAATTTCCTTTGCTCGCCCAGAACAAACGCTAGGTTTTTGGGAGTCGTCATTCAACATCTCAGCGCTCTCGTTCGAGTAGGCAACGCCATTTTGAGGGTGTGTGTCCATCTTTGACGGAGACGTATTCAATAAACCAAAGTCCGAGAAAACACGAACTTGCAGTGTTGTTTGTGTTTCTGTTTGATGGAGTTGGGACATATCTTATGGATGTCAGAAGACCAACGAAAGATGGTCGTAAGCCATGGTCCTACGAATGGCGGGAAGTGCTTCGCATTCAGCAAGTCATCTGGCTCGCCTTGTCCTTGAACGCCCCGACTCGGCATCCGCGCCCATTCAAGGTCTTGCGGTTGCTCGTGCTCGACCATGAGCAATTCCCCCAGATGTCCGGCTTGACGTAAAGCCGTCGGAAGGTTTCTGATTGGCCCTGGGGATGCGTGATGCAGTTCACGACTCTATGCTCCCCCCTTCGGAAGGACAGTCAGCCTCGTGCCCACTTTCAGGAGATGTGGAACTTACAAATTAGAAAGCCAGGATCTGTGGATCTCTTCATTCAGCCACCTGAGGCTCGGGTTTGCCAATCCGCCATCCACATCAGTGGGGATTCTTACCCGTAATTCCACACTCTGCAGCGGTATCGTGTGCGAACAGTAAATGCGCACTAGAGTTGCAGGGATGATTTTGAATGAGGCAGCCCAAGGCAGGCCTACCAACTGCCCTCAAGTCATGGTAGACTTCCAGTACTGTTGTTCGCATGTAGCTCCTGATTCATCCTTCATAACAGCATTCTGGTCGCAATGACCTTTATTATGTACTATATGCCACCAGGCGCTTGCTACAGCAGGAAGAGCTTTGGGCATTTCACCTGGCTCGTGTAATTGTCTGGGTTCCCTTTCTGCCTCTCATGGCTCCAGCTGATAAGGGGCCGGATCAGGATTCAGGAGTCGATGCCTCGTCGGGAGTCAAACGCGGGGACGCCAAGGCAGAAGACCAGGCCAGTCAGCGGTCTCCATTCTCTGTCGGAACAGAGCACGAGGCTCTCCTTGCTTCTGGATCCGATTGGTGGGGGCAGCCCAAGGCTGAGGAGGAAGGAGTGGTTTCGACACTACGCTCGACACTGACCACTGACCATTGAAAGCTGAAGTCACTTTGCATTCAACAGGCATGAGAAATCGCACTTGCGTCGGTATGCTACACCTCTTGGACCAGCCTCTCGTGGGCCGCGACGACAACATGGACGAGGGAACCTGGGGTATGAAGCAGAGTCTCCTCCAGGTCTCATAATTCTCCAGCATCAGATCCCACACAAACGCATTTCAAACTTCTCATTGACTCACTCAACTCTCTACATCATCGAAATAGCAAGCATGGCCGCCCGAAGAGGCTCAGCTGCCGTGGAGAGAAATGCTTCCACCAGGGACCGTTACTCCATTGCTGCGCTCCCTTCAGCAAGAGAGCTGGATCGAAAAGAAGTTGAAACCAAAGAAGGTCAATGCCAGGTACCCTATCAAGGGAGCACCGTTGCTTTATGCAACCTGCGCTTTTGTCAGTTTGGGCGATGCCTTGTTCGGCTACAACTCAGGTACGAGGATCTGGACTTGCGCTGAACCAGAGCTAACCGAAGAAATCAGGTATCATGTCGGGATTGCTTGTCAATCCCGTGTTTGTGTCTCGGTTTTACCGTGATTATGGCGGCGTCGATGAACCACAAGCCAGATCAACTCCTCCATTATCGGGATTTCAGGCCCTTGCCTCCAGCTCACCGCAGCACTGGGGGCGCTAATTGCCGGCAGGCTAGGGGACATCATCGGCAGAAAGAAGTGCGTTCGAATGGGCGCTTTCATATACTTCTTCAGCGCCTTTATCCAGCCAGATGTTCGCCCCTGACTTCGCGACATTCGTCACGGGCCGCACTATCCAAGGCCTGGGTGTTGGTTTTCTCTCCTTGACTGTGCCTATCATCTAAACCGAAATTGCCGCGGCTCACAGAAGAGGTCTCATGGTCGGGATCGAATACACATGCCTTATTGCCGGATACATGCTGTCTTGCTGGGTGAACTACGGTTTCAATTTCCTCCTCCCCAGCGAGGTATCCTGGAAGGGGCACTTCATCATCCAGATCGTGCTATCGTTCATTCTCTTCGCCATGTCCTTCTACCTTCCAGAGACTCCCCGTTGGCTCGCAAAGAATGGATACATGACGGAGTGCCTCCAGACCGTTGCGGACCTTCATTCAAATAGCGATATCCAGGCGGAGCATGTGCAGCAGATATTTGTTGAAATCCAAGAGGCTGTGATCCAGGGAACAGCGCTCGGAAAGTCGACTTGGACGGTAAGACCCCATATAAATACCATCAGTGGAGGATCCACACCGCGCTCAATGACAATATGCTAAACCTTGCTCATAGGAAATGTTCACCCGATACCGGAAGCACAGGATCGTCGGCATCACGGTACAAATGTTCGCGCAACTCAACGGTATCAACATCATCTCGTTCTACCTTCCAAGCACGCTGGCAGCTGCTGGGTTCAATGAACGCAAATCTCTCTTGTACACTGGAGCAAATGCGATCCCCTACACTGCCGCCACAGTCATCACCTGGTATCTTGCAGACAGATGGGTCGAAAGCCGTTGCTCATTCTCGGTGGTAAGTACTTGCACACGCCAACAGTTGTTGGATCTGTGCTAACCCGCTTCGACTTTTAGACGTGGCCATGGCAATCCTGCTCGGTATTGTGTGTGCCTTCACCGAAGCGCACATGGGTGTAAACGTCAAAGCCACCGGCCAATATGCATTCGTCCTGCTCTGCAACGTGGTCCACGGCTTCACTTGAGGGATCATGCCCTGGCTCCTCCCAGACCGAGATCTTTCCGTTACGCGGTCGCAGTAAAGGGATGGCTCTCGCGACAACCAGCAATTGGATTTTCAACTTCATGATTGGTATGGTCGCACTAGATGCTTTCGCTGGCATCGGTGGCTATTTCTACCTGATCACAGCTGGGTTCTGCTTTTCTCTGCTGGCCTAGCGTACTTCTACCATGTTGAGACCGCTAGCCATACCCTTAAAGAGATCGCGGTTGCGTTTGGTGACAAGGCATTCGAGGACAATGATGAAGACGTTGTGCAGATTGTGAACTGGCAGGATGAAAAGAGGAAGGCTAGTGTCACTCAAGAATAGGTGAAAGTGGTCACCGACCTGGTAGGTTGTAGGGTTGTGGCGGCAGAGAGCAGTTGTATAATTGCTGTGTGGCTTGTGTGATGCTGAGCCGTCGAGATCGTTCTGATGTTGTGACGTAGGCGCATGATAGGCTATGTACAACTGATTGGGGCAGTAGTGATACAATTTGTTGCTAAGGGTTGATGGAGCATGCGTCGATGACTCTAGCAAGAGGGCTACAGACCACAATCTGTTTAGATGAAGAATTAATTATACGAGAATGTATACTTGGAATTCACAGGTGAATGCTGGATGAGGACATCAGATTGGACTTTCGCTTCAGCCGAGTCTACAGTAGTACATCTATTGCCCTCATTAACTTTAGTGCCTATCATCAAAGCTATTGTAATTTTGCCGAATGCCGCTTCAACGCGAGCTCACTACTGACAGGAGTCAGTGGCCAAGAAAGTGGTACTGCATTTTGTTTTAACTTCAGATCGAGGAGGGAAGCGATAGTGGATTATTTCGCAGTGCATCTGCAATGAATTTTCTAGCTCTGGTCTGATTTGATCTGTCTGCTGAATTTCTCTATTCAAACATAAAAGTGGCCACATCTGGCCGGGCACTGACGACGACTCATGGTCATCATACTCCGAAAGAAAGAGAAGAATTCATACTCGTACAACTCCCAAGATCAACCAAGGACGTATTCGTAAGACCACTCCGTGACACTACTAGCCAAGTTCACTGATCCAGAATCACCCGCCTCTCAAATTTTCCGACTGATATCTGCTGATCCAAAGCCAATGGCTAAAAGTCGACATGGCTATTTCGCGTCGCTTCCAAAGATCTTGTTTTCACGTCTCTGTGCCCGGATTGCACGGTTGTTGTTCTGCTTCGATCGCGTGTCCTCCTTCGCAGCTTTCTCCTCCTTGGCATTAGCCTTCGCTTTGGCTTGGTTGGCACGACGGGTGGCTTTGCGCTTCTCGGCGGCTGTAGCTGAGGCAACTGAGGCAGGGCTATTCTCACCACCTCGGAGATTCATTGGCTCGACGTGTGGTGCAGTACCAAAGTAGTAGGGAACATTTGGGAGTTTGGTGACTGGCACTTTAGCCGCTGTATTCTTGGCGTCTGCTGAGAGATATGGATCTGTCACTGTTACGTCTAGGGCGGTCTGGATATCTCGAACTGGCATTGGATCGTTGCCATTCGTGGGTCTTGTCAAAAAAGTCATCTTTCCTTCGATGTCGGCCTTGACCGCTGGTGGAGGGTTCACCACAGCAGGTTGAGGTTTACCACAAGCGGCCGTTACATTTGAGGTTTGAACATGGCCCTGGGCGAAACGTTGGCGATTGAGGGAAATGATCTCTGATTCCGTCATCAGATCGGTGTTGACTCCCGGAATTGATGTCCAGTCTTGCTCAGGAGGAGGATAGTGAAGTTGATGACCGTAACCGTAGGTGAATGGGTGGGATCGGCCTGGAGGCATCATATACTGATAGCCCATGGGATGCATATGTGGTTGGATCACTGGCGGATATTGTGTATTTGGTCTCGAAGGAAGCCCAGATCCGGCTGGTGGCAGAAGTCCTTGGAACGGTGGATTCGATCTCTCTATGAAAGGATGATCAGAACCCCTATTGACATGGTTGCGCGATTGACCATGCGACCATGCATTTTGACCCCTAAAGCTCTGATGGCCGCCACGAGCTCCAGCTCCTCGTGAAGAGAGAGGGGGGTTTTTGGCATGGCCCCTGCCGCGATTTGCGTTCCAATTCCCATTACTTCGATCCTGGCCATCGCGTTGACCACGGCGCTGGTATTGGTTCCATCTGTTGATGGAATTGTCAGGAACATCAACCCGATATTGGTCTTCTTGTCGTCCGCTGCCAAATAATCTGTGAGGTGGACCTTGGTGACGACTATTATCTTGAGCCAGGTTGGAATGAAGATCCTCAACATCTTGTGGGGCAAATGAACCGAATGGGGCGAAATTACCATGAGGTCCATAAAGGTAGGGAGATTGAGCCTGAGGCCACGGGAACTGGCCTTGGGCAACCTGAGGCGTAGTTGAGGGTGGTCCTGTCTCAGCCACTGGGACGTTCTCAAAAGTGTCAGCTTCGCGAATAACGGAGCCGTCGACAACGGTTGGAAGCTGCACCTTGGTTTCTCTCGACTCATAATGAGCTGTTGCTCCGAGCAAGTGATCTGAACCTGGAATAGCGGACGGAGACAACGGGAACGGTGTGACAATTGTTTGGCCTGAGGAGGTCACGATGACATGGTGCGCGGTATTTCCACCACCGATGAAATTCGAGCTCGTTTCTTTAACAGGAAGAGAATTGCTAGTGAGCGGACCTCGAAGGTTTAGGTCGAACAATGGACTCCTAGGAGGATAAGGTGTATGAGGAGCACTGTTTGGTTGAGGATAGAGGTAACCACTGGTGGGTTGACTGGGTACCTCTGTTACATCACTCAAGTGGCGGTGGTGGATTGCCACTCCTTGAATCACTGGGATTTCCGGATTTTCTTCGACGTCTTGAAACTCTCCACTGGTGATTCTTGATTCATAGCCTGCGCGAACTGTGTCTTTGATAAGTGCTAATCCTGGACTGGGGTTTTGAAGAGCTTGTTCGTCACGAGTTTTTTGTTGAGCCTGGTTGGTCATTAGTTTTGATTGTGAGCGAGGACCTGGGATGACGACTTACGTGCTCAACCTCAACCCATCCACCTTCAGTATCGAGGCCCAAAGTTATTTCAGCGACCAAGAAATCATAGGCAGCGTTTGTGTTCAAGATGCGCCATGCTCCATCGGCTGTATTTCCATTGTCCTCCCTATTTGCAGGCTTGTATGATCCATCGTATCTGGCAATGCGATACCACCATGGCCCTTCGGATGTGGTGAAACCCCGGTCTTGAGATGGTCGACGGGCAACGCCTTGGATATGTTGTGCGACATGAGCTGAGACTTCGGTCAACAGACTCAAGAATTTAGGGAAGCCGATGTCTGGAGAGAATTGAAATTGGTGCGCTAGTTTGGCAGGCAGGTCGATAAGACGAACATTGACAGGGCCAACGCGGGGCTTTTTCGCGGGAGACATATCGGCTAAGCCTTGAGCCCAGGTGTTGGGATAGTTGAAGAGTTTAAGATTTCTGGAAGGTCAGAAAAGTAAGAAGTGTTTGTAGGAAGGAATACAAAGGTTGAAACTCAAGTGATTGTGTAGTGAAAGTGAGAGGCAGTGAGCAGAAGGCAGAAGTGGTGAAGATGGATCTTCCCTCTGGAGGTGCGCGGCACCAACGTGAATTTGACATTGTGAAGCCGAAGTGAAAGGCTCACAATGTCATCAGTAGCCTCCCGGAATTCATACAAGAATTGGTGTGATTGTGTGGTCACATGTTGCAGAACTCAAACAGCAACCCAGCGAACGTTGGACTCTCAGAGAATGTTCCTTCCGACAAAATGCAGGTTCCTCCTACCTTCACTCCAGACATCGTTGGTATGGAAGACAAACGTACACCCCAAGTCGTTGCACCTTTGATGGAAGAGGCTGATTGCACATTCAGAACATCTTCTCAAAAGACCGCTTGTTGATTGCTGTTCAAATATGTTCCCCAACAATACTCCATACTCAAGTACATAAGCAGGCTTGCTATATGTACATAGAATACTGCTGATTGTGTGCTGCAGCACCTAGCGCGCTTCTGAATCAATGAGGCAAATAGCAAATGTGTGGTTGCTGAACCGGTATTGTAGTAGAAACAATGACACAGCAATCAGCCCTACTAAACACCCACTCTTGGGGAATGACCATCAGCATATAGTGTCCCCAAACAAAGGCTGGGCCGGCTCTCCCTTCTACTCTTGATACTTACAAGCTTGGTCTTGAGGATTGGGGCAAATGGTGTCACGACTTACAACTGGAAGGTCCATCTCACGAGGTCTTTCTTCACCATAACGCCGATATCTGCTAGAGATGGATATTGGAAGAAAACGGCTCCTAGAAAATTCCAAGTGGACCAAGCAAGAAGATGGTCAATCTCTCGTGCGCAATTGACCTATTGTATTGAGAAGGAGAGACCAATCTCATACAGGGCTGTGAACCAATCCTACTTGCTCGACGAAGTGAACGCTCGCCCTCTAGGCTAAGATGCCAGCACAGTGGCCAGTGATCCATAGCCGAAAAGTAGTCCAGCAGACTTCGATCTTGGGGTCAGCATCCGAGCCTTGCGGGATTTTATGGGAGTTTGTGATTAGAAGAGGAAGACGTGTGTCAAAGGCGTCGGAGTGCGAGAAGAACTCCGAGCGCAGGATGTAAATTTATGGTCTGACGAAAAGAATTAATTGTTTTTTGGCAGTTTGATGAGGCTGCTTCTCGGTGGGATTCTGATCGATCAAGGCTCTGTCTGACATGGTAATAAACTCCCAGCACTGTGGCTATTCGCGGCTTCCCCATCGCCAGCATTTTCCCAAACGCACTAGCCAGTTTGGGGTTGCATGTTGAGCTCTAATAATTAGTCGGACTGCTTGAAGGTGCCCCCAACTTGCCTCCGACGACGAGCATCTTCCAAAGTCCACCAGTCCTTCTATTGTTCAGCACCTGCTTTGCCTCCGACCTGTGGTTGTGGTGACATAGACCCCCTCCACTCCCTTTCTTTTACTATTCCTCGTCCTCAACTGTCTCTTCTATCCTCTCTCAACATGCTCAAAACTTTAGTCCCAAGGACCAGTCGGTCGCTGCTTTCGACCAAAGCTCCGCAGTTCGGCCCAGCAAATCTGCGGACCGCTCCAAGCTTCCAGATCTTCTCCCAGAATCAACAGAGAAGTAGAGGCTATGCTTCAGAAGCTTCAGAGTATGATGTTCTTTTCATCGGAGGTGGTGTTGCCGGCTACGTTGGCGCGATCAAAGCTGGCCAGGAGGGTCTCAAGGTTCGCATGGGCTTTCTACGGACTCTTTTCCCAGTTTCCTAACGATGAAACAGACAGCATGTATCGAGAAACGTGGAACCCTCGGCGGTACATGCTTGAATGTCGGATGTATACCCTCCAAGTCGCTTCTCAACAATTCACATCTCTACCATCAAATACAACACGACACGAAAAAGCGAGGCATTGATGTCCCCGAGGTGAAACTCAACTTAAAACAGATGATGAAAGCAAAAGATGAATCCGTGGCAGGGTTGACCAAGGGTGTTGAATTTCTGTTCAAGAAGAACAAGGTCGATTACATTAAGGGGACAGGCTCATTTGTCGACGAGCACACTGTCAAAGTTAACCTGTCAGATGGAGGCGAAACAGAGGTCAAAGCCAAGAACATCATCATTGCAACCGGTAGCGAATCTACACCCTTCCCAGGACTGGAAATAGATGAGAAGAAGGTCATCACAAGTACTGGCGCTATTGCTCTGGAGGAGGTTCCTAAAAGACTGACTGTCATTGGTGGTGGTATCATCGGTCTTGAGATGGTAAGTGCATTCTTCTCTCAGCCTCTCCTGGAAAGAACAAAAGAATCTGACTGCTGTGGTAGGCGTCTGTGTGGTCTCGTCTAGGCTCCCAGGTCACTGTCGTTGAATTCCTAGGCCAGATTGGCGGCCCCGGTATGGATGCTGATGTTGCCAAACAAGCTCAAAAGATTCTTGGTAAGCAAGGCATGAAGTTCAAGTTAAATACAAAGGTCACCTCCGGCGACGCAAGCGGTGAGGGAGTTAAGCTTGAGGTAGAGGCCGCCAAGGGTGGCAAGAACGAAACTATCGAATCTGATGTCGTTCTGGTCGCAATTGGCCGACGGCCCTATACCGAAGGCCTGGGACTTGAAAACATCGGCATTGAGCTAGACGACAAGAAGCGACTGGTCATTGACCAAGAATACCGTACAAAGATTCCCCACATCCGAGTCGTCGGCGATGTGACCTTCGGGCCCATGCTCGCACACAAGGCTGAGGAAGAGGGCGTAGCTGTCGTCGAGTACATCAAGAAGGGCTTCGGCCATGTCAACTACGGTGCCATCCCTTCAGTGATGTACACACACCCTGAAGTTGCATGGGTGGGCCAAAACGAGCAAGAACTCAAGGCGGCAGGTGTGAAATACAACGTCGGGAGCTTCCCATTCACCGCCAACTCGAGGGCTAAGACCAACCTTGAGACGGACGGTTTCGTCAAATTCCTCTCAGACGCCGAGACAGATCGCATCCTAGGCGTCCACATC
>Ga0105239_10008348_pt1 | contig 11800 bp, 7 predicted proteins | sample KBSC44metaG_FD_92761 | JGI IMG/M metagenome (GOLD analysis project Ga0105239, IMG submission 92761) | Corn rhizosphere microbial communities from Kellogg Biological Station, Michigan, USA - KBS C4-4 metaG | ecosystem: Host-associated > Plants > Roots > Rhizosphere > Soil | place: Michigan, USA...
CAATACGGTGACAGCGATCTATTGCCTGGTTTTCAACGGCAGGGTTCCACCATGGGTCAACAAGGTAAACATAATCGGCCTCGGTCAGGTTCAGGCCTGTACCACCGGCTTTCAGGCTCACCAGGAAAACCCTTACATCAGGATTATTTTGAAATTCTTCTATAACTGCCTGCCGGTTGCGGGTTTGACCGGTTAGGTAAGTAAATCCGATCTGCCTGCTTTTCAACTCTATCCTGATCAAATCAAGCATCGACACAAACTGCGAAAACACCAGTATTTTATGCTGGTGCATTTTACCTTCAATTTGCTCCAGCAGCATATCAATTTTAGATGAAGCATTACCCGGCATCTTCTCTCCTTTTATCAGCAGCGGCGAGTCGCAAATTTGCCGCAGGCGGGTAATGCCTTTCAGTACATCCATGGATTTTTTCTCCAATTGTTCGCTGGTAGTCGCCGATATGTAATCCCTGAACTGTTTTTCGTAAGCATCGTAAATGGTGCGCTGCTCGGGTTTCATATCGCAGTACACCACCATTTCGGTTTTCTCCGGCAAATCGGTGGCTACCTGTTGTTTTGTGCGGCGCAGTACAAAGGGCCTTATCTTATTTTGCAGTTCCATGGCCCGTTTGGTGCTTTTAAACATATCAATGGGCGATGAATATATCTGCTTAAAATACAACTTGCTGCCCAGCAAACCCGGGCAGGCGAACGACAATTGTCCGTAAATATCGAAGGTATTATTTTCAATCGGTGTCCCGGTCATCACTATTTTATTGCGCGATTTCAGCAGCCGCGCAGCCTTATACCGCTGCGATTCAGGATTTTTGATCTGCTGCGACTCATCTAAAAAGATGTAGTTAAATACGTAATCCTTCAAAAACCCGATATCAGCCAGCAGCGTGCCATACGAAGTAAGCACTACTTCGAAACTATCGAAATCATGAATGTTTTTAATACGGTCGGCGCCGTAAATAGTGCGCACTCTTATAGATGGCGCAAATTTTTCAATTTCCTGCTGCCAGTTAAAAATAAGCGATGTAGGCACCACAACCAGGTTGGTATTATGCGGGGTTTTCTCCCGTTGCGACAGGATGAAGGCAATAACCTGTACCGTCTTCCCTAAGCCCATGTCATCAGCCAGGCAGCCGCCAAAATTAAAATCGTCCAAAAAATTCAGCCAGCTTAGCCCCTGCTGTTGGTATGGTCGCAGGCTGCCCACAAATGCCGCAGGTGTGTCAATTGGTTTGATGGATGTAAAATCTGTCAACCGTTGATGGTAGATGCTGATTTCGTTCTTCACCTGCTCATCCAGCATTATCTCATCAAACCATTGTTCAATCACTGTAAAGTTGCTCCTGGCTATTTGCAGCGTTTCGTCATCCGCAATTTCACCCGAATTGAAGTAACCGTTAAACTTTTCCAGCCACTCAGCCGGCATGATGCCCATAGTTCCGTCATCCAGCTGAATGTATTTTGTCTTGTTTTTTACCGCGCGATAAATTTGTTTAAGCGATGCCCTTGTTTTACCGAATTTAGCATTTGCCACCACATTAAACCAATTAACGCCGCTCAACACCTTAATGCTTATTTTTACTTTGTTAGGGTTCAGTTTATTACCTTCCAGCTCATTAAAGCCGAGAATAGTAATATTTTGCCGCTGCCAGTCATCAAATACGCTTAAAAACCAGTCCTCATCTAAAAAGCGTTTTTTGTGCAGGTAAAAATAGGCCAGGTCGTTTTCCAGTTGTTCTTCAAAATATGGATGTTGCTTAACCAATAGCGCTGTAAAATCAATTTCGGCCTCATCGTTGCGCCAAACCATAAACTCCTTGCCTGTATTATCAACCGAGTAGATCTGCTTTTTTGTTCGTACGGATATTTCGACTTCACCATAGCGCATAACCGGGATAATCATTACATGCGCCCCAAAATCCGACAGGTAAATTATTCGCTCAGTTTCGTTGGTAAAGCCCTGCTGTTTTAACTGCACCGGGGTGGCGACGGGAATATGCTTATAGTCGATTTTAACTTTTTCCTCCAACTTGTACAGCAGCTGTTTTTTAAACTCGTTAAATTTTGAGGCATGCACCAGCAGGTTATCCGGCTGTTTAGTTAAAAGGCTGATTACATTCAGTTGCTGCAGGTTATCGGCCAGGTAAAGCCCTTCGCCTGTATCTACAAAATAGCTGAATTTTATTTTAAGGTCTTTTAAATCGTAAAGCCTGTTTTCGATACCCAAAGTAGCCGACAACTCAAAAAATTGGTCCTTTGGCTCAACTGCCAATTTTAGCTCACGGGTAATCAGCCCAATCTTTACTGGGAAGATGGACGAGGCAGTAACCTTTTCCGAGATCTCATTATTGTGATAATAAAAATCATAACCGGGCGGATTTTTGATAATCGCGCGCAAAGCCATAATATCCGCGTCACTCAGCGTTTTATTGACGTGATTTTGAAATTTATGGATACCTGTAAAAAACTTAAGTAATTGTGCGTCTTCCGTCTCCCATATAAAATCCAGGGGCGGCAGGGCCGTTAGCGGGTTTTTTATTTTGCCGTCTTTGCTTATTTCTGCCCTGTAAAGTTCAACAAACAGATATTTATAATACTTGTGCTGCTTAAGCACAATACAAACCGCCCCTTCATAGTTGCCGCCTGCCGGAGCGTTTTCTGCCGCAACCACATTATTCAGCAGGGCCAGGCTTTGTTTATTTACCGCTATCAGCGACGCCAACCGCGGCTTAATTTCAACCTGTTTGTTGTTATAATCTATTTTGAAATAATCGTCGAGGTTGGTTTCGTTCTCCAACCCGTAATCAACAGCAAATTTCTTTAGCTTCCCGTGGCGCAGCTTATCGTCGAAAAAAATCTGCAGTTCATCGCGCTTGATTATAGCTGATAATACTGCTGCCTGGTGTTCGCATAGTTTGTCTTTTTCGGTATTGCAATCGCAGGTTAAGGTTAAATAATCGGGTTCCTGCACAACAGTAACATCCGGAAAAACAACTTTGCTGTGCTGGTTGATAAAAACACCGTGGTCGACCTCGAGCAATAGCGGAAATATGTGCCTGCTATCGGTAAGGTCCGGGTATATTCCGGCATAACTATGTTGGGCAATACCAACATCCGTTAACGTATCAACACGCACGCCTTTTAAAACAACAGCATGTTTTTCGGGGCCAGCGGACTTGTTAGTAGATGGATTGCTCAAAAGAATTTATTGTACCTGATTGCAGGTAAATATCCGAACAAATAATAGTAATTGGTAGCGTTGGAGAATTAAAGCTCTAGAATTGTTTGCGCGGCCTCTTTATACGCTGAAAGTCGCCGCCGCCAGTATTGCGGGAGCCGTAATTAGGGCGTGGCGGCGGAACGGGCTTCTCTTCCCTTATTTTTACGTTGATTTGCCTGCCGCTTACTTTTGTACCGTCAAGTGCTTCAACAGCGCGTTCAGCACCCTCCTTGTCGGTCATTTCAAGAAATGCATAACCTTTGCAAATTCTTGTCTTTTTGTCCCGCACAATTTTGATGGTGCTTATATCACCATGGAAGCCAACGAGCATCGCGATGTCAAGTTCCGTAAACTCAAGCGGAAAACCGCCGAAAAAAAGTTTAACCATAAATCATAAAACAGTGATGGTTCAAATATAATAACTTGGCTGATAAAAGCACTATTAATTATTTATTGACGGCTTAAGCGGGATTATATTATCCCTGGTGGTAAATTGCCCCAGGACTTTTAATTCCCTTCCTGCAATCGCTGCAACACATAAGGTGCGATAATGGCCTTTGCACTTTCAACGCTGGGATGAATGCCATCAGGAACATATTTTAAATACTCATCTTTTCCCTGGTCAAGTATTTTCCTCCAGTGCGGGTAATGGTCAATCAGTAGCAGCTTTCTTTCAGCAGCAACCTGCCTGTAAACTTCGTAATAGGCTAAAATATTGGGGCGGGCATCGGCATGAACATTAATTGGGATGTTCATAATCTGTAATACTACTTCGCATTGGGGGTTGTAAAGCTTTATCCTGTCAATCATATAGTTAAGATTAAGCTTTGCCAAATCGGGCGATGTTTTGTAATTCAGAAAGGCATCATTCATACCAAACTCAATTATCACAGCGTCTGGCTTTTTGTTGATGACACTGTCCTCAAAATTCTGTACGCCCCACCCCGACCACATAGCACTTTTAGCGGCATTAAGCGTTGTTAAGTTATTGTTGTATTTCTTATTCAGTGAATCGTTAACGGCATTTACCCATGCCCTGCCGCCATCGCCGGCGGTTAAACTGGTACCGTAGGTTACCAGCACGTGGTGTTTACCGGCTGCAAGATTTTTTATCAGCAGAGATTGGCCATTAACGCACTGCGCTATAAAATAGAACGCAACTACCAGGTAAATAGAATTTAGCTTCATTTACCAAATATACAGCTTGCCCCTAATAAATACCCACCATAGCTTACACGCCCCTACATTACCTCTACAAAATTTTCCATTTCCTGTATAAAATATTAACCGGCTTTATGAACAAAACTATTTTTCATAATAATTAACTAAAAACTCTGTGAATTAACCGTATCGCAACAAATATTACTTTTAGTGGATTATCGCTTTTAAAGCAAAGCAACCTCTTTTTTAACGCTCTCTCAATGTGATTAATTCGTATTAGTCAATACATAACATATTTATAATCAATTATTTATACACATTATCTAACTTTACATGCATAAACCTTAATTAGTTTGCCACATACTTAAAAAGTTCCACAACCCTTAACCGCGGGTTGCGGGTTATTTACCCCGATGTGGTTTGATTGAAAACATTAACCAATAACTAACACATATTATTAACCTTTAATTACTACATTATGAAATCAAAATTCAACTCTTACCTGTTGATGGCCTTTGCGGCAGCACTGTTTGTTTTGTCCTCATGCCGAAAAGAAAACAAAGCCGACTTTGCACCAAAGCCCGTGGATCTATCATCAAAAAACACAGAAGCCGCCCTGCCGGTTACCGCTGCTACTTTTAAAGTGATAGGTTATATGCCCAGTTGGGAAGGCGATGTAAATACTGTTCAATACAGCAAACTCACACACATTAACTACGCGTTTCTTATCCCCAATACCGATGGCAGCCTGCAGGCGCTTGATAACACACCTAAGTTTACCAGTCTTGTCGCCACCGCGCATAACAACGGTGTTAAGGTGATTATATCCGTAGGCGGAGGTGGCGGAGGCGATGCCTTCCATACCATTGTTGCCAGCTCCGGCACCCGGACTGCTTTTGTAAACAACATGGTGAGCTTTGTGAACCAATACAACGCCGATGGTGTGGATGTAGACTGGGAGTTCCCGTCTGCCGGCGTAGAGGCTAATAATTTTTTACTGATGATGCAGCAATTAGCCACCGCGATGCATAACAATGGCAAACTTTGCACCATTGCTGTTATCTCAACCGGCGCAACTTACATCACCAGTGGTATGTTTGCGGCACTCGACTGGTTGAATATAATGGATTACGACGACAATAACTTCCAGCACTCCACTTATCAATCGGCCGTTGATTGTTTGAATTATTGGGCCAGTCGGGGTTTGCCAGTTGAGAAAACGATTTTGGGCGTTCCGTTTTACGGCCGCGATAACCGCTACGATTACGCAACCGTTAACTACAATGTAATTTTGTCGCAGGGCGGCAGCCCTAATTCGGACACCTTTCAAACCATTGGCTACAATGGTATCCCCACTATCACCAGCAAAACAAACCTGGCCTTCACCAACGGCATTGGCGGTATGATGATCTGGGAGCTGGCCGGCGACGCGACCGGTGCAAACTCTTTATTATCGGCTATCCATAATGTAATAGTGGCTCATTCAGGCGGCGGCACCGGCGCCCCTATCGGCCAAAATATTACGCTAAAAGGTTTCAATAACCTATATGTAAGCGGCGAAAACGGCACCCAGGCCATGAACTGCAACCGCCCTACCGCACAGGCCTGGGAAACATTTACCGTAGTTGATGCCGGTGGCGGCAAAATTGCCTTACGCAGCCAGGGTAAATATGTGTCGTCGGAAAATGGAACACAGGCCATAACCTGTAACCGCGCCACTTTTAGCGACTGGGAAAAATTCGACTGGATAACAACTACCGATGGCAAGGTTACCCTGCGTGGCAACAACGGCAAGTTTATTTCCAGCGAAAACGGCACACAACCCATGACCTGTAATCGCGCCACCGCCGCAGGGTGGGAAGCGTTTGGGGTGAATCAGTAAGTTTGAGGATAGATGCAAGAGTCCAGAATCAAGATTGAAGGGAAAATCGCCTTTCTTTCTTGACTCTTGATTTCTTGATTCTTATCTCTGGTCCTATTTCTTCTTTGTGCTACCCGGTGACGACTTTGCATAAATCGGGAACAAGAAGCTTAAATTGGTCCGTATCTTGGTATTATTATACTTAATACTCGCATTACTATGGCAACCTATACAAGTTGCTGTAGGCTGTATAAATGTCTCGAGCGTGGTATTAGCAAGGAAATTTGGCGCCGTTGGCGAAGGAAACACTTCCGATTGCTGCCATTGTGAACCAATAAGCCTGTAGTTTGCCCAGACAGATCCTTGCAGCTTATCCTGCCAAAGCTGGTTTATCATATCGGTATACTTATAAATGGGGTAAACACGTATGGCCTGGGTGCCGAAAGAGGTGGGTAAATTTTGGCCGGGCGCTTTTACTGCATACTGTATAGCATAAGGCGGGGTTACATTCCAGATATACTGCCCATGATCTCCGGCGAGGGTGTCGGGTGCCTGGTTTGGCGTACAATTAAGGCACAACTGGTTATAAAACGACCAGCGTCTGTTGCCCTGTTGCGCATCCTGCGGATTATCGGGTGTGTTATCAACATGTTCAAACGTGCTCCAGATTTCGTTTACATTTATTTTTTTTGTTTTGCGAATAATATGCATTCCTACCAGACCAACCGTTACATTTTTTATTAATAGCGGCTGATGGTTGCGGGTATGCAGGCTGTCGATAAAAATGGTAGCCTTGCGACAGTAAAAACGGGTTGTATCGTCGCCCTGGGCAGGTACCAGTATGCGCCAGGTAGCTTTTATTTCCATGCTGCCCACATTGTTGGTTAGCGAGTCGCTTTGCGGGAGGTTGATAGCATTGTTATTTTTTATGCCAACTTTATAAATGCCTTCAGTTGTGGTAAGACCGCTATCAATTACATACTTCGATTCAATAGGGTTCATTTTAATTTCGTACAGGGCAAAATTCAGGTTTCTGTCAATCAGCGGGTGCCCGTCAGCTTCCTGAAACCCGTTTAGCTCCGCTGCATCAAGCGTTTTGCCGCTATGTAATGCTATAGGTGATTTTGAGTCGAGATACAAAAACTTTTGGCCACTTTTTTTTGCGACGCCCAGCCTGAACGTAAGCCCCGGTGTACTATGACCAAATACTTCAGCTGGGTCTTTATAGTATTCCCATACGCGATTTGCATTTGGCAAATCGCTAATTGAACTACCTGTTGGTTTACCTGCCGAATCGGCCGGCCAGTTAAGTGCCACAAATGTTTGCCACGAAAACACATCAAACGGCGGCTGGTGCACCGAATCAAGGAAGCTGTCATATCCTACGCCGAATGTTTCGTTTACATCGATAGGAATAATTGAACACGGGCCTCCTGACGATGATGAACTGCAAAATTGATTATAAATATTAGGCGCTGCAGCGCTGCCAGCCCCCTTACGAACCTGTGTACAGGCAAATACCACGCCTGCGATAGCGATAATTGCAAGAATTTTTTTCATGATGTTAGGGTTTAGTTATTGAGAGAATAAGGTAATAAGTTTAGTGACACTAATTTAGCGATATTTTTATTAAAAATTACAAAATTCATGACCCAAAAAATGCTCTTAAACACGATATTTACCTGTTCTTCATCACGCGCATACTCGATATTTTGTCGTTCCAGTCAGGCGGCAGGCAATCGATGTCATTGGTATAAGTTATGCTGGCTCCCCTGTAATTATCATCCTGGTAAACGGTAACCGTCCACCCCCATGGTATTTTTAACGAGGATATTTTATCATTACCAACACCAAGCTGGTAATCGCGGTACCAACCTTCGCCAAATGATTTGCTTTCGCTCCTATAGTTACAGTCCTTGTAAACAACAACGGGGTTGTTAACATAGTAATTACTTAACCTGCTGATACGCATGCTCGATATCCTGTCGTTCCAGCCCTGAGGTACACATTCAACGGTATGGGTAAATACCCGGCTTGCGCCCCCAAAGTTGTTGTCTTCGTAAACGGTAACTATCCAGCCGCGTGGTATCTTTAACGACGACATCTTATCATTGCCCACCCCAAGTTCGTCGGCCCGAAAATTACCCTCGCCAAAAGCTTTGCTTACACTTTGAAAATTACAATCCCGGTAAACCACCACCTGGTCGTCATTATTGTAACTGTAATTATTGTTGTTATTATAATTATTGTAATCGCCTCTTCTGCTAACTCTTATGCTCGATATCCGGTCATTCCAGTTTGGCGGCAGGCAATCAATGGTACCGGTGTACACCTGGCTCTGTCCCTGGAAGTTGTCGTGCTCGTAAACAGTAACGGTCCAGCCGATCGGTATCCTGATCGAGGATATTTCATCATTGCCAATACCCAGTTGGTAATTACGGAATGAACCCTCGCTTAGCACAGCGCGCTGCCCCTTAAAATAGCAATCCTGGTAAACAACAACCTCCCCTTCGCGATAATTCCCGAAGCTATTGTCGCGCCTGATGTGTATGCTCGATATTTCGTCGTTCCAATCATCGGGCAAACAATCAACCGCCGTATTATACGACCGCCGCTCGCCCTGGAAACCATCATCCTCGTAAATGGTAATTATCCACCCTTTTGGCACCCATATGGATGATATTTCATCGTTTCCAATACCGAGCTGGTTAACCGTATACCACCCCTCCTCAAACGACTGCGCCTGACCTTTAAAACCACAATCACGGTAAACAGTAACCCTGTTGTTGTAATTTTGGGCAAAAGCGCCGTAAACCAGAAAAATTAATGTGATTGAAAGGAGTAGTTTTAGTCTCATAAAATGATATTATTTAGTAGTTGAAAATAATAATATTTTGTGAAACCAAACTGATGTTCAATAAGAAATAATAATTGCATCTTTATCGCCAACGCTTCTGCAATTTGTTTAATCAGCACGCCACGTTTCCTGATATAATTTGAACTTTGGTTGTTTACTTAGTAGATCAGTTAAACGATTGCCTAAACTCCAGCGGCGAAAGATTTGTCTTCGTTTTGAACAACTTACTGAACGACTGCGGGTGTTCAAACCCCAGCTCATATGCAATTTCGCTCACCGATAAGGCAGTGGTGGATAATCTTTCTTTTGCCTTATCAATTAACTTATCGTGTATATGCTGCTGGGTGCTTTGCCCGGTTAATGTTTTTAGTAATCCACTTAAATAACCAGGCGATACATTTAATGTGTCGGCAATGTATTGTACGGTTGGCAGCCCTTTTTTTGCCAATGCATCGCCCGCAAAATATGCCGTCAGCGTTTCTTCCAATCTGTTTAAAATTTGGTGGTTGGTTATTTTTCGGGTGATAAACTGCCGGTGATAAAACCGGTCGGCGTAATTGAGCAGCAAATCCAGCTGGGCAATAATGATGTCCTGGCTGAATTTATCGATGTTTGAGCGATATTCCTGCTCCATATTCTGCATCATATCGGTAATCTTCGCTTCTTCTTTTTCTGAAAGATACAGCGCCTCATTTACCGAATAATCGAAATATTCGTACTGCTTTATCGTCTTGGTCAGGGTAGTGTTCCACAAAAAATCAGGGTGGACAAGCAACAACCATCCCGAATGCCTTAAGTCCGAACCCTTCTCAATCTCGAGTCCGAATACCTGCCCCGGGGATATAAAAAACATAATGCCTTCATCAAAGTCATACTGCTGCTGCCCATACTTAAACCTGGCATTAAAATTTCTCTTTAACGAAATGGAGTAAAAATCAAACACCAGGCTTATTGACTCATTATAGGGCAAGTGTTTAATCGATTCAAAATTTATTACGCTGATTAACGGATGCTCCGGTTTTGGGAGCCCCATAACCCGGTGATACTCAGTTATCGTTTTTATCCGTAGCGGTTGGTTAGCAGACATATCACAATGTATTTATTTTTGATTAAAAACTGCTGCGAATTCCTTTGCAAAATCCACTAGTTTTATTTTGCCCAACGCCGGCCTGTTACGATAATAATCTTCCTTTAATATTCCGTTATGCTGGCTCACAAACATCTCTGCCAAACCAGCGGCTATACCTGGGTTCATACCAGCTGCTTCCAAACCCTGTTGCATTTGGTCGCCGCTGATTAAATTCCATTTTAAGTCGGGCATACCAATAGCTTCGCCCAGTATCCGTGCGGTTTCGTTGCCGGTAAGTTCATCACTTGCCACATACAATACTTTCCTTGCTACGGCAGGCGTCGCCAGTTCTGCTGCAATAGCAGCAGCAATATCAATTGGCGATACCCATACCAGCATATCGTCAGCGCCGTATGCGGCTGCCATGTGGCCCTCTTTTTTTATCATCGGCAAAAAACTGTATAAATTATAATAGAAACCCACCGGGCGCATAAATGTTATGGCAACATCCGACAGTTGGTTGAAAACACCCTCCACCGCATGATGACCAAGGATAAGCCCCGAACCTTTTTCCAAATGCGCACCAACACTGCTGAGATGTACCACCCGCTTTACACCCGACCGCCTGATTGCTTCAGCATAATTATTCCCAATGACTTTGCATGATGCTATTACGTCGAGATCGGTATTAAAATAATTACCGGGCGGCACCATGGTGTACACGGCATCGGCACCGGTAAAAGCGTCCGTCAGAAAATCGGTATCAGCCACTGTACCAATGGCAGCTGTCGCTCCTAATGCCTCAATCTCGTTTTGCCTTTCGGGATTACTGCTTATAACGGTGACTTCGTGGCCTTTTTGCACTAATTCTTCGGTAAGTGGCTTGCTGATGTGTCCTAACGAACCTGTTACTATGATTTTCATATTCTTATTTTTTATACTACAAAGGTGGACAAGAATAAATGGGGTGATGTAGCCGAATCTATGGTTGTTGTAGCCAAAAAAAGATTTGTGGTTGGGTTACTTTAATTTAGAAAAATTACATACCACGAAATTTTTTATTTTAAAATTAATTTTGGTAAATTAGCTTGTGGAATCGCGGTAGGTGAAAATCAAGCAAAAAACTCATCTATCGCATAAATTAATCCTAAACAACCTTACCATGAAAAAACTACCTGTTATTATCTTATTATTTGCAATTGTATGCAAAACCACCCTGTTGAGTGCACAAAATAACCTTACAAAGATTTACGACGCGGCAACTAAACTCTCTATGATTGCCGACAGCACCCAAAACATCGACACGTTGATGACCCTGACAGCCTCCAATCCTGTACTGAAGTGGAAAACGATTCATGGGAAAAATTATGTATTGATGGCATCCTTTACCAATTATCTCAAAGCCTACCCCGTTGGAGATTCAACAACTACGACAAGGGAGACATGGATGTTTATCCCCGGCCAGATGCAACGCCGGCTACGTAATACTATGCGGCCTAAAACCGATACCATTTTGAAGCTAAATGAAATGCTCGGCCTCCCCCCGGTATCTGGTTACACCCATATTGCCCAATACTGGGTACAGGTCGACAGCGTTTTCAGGCCTGCCGGAAGTCAGAG
>Ga0105239_10008350_pt1 | contig 11796 bp, 12 predicted proteins | sample KBSC44metaG_FD_92761 | JGI IMG/M metagenome (GOLD analysis project Ga0105239, IMG submission 92761) | Corn rhizosphere microbial communities from Kellogg Biological Station, Michigan, USA - KBS C4-4 metaG | ecosystem: Host-associated > Plants > Roots > Rhizosphere > Soil | place: Michigan, USA...
AAAGGCGTTTTAAATTCATTTCTTCAACCCCGATTATGAGAGGCTTTGAAACTAATTTTGCCCTGAAGCTGAAGCAAGTTTTTTATCTGTTCGACGCGAATCTATTTGATAATCGAAGCCGCTTTAAGCGTTAAAAAATCCCGCTTTAAGTTGAAACGATTGGAATCATACGAGCGACGTGCCGTAATGTAGTTAGAAAGAGCTTGCAACACGTCGATGTTATTCACGAGACCGAAACGATACGAGCGCTGCTCTTCTTTCCAGGTCATTTCATTGATGCGAAGATTTTCTGACGTCAGTTTGAGCTGACGAAGATCATTGGCCACCGAATCATAAGCGGCACGAATTTCCTGCTCAGCTGTCCGTTGCGCCAAACTCTGCTTGAGCTCACTGACATGCGCTGTGGAGTAGGCTTCGCGCACTTTTGATTGAGTCACTCCGCCAGCAAAAAGTGGCAGCGTGATCACGACCTTTGCATCCCAATCCACATCACGAAAATTTGGTGGACGCTCGAAGTAGTAGTTGCCCGTCAATGAGAGCGAGGGCAGATGATCGGCTTTCGCGATGTTGATACCATAAGAATCGGCCTCAAACTGTTGTTTCGCGGCTTGCACATCGGGACGCTCTTTGATGCGGTCTAAGTAATATGTCACCGGTGAAATCTGTGGCGCAAAATCGGCTGCGGCGTCATCGTCCAGAGGTGTATCGGACTGCATACCGGTCAACAATGCGAATTGATCGCGCGCTTGCGCCAGATTAATGCGATCCGTTTGCTCTGTTACATCGTTCGTTGCGGCCGTCGACTTGGCCGTCAAAACGTCGGTCAGCTGCGAGCGTCCAATCTGATGCAAATGCTCTAAGTCTTTGATTCTGTCGCGCAAGTACTTACCGTTATCCTGAATATTCGTGATGTCGCGCTCGAGACTTAAGATATTGTAGTAAGCCGCAACGACCTGCTTATAAATCGAAAGCTCCAAGTCTTGCTTGGTGAACTGAGCTGCATCACGCGCGCGCTTCACTTTTCGAATCGCCTCGTACTCGCGGAATCCTTGCAGGAGCGGCTGAGTCGCCGTCAACGCCGTCTGCGGCTGATAACCAGGAGAAAATCCCGTGGTTGTCGCCGGCGGAGTCTGTTGCCAAAAGAATTGCTTGGTTAAATTCAAAGTCGGCGCGACGCCGCCATAACCTTGCTTCACCAACTCTTCGGCCTGATTGACCGTCTCATCTTGCACGGGAACGTTTTCGTTATGCTTAAGCGCTTCCTGATAAACGCCGTTCAAGTTCATGGCGTAAACAGATTGTGTGAAAAGAAAAAATAAAATGACTGATATTTGCGACGAAAATTTCACCAACCAATTATGCTTTGATGAATTCACGAAAAGCAACTTCTCAAAACTTCAAAAACCATGGAGCTTTGACGCGTCGTTTCGATGCCCAGCAGATTGATTATTTTTCATCTGGGCCTCACCTTCGTTCCATGAAGGTCGCAACTCTCTCATCAAGCGAACATGAAATGAACACGCAAAAGCCACAAACTCCCTCTGAAACTGAACATGAGCACGAACGTAAAGTTCGAATTTTATTTATTTCTTCTTGTGCATTCTTGATTGCCATCGCAAGCGTCGTTGTCGCACGCGTGCTTTTGACAATGATCTCAGCCTGCACCAACTTTTTTTATTTCGGACAATTTTCACTCCATGAATCTCACCCTGAGAACACTTGGGGTGCTCTTTCCATCTTTGTTCCCGTCGTCGGCGGTTTCATCGTCGGAATTATGGCGCGCTTTGGCTCGCCGGCAATTCGCGGCCACGGGATTCCCGAAGCTATGGAAAACATCTTGACCAAGCATTCTCGGATTCCGAAACGCTTGGCCATTTTAAAACCGTTATCTGCAGCGGTCGCTATTGGTTCCGGCGGCCCGTTTGGAGCCGAGGGTCCCATCATTGCGACTGGTGGGGCCATCGGTTCCATTTTTGGTCAGGTTTTAACCGTGACCAATTATGAACGAAAAGTTTTGCTCGCTTGCGGTGCCGCAGCTGGTATGGCCGCCATCTTCGGCACGCCCTTCTCTGCTGTGTTGCTCGCAATCGAGCTTTTACTTTTCGAATTCCGCGCTAAATCTTTTGCGCCGGTGGTTCTTGCCGCAACAACGGCCACGACCTTTCGTTATGCCTTCGTCGATTCGCAACCCTTCTTCATGATGCCAACCATCCAACCACCCGATCTTAGATCATTCGCCTGTTACATCTTGTTCGGCTTGATGATCGGTGTGATTGCCGTCATCGTGACCAAATCGATTTACTGGGTTGAAGATATGTTCGAAAAATTGCCCGTCCACTGGATGTGGTGGCCCGCCATCGGCGGACTTGGCGTGGGCCTTATCGGATTGTTCGAACCACGCACATTGGGCGTTGGCTACAACAACATCACCGATGCATTGAGCGGGAATTTAACGATCGAACTCGCACTCGCGTTGGTGGTTCTTAAGTTCGCCTCATGGGCGATCGCCTTAGGCAGCGGAACCTCCGGCGGAACGCTCGCTCCAATCCTGACATTCGGTTCTTGCCTGGGTTTTGTGATGGGCTCGATTTTAAACATCAACTTTCCAGAGCTGCATATCGACCCACACGTCATGGCATTGATCGGAATGGCGGCACTCTTTGCGGGAACGTCGAAAGCATTGCTCACATCGGTGTTATTTGCCTTCGAAGCCTCCCGTCAGAGCGCCGGCCTGGTGCCCTTGCTCGGATGCTCGGTCACGGCTTACTTGGTTGCTTCTCTCCTTATGCGTAACTCGATCATGACTGAGAAAATCGTGCGTCGCGGACTCCATGTTCCGCATGAATATTTCCCGACCTAAATAACGAAAGGGCCCACCCGCCCTTCGTGTAAAAAGTTCACTTCCTGGGGCCGTAAAACGTCATTTTCCCTCTTGTGTGCCAGCTGATTATGTCTTATTATGCAGCACGTCATTAATCCCCCGAGGAGATTTTAGTGAGCTTAAAAAATGGATTTTTTGCTCTAGCCCTGATGCTGATTGGACTGCCTGCTTTTGCAAATCGCAGCATCGAAACTTGCAGTCTGGATGGCAAAATCGCCATCACAGAAGACACCACTTTTGTTTGCAATCAACCCGTCGATTTTAGCGTAAAAGCCGAACTTGTTTCGAATGGCTATACCGTCATCATTAAATCCGATCGCTGTATCGCGAGCGACGGCATGAAGTTCACAGCTTTTGAAGGTGACGTTACGAATGCTCCGAACGGCAAAGATGCTGGCATGCTTCGCTTTGAAGCGGAATGTATGACTGGCACTGCTGAGAGCATTCATAACGACGGCTACAAGAATGGCGCTGGTGGCCCCGTCGTCTATGCCGTACTCACTTTGGATGGCGCAAATGGCCCCTACAAAAATTGCGACATTTCAGAGGCCGGTGTTGGCCAAGGTCAAGACGGCGGCGTTTTTCTTCCCTCTGGTCCAATTGATTTGAAAGAATTCAAAACCCGAATGCAATGTGATATTTAGCTCTCCGAAGTGCCGTTATGGCCGGAGAGCTGATTATGACTCAGACCGCTTATCTTGCTGGTGGATGTTTTTGGGGCGTTGAAGATTTGCTTCGTGCTGTTCCCGGTGTTGTCGCGACTGAAGTTGGTTACACGGGCGGCCAGCTTGAAAATCCCACTTACAATGATGTGAAGACCGGTGAAACGGGACATGCCGAAGCGATTCGCATTGATTTCGATCCCGACAAACTTTCTTATGAAAAATTACTGGGCCTCTTCTTTAAACTTCATGACCCCACCACTCGCAATCGCCAGGGAAATGACATCGGTACGCAGTATCGCTCCGCGATCTTTTATCAGACGCCTGAGGAGCTTAAAACGGCCGAAGATGTCATTCGTGACCAATCTGGCTTTTGGAAGCGTGAAATCACGACGAGTCTTGAGCCCTTCAAGAAATTTTATTCGGCAGAGGCCTTTCATCAGGACTATTTGCAAAAAAATCCTGGGGGTTACACCTGTCATTATTGGCGCTGATCTGCTAAATCGATACGCATGATTCACGTTACGAGCTTTTACCTATTTAAAGAAATGACCCGCGAGCGGGCGCAGGAACTCGAAAAACGTTTGCGCGTGTTTTCGAGTTCGATGCGTGGATTGATTCTTTTGGGCACCGAAGGCGTCAACGGCACGGTTTCAGGTTCTGAAGAATCGATTGCTGAATTTAAACAGGTTCTACAATCTGAACTCGATGCCGTGATCGAATTTAAAGATTCGATGACCGACCGTCATCCGTTTCGAGCTTTTCGTTTGCGCTTACGAAAAGAGATTGTGAGTTTGGGTCGCCCTGATTTGGTGCCGCAGGGTCCGTCGAATCACTTAAGTCCTAAAGAATGGCATGACGTTTTGTCGAACGAAGACGTGGTCGTCATTGATACGCGTAACACTTACGAAACCGACATCGGCAAATTCAAAAACGCGATTGATCCGCGCATTGAAGAGTTCAGCGCTTTTCCTGAAAAGCTAAAAGAGATGGGTCTCAAAAAAGATCAAAAGATTTTGATTTATTGCACCGGCGGAATTCGCTGTGAAAAAGCCATCCTCGGCATGAACGAGCAAGGCTACAACAATGTGTTTCAACTCAAAGGCGGAATTCTTGAGTACATTAAAGAATTCCCGGATCAGCATTTTGATGGTGAGTGTTTTGTTTTCGATCACCGCGTGGCCGTCGATCAAAAATTAAATCCATCTGAAACTTATCGCCTTTGCCCGCATTGTGGTCAGCCCGCCGATCAAAAGATTGATTGCGTTCGCTGCGAAACGAAAGCTGTGGTTTGCAAAAGCTGTTTAGAGAAATCGAATTCCTATGCGACTTGCTCTAAAAACTGCGCGCACCACGAAAGAATCCAAAGTAACTCGAGAAAGCCGCACACCGACGCACTCGTGGGACGCAGGCCCGTTAGCTAAAGAGTGCCACGACGGCAAGCCCGATCATCGCTGGGATCGCTTGGACGAACAGAATTTTTCGGCTGACGCTAAAGGCGCCATAAATTCCTGCCACCATTACGCAGACTAAAAAGAAGATTTTGAATTCGTAGGCCGTGGTGGGCGATGTTTCAAGCATTCCCCAAATTAGGCCGGCGGCCAAAAAGCCATTGTAGAGACCTTGATTGGCGGCCAACGCCTCAGTGGCTTTGGCTTTTTCTAAAGAGTTGCGAAAGACTTTAAGGCCAAGTGGTTTGGTCCAAAGAAACATTTCAAGGACAAGAAACCAGATATGCAAAACCGCTATGATGCCGACGACGATGTTGGATAAATAAGTCATGTTTAAACGTTAAGCTATGAAGGCCCTGGTGTCAAAAAAACGAAGGGCCCACATTGCTGTGAGCCCTTTCCCCCTCCGCCCCCTAGTGCGGCCTCTCTCCTAGTACGCTTTTCCTTACCCTCTTAAGTTCTCCTACGGATCCTAATTCGTACTACCTGTCTCCCCCAAAAGAGTTCTTCCCCAAGAACCCTTCCCTCTGTCGAAAAGAGTTCTTCCCCAAGAACTCTTTTCTTCTCCAGTTGGAAGGCCCTTCCCCAAGAGCCTTCGAACTTCGGCCGATGCATCCCTCGTATCACTTACCCCTTATGCACCGGACATGGACCTATTTAGCACGGATGATGCCAACCCTTGTTTCACCTCGGCGACCACTTAAATTTCAGCCCGAGATTTTTGTAGGCATGAACGCACCATATAACTGGGAGACAAACGACACCAGCGGGATACTTGATATGGCAAGCTTTTCAAAAGTAAACGCCCGCTTACTTCTCTAAAGGGTGGTTACCACCCTTTAGAGATCACTTCCGGACGCGGAGGGCAGCGGTTATGGAGTGAGAGCCAAAAGCCTCAGACATGCGTTCGGCAGCGGCGCTCGCGTTGCGAGCACCGCACCAATCCGAACTCGGTTTTGGCTCTCACTCCATAACCGCTGCATCTACGAAAATGAATGATCTAAATAGGATGCTCAGCATTTAGAAAACGCATCGATGCACTCGAATCGGGGAGCGACCCACCAGAATTTCGACATCGTCCTATGTGCAGGGCGTATCCGGGTTGCGGCATCGCGAAGCGATGATGCAATCCGAAGACGACCTGCGGCCATAGGCGCGTCGCAAATTCTGGTGGGTCGCTCCCCGATTCGAGTCAACGAGGACGGACGTTTTCTAAAAGGGCGTGCTGACTTGGGGGTCGGTTTGCATGGCGATGCCGAGGCGTCTGCCTAATTCGGCGGCAATCGGGCCGATTTGGCCGTTGCCAATTTCGCCATCTTCCCATTTGGTGACTGGCGTAACGCCGATGGTGGTGCCGACGAAGGCGACTTCGCGGGCTTTGGCTACGTCAGCGGCGCGAAACTTCGTTTCGCTCACCGACTTTAGCATCCCCTCCTGGACGAGTTGGGCGGCGATCTTTTTAACGATGTTCATCGTGGTACCGGAAAGAGTCATGTCGGTAGAAGGTACGCACATTTCATTTTTTTCGTTCACGATAAAGAAGCTTTCGGTGGCGCCTTCTAAAATAAAGCCGTCATCATTTACGCAGACGGTGAAATCAAAGCCCCGATCAACCGCGTCTTTTTTCTGCATGACGTTTTGTAGGTAGTTGCACGATTTGATGGTGGCATCAAATGGACGTTTGCCTTCAACGAGGCTGACTCCCGCCCGCACACCCTCCTCGTACCAACGACCCGGCACTGACTTCCATGGCGTCATCGCCATATAAAGTTGGGAGCGTTTTGGTTCATATGGATTGGGAGAAAAACTGCCTGGTCCACGGCCAATATAGAGCCTCAAGACCGCCTCGGACTCGTCACAAAGTTTCGCGAGAGTCAGACATTTTTCACGAATTTCTTGAATCGGAAATGGCAGGTTTAACGAAACTTTGGCAGCCGAACGTTCAAGTCTTGCGAGGTGGCCGTTCAAATCAAAGTAGGCATGCTTGATCACGCGAACGGCTTCAAATACCCCGTCGCCACGATGAACTAAGTGATCATCGACGGGCACCCAAAATCCCCACGGCTCCTTGAAGTAGCCGTCAACAACCGACGAGTAGTAACCAAGATAAGCGCCCTGAAGTGGAATGATTCCGGTTTTCCATCTCTCCAGCCACTCTTCTTGAGTTAACCACTTGTCTGTCATCCTTTTCCCTTGGTGCGGTTTTTACTTTTAGGTTTCGCGTTTTGTTCGATGTACTCAATGATCATACCAGCAACGTCTTTTTCCGTCGCGCCCTCAATGCCCTCGAGTCCAGGTGACGAGTTCACCTCGATCACCAGTGGGCCATGCTTGGAGCGCAAGATGTCGACGCCAGCCACGTTCAGACCAACCGCATTGGCCGCACGAATCGCGGCCTTTCTCTCTTCTGGAGTTAATTTCGCGGGTGAGCTTGTTCCTCCACGATGAAGGTTCGAGCGAAATTCACCCGCCTTGGCTTTTCTCATCATGGATGCGACGACTTTACCACCCACGACAAAACAGCGGATGTCGGCGCCGTCGGCCTCTTCAATAAATTCTTGGACCAAAAAGTATGCATCAAGATCACGAAACGCATCGATCACGCTTTCAGCCGCGCTCTCAGTTTCGGCGAGAACCACGCCGGTCCCTTGCGTGCCTTCGAGAAGTTTAATTACGAGCGGCACGCCGCCAACGAGCTTAATTAAATCTTTTGTCATTTTCGTTGAATGAGCAAAGCCTGTGACCGGCATGCCGATCCCTTTGCGCGCCAGCAGTTGCATCGCGCGAAGCTTGTCGCGCGAGCGCGAAATCGCAACCGATTCATTCACCGAGTAAACGCCCATCACTTCGAATTGTCTTAAGACCGCAGTCGCGAAGAATGTGACGGAAGCACCAATACGCGGAATAACCGCATCAAAATCATCGAGTTTTTTATTGCGATAGTAAACGACTGGACGTTGCGAAGTGATGTCCATGTAGCAAAAAAGTGGGTCCACAACTTCCATCGTGTGGCCGCGTTTTTCTCCGGCTTCAACAATACGACTGGTCGAATAGAGCTTAGGATTCCGGGACAAAACGGCAATCTTCATTTAGTTTTACCTTTTTTGGTCAGTAAATAGGAATGTCTTGGATCCACCAAAAACTGCCGGAGCGCCGTTCGCCCGAGCAGCATTCGAAACTCCATAATAGAGCGGTTGATCAAAGTAATCTCAATGCGTTTTTCGAAGTTTCCAATTTTTAATGTGGTGGAAATCACAGGCCTTAACGTGGCAGTCCCGGTGGAACTCTTGACCATGCGGCTTTCTTTGAGTGGACACGTGACGTGGATACCTTCGGAACTCTTAGTCGGATACACGGTAAAAGAAACTTCTCGATGGCCGTTCTCACGTAGGTGGATGCGAATGTTCTCAGCATGCAACGCTGAAGTTCTCGCCCCCGTGTCGGCTTTGGCTTTGATACGTTTAATAGGAAGGTCAGGAAGAGAAATGTTCTCAATCCATCCAATCACTTTTCGCGCCAAACAAAATCCTCTTAGTTAAAAAAAAAGGAGAACGTTTCCGTCCCCCCTTTTCTTTGAGCAAAAACTCAAAACTGATACTACTCAGCTTTAGCTTTTTTTGCTTTTTTCATGTGTTTTGCTTTAGCAGGAGCTTTTTCAGCTTTTGGAGCTGCAGGAGCTTCTGTTCCAGTTGGAGCTGGAGCAGCTGGAGCTTCTGTGCCTTCTGCGAAAGCAAAAGAACCGATACCCAAAGATACGATTGCAGTCATGATAACTTTCAACATTTGATCCTCCTCTTGAAATAAAAAACAAATGTTATGCTTGAATGGTAATGGTGCAAATCCTGGCTTGGCAAAAAGATTTCCATACGTGATGCATCCCGTTGTTCATAACAAATCCTTCAACGTTTTAAGTTTGTCACTTTCATAGGCAGGTAGGTGCGTTCCGGAACTACCTGTGTACCCCTGCAAAACGCTCGCTTCAAACCGCGAGTAACACATCTTTGCCCATTCGGTCTTTGGTGCTTTGCGAACGCATTCTTCGAAGTAAGTTTCATGCAAATTCCATGAACCCAACTCATCCAAAACCTCATACGCACGACCCAGAAGATATAAAACTTCGGATTGCTCCTCAGGCTTCAAGTGCTTCTTTAACAAATCATGTAAAAGCACAGTTGCTCTTAAATATTCCACATCGCCAGCATGGTCTTGCGGAAACTGCTGCAACTGCGAGGCGCGATCCATTAAGTGCTTTGCTTGCTTGAGTGGCGTTGATTTTTTCTTGCGATTTTTGTTCTCGCGGATCCATTGCGTCAGCGAAACGCGCCAGCCCTGCACTTGCTCCAGAATATAGTGCGGAAGATGTGGCGATGCTGCGATACGATCCATCTCTGAAAGAGCCCGTGCTGGATCCCCTTGCACACGAATCATCAGCGCCAAATAGCGTCTTAAGATCGATTCGAACTCAAACGGATGGTTTAATAAGAAATCTTCGCTAGCAATGAGGCTCTCCATGTGCTTTAGCGCTTCATCATATTTCCGCGTGGCGACGAGAAGATCTGCCTTTTCAATCGGACTCAACGTCAACTGCGATAAATTTTTAAGATCCCATTTTGCTTGCGCGCCGGTCGATGTCACCGAGTGACAGCGAAAACAGTGATTGAGCGAACTTTTCGCAACAGCGCGCGAGTATTCAAGTTGATCGAGCTCGAACGCTTGGTAAGAGCGCTTGAGATCTGCCTCTAAACTTGTAAGTGAAAACGACACCAACGGATCGTTACCAAGAACGGGCTCTCCCATCTTCGGTGTAATTTTATGCACGTGTTCGGAAAAGTTTTTTAACTCCGTGCCGATCCGCTCGTGATTTTTTGGATCTTTAAACGCATCTTTGTCATAAAGGTAAGGAATCAGGTCACGAACGTCCCTCGCCATCTTTTGCATATCGCTCGACCACTCCGCCGGCACTTCACTGCTCGCTTTATCATCAGATTTCTGTGTCGATTGACACGCGACAATTGCGCTTAAGGTGAGTGCTAAAAAAAGTCCATGACGAAGATGATTATTCATTGCCGTACCTCATTTGTAGTACCAGAATGGCCGAATGAAAAATCAAATGCAAAACCTAGTTTCATTTATTGCTGTTTCTTTGTTGGTCGGTTGCGTGGGCGCACAATTTAACGACGTGGCGCCAATTCAATCTCGAATCGAGGACGAATACAGTAAATCAAAACAATTGTTTGACCAATCGAATCGGGATTACGCCGAAAAGACTTATGTCTATAAGAATCTCGTAACCGCACCGAAAGCCAATGGTTTAGATGAACATTACAAATCGATGACGACTTCGCTCGAAACTTTGACTCGCCTACGTGATCAAATCGAGAAATCAAAAGACCAGTTCACTCTAGCAACTAAAGATAAAAAACAAATCTCGAGCAAAGACATGACTTGGAAAGATGAGCAAACGGCCATCACAAGTTTTAACGACAGCATGAATCAGTTTAATCGCGTTCTTTCAGATTATTCGCGCGAGTCGAGCACCTTCGGTCATATCTTGACTGACAACCATATCGTCGTAATGGCAAAAGTCTCAGACATTCGAAGCCGTATGGCAGACAACATCGATCGCGCAAAAAAGAATCTGCGCGTCCTAGATGCTGACATTCAAGCGGCAAAAAAATTGGCGAAGCAAAACGGCAAACCGATGGACGAAGCTTCGTCGGAGACTTTGTCGGCAGAACGAAATGCTTTTGCTGATCACTTAAAAGATCTCGAAGGAATCTTTCAAACTTTGATTCGAAATTGGGGCGCGCGCGATAAACTCGCGAGCACGGATAGCGGTTGGGCCGATTTTCAAAAGCTGATCACGGAATCCGAGATCAAATCGAAGACGATGAGCGAGATTGCCAAACGCCTTCCGGTTGAGATCCAGGCGATGCGTTTAAGCCGCTAGCTCGGCCGGGACACCCGCTTTTGCCACCGTGTTTATGTCTGCGGGAACGTAAATAATCGTTAATGGTGAAAGCCCATAAATCCTCCTGGAAATTGTGGAACACATGCATTTATCTCTCATTTGGGCAAGCCGGGAGGTAAGTGTGCTTGAGATTACTCACGACACAAAATACCGTTCGCCGCAGGATCATCTCTGGTTTTTAGAAAATTTGGATAAGGTCAATCGCGCGATCCAAGAGTCCACTGATTTGGATCAAATGATGACCAATGTGCTGGATGTCGTGTTGGAAATCTTTGATTCTGATCGCGTTTGGTTGGTTTATCCGTGCGATCCTTCAGCCCCCTCTTGGCAAATTCCGATGGAGCGAACCAAACCCCAGTATCCGGGTGGTGGCGCGCTGGATCTTAAAGTCCCAATGGATTCCAATATCGCAGACGTTATGGCGCGCCAGCTTTCGACGAGTGGACCATTAAAATTTGGCGCCGATGGGCTGCCAATGCCGTCAGGAATTGTGCCCGAATTTGGCGTTCAATCTTTTATTTCTCTCGCCCTTTATCCACGTAACGATAAACCATGGCAGTTTGGCATGCATCAATGCTCGCATGCCCGCGTTTGGTCTCGCGCCGAAGAGCGTTTGTTTCAAGAAATCAGTCGCCGCCTGACAGATGGCTTAACGAGTCTGATCGCCCATAAAAATTTATTGAAAAGCGAAGAAAGATATCGTCGCATTGTTGAAACAGCCAGCGAAGGCATCTTAATGATCGCAGCAGACACATCGACTATTTTTGCCAATGCAAAAATGGCGCGCATGCTGGGTTATAATGTCGAAGAGTTGGTAGGAAAAAATGTCGG
>Ga0105239_10008351_pt1 | contig 11796 bp, 12 predicted proteins | sample KBSC44metaG_FD_92761 | JGI IMG/M metagenome (GOLD analysis project Ga0105239, IMG submission 92761) | Corn rhizosphere microbial communities from Kellogg Biological Station, Michigan, USA - KBS C4-4 metaG | ecosystem: Host-associated > Plants > Roots > Rhizosphere > Soil | place: Michigan, USA...
CACCCGCCAGCAGAGCAACCCGTCGACCTTCCTCACCCGCCTCAAGGTGGGGGAGAAGCTGGTCGACGCGAAGGCCGTCGCCACGCTCTACCGCAGCCGGGTCTCGGGCGGCGCCATCGCCCTTCTGGTGCTGGCCATGCTGCTGGCCGTCATCGTGGCGCTGTGGGTGTCGCGCGCCGATGCCGCTGTCCTGCAATGGGTCTCGGACTACTGGGATCGGTTCCTGCTCTGGGTGCAGGGCATCGTCACCTAGGGCACTAGGAGCACCATGATTTCCCTCCGCTCGCATGCCATTTCGCTGGCCGCGGTCTTCCTGGCATTGGCCGTCGGCGTGGCATTGGGCTCCGGCCTGCTGTCGAACACGCTGCTTTCCGGCCTGCGCGACGACAAGCACGAGATGCAGAACCAGATCAACGGCCTGACCGACGACAAGAACGCGTTGAACGAAAAGCTCAGCGCAGCTGGGGAATTCGATGCCCAGATGTCGCCGCGGATTCTGCGCGATGCCCTGACGGGGAAGTCGGTGGTGGTGTTCCGCACCCCTGACGCCGCCGACGACGACGTCGACGCGCTGACCCGCTTCATCGGTTCGGCAGGAGGCACGGTGTCGGGCACCGTCGCGCTGACCCAGGAATTCGTCGATGCCAACTCGGCGGAGAAGCTGCTGTCGGTGGTGAATTCGCCGATCGTGCCGGCCGGGCGACAGTTGAACACCAAGTCGGTGGATCAGGGTTCGCAGGCCGGTGATCTTCTTGGCATCGCTCTGCTGCGGGACAAGGCGCCGGGTGCGCCGGCCGTCGACGACGCCCAGCGCGACGCCGTGCTGACGGCGCTGCGCGACACCGGTTTCATCACCTACGGCAGCCAGCGGGTCGGCGCCGCCGACACCGCGCTGATCGTCACCGGAGGCGGGCTGGGGGAGGACGCGGGCAATCAGGGTGCCACCGTCGCCCGCCTCGCCGCGGGCCTGGCCCCGCACGGAGCGGGCACCGTCGTGGCGGGGCGCGACGGTTCCGCGTTGGGCACGGCCGCCGTCGCCGTGACCAGATCCGACCCGGCACTCACCGGCGCCGTGAGCACCGTCGACGACATCGACGCCCAATCCGGCGGGATCACCACCGTGCTCGCGTTGCAGGAACTGGCAGGCGGTGGCAGGCCGGGCCAATACGGCATCGGGCAGGGCGCGACCGCCGTGACGGTGCCTCAGTAGCTGTCGCCACCGGCGCGGCAACGACAGCTTGTCGGAGTCGGTGTTAGGGTGAGATTCCGTGGGTCGGCAGGCCCCCAGCCAGGCCACAGCTTGGAAAAGTAAGTCCTGCCCCATCGGCCACGGAGGTTGCACTTGCCATCGTTACGCAAGCATCCGCAGACCGCGACCAAGCATCTGTTCGTCAGCGGGGGTGTGGCGTCGTCTCTCGGCAAGGGCCTCACCGCAAGCAGTCTCGGACAGCTGCTGACGGCGCGTGGTCTGCAGGTGACGATGCAGAAACTCGATCCCTATCTCAACGTCGACCCAGGAACGATGAACCCGTTCCAGCACGGTGAGGTGTTCGTCACAGAGGACGGCGCCGAGACCGACCTCGACGTCGGGCACTACGAGCGGTTCCTCGACCGCAACCTCTCCGGATGGGCGAATGTCACTACGGGGCAGGTGTATTCGTCGGTGATCGCCAAGGAACGCCGCGGCGAGTACCTCGGCGACACCGTTCAGGTGATCCCGCACATCACCGACGAGATCAAGAGCCGGATCCTGGCGATGGGTCAGCCCGACGCCGACGGAAACCGTCCGGACGTGGTGATCACCGAGATCGGCGGTACCGTCGGCGACATCGAGTCGCTGCCGTTCCTCGAGGCCGCCCGCCAGGTGCGCCACGAGGTCGGCCGGGACAACGTGTTCTTCCTGCACGTCTCGCTGGTGCCCTACCTGGCCCCGTCGGGCGAGCTGAAGACCAAGCCCACCCAGCACTCGGTCGCCGCGCTGCGCAGCATCGGCATTTCGCCCGACGCGCTGATCCTGCGGTGCGACCGCGACGTGCCGGAGCCGCTGAAGAACAAGATCGCCCTGATGTGCGACGTCGACATCGACGGGGTCATCTCGACGCCCGACGCGCCGTCGATCTACGACATCCCCAAGGTGCTGCACCGCGAGGAGCTCGACGCCTACGTGGTGCGGCGGCTCAACCTGCCGTTCCGCGACGTCGACTGGACCGAGTGGGACGACCTGCTGCGCCGGGTGCACGAGCCGCAGGAGACCGTGCGCATCGCGCTGGTTGGCAAGTACATCGACCTGTCCGACGCGTATCTGTCGGTGGCCGAGGCGCTGCGGGCCGGTGGGTTCGCGCACCACGCCAAGGTCGAGATCCGGTGGGTGGCCTCCGACGACTGCGAGACCGACGCAAGCGCCGCCACCGTGCTCAACGACGTGCACGGCGTGTTGATCCCCGGCGGGTTCGGCATCCGCGGCATCGAGGGCAAGATCGGCGCCATCAGCTACGCCCGCAGGCACGGGCTTGCGGTGCTTGGGCTGTGCCTTGGTCTGCAGTGCATCGTCATCGAGGCGGCCCGATCCGCGGGCATCAAGGGCGCCAATTCCGCGGAATTCGACCCGAAGACCCCCGATCCGGTGATCTCGACCATGGCCGACCAACGCGATGCCGTCGCGGGTGACGCCGATCTCGGCGGCACCATGCGCCTCGGCGCATACCCCGCCGTCCTCGAAGCGGGATCGATTGTGGCCGAGGCGTATCAGGCCACCGAGGTGTCCGAGCGGCACCGGCACCGATACGAGGTCAACAACGCCTACCGCGACAGCATCGCCAAGAGCGGTCTGAAGTTCTCCGGTACGTCGCCGGACGGTCACCTGGTCGAATTCGTCGAGTACGCGCGCGACGTCCATCCGTTCGTGGTCGGCACGCAGGCCCACCCCGAGCTCAAGAGCAGGCCGACCCGACCACACCCGCTGTTCGTCGGCTTCATCGGCGCGGCGCTCGACTACAAGGCCGCCGAGCGGTTGCCGATGGAGATATCGGAGCAGCGCGCGAACGGCGACGAGCGCTTGCGCGAGGAGCAGACAGCCGGTGCCGAGCACCTCGAGGATGCCGGGCAGCGTGTGCAAGAGCCCGTGCATCGTGGCTGAGCACGACTTCGAGACCGCCGACAGCGAAACCCTCTACGTCGGAAAGATCTTCGCGCTCCGGGCCGACGAGGTGCGGATGCCGGGCGGCAACACCGCCCGCCGTGAAGTCGTCGAGCACTATGGCGCCGTCGCCATCGTCGCCCTGGACGACGAGCGCAACGTCGTGCTGGTGCGCCAGTACCGCCACCCCGTCGGCCGTCGGCTGTGGGAACTGCCCGCCGGGCTGTTGGACATGGGCGACGAACCGCCGCACGACACCGCTGCCCGTGAACTCGAGGAAGAGGCCGGCCTGGCCGCCGCGCAGTGGCGAGTGCTCGTCGACATCATCTCCGCGCCGGGCTTCAGCGACGAGAGCGTGCGGGTGTTCCTGGCCACCGGGCTGACCGAGGTCGGACGGCCAGAGGCGCACGACGAGGAAGCCGACCTGACGGTCAAGCGGGTACCGCTGGACAACGCCGTCCAGATGGTTCTGACGGGCGAGATCGTGAACTCGCTTGCGGTCGCCGGGATTCTGGCCGCCCACGCGATGGGCGATCCGGCGACGCTGCGCACGGTCGACGCGCCGTGGGTGGACCGATCGTCGAAGTTCCGGGCCCGCAAGCGATGACCATCGCGGGCGTCCGAACGCTGGACGATCAGCTGCAGGGCTACCTCGATCACCTGGCCATCGAGCGCGGCGTGGCCGCCAACACCCTGAGCTCGTACCGCCGCGATCTGCGCCGCTACTCAGAGCACCTGGCGACACGCGGCGTCGACGACTTGCGCAACGTCACCGAACCCGACGTCAGCGAGTTCCTCGTTGCGCTGCGCAAGGGCGACCCCGACACCGGCACCGTCGCGCTCTCCGCCGTTTCCGCGGCCCGCGCCCTGATCGCCGTGCGCGGCCTGCACCGCTTCGCGGCAGCCGAGGGGCTGACCGACCTCGACGTGGCGCGCGCCGTGAAGCCCCCGACGCCGAGTCGCAGGCTGCCGAAGAGCCTCTCGGTCGACGACGTGCTCGCGCTCCTGGACGGCGCAGGCGGCGACAGTGAGACCGACGGCCCGCTCACCCTGCGCAACCGGGCACTGCTCGAAGTGCTGTATTCGACCGGTGCGCGGATCTCGGAGGCCGTCGGCCTCGACGTCGATGACGTCGACACCCACAGCCGGTCGGTCCTGCTGCGCGGCAAGGGCGGCAAGCAGCGGCTGGTCCCGATCGGCAGGCCCGCCGTCAGCGCTCTGGACGCCTACCTGGTGCGCGGCCGCCCCGACCTGGCCCGGCGCGGCAAGGCCACACCCGCGATCTTCCTCAACGTCAGGGGTGGGCGGCTGTCCCGGCAGAGCGCCTGGCAGGTGCTGCAGGACGCCGCCGAACGGGCCAAGATCTCGGCCGCCGTGTCACCGCACACCCTGCGGCACTCGTTCGCGACGCATCTGCTCGAGGGCGGCGCCGACGTCCGCGTCGTGCAGGAACTGCTCGGCCACGCGTCCGTGACCACGACGCAGATCTACACCATGGTCACGGTCAATGCGCTGCGCGAGGTGTGGGCCGGAGCGCACCCGCGGGCGCGCTAGTTTCACCCCAGGTATTCGGACTCCAGCACCAGGTCCGCGATCAGCGTCTGGTACTCGGCGTGGGTCTTGTGCTCGACGGTGTTCCATCCCGTGCCCTGTTGTTCCTGCATGTAGGCGCGGTACTTCGGAGCTCCGGGGATCTTGACGTTGTCGGCGACGACGATCGTGCCGGCGTGCAGCCAGCCGCGGTCCATGATGCTGTGCAGGTCGGTGAGGTAGGCGCTCTTCTCGTGATCGATGAACACCAAGTCGAGGGTTCCCACGCCGAAGCCGGGCGCGGCGGCCAGCGCGTCCAGGGTGGTGCCGCCATCGCCGATGGTGCCGACGACGCAGGTGACGCGGTCGCCGACCCCGGCGTGCTCCCAGATCCGGCGCGCGTTGACGGCGTTGGCGTCGGCCAGCTCGACGGAATACACCTTGGCTTTCGGCGCGGCGCGCGCGATCCGCAGGGCGCCATAGCCGACGTAGGTACCCAACTCCAGTGCAAGCGTCGGGTTCGCCCGCGCGACGGCGGCGTCGAGCAGGGCGCCCTTCTCGTCGCCCACGTTGATCAGAAACGACTGCTCGTAGGCGAATTCGTCGATCGCGGCAAGGACGCCGTCGATGTCGCCTTTGCTGGAGTTGGCGAGGACGTACTCGACGGCAGCGGCCTCGCGCCCGTCGCCGACCTGGCCGGTCGTCGAGATGTTGCGGACGCCCATCGCGAGTCGGAGAAACGACCAGCGCAGGAACGGGAGGCGCTGCTTCAGGCTCATGATCGCCAGCCTAGGCCCGTCACCGGCGGATCTGTCGGCCACGTTGCCCGCGGGTTGGCCGTTGCGGGCCAGCTCAACCGTTAGACTTCACCGGATGTTCGCCATGGGTGTGGGTTGTCTGATCAGCGATGGTCTGGCATGAGCGACGACGCAGGAGACGTTGCCGGCCTCACCGGACGCCCGCCGCGGGTGATTCCCGAGCCGAAGCCGAAGAGTGTGCACGGGCCGGCCAAGGTGATCGCGATGTGCAATCAGAAGGGCGGCGTCGGCAAGACGACGTCGACGATCAACCTGGGCGCCAGCCTCGCCGAGTACGGCCGTCGCGTGTTGCTGGTCGACCTCGACCCGCAGGGCGCGCTGTCGGCAGGCCTCGGCGTGCCGCACTATGAGCTCGACCACACCGTGCACAACTTGTTGGTCGACCCGAAGGTGTCCATCGACCAGGTGCTGATCAAGACCCGGGTCAAGGGTCTCGACCTGGTGCCCAGCAACATCGATCTGTCCGCTGCGGAGATCCAGCTGGTCAACGAGGTGGGTCGCGAGCAGTCGCTGGCGCGGGCACTGCATCCGGTGCTCGACCGCTACGACTACGTGCTGATCGACTGCCAGCCCTCGCTCGGCTTGCTCACCGTCAACGGTCTGGCCTGCGCGGACGGCGTCATCATCCCCACCGAGTGCGAGTACTTCTCGCTGCGCGGTCTGGCCCTGCTGACCGATACCGTCGCCAAGGTGCGCGACCGGCTCAATCCCCGGCTGGATATCAGCGGCATCCTCATCACGCGCTTCGACACCCGCACTGTCAACGCCCGCGAGGTGATGGCCCGGGTGCTCGAGCGTTTCGGCGATCTGGTCTTCGACACCGTGATCGCGCGGACGGTGCGCTTCCCCGAGACCAGTGTCGCCGGCGAGCCGATCACCACGTGGGCGCCGAAATCCAGTGGCGCCCAAGCATATCGGATGCTCGCACGTGAGGTCATCGACCGGATGGGCGCGTGAGCACCGAGACCACACCGGAGATCGGAGCCGTTGCGGAGGAGGGCGCCGCAGAGGGTTTCCGGGTTCGGCTGTCCAATTTCGAGGGCCCGTTCGACTTGCTGTTGCAGCTGATCTTCGCGCACCGGCTCGACGTCACCGAAGTGGCGCTGCACACCGTCACCGACGACTTCATCGCCTACACGAAGGCGGCCGCCAAACAGCTCGAGCTCGACGAGACGACGGCGTTCCTGGTGATCGCCGCCACGCTGCTGGACCTGAAGGCCGCGCGCCTGCTGCCCGCGGGCGAAGTGCACGACGAGGAGGACCTCGCCCTGCTCGAGGTGCGCGACCTGCTGTTCGCCCGGCTGCTGCAGTACCGGGCGTACAAGCACGTCGCGGTGATGTTCGCCGAGCTGGAGGCCGCCGCGCTGCGCAGCTACCCGCGGGCGGTGTCGCTGGAGGACCGGTACGAAGACCTGTTGCCCGAGGTGATGCTCGGGGTGGACGCCGAGCGGTTCGCCCAGATCGCCGCGGCGGCGTTCACGCCACGGCCGGTGCCCACGGTCGGCCTCGAGCACCTTCACGCGTCTGCGGTGTCGGTGCCGGAACAAGCACAGCACGTGCTGTCGTTGCTCGAGCAGCGCGGCGTCGGGCAGTGGTTGACGTTCGCCGAGCTGATCGGCGACTGCACCGGCGGGCTCGAGATCGTCGGGCGGTTCCTGGCGCTGCTCGAATTGTTCAGGGCCCAGGCGGTAGCATTCGAGCAAGTAGAACCGCTTGGAGTGCTGCAGGTTTCGTGGACCGGCAACCGGCCCGACAACGAACGCCTGGCAACGGCGGTGGAAGAGACAGACTCATGACTGAAGACTTGCAGGACAACTTGCAGGAGGACGTCGACGGCCTCGATCTGGGCATCGACGTCGCGACCGCCCCAGAACTGGACGAGGCCGAACTCGGCTCGGCGCTCGAGGCGCTGCTCTTGGTGGTGGACACCCCGGTGTCGGTGGATGCGCTGGCGTCGGCTCTCGATCAGCCCGCCTACCGGATTGCGGCCAAGTTGCAGCTGATGGCCGAGGAGCTCACCGCCCGTGACAGCGGCATCGACCTGCGCGACGCCGGCGGTGGCTGGCGCATGTACACCAGGTCGCGCTTCGCGCCCTACGTGGAGAAGCTGCTGCTCGACGGCACCCGGTCGAAGTTGACCAGGGCGGCACTCGAGACCCTGGCGGTGGTCGCCTACCGGCAGCCGGTGACGCGCGTGCGGGTGAGCGCGGTCCGAGGAGTCAACGTCGACGCGGTGATGCGGACCCTGTTGGCTCGCGGCCTGATCACCGAGGCGGGCGTCGACCCCGATTCGGGCGCAGTGACTTTCGCGACGACGGAGCTGTTCCTCGAGCGGCTCGGACTGTCGTCGCTGGCCGACCTGCCCGACATCGCACCGCTGCTGCCCGACATCGACGTGATCGACGACATCACCGAATCACTCGGCGACGAGCCGCGTTTCGCCAAGCTGGGCGGGGCCTCGGGCACCCCGGCCCAGCCGATGACCTTCGACGTGGATCGGGACTGACATGGCTGAACCAGATGAAGGCATCCGACTGCAGAAGGTGTTGTCGCAGGCGGGCGTTGCGTCGCGGCGCGTCGCGGAGAAGATGATCCGTGACGGCCGCGTCGAGATCGACGGCCGCATCGTGACCGAGATGGGCACCCGCGTCGATCCCGATACGGCGGTGATCCGGGTGGACGGTGCGCGGATCGCGATCGACGACACGATGGTGTACCTGGCGATCAACAAAGAGCGCGGCATGCACTCGACGATGTCCGACGATCAGGGCAGGCCCTGCGTCGGTGATCTCGTCGAGTACCGAGTCCGCGGCAACAAGAAACTCTTTCACGTCGGGCGGCTCGACGCCGACACCGAGGGCCTGTTGATCCTGACCAACGACGGCGAGCTCGCGCACCGCCTGATGCACCCGTCCTACGAGGTGCCCAAGACCTATCTGGCCACCGTCCTCGGTTCGGTGCCACGCGGGCTGGGCAAGACGTTGAAGGCCGGCGTCGAATTGGACGACGGGCCCGTCGCACTCGACGACTTCGCCGTGATGGATGCCGTGCCGGGCAAGTCGCTGGTGAAGGTCACGCTGCACGAGGGACGCAAGCGGATCGTGCGGCGTCTCCTGGCGCACGTCGGCTTCCCCGTCAAGGAACTGGTGCGCACGGACATCGGTTCGGTGTCGTTGGGGGAGCAGCGTCCCGGCAGCATCCGCGTGTTGACCACCAAGGAGATCGGCGAACTGTACAAGGCGGTGGGAATGTGAGCCGCTCGGTGACGATCGCCGTCGACGGCCCGGCGGGAACGGGAAAGTCCTCGGTGTCAAGGGGATTGGCTCGCGCACTGGGCGCCCGCTACCTCGACACCGGGTCGATGTACCGGATCGTGACGCTGGCCGTGCTGCGCGCCGGTGTCGACGTCGACGACGAGGCCAAGGTGGCCGCGTTCGCCGCGGGTGTCGACATGGCGGTCGGGTTCGATCCCGACCAGGACCTGTCCTACCTTGCGGGAGAAGACGTTTCGTCGGAGATCCGCGGTGACGCCGTGACCAAGGCGGTGTCCGCGGTATCGGCGGTGCCCGCCGTGCGGACCCTGCTCGTGCAGCGTCAGCGGGAGCTGGCCGCGGGGCCGGGCAGCGTCGTGGTCGAGGGACGTGACATCGGCACGGTGGTGCTGCCCGAAGCCGACTTCAAGATCTTCCTGACCGCGTCCGCCGAGGTGCGGGCGCGTCGCCGCAACGACCAGAACGTGGCGAACGGGCTTGGCGACGACTACGACGGCGTGCTCGCCGACGTGCGTCGCCGCGACCACTTGGACTCGACGCGGGCGGTGTCACCGCTGCGGGCGGCCGACGACGCGATGATCGTCGACTCCAGTGACATGAGCGAATCAGAAGTGGTGGCGCATCTTTTGGATCTCGTCGAGCAGCGCGCCGGAGCGAGTCGATGAGTACACCTGATTCCGACGGCACCTGGGTCGACGAGGCCGACTGGGAGCTGAGCCCCGAAGACGTCGAGGCCGACCTCGAAGAGGTATCGACACCGCCGCCGGTGGTGGCCGTCGTCGGGCGGCCCAACGTGGGGAAGTCGACGCTGGTGAACCGCATCCTCGGCCGGCGCGAGGCCGTCGTGCAGGACATTCCCGGCGTCACCCGCGACCGGATCTCCTATGAGGCGAACTGGTTAGGGCGCCGGTTCTTCGTGCAGGACACCGGCGGCTGGGAGCCGGACGCCAAGGGCTTGCAGGGGCTGGTGGCCGAGCAGGCGTCGGTGGCGATGCGCACCGCGGACGTCATCATCCTGGTGGTGGACGCCGTCGTTGGCGCGACGTCGGCCGACGAGGCGGCGGCCAAGCGGTTGCAGCGGCCCGGCAAGCCAGTGTTCTTGGCGGCCAACAAGGTTGACACCGAACGCGTCGAGGCTGAGGCCGCATCGTTGTGGTCACTCGGGCTGGGGGAGCCGCACCCGGTGAGCGCGATGCATGGCCGTGGCGTTGCCGATCTGCTCGACCGGGTCATGGAGGTGCTGCCGGAGGCGTCGGCGGTTGGCTCCGGTGGCGGCGGTCCGCGACGGGTGGCACTGGTCGGCAAGCCGAACGTCGGGAAGAGCTCGCTGCTGAACCGGTTGACCGGCGACGAGCGGTCGGTGGTGCACGACGTTGCGGGCACCACGGTGGACCCAGTGGACTCGCTGATCGAATTGGACGGCAAGACTTGGCGTTTCGTCGACACCGCGGGTCTGCGCCGCAAGGTCGGCCAGGCCAGTGGGCACGAGTTCTACGCGTCTGTGCGCACACGTGGTGCCATTGACGCCGCCGAGGTGGTCGTCGTACTCATCGACTCGTCGCAGCCGTTGACCGAGCAGGACCAGCGGGTGCTGACGATGGTGATCGAGGCCGGACGGGCGCTGGTGTTGGCGTTCAACAAGTGGGACCTGATGGACGAGGACCGGCGCTATCTCCTCGACCGCGAGATCGACATGGACCTGGCGCAGGTGCAGTGGGCACAGCGGGTGAACATCTCGGCGAAGACGGGCCGGGCCGTGCAGAAGCTGGTGCCTGCTCTGGAGAGTGCTCTCGAGTCGTGGGATGCGCGTATCTCGACGGGCCGGCTGAACACCTTCTTCAAGGAAATCGTCGCGGCCACACCGCCTCCGGTGCGTGGCGGCAAGCAGCCCAAGATCCTGTTCGCCACCCAGGCGACGGCTAGGCCACCGACGTTCGTGCTGTTCACGTCGGGCTTCCTTGAGGCGGGTTACCGGCGGTTCCTGGAGCGCAAGCTGCGCGAGACGTTCGGCTTCGAGGGCAGTCCGATCCGCATCAACGTGCGGGTCCGGGAGAAGCGCGGAGCCAAGCCGCGCAAGTGAATTCTGTATGCAATTCAGGGCTTTGAGCTCCTGTAATTGCACACGAGTCGCCTCGGTAGGGTCTTCGGGTGTCCGTCGTCCACATGATCCTGATTGCGTTGGCCGGCGTCGCAGCCGGAGGCATCAATGCCCTCGTCGGCTCGGGCACGCTGATCACCTTTCCCACCCTCGTGGCGCTGGGCTATCCGCCGATCACCGCGACCATGTCCAACGCCGTCGGCTTGGTCGCCGGTGGCGTCTCCGGGACGTGGGGATACCGGCGTGAACTAGAAGGACAGGCCGACCGGCTGCGCTGGCAGATCCCCGCGTCGCTGCTCGGCGCGTGCGTCGGCGCGTGGCTGCTGCTGCACCTTCCCGAGCACGTCTTCACCCAGGTCGTTCCGGTCCTGCTGATCGGCGCGCTCCTGCTGGTGATCTTCGGCCCGCGGATCCAGGCCTGGGCGCGCAAACGGGCCGAGAACGACGGCCGGTCGACCGATCACGTGTCGAAGGGCCGGATGGCCTCCCTGGTCCTCGCGACGTTCGCCGTCGGCGCCTACGGCGGGTATTTCACCGCGGCGCAAGGCATCCTGCTGGTTGGGGTGATGGGCGCGTTGCTGCCCGAGTCGATGCAGCGAATGAACGCGGCGAAGAACCTGCTGTCCCTCGTCGTGAACGTCGTGGCGGCGGCGGCCTACACCCTGGTGGCGTTCGACCGGATCAACTGGCTCGTGGCGGCACTGATCGCGGTGGGCTCGTTGATCGGGGGATTCCTCGGCTCTCATTACGGCCGTCGACTGTCGCCGAGCGTGCTGCGGGTGGCGATAGTGATCGTCGGTCTGGTCGGGCTGTACCGGCTGCTGACGGTGTGACCCAGATCGGCCGGGCCCGCCGGGCTGGGGATTGGGATCACGGGCCGGGGCTACGGTAGGCTCACCTCCGCTGCCGGCGATGCCGGCAAGCGCCGCGGGCTGTGGCGCA
>Ga0105239_10008353_pt1 | contig 11794 bp, 5 predicted proteins | sample KBSC44metaG_FD_92761 | JGI IMG/M metagenome (GOLD analysis project Ga0105239, IMG submission 92761) | Corn rhizosphere microbial communities from Kellogg Biological Station, Michigan, USA - KBS C4-4 metaG | ecosystem: Host-associated > Plants > Roots > Rhizosphere > Soil | place: Michigan, USA...
CTCGTCGCGCAGGTTCCTGGCACGCAATTCCCGGCTGACAGGCAATTCGGCCGGGGGGGCGGCGTCCGACGCCACAGCATCGGTTGTGGCGCCGGCCACGGGCTTTGCGGGATTGGACGAAACCGGATCGCCGCCGAGTGTCGCCAACGCGCTTTCCAATTCAAGCTGGCGCGCCCATTCGCGATCCCACTTTGCCGTGATCTGCGCGGCCTCGGAGAAGTGCTGGGACGCCATGGCGTCCAGGGCCATGGCGTCCGAGACGCGGCGCCGGGCCTCGGCGACGTACCACTGCCAAAGCGCGATTATCAGGATGACAAGCAGGGCCGCCGCCGCGGCGGTGACAAAGCGAGCCCGGATTACCTCGCGGCGCGTACTTTGGAAGGCACGACCCAAATCCGCGACAACACCATCCGACGGTGTCTCCACGCCCGGTGCGAGGGTCTCGGGAAGCCGCAGCCTTTCGGCGAAAGTGGTGGAGAAGAACGAGGCCGGCGGCAGCTTTTGCCATGTGCCATCGACGTCGATTGCAATGGGGTCGCGTTTGGTTGCCAGGAACGCCTTCAACTCCCGTTCAACCCAGACGGAGGAAACCGCGTGCGGACGCAGGACCAGGACAAGGTAACGGCTCATGCGGACCCGCCGGCGGGTCGATGCGCGCAGGTCCGTTCCGGGGACATAGTCCCGGGAATCGAGAAAAATCGTGTAGCCGTTGCGGGTCAGCTGCTCCATCAGTTGGCGGGGATAGGTGGCACCGTCCGACCAACTGTAGGAGATGAAGAAATCATATCCGAACAGATAGTCGGCAACGTCACGCGCGAGCTGTGCCGGCGAGAAGGAGGCAACGCTGCGGGCCAGGCGCACGGCCATTCTTCCGCATGCCGCCGCCAGGCCGCGCGACGGAGTTGTGCTGGTCCGGCCTAATCGGCTGTCGCCTGAATCCGCCATGATATTTTGTCCGCAATGCCGACCGGGCTGAACGCCCGCAATTTTCGTCCAGACCTTTCCCAGCCGACGCCAGGTCTCAACGCACCTGCAAGCCGCCGGCTGGATTGGGCTTCTACATCTGCAAGCTATTTGTCTTCCAGGTAGTGTTGGTAGATGTTGTCCAGGTGTTCTGCCAATTCTACATCGAGTTGTGACGGAAGGAATCCGATATCCCAAGAGGTTAGCGACACCAAGACAGAAGAAAAGACGTTTTCCCAACGAGGATGGTGGTTTGCGTTCGATATATACGGTGCCGCGCTGTTCATGAACGCCAACGCCTCTTCGAACGTCCGGAATTTGAAATCTTTCACCAGCTCGGTTCGCATCTTGGGCTCCCGCCCCGGGATCACCGAGGTTGTAAGGTTCCAACCGTCCAGGCGCCGGATTGCGTTGGCCAACTCCTCGCTGGAGAGAGCTTCGGGGAAGGCACGGGGACTGGGATAGCGAACGCTTGCCGTCGTGCGTTTGCCCCCGAATTGGACAAGTCGCTCTACCAGGGCGGATACGTCCTGCTCCCAATAATCGTCCCTGATTTCATAGGCCTGATGGTACACAATATCGGCAATGGAGGACGGCAACGCAACGCGGTCTGGCAGTCTGGCGGCCTGAAACAGCAATGGCACCACACGGATGCCGCGTTTGAGCGCGCTGGCGATCTCCAGTCGAACCCAATCGATTTTGTCGTCCAGCCGGCGTCGCCCATATTCGTCGGCGATCTTCAGCCATCCCGGGCCTATGGCGACCAGAAGGATTGTCGCGTCGGCCAAGGCGTTCTCTATCTGCTTTGGCCATCTGTCCCCCGTACGGACAGCTTCGGTATCGACAAATACATTGTCAGGACCAAATGCCTGTTTCAAGCTGGTCGACAAGGAGCGAACAACTGCCAACGTGTCAACGCGCCTGTAGCTTATGAATATGGTTTGATTCTTCTCCGGATCCACGAAATACTCCCGATCAGTCAAACTCTCGCAAAGCTGTCGCCATCATCGCAGACTTACATGCGAACTGGCTAGCTGTCCGAGGTGTAATCGCGGCCGGGTGCTGTCTGGGGAGTGGAATTTCAGAAGAAACGAGCGAGGGGAAATGAGCGATTTCAGCCACTCTGCGCGCACTTTGACTTGAGATGGCCGGCTCAAACGAAACGCCGGATCCTTCGCCGCCGGAACGCTTGAAAAAGCCAGGGTTTCTCCGGCGCGTTCGGCTCTGGTTCGCGGCGCGAGCCCGGCGCCGGCGTATGCGGCTGCCGCCTTCCGGCAAATATTTCGCGTTTATCAGCTATCGCCAGGCGGCCCCTGACAAAGTCGAGGCGGCCTGGCTGCAAACCGCGCTCGAGACCTATGACATCCCTTCTCGCCTGGCGACGCGACTGAAGCGGAAGCCTCGCCTCGGCAAGATATTTCGTGACAGCGAGGAACTCGCCGCGACGCCCGACCTCTGGGGCCAAATCGTCGAGGCGCTCGAACGCAGCGAGAACCTCATCGTGCTGTGCTCGCCGCGCTCGGTGCGGCGCAAATGGGTCAATGACGAGATCGCGGAATTCATCCGCCTCGGCCGCCAGGACAAGATCTATGCGGTGCTGGTCGAAGGCGAGCCGGCGGATGTGTTTCCACCGGCCTTGCTCGGCATCAGCAGGATCGCCAGCCAAGATGTCGGCCTCGCCATCGATAGGCCGGACGAGCCGCTGGCCGCCGATCTGCGGCCCGATCCAGATATACGTCGGGGCGCACAGCGGCGCACCGCGCTGCTCAGGCTCGTCGCCGGCATGCTCGATATCGGCTTCGACGATCTGCGCAACCGTGACCAGGAACGGCGCGCCCGTCAGCTCGCTCGGCTTGCCATCGGTGCCGTGGTTGCGTTCGCGCTGGTCTCCGGCCTGGGGATATGGGCGGAATTCAACCGGGAGGCCGCCGTTCGGGAGCGAACCGCGGCGGTGTCCAGCCAGGCGCTGTCGCTGGCGCGGCTGGGCGATGATGCCTGGGGCCAGCACCGGGTGCTCGACGCCGAGGCCGACTTCGCCTCCTCGCTTGTCGTCAAGGACGATCCGGCGATCCGCGAAAAGATCCTGCGGGTCCGCGCTCGCGGTATCCGCCGGCTCTGGGAGGCTGCGAACCGCATTGGCGGCGGCGCCTTGATGCTGAGCCAGGACGGCAGGGAAGTCATCGCCGCGCATGAGGACCAGGTGATCCGCGTCTGGAGCGTCGCCGACGGCTCGTCGCGCCCCATGCTGGTGCGGCACCCCGCTGCAATCAGTTCGCTCGCCTTGTCGCCCGACGGCAAGCGCCTCGCCAGCGGCGGCAAGAATGGCGACGTGCTGGTGTTCAACCTCGCCGATGGCGCGTTGCTGGAGCGTCATGCCCCCACCACGGCATCGGTCATCGCTCTCGGTTTCGATTCGCTGGGCGATGTGTGGAGTCTGAGCGAGGACAATGTGCTCACCCGCCGAAAGACGGACGGCACGCTGGTGAAGGTGACCATCCCCGGGGCCAAGATTGGCGCCGCGATCATTCGCGCCAACGGTCCGGAAATCATCACCGGTGACAACAAGGGGTTTGTGCGCATCATCGATCCGGATACGGGCGCCGACATCAGCGCCTTCAAGGCCGATCCGCTGGCGATCGAGGCTTTGGCCGTCGATGCGTCCGGCAAGCGGCTTGCCGAATGGGGCTCAAACGACCGCTACGTCGGCACGCCCGTGCCTTGCATGTGCGTCCGCATCTGGTCGCTCGAAGATCCCTCCACGCCGCAGGAGCTTGCGGAGAGCCCTGGCTACCCGTCCGCCAATGGCCTGGCGTTTTCGCCCGATGGCACCGCCGTGGCGATCGCGACACTCAGTGGCCTTGAAGTCTGGAACACCACCACCGGACAGCTGCAGAAGACCGGCAAGGGCCGCACAGCCGAGATCAAGTGGGCGCCGGCATTCTCCCTCGACGGCAAGCAGGTCTTCGCCATCGGCAGTTACCTCGGGCGCTATGCCGTCGCCCCCCTGGCACCCGTCGATTGGCTCAAGGGGCATGCCGGCGCCGTCGAGGGACTGGCGTTCTCACCCGATGGCAAGACGCTGGTCAGCGCGGGCCTTGAAGGCGGCATCCGTTTCTACGACCCGGCGACGGGCAGCGAGCGGCGCGTGCTTGACGGCGATCCCAGCGGTCTGCTGCGCATCGGCTTCGATGCAGCGGGCCGCTATCTCTTGGGCTGTACCACTGGCGGCGCTGCGAAGATCTGGGATACCGAGGCGCCGGACGGCGCGCCGTCGGCCATCTCCACGGGCCGACCCTTCGCCAACCAATGCGCCAGCTTCCAGCCAACGACAGGCCGGCTTGCGGTGTTGCGCGGCAATGATGTCGGCTTCTTCTCGCCCACGGGCGAGTTGGAGGAGGGCACGGCGCTAAAAGACATCAATCCGGCGGGCCTGATCTATTCGCCCGACGGGTCGACGCTTGCGGTCGTCAACACATCGAACCAGATCACCTTCTACACCATGACCTATTACGGGGTGCCCGAGCCGGTACAGCTGGCGCCCGCCTTCGATGGCGCCCCTAGACTTGCCTTCAGCCCCAGCGGGCGGCTTTTCGCGGCGGCCGGCAATCAGCTGCTGCTCATCTGGCAGGCCGACAAGCCAGGCCAGCCGGTGCACGAGGTCAATCTGCCCTCCGCCGCGAACGATATCGCCTTCAGCCCGGATGGACAGCTCATCGCCGCCGCCATGTATGGCGAGGTGGCGGTCATCGACGCGATATCCGGGACGATCATCGCCCGGTTCAATCCCTATCAGGTTTACCAGAGCCACATCGCCCGAGTTGCTTTCGACCCAAGCGGCACCCGCCTTGTCGTCGGCACGGATCAGGGCGTAGTCCACGCCTACAGCATCGGTGACGCTGTGGAAACGCGAACCATCCGGCCCCCCGACCGAATGCCGGGCGACTATTCCTTCACCCCGGCTATCGCCTTCTCGCCCAAGCTGCCGATTGCCGCTGTCAGCGGCTATGATCGCAGCATCCGCCTCTACGATCTCACCACCGGCAGCGTTACCGACACCATCCCGGGGAGTTTCGGCCAGGCCCACGGCCTCGCTTTTTCACCCGACGGACGCCAGCTCATGGCCGGCTCGCAGACGGGCATGATACGCGTCGTCGACCTCGACGGTCATGCGGAGCGAGACATCACCGTCGGCAAGGCAGATCAGCAGGTGCATATGGTGACGCCTTCGTCCGATCCCGCCCGCTTTGCCTTCGCCACCGACGAGACGGGCGAGGAGAATGCCGAGGCCAAGACCATCGTGGTCTGGAACACCGATACCGGCAAATCGGAGGCTGTCCTGAACGGGCATGGGCGATCCGTGCTGTCGCTGGCCTTCGATCCGGCGGCGCCCATTCTCGCATCCGCCTCCTATGACACGACAGCGCGGCTTTGGGACCTGACGCGTCCGGGCCAGTACAAGGAGCTTGTCGGCCATGGCGGTTCGGTCACCTCGATCGCTTTCAGCCCGGACGGCAAATGGGTGGCAACGGCGGCGCGCGACGGCTTTGTACGCGTCTTCGATGTCGGCACGGCGGCCCAGATCGCCACCCTCTTCGCCGCGACTGGCAGCGATTATGTCGAGGCGGTGTCGTTTGCACCGGCTGGTGATCTGCTGATCGCGTCCGGGCAGGGCGGTACCATCCTCTGGCAGGCAGGGAATTGGGCTGCGGTGCTTCACCTCGACGGTCACGACGATGAATGGGTGCAGAGCGCGGCGGTTGATCCCACGGGCACCTGGCTGCTCACCACGTCGCAGGATCCTTATATTCGCGTCTGGAACCTCAAGGCTCTGGCCGATTTCCAGAAGTCGTTACCAGCATCGATCCTGGCGGACAGCGTTGCACGAGCCGGGGACGGCGGGCTCCTGGGGGCGCACTCCGACTGGCGAGCTGCAGTCCCCTGAATCCGCCATGAATGTCGTGTTCGCTATCCGATCGGGCTGAACGGCGTCTTGACAACGGAAGGTCCTCAACAGGACGCATTGCTGAAGCAATTCATGAACGTCACTGTGGCGGATTGCAATTCGGCTTCTGTATCTGCCCGCCTGCGATGTCGTGCAGCTCAAAACCCTCTTCCACTCCGGACCCGATCTTGCCGCAGAGATTGGCGATGAGGTCCTCGGACCGCATCGGCCATGACAACAGGCCAGCTGTGGAACTTGCAGCGATCAGTCTTCCCTGGATGGGATCAAAGGCAAGGGCGCTGATGTAGCTACCTCCAGAGTCCAGGCTGGCGCGCAGCGCGAACTTTTCCAAGTCCCAGACGATCAATTGGCCATCCTGATCGCCCGTGGCGAAGACGTCTCCGGCTGGCGAAATAGAATGAGCTGAAACACCTCCGCCGGCTTGCCGGACCTCCAACGGCACTCGGGTGTTGAGATCAGACGCGTCAACAACGATGACGCGCCTGTCGCCCGAGGCTGCGCCATTGACGATCAGATGCGTGCCGGCCGCACCATAGGAAATGTTGTCGGCCGGGCCGCGCGTCAGAGGGACGCTGATCGAGGATTTTCGATCCGCTGTTGTCACCACTTCAATCCGGCCGTCATCCAGGCCGAAGGCAAGCGCTTGGTCATCCGGGCGAAAGGCAATGGAATAAACATCAGCCTGCGCTGAAATGGTTGCGGGCGGGGTACCGGAGCCTGCTTTCGTGTCATAGAGGAAGACCTTGTCCTCCAATGCGACCGCAACTTGCGATCCGTCCGCGCTGAGAGCAAACCGAAACGAGGGTTTTTCGAGTTTACCCAGCAGACGGGTTTGCCCGTCCAATGGGCGCCAAAAGACGCCTCCCGCCTGCGTGATCCACGCCATGGCATGTGCCGACGGGGTCATTTCTATGGCGGCTATCTCATCGTCGAGGGAGACAAAACCGTCAGCGGGGGCCGGATCCGGCGCTGCCGCGACAAGTGCAGGGCCGCCAACCGCAATGGATTCGGCAATCAGGTCGGCCACAAGGCGCCAGCTGCCTTTCTCCAGGATCCAGACACCCGCCTGGCCCATGGACGTTCCTGCGGCGACAAGCCTCCCCTGAGGATCAACGCGCAAAATCGACGGGCTGATTGTCAGATGCGTAAGATCGCTCGCCGGGGCATAGCTGTTTTGCACCGACCAAATGGCGATCGTGCCGTCGCCGGACGCGGATATGACCCTGTCGCCACCTGCATCGGCGACTGCACGGACAACGGATCGGTGCGGCGACAGTGCGTCAAAACCGGCCTCGCCTCCGACACTTTCCCGAAGACGCAGGTTTCCGCTCGCGTCGCCGAGGAGGAGCCATCGTCGGGACGGAATTAACACGGAAGATGTTGTCATGGAGGGCATCTGAACGGTCTCGCCGAACTGGTAGCCGTCTGACGCATGTGTGAGCCGCTTCAGCAGGCCGTAGCCCGAGAGCGCCAGAATGGTACCGTCCTCGGGTAGCTGAGCGATCAGGGCCAACCCACCCTCAAATCCCGGTATCGTCTCGATTGTTGCCCCCGACTGGGCATCCAGAACGCTCATCACACCATTTTGCGTTCCAGCGAGTATGCGCCGTCCTGCATCGACGGCCGCCAGGGCCACAAAGCGGGTTGTCTCATCCTCTTCCAGACGCCATCGCTGCTTGCCGGTCATGGTGTCGAGGGCGATGACTTCACCGACGCCCGTTCCCAGGACTATCGTGCCGTTGGATGCTGCCAGGCTCAATATGCTGGAATCCCGGCTTGGTCTTGCCGGAGGACGAGAGCGAATTTGTTTCAAATTCTCGGCCTTGAACAACAGCGCATCGCGTAAAATATCGAGAGTTCCATCCTCGTGCCCCACCCAGATATCGGCACCCGCCACGAGCATTGCGGTAATGCGCCCTGCAGAATGCGGAAAGGACAGCCGCCCTTCGATTTTTCCGGTACCGGGCGCTATCTTAAGCAGGCTTCCGTCCTCGAGGCCGGCGAACACCGACCCGCCAAGAACGCCCAGCGCCTCTACGCTCTGACCGACTGAAATCAGTTTTTCCAAATTCCGCCATTTGACCGCCTGTTCGTAGAGGGTACGAAAAGCCTCGACGGTCGGCGCTTGCTGAAAAGCTTGCAGGCTGATCAGGATCTGTTGGTCAGCCCCGTCGGCTTCCCGGGAAGTTAGAGCCAGCTGACGGGAAAGCGACTCCATTTGGCGGGTTCGGGCTGCCAGATACTGGACACCTGCAAATGCGATTGCCACCAGAAGAAACACGCTGACGATGGCGGTGACGACCGTCCGCTTGATCTTGGCCGTGCGGTTCGCTTTCGCGTAGGCAGCTTCAAGATCGGCGACCGATACCGCATTGTCGGTGGCGTCGGAAACCAGTCGCGCAACCAACTTTGTCGTCTCCTCGTCAAAGGAGCGTACCGACTTCCAATTTCTCGCCTCACGCCGCAGCGCCTGTTCGCGCGTCCGGCCCCGCCATGGCGACAAGAGTGCCTGAACCAGGCTCTGCCGCTTGTAGTAGCCTCTCAGGTCGAAGAAGACCGTCGTATCGCCGCCGCCGCGGGCAAGCAGCGCTGGCGGCATGATGGCGGATGAATCGGATGGGTTTGCGCCGTGCGTCAGGGCAAAGTAGACAGGCCCGTCGGGCCGTTCCTCGGCCCACCATTCGATCTCCTTGTTTATCCAGGGGTGTTCGCGCGACTGTGGGCCAGCGAACACCACCAGCGCACGGGAGCGTCGCTGATAAGCCCGGACGACTGTTTCGATGGTGACGGCTGCCTGCGCGCGTCCCTTGCGGGGAAAAACGAAGTCCCTTCCATCGACGCAGAGCTGCAGCTCCCGCAAATACTGCTTTGGGACATCGTTGCGCTGATGGAACCCCTCGACCGCCGACTCGATCAAGCGCAACAGATCGCCGTCCGGATCCGTCGCGTGCGATCCGAACGCGTCGTAGACAAAGCCCGGCTCCGCTTCGCTTGCCGTGGCCTGTTCAGGAGAAGGTGCTGTCAGCCTGATATCCTTGCAGGTTGCCCCATCTGGGCCAGTATGGCGTTCAAGTTGAAAACGATCCTGTGCGGTGTGCCGAGCCACGCGGCCTCAACGAGATTGGGCCAGAATTCCTCGGCCTGGCGTTGATGGTCCCGGGCAAGGCCTTCGAGTTGCTCGAAGGACTCGTGATAGTTGCGGCCGTATTTTGGGTAGCGCGTCCTTTTTGCATCGAGCAGCCGCAAGGCGATGGCGATTTCGCGAGCAGCTCCACCGAACGCGCCCAACGGCATGACGATGCCGCCGGCGCGGATCTGCTCGATGGCTTCCTCCATCAGCCCCGGCCTTTCGCCGGCATATCCGTCGATCTTCCCTGAGAACTGGATGCGCAGCGGGCAACAGGCTGCCATCTCGCGGCGCATCGCCGTCAGGGCCTGACCCGGCTCCATCCTGTCGACGGCGGCACTTTCCAGGAGAGAGAAGAAACGCGACTCCTCGAGCCGCTCGCCATGTTCGGTGGAGCGGAGTTCACCATCACGAACGACTATGCCGAGAACGCCATCATCTTTGGCCGAGGAGGACATATCCAATGCCGGCATCAAAAACCGTGTCTCCACGACCGGCGCGATCGGTGCGTCGAGGGGGCCCAGTTCCTTGTCGGTCAAATGATTGAGAATGGCCTGGGCGGGCATCTCGCGCCACGAGGACTGCGAGAAGAAATGGACGACCGCGGCCTGCGGTTCGCCGCCGATTTCGCCACGCCCAAAGGCTGCGCCCATATCGGACAGCAGCGAGCGCGTGAAGCCGTCGCGGCGCAAATCGCCTCCATAGCCGACGCGCCAGCCATTGCGCAGGGTCGCGGCGGCGAGCGAGGCGAAAAGCCGCCTCAGATGCTGAGGCAGGAAGCCGAATAGCTGCAGGTCGGGTCCGTCCGACACGGAGATCGCGACGATGTTCTCCTTCATAGCGGCACTCCCAGGTCGGACGGAGCGCAAAACTCCAGATCGCCGCCGATCGCGCGGATCATTTTGTCCTCGGGCCGCGACAGCGGTGGTCCGGGATGAAGAATGACGATCGGAGCGGTGGTCTCGATCCGGATATTGGCGATATCGACGAGTTCGGGCGGGCGCGGCAGGATCTTTATGTCCTTGCCGGGATATTTCTGGGACGCGGCCGCCTTGAGGCTTGTGACGCGTCTGTTCCAGACCATGATGCGCATTGCTTCGGTCATGATGGCAAGCACGGCACGGTCCATCTCGGCCTGGGCAGTCTCGTTGGCGGCCGTCGGGTCCACGAGGCGCAGGGCCGGGACATTGCCGCCATAGGGATTGATCCGGGGCTCCGTGTCGCGAAACAGGTCGAGCACGATGATCGGCCGTAACAGCCGCTTTCCCTCAAGCGTTTCCCATCGGCACCACGGCCGTGACGAATAAGCGTCGGAGCGAATGGCGACCACGGCACCGGCACGGATAGCGGCGGTGAAGGCTTTTTCATAACCCAGGCCCGCTGGCAAATCCTTGGCATCGATGAATGTGTCGACGCCGTAGTTGTTGTTGGCAAGATGGTCGCGAATGGCATTAACGACAGGCATTGCGTCACGCTTGGCGTGGCTGAGGAACAGCTGGAAGCGGCTGAGCTGTATCTCGTCGATCGGAACCATGGGGTCCTTTTCGTGCTGCTCCAGACGTCGCAGATAGTTGCCGGTATGCGCTACGATGGTCAGGATAAGACGGCGCATCCAGCGCGTGTCGGATGTACCGCTTCCCGGAAACAGTGACGTCGGGATCGATTGGATGTCGTCGAACGGCGCGATGGCGCTACGGTCGCCGAGCCTGACCGGCAGCACCAACATGCGGTCGGGATGCTTCTGGCTCTCGTCGCGGATATCTTGCGCGAAGGATTTCCAGTGTTGCGCGAAAGCCGTGATCAGGTCGTTCTCGAAAAGCAGGAGGACGATGTTGATCGTGTCGTCTCCGGTCATCAGCGGCAGCGGTGCCGACTGCGGATCCACGGGGTCGGCGCCCTCGCACCTGACCCGCACCGGGATGGCCAGGCCGCTCGAGTTTGGTTCGTCCTCGGCCCCTTCGAAATGGGCAGCCAGCGCTTCCGCGATGGGCTGTCCTCCCGCAAAATTCTTGTGCCAGACAACAGTCAGCCTCAGAACCGACATTTGAGCCCTCGACCCAGAAAAATGCAGAATGCGCCGGTGGCGGTCTTTCGGCGCAGAGAGCCGATCCTACCGCTCTCCGGTTCGTCGGTCGATGCGCAATTTGCCAAACAGAGAATCCGGTAAGATCATTGTTCGAGTTCAGGCAATTCAAAGCACAGCAGGGCAGTCAAACGCCATGCCGATGCTTGAGTATCTCGAGGCCGGCAGGATCGTCACCACCACAGACACGCTCGCTGCGCAGACAAGCGCGTCAAGCAGCCCCGGTCCGGAGGACGCCGAAAGCAGCAATCGCAGCAAATGAATGATGCCTTTCTTGCCTGTCTTTGACAGAAAGACAAAAAGATCATTCGACTGAGATTGCAGCAGGCTTAATGCCGGAATGAAAGCGGGTCTTTGCCATGAAGCGGGTCTTTGTCGAAGCGATCGGCCGCAACGTATCAAGTATCGGTTTTGGCTGCGCTTCGCTTGGTTCTCGCATCGGAGTTCGCAAGGGGATCGAGACCCTAGAACGCGCCTACGAAGCGGGGATAACCTGGTACGACGTAGCGCCCTCCTATGGCGACGGGATGGCTGAATCGATCTGGGGCGAATTTGCATCCAGGAAGCGCGATAGCGTTTGCGTCTGCACCAAGGTTGGCATGCGTCCGCCGAAGACCTCCGCCACAATGCGACTGCTGAAGCCGTTGTCGCGGATCGC
>Ga0105239_10008354_pt1 | contig 11794 bp, 7 predicted proteins | sample KBSC44metaG_FD_92761 | JGI IMG/M metagenome (GOLD analysis project Ga0105239, IMG submission 92761) | Corn rhizosphere microbial communities from Kellogg Biological Station, Michigan, USA - KBS C4-4 metaG | ecosystem: Host-associated > Plants > Roots > Rhizosphere > Soil | place: Michigan, USA...
ACTTTCGCAACCTATGGAAACTGTTGTTAGTGGCATCCGTTCAACCGGAAATCTGCACTTAGGAAATTACTACGGAGCGCTGCAAAATTTTATAAAAATGCAGTCGGAATATAACTGCTTTTTTTTCATCGCCGACCTTCACTCATTAACTACGCACCCTACCCCAGCCGATCTGCATACCAATGTAAAGCAGGTTTTGGTTGAATACCTGGCTGCCGGTATAGATCCTGATAAAGCAACTATCTACGTACAATCAGACGTACCCGAGATATCCGAATTATACTTGTATCTTAATATGAACGCCTACCTAGGCGAGCTGGAACGTGCCACCTCTTTTAAAGATAAAGTGCGCGCCAATCCCGATAACGTGAATGCCGGTCTGCTTACTTACCCGGTATTGATGGCGGCCGATATTATTATCCATAAAGCTACCAAAGTGCCTGTTGGTAAAGATCAGGAACAACACCTTGAAATGGCTCGCACTTTTGGCAACCGCTTTAACAGGCTGTACAATCACGATTATTTCCCCGAGCCTTACGCTTTTAGTTACAGCGATAACCTGGTTAAAATCCCGGGACTCGACGGTAAAGGAAAAATGGGCAAATCAGAAGGTGAAGGCAATGCTATTTTCTTGGGTGATACGCCAGAAGCTATTCGCAAAAAAGTAATGCGCGCGGTAACTGATGGTGGCCCGACCACAGAAAATCAAACCAAACCCCAGGAGATCCAGAATTTGTTTGACCTGATGAAAGTTGTTTCGTCGGCAGATACCCTAGCTCATTTCGATAACCTGTACAATACCTGCAGCATCCGTTACGGCGATCTGAAAAAGCAACTGGCCGAAGATATGATCATCGCTACCGCCCCTATTCGCGATCGTATCAACGCTATTGCCGGCGATGCCGCTTACCTGAGTAAAGTAGCACAACAGGGCGCCGATAAAGCCCGTGAAAGCGCTTCAAAAACCATACGTGAGGTAAGGGAAATTATTGGTTTCAGGAAATTTTGAGTAGCCGATAGTTGATAGTTCATAGTTCATGGTGTATATTAGGATCGGCTTATAGCTTGTAATTGGATTTTAAAAATTCAGAAAAAACCACCAATTGTGAGCTATGATCTATGAACTATCAACCATGAACAATTAATATATGCACATAGCTATTGTAGGAAACATAGGAGCGGGCAAAACTACCCTCACCGAAATGCTGGCCCGGAACTATGGATGGGAACCGCTGTTTGAAGCCGTTGATAACAATCCCTACCTCGAAGATTTTTACAGCGATATGAAACGCTGGAGCTTTAATCTCCAGATCTATTTTCTGAACAGCCGTTACCGCCAAATAGTGGACATACAAAAAAGCGGGCGCAACATTTTGCAGGATCGTACCATTTATGAGGATGCCTATATTTTTGCCGAAAACCTGCATGATATGGGCCTGATGACTAGCCGCGACTACGAAAATTATCAATCCATATTTGACAATATTACCGAGTTTATTAAACCACCCGATCTGTTGGTTTACCTCAAAGCATCTGTACCTACCCTGGTGAGTAATATACAGCGCCGCGGTCGTGAGTATGAGATCGGCATCCGCCTGGATTATCTTTCCAAGCTGAATGAAAAGTACGATAAGTGGATAAAAAACTATAAGCTGGGCAAATTATTGATCCTGGATAAGGACAACCTTGATTTCGCCAATAATACAGAAGACATGGCCACCATTGTTCAACTCATTGAGCGCGAAATTAACGGACTGTTTTAGAACGTATGCAAAAGTTTGACGTTATACGTAATGCGCTTTTAGTAGTTCAAGTATAAAAATAATCAATAGGCAAAACGTACACGTATTACGTAAAACCTATAACCTAACAAATGAAAACTCTCGGCATCATCCCCGCCCGTTATGCATCTTCCCGTTTCCCGGGCAAGCCACTGGTTGATATTGGTGGTAAAAGCATGATACAGCGGGTTTATGAGCAGGCAAAAAAATGCACGAGCCTGAGCGAGGTTGTTGTAGCTACCGATGATGACCGCATATTTAATCATGTACAGGCTTTTGGCGGCGTAGCCGTGATGACCGGGGCTGATCACCAAAGCGGTACCGACCGTTGTGCTGAAGTGGCCTTGCTGCACCCTGAGTATGAAGTGATCATCAACATCCAGGGTGATGAACCATTTATCGATCCCGAACAGATCACCAAACTAACCGCCTGCTTTACCGACAAAGCCACGCAATTGGCTACACTGATCAAAAGAATCAAAACCGAAGAGGAACTATTCAACAATAACTCACCCAAAGTGGTGGTCAACAAATTATCCGAAGCGATTTATTTCTCACGTTCCGCCTTACCCCACATCCGCGGACAGGAGCCCGAAAACTGGCTGGAGTTTTATACTTTTTTTAAACACATCGGCATCTACGGCTACCGGGCCGATATCTTACAACTGGTCACCAATCTACCCGTATCATCCTTAGAAAAAGCGGAAAGCCTCGAGCAGCTTCGCTGGATAGAGAACGGCTACCGCATCAAAGTTGCCGAAACCGAGCTGGAAACTTATGCGGTTGATGTACCGGAAGATCTGCTGAAATTGAAGTTTTAATCAATAAATCTTATCTCTGTATCATGAAACTGTTAACTGTTAAAAAACTACTTTTTTTTGCTTCGCTTTTTTTTGCATTAAATACAAATGCGCAGCAAAATGAAAAACGGTATTGGGACTATGTAATAAAAGTAAACGGTGATTCCATCCGGTGTAATGTTTCTGCGCCATTGATAGGCAGCGTAAAATATCAAAGCGTTGCAATGAGCAAGCCCGAAAAAATAAAATTAGACTCCATTAAGGAATACTCGCTAATAACGGAGCAGAAAATTTACCGTAAGGTGTATAGAGATGGCAGTGCAAAACCTGTTTTTATGGTTGTTATTGAGAAAGGCAAGATAGGCCTTTACGAACTGATACACACCAATACAACCATGGGCTACGGTGGTGCTATGACCACTACTTCTACGCGCGACTGGTATGTTGGTAAAAACAGCGATAATGTAACAGGATTTAAAAGTTCGGGAATCTTTTTGGGAAAGAGTCGCCAATCACGCAAAGACCTCCTGGCTGAGATGCTTAAGGATAAAACTGAAATTTATAACAAATACATGGCCGACGATAAATTCAGCTTTAAGCAGATCAGGAACCTGATTCATCTGTATAACACCGGCGAACCACTTAAAGAAGAATAGTAAAGTAACTTTATATTATTGAATAATAATTACCCACTTAGAACCAGACTTGACGAAAAATGGCATTTTGCCCCCCTTTTCAGAAGCCTAGCCAGCAATGTTAATCGTTTGATTAAAATATGGCATTGATATAACACTACGCGGTTAAACATGTAATAACTTTGTGTTTACATTAACCTCACAGTACTATGAAAACTCTTTTGAAAAAAGTAGCCATCTGCATGGCGGCTACCTTATTTACATTAGGAGTAAAGGCTCAAAGCCAGGATTACGTCATTACAACCCAGGGCGATTCTATACCCTGTACCATCAAAATCCCCTTAATAACCTGTGGCGATGGCAATTACAAAACAGACGCCAATGGCCCATCCGTAAAGATCAAGCCTGAAGAGATCAAGGAATATTATATCAGCAAAAAGAATACACTGTACCGGGCTATTATCAAAGAGGGGAAAACCAAACCCGAATTTCTGCTTGTTTTGGAAACCGGAAAAATAAGCCTGTACGAAGAAGTTACTGAGGTTTATGTTAACAATACTGTTACTACCCTTACCAAGTGGTATGTTACCAAAGGCTCCGATGTAGCCAGACCTTTAAAAACAGACGATGTATTCATGTCCAAATCCAAAAAACAGCGTAAGGGGGAATTTACTACCTTGATCAGCGACAACAACGCGGTTTATACCCAATATACCACCGAAAATAAATTCAGCTTTAAGCGCATCAGGAACCTGGTTCAGCAGTATAACAGCACTACAAGTATTTAAAAAGAAAAGGGGGGATTTAAAAATCCCCCCTTTTCTTTTTATCTGTTAGCCAAAGCCTTATCCAGTTCCTGGGTGAGCACATCACCTTGCGATGGCCTTGCAGCATTATTGTTCACTATTTTACCATCAGTGCCAATAGTAATATAGTGAGGGATACCTGTTATGTTATACTTTTGGCACACGGGGTTTCGTGTCCAACCTTCGGCAATGAGGTTTGTCCCGCTTACTTTTAACGAGGTCAGGCTATTTTTCCAGGTTTTCTCGTCAGAGTCTACACAAACATTCAGGAATACCACATTTTTATCCTTATACTTTTCATGTAATGGCGCTGTAGTGTTTTGTATCTCGTACACACAAGGGCCGCAGCCAATACCCCAAAAATCAACATAAACTACCTTGCCCCGCAAACTTTTCAGGGATACTGTTTCGCCTTTATCATTCTTTAAACTAAAATCGGGCGCGGGGTTACCTGGTTTTAACTGCTGCACAACCGCATAAAATTGTTTAAGGCTATCGGCATATCGCGGAGTTTTAACTTTGGTCATAAAATCCTTGTAAATATCACTTGCATCGTTAAATGGGTAAAACTCAAATGCCAGTTCTATGTCCTTGGTAACAAACCAATCCCGAACCTCGGGCAAGCGAAAATTAGCCATACCCATATAATATTCATTCCATGCCGGCACAGAAGTCAGCAGCTTTTTGTCCCAATTTGTTCCCTGGATAGTTACACCATTTAATGCTTTATTAAAACGGATATAATTAAAAAGAAAACTTTTATAGGCATTACTGTTCCTGTATGCATATTCCGATTCGGTGCGGTAAGTTCCGGGAGCAAACTGCACGTTCATCACTTTACCTACAGCGCTGGTATCTTTAATTTTCAGATCAAATCCGGTCGATAACCCCACATCACTTCTTAACAGCTCAACATATTTATAATAAACATCGGTGATCAACTTCTGGCTTTCAGTCTGTTCAAGATGCACGGCCGCTATCATCATCTCCTTATTGTACAAATTGTTTATTTTTTCATACTTCACCGAATCAGGAGATTTATCGGTATACATAGATTGCATCAGGTCCATCAAATCCTTACGGCAATTGTCATAAACAGACATCATGGTCTGTAATCTGGTATTAACGCGTGGCTGTGGCGATGATACGCGAAAAGTATTTTTAAAATCCTTATTATCCCAGTTTAGCAGTATGGTATCATTTTTTTGAGCGCATATCGTAATGGCGTCATCATTAAGATACAGGTAGATATCCTCGGTTTCACCATCAATACTAACGCTTTTGCTAAAGTTACCATCCTTATCAACAGGTATAGTTACGGAGTAATTGGTCAAATCGCCGGTTATGGCCAATTCCCAGAATTTATCGTTAAAGTTTTTAACGTTCCCTTTTATTACAGCGGTGGCTTTGGGTGCAGGCGTAGTGGTTAACGGCATAAAGATTAAATCTTTATGAACAGTTTTCTTTTTTGTTTGAGCACTTAAGTTCAGGGCCCAAAATAGCAGGGGTATAAATAGCAGGTTTTTCATGTGATGTAATAAGATTAGATGAAGTGAATATAACACTAAAGAAACTAAAGCCAAATTTTGATATCCCCGGAATAAAAACGGGATCCTAAATACCATTTATTTGATTTAACCGATGAATTGAGAACATAAAAAAAGATGTCATGGTGAGCTCCGTCGAACCATGGTGGGCAGGCCTCTGCGCACTACCCTTCGACGGGCTCAGGCTGACACCTTTTTTTGCTTGCCGACTACCGCCTGTTCAGCAAAGCCGCAAACTTATTGCCGTAATCGTCCAACTGCGCCTGGTATTGTTGGTGCAAGGCTGTTTCCTTATAGTTTTTGGTGGTATCGGCCAGCCCGTTCAATACATATAGCTGAAACTGCACCTCGTTGGCATTCAGCGCTTCGGGTTTATTTTGCAGTAGCGTATAATTATAAGCCAGCTGATCGGTCAGATAACTATCAATACCCTTCACATAGCGGTTAGCCAGTTCCTTATCATTCAGTTTATAGGCCACCTGTGCCAGCATGAGCTTACGATGGGCCGAATCGATATTCGGGTTGATATCCGGCATTTCCTGGTCAAATTTATGCAGTACATTCAACGCCAGGTCGTTCCGGCCATCCTTAATTAATCCCTGGGCCAGATCATGGAAAGTGCTTTCCATGAAAGGATAAAACTCGGTCTTAGCCACCGGATCAAGATACCGGGCATGCTTAAAATTGCCGAACTTAAATTTGTTCATCACATTGTTGTAAGCTACCAGGCTGTTCACCTTGCTCAGCTGATCGTTCATCGAAGTATCCTTTTTAAAAGGTATCAGGTGATAAACAAAGCCTTCTTTATACAAATATGGCTGTAAACCGTTCATCCCCGACGGTGGTACCCCTATGGTAAAGCATACAGGCCTTTGCCAATTGTTATGAGCCAGAATATCCATTACGGCCAGGTTATCCTTAAAAATATAATTGGCCGGATACTTCCACTCCATCTCCGTAGCCAGTTTATCTTTCTGCTGCGCGGTGATTACCCCGTTCTTTACTATGTCATCCGGATTAATGCTGAGTTTAAAGTTTTTTGTGGGCAGATAGTTCATGGTTTCGCCATTCTGATACTGTACTTTGGTTCGGCTATCGTCGGATGTAATAAAATCAAACACATCTTTTACATCTACATATCCGGGTATCTTGGCGTCGTTAAAGGCTATTACATCGCGTGTGCCGAGTTTATATTTATCAAATGACATAGTAATAGGTAATGGTGCCGATTGGTTCATTGGCCGCTGCATTTGCCGTATCATCCAATCACTGCCAAATAAGCTGGTAATTACTATTCTTACATCAGGTCGAATGCCTTCAACCTCCTGGTCATACCAAAGGGAATAGGTATCATTATCGCCATTGGTAAACAGGATAGCATTTTTGGGGCAGGATATCAGGAAATTGTAGGCCATGTCATGGGGGATCATTTTGGTCGACCGGTCATGACCTGCCCACTCCTGCCGGGCCAGCAATATGGGGGCAACCAACAGACAAGTTGCCACCGATGCCAGCGCCGCGCTGCGCGCGTTTATCTTGCGGCGTGCGGCATCATAAAGAGCCAGCACGCCAAGGCCAATCCAAATAGCAAAAGCATAAAAGGAACCCACGTACGAGTAATCACGTTCTCGGGGTTGCAGGTTCACCTGGTTTACATACAACACAATGGCCAAACCAGTGAAAAACCAAAGCAGACCGATTACCGTTGCATCCCCCCTTCTTCGTTTGAAATGATAAACCATCCCTAATAAGCCAACCACCAATGGCAGGGCATATAAAGGAGTATAAGTGTTTGAATTGGTAATGGATTTGGGCAGATGACGAGCACCATCAAAAATACCCGATGTCCAGTTACCATCGGTAGATGCGGTGCTGGTTTGTCCATCCAGATCATTATAACGGCCAACAAAGTTCCACAGAAAATAGCGCCAGTACATCTGGTACATCTGCCAGCTCAGCATCCATCGCATATTATCGGCAAAGGTTGGACTTTGGCCATCGGGCATATTAAGCCATTGCTTGTAGAATTGCACATTCTGTGCAAAATCCTGATCGCCCTCAGTACTGTGCATGCGGGGCATGATGGTATTATGATCAAACACATAATTCTGTTTTTTGCCGGATATCTCATAGCGGCTACGGCCCTTGCGATACATGGTGCCGCCCTCGCTCTGGTCAATTACTTTAGCGTCGAATTGTGGGCCGTATAGCAGGGGATTATCGCCATACTGCGTCCTGTTGAGGTAGCTATTTAAGGTAAAGGCGTTATCCGGATGCGAATTGTTCAGATTGGTATTGGCCGTAGCCCGGATGGGGATATAAATAAATGATCCATATCCAAAATAGATAAAGGCCAGGCATACCAGCGCCAGGTTCAATGCCATTTTTTGATGACGGATGCTATACCTGATTGCCATAACCAATAACGCGATGATGGCTACAAATACAAATGCAGCGCCACTGCCAAAACCCAATCCCAGGGTGTTTACAAAAAACAGATCGGCATAAGCGGCTATTTTGATGGTGTATTCCCTGATACCGTACTGTACCAGGCCCAGGATCACAATGCTGATCAAAAACACCAGGATGCTGCTTTTTATAGTAGGATTTTTATACCGGCGGAAATAATAAACCATGGTAATGGCCGGGATGGTAAGCAGGTTAAGCAGGTGTATACCGATGGATAGCCCCATGATATAGGCTATCAGCACTATCCATTTATCGGCGCCGGGCTCGTCAGCATGGGCTTCCCATTTCAGTATCGCCCAAAATACCACCGCGGTACATAATGACGATAATGCGAAAACAATAGTTTCTACCGCCGAAAACCAGAAGGTATCGGTATAAGCAAAAGCCAATGCCCCTACCAGGCCGGCGCCCATTACCGCGATCATTTGTGACGAGCTGATATCCTGCCCTTTAGCCACCAGCAGCTTTTTAGCCAGGGCGGTTATCGTCCAGAATAAAAACATCACCGTAACCCCACTCGCTAATGCCGAACCCAGGTTGGTAAAATAAGGCACCTTCGTATTATCGCCCAAGGAAAGTAAAGAGAACAGCTTACCCAGCATGGCAAACATCGGGTAGCCCGGCTGGTGCGATACCTGCAAACGGTAGGCGCAGGATATAAACTCACCGCAGTCCCAAAAGCTAACGGACGGCTCCAGGGTTAAAACATAAGTGGTAAAAGCGATCAGGAGGCATAGCCAGCCTAACAGGTTATTGATCTTGTGGTAGCGCATCATAAATAAGGTTGTATAGTTTAGTCATATGTAACTAAAAGCCAATTTCGGGCTAAAGGGTCACAATTCCATGGACATTAACATACCTTAACATCTTTTAACAAATTTTAACACATTGATTTTAAGTGGATAGCGAGAGGTATTGATCAATAGCAACTGAACATTTTGCGTGCAGGCGCAAGTAATTGAATTGCGCGGAGAGTGGTTAATCTGCCGGATATTTAGTATATTTGTACATAACAAAACGGCCCGGTTTTTCTGATCAAAAAGAAAAACCGGGCTGTTTTATTAAAGGAAAATGCAGGCCAAAAACCGACCATTTTACTTTAGTTATTTGATAATCAAATAATTAATACTTTTTAAAGCATTCAAAACCCATCAAAAATTTGTTAAAAAGTGTTAAAATGGCGTTAAAACTTTGTTAAAGTGGATAAAAAACAAGCCTTTTCACCCTATTTTCGACCAGAAAAGTGTTAAAATTTAAGGTTTAAAAAGTTTTTTCAGTATCAAATGGCGAGTATCAATATTTTTTGATAGCGGAATTAATTGTCATGATACTTGATAATCGCCACTTGATGCCTTCTCCATTTTTCTGAAAAAACAAACCACAGAACCCAAAAATTTTCATACTTTTGTATCCCGTACACAAACAATTGGTGCCACGTAAAAAAGGCGCCACTTTACACAAAATCATGACTAAATATATTTTTGTTACGGGCGGCGTTACCTCGTCGTTAGGAAAAGGTATTATCTCAGCCTCTTTAGCCAAACTTCTTCAATCGCGCGGTTATCGCGTCACTATCCAAAAATTTGATCCCTATATCAATATCGATCCAGGAACATTAAATCCTTATGAACACGGAGAGTGCTATGTGACCGAAGATGGCGCCGAAACAGATCTGGACCTTGGCCATTATGAGCGTTTTTTAAATACCCCTACCTCCAAAGCAAACAACATTACTACAGGCCGCATTTACCAAAATGTGATCAATAAGGAACGTGAGGGCGCTTTTTTAGGTAAAACCGTACAGGTTGTACCCCACATTACCGATGAGATCAAAAGAAATTTCCGCATACTGGGCGAAAACGGCGAGTATGATATTGTGATCACCGAATTAGGTGGTACTGTAGGCGATATTGAGTCGTTACCATACATTGAGGCAGTACGCCAGTTTAGGTGGGAAAATGGTTCAGGTAACTCTTTGGTTATCCATTTAACATTAGTGCCTTTCCTGGCCGCCGCTGGTGAATTAAAGACCAAACCAACCCAGCACTCTGTAAAAATGCTGCTGGAGTATGGTATACAACCCGATATACTGGTTTGCCGTACCGAACACCCGCTTACCAATGATATCCGTAAAAAAATAGCTTTGTTCTGTAATGTGAACATCAACGCGGTAATCGAGTCGATCGATGCATCAACCATCTACGATGTGCCTTTGCTGATGCTGAAAGAGCAATTAGATAAAACCGTACTGACAAAGCTAAAATTACCTCATAAGAATGAACCCGACCTGGAAAGCTGGAAAGATTTCCTGGGCCGTTTAAAAAATCCTACTGCCGATGTACGTATTGCCCTGGTAGGTAAATATGTGGAGCTTCCGGATGCTTATAAATCCATCAGCGAGGCGTTTATACACGCTGGCGCCAAAATGGAGTGTAAAGTTAGGGTTGAATATATCCCATCGGAGCAATTAACGCCCGAAAATGCCATCGAGAAACTAAAAGGCATGCACGGAGTATTGGTTGCCCCTGGTTTTGGCGAGCGTGGTTTTGAAGGAAAGATACAAGCTATACGCCATGTGCGCGAAAATAACATTCCGTTCTTTGGTATATGTTTAGGTATGCAATGTGCGGTTGTGGAATTTGGCCGCAATGTTTTAGGTCTGGATAATGCCAATAGTACCGAAATGAACCCTGAAACCCCATACCCGGTAATCGGCATGATGGAAGATCAGAAAAATATAACCAACAAGGGTGGCACCATGCGCCTGGGCGCTTATGCCTGCGAGCTAAAAAAAGGCAGCAAAGCCGCTACTATATACGGAAAAACCCGCATTTCTGAGCGTCACAGACACCGTTATGAGTTTAATAACGAGTTTCTTAAACAATATGAAACAGCCGGTTTAACACCATCTGGTATCAATCCTGATAATGGTTTGGTAGAGGTTGTAGAGCTAAAAAATCACCCATTTTTCGTAGGCGCACAATTTCATCCCGAATTAAAATCAACAGTTGCTAATCCGCACCCACTTTTTATTAACTTTGTCGCCGCTTCGCTGGCTTATGCTCGCAAGAAGTAAATACAGATATTATAATGCCTGGACGCGTTCTGAATATACTATAATTGAGCTAAGGCATCGTAACATACTTACTGATGATAACTCTAAGCAATATATAGTGTGCAAAGTGGCATCGGTATAAGCAACAAAGACAAAAATTTAACAGTGATGATCAATAACTGATAAAAAACTGATCATTCGATACAATAGATAATGGATAAAAATACATTTACAGGATTATTCCTGATCATGGCAATTATAGCCGGCTCAATTTATTTTCTGAAGCCGTCTGATGCCGAACTTAAAAAAGAACGACTGGTACAGCAGCAGGACTCTATAAGAAAGGGTTTAACTAAAGCAAAAACTGCCGCTACAGCAGTAATCAAGCCAGATACTAGCAAAGCCAAGGTAGTTGACTCTGCCCTGTTAAAAAGCCCTTTCGGAGCAGCCTCTGTAGGCAGCGAAAAAACGGTAACCTTAGAGAATAAGGACCTGTTAGTAAAGCTGAGCACCCGTGGTGGTAAGGTTGCTTCTGTTGAATTAAAAAACTTTAAAACCTTTGATAAAAAGCCGCTTATACTTTTCAGCGGGGCTCAAAATCATTTTGGTTTAAATTTTACCGCCGGCAATACGCCTATAAATACTGATGCTTATTACTTTACACCAAGCGCCCCTGAACTTAAAGTTGCCGAAAAAGATTC
>Ga0105239_10008356_pt1 | contig 11793 bp, 10 predicted proteins | sample KBSC44metaG_FD_92761 | JGI IMG/M metagenome (GOLD analysis project Ga0105239, IMG submission 92761) | Corn rhizosphere microbial communities from Kellogg Biological Station, Michigan, USA - KBS C4-4 metaG | ecosystem: Host-associated > Plants > Roots > Rhizosphere > Soil | place: Michigan, USA...
CGCTGCCACTTGTCCGAACCCGGTGCGCGGTATTCCGGATGCTGCAGGCGGCTCTTGCTGTGGATGAAATCGACCAGCCCGGCGCCCTTCGGGCACAGCGTGCCGCGATTGACCGGATGATCCGGGTCGCCTTCGATATGGAAGATGCTGGCTTGTGCGTTCTTCGCGCCATCGCCGAGGCTGTACATCAGCACGCCGCAGGCGACGGAACAGTATGGGCAGGTGTTGCGCGTCTCGGTCGCACGCGCGAGCTTGTACTGGCGCACTTCGGCGAGGACGGGAGTGGGGGAGAAACCGACCAGCGCGAGACTCGATGCCGCCAGCGTCGCGCCGGTCACCTTGAGAAACTGGCGCCGGGTTACATCAACCATCGTTCTTCTCCGAAGAAATGGCAGTGCATTTCGGAGTCTATGCCTGCGCCGCCGCGCTAACAAGCCGCGCACGCACGCCGGCCAATGGCGCGCCGCAACACGGCATGACATTCGTGTCCGCAACCGCGAAAATCGCGTAAATTTTCCCCGGAGTGAACATGAGTGATTCCGTCCGCCGCAGCCTGTATCCGGAAATCGAGCCTTACGACAGCGGCATGCTCGCCGTATCGCCGCTGCACACCTTGTATTACGAACAATGCGGCAATCCGCGCGGCAAGCCGGTCGTGTTTCTGCACGGCGGTCCGGGCGCCGGCTGCAATCCGAAGACGCGGCGTTTCTTCGACCCGGCACATTACCGCATCGTGCTGTTCGATCAGCGCGGCTGCGGGCGTTCGACGCCGCATGCGGAACTCACCGACAACACGACATGGGATCTCGTCGCCGACATCGAGCGCCTGCGCGAGCATCTGCGCATCGAGCGCTGGCAGGTTTTCGGCGGCTCCTGGGGTTCGACGCTGGCACTGGCCTATGCGCAGACCCATCCGCAGCGAGTCACCGAACTCGTGCTGCGCGGCATCTTTCTGCTGCGGCGCTGGGAGCTGGAATGGTTCTACCAGAAAGGCTGCGACGCAATTTACCCGGATGCGTGGGAGCCGTATCTCGCGCATATTCCGTGCGGCGAACGCGGCGACCTGATCGGTGCCTACTATCGGCGCCTGACGAGTGCCGACGCCGCGACGCGCCTCGCCGCCGCGAAAGCATGGTCGACGTGGGAAGGCGGCACGAGCTATCTGCTGCAGAATCCTGATTACATCGCCAGCACCGGCGCCGACGAATTCGCGCTGCAGTTCGCGCGCATCGAATGCCACTACTTCGTGCACGGTGGGTTTTTCGATCGCGACGATCAACTCCTGCACGATGCGCACAAGCTGAAAAATATACCGGCAGTGATCGTGCAGGGGCGCTATGACGTGGTCTGCCCGCTGCGCAGCGCGTGGGATTTGCATCGGGCGTGGCCCGAAGCGAACCTGCGCATCGTCGCCGATGCGGGCCATTCGGCGTTCGAGCCCGGCAACCTGCACGAGCTCGTCGAAGCGACGGGCCGGTTCCGCTAGCGGTATCGCAGGGCCGGGCTGCAGCCCATAAAAAAACCGGGCCTTGCAGCCCGGTTGTGTCGCGACGTTTGCGCAGCGGGGATCAATGCGCTGCAGCGGCAGCGTTGTCACCCTTCAGGCATGTGCTCATGTAGGACTTGCGGGCATCGCCCTTGAGGCCCTTGGCAGTGGCGTCGGTGTTGCAGGTTTTCATTTTTTCGCGCTGACTGGTCGGCGCGGCGGCGGGTACGGCTACCGCGCCGCCGGTTTTGGCGGTGTCGCCGCCATCAGCCTTCAGGCAGGTCTTCATGAAATCGTTGCGTTCTGCGCCTTTCTTGCCTTTGGCCTGTGCGTTGCAATCCTTCATTTTCTGCTGTTGCGGAGTCAAGGTCTTGGCCGGCTCTTGCGTGGCCGTGCTGGCGGGGCGATCGGCAGCCGATGCGGCGCCAGCGGCGAGGGCAAGTGCGAGTGCAAGAGTCGTTGCGGCAAACTTCATGGTTTCTCCTGATGGTGGGCTACGGTGCGCTGAGTCTACGCTGGCGGGTTTGCCGTGCGTAGTCGCGGCGCACAATGTAGCGTTCGCGCTGAATCGGCGCTGTAGGAATTCTTCCTCAGCGCCTGTCAGTTCAGCGCGGCTTTAGCAGGGTCAGGCCGCGCTTTCGCGTCACTGTGCAAACGCGGCCCGTGCAGCAGCGCCTGCTTGACGCCATCGACGATCAGGTCGACTTCCGCGGATGTGATCCCGAACGTCGGTGTGAAGCGCAGGGAATTCGCGCCGCCGTGAATCACGCCGATGCCGTGCTCGCGCATGTATTCCTCGGTGCTGTTCGCGCCGTAGCACTTGAACTGCGACGACAGCTCGCACGAGAACAGCAGACCGGTGCCCTGAACCTTGGTGATCAGGCCCGGCAACTCGCGCGCGAGCTTGTTGAGCTTGTCGAGGAACTCGGCGCTGCGCGTGCGGATGTTGGCGCGCAGTTCCGGCGTGAACGCCTTGAGCACCGCACAGGCGACATCGAGGGCGCGCGGATTGGCCGTCATCGTGTTGCCGTAGATTCCCTTTTTATACAATGCGGCAGTCTTGTCGCTGACCGCGAGCACCGACAGCGGGTACTGGCCGGCATTGAGCGCCTTCGAATAGGTCTCCATGTCCGGCGGATCGAGTTTTTCGAAGCCCGGGTAGTCGACGATCGACAACACGCCGTGCGCGCGCAAGCCGGCCTGGATCGAATCGACGAGGAACAGGCTGCCGTGCGCGCGCGTAAGCTCGCGCGCGGCGGCGTAGAACTCCGGCGTGACCGCACGGCCGGGGTCGCCTTCGCCCATCACGGGTTCCAGGAACATCGCTTCGATGAACCAGCCGTTCTTGTCGGCATCGGCGAACGCCTGGCGCAGCTGTTCGACGTTGTACGGATCGACCGTGATCAGGCTCTTCTCGTCGCGGAAGCTGGCCAGATGCTGCACGTAGGCCTTGCGCGACGAGTCCGAATAGACGGCCGGACGTTCGGTGCGGCCATGGAACGCGCCTTTCACGGCCAGACGCTTGATCGTGCGGCCGGCGTACTTGCCGCCGTTGTCGGTCATCAGTTTGGCGTTGACGTCGGCGATGCGGCAGGCCAGCGACACCGATTCCGAACCGGAATTCAGACACAGGAAGCGCGTGTACGGACACGTCCCGCGCGTGAATCCGATGTTCGCTTCGAGCGCGCGCGTAAAGCGCAGCTGGCTCAGCGACGGCGTCATTACATTGGCCATCACCTGGGGTTTGGCCATCGCTTCGAGCACGACCTTCGGCGCATGGCCGAACCCGAGCATGCCGTAGCCGCCGGAATCGTGCACCACGGCGCCCTTGAGCGTGACGACCCATGGCCCGCGCGCGGTGAGCGCGACATAGGGATTCACCGCGTCGTCGGCGTAGAAGTTGACGAAATCGTGTTGTACGTGCGCGAGCTGTTCGTTTTCGTCGAGCTTGAGCAGTTCGGGAAACTCCTCGCGCAATTGGGCATGCAACGCGACCGCTGCATCGACGGCTTCGACGAGTTCCGGAAACTGCGGCGCGAGGCGTTCAATGTCCGTATCGGCCAATCCGACCGTGCGCAGCTTGCCGCCGGAGCGGCGCAATTCTTCGAGTTTGGCGACAACTGACATGACACTCTCTCCAGAAAAGACAAAAAGCACGACACCACGCGCCGCGCGTTCCGATTCGGGCAATCCCCCTGCCTGGCGCGTATTTTAACACGCGGAATCGGCCCGGGGCCGGGGCCACTTCGCACGGCAGTCGATGGAGCCACTTGCGTGACCATCCGTACTGACAGGTGTCATGTGCAAGTCGTGATTGCGGCGACTGAGCGGCGCACGGCTGCGCGCATAAGCTGCGCCTCGGTGATTGAGAGGATTGAACCCATGACGGCATCGGATGTGGTCGCGAGTCTCGCCGCGGTCAGCAAAAAATACGGGGAACTGATCGCCCTGGATGCGATCGACTTGCACGTGCATCGCGGCGAAGTACTTGCGCTGCTCGGACCGAACGGGGCGGGCAAGACCACGGCGATCTCCCTGCTGCTCGGCCTGTTCGATCCGGACGGCGGCAAAGCCAGTCTGTTTGGCCTGGCGCCGAAAACGCTCGCTGCGCGCCGCCGCATCGGCGCAATGCTGCAGACGGCGGCCGTGCCGGAAACGCTGACGGTCGGCGAACTGATCCGGCTGTTTCGCAGCTATTATCCGGCGCCGCGCACCGTCGCCGATATCGTCGAACTCGCCGGCGTCGCCGACCTGCTGAAACGCCGCTACGGCGAGCTGTCCGGCGGCCAGCAACGGCGCGCGCAATTCGCGCTGGCGCTTGCCGGCAAGGCCCAGATCCTGTTTCTCGATGAGCCGACGACCGGTCTGGATATCGAAGCGCGCGAGACGATGTGGAAGACGATCCGCATGCTGGCGCGCGAAGGCTGTGCGATCGTGCTGACGACGCATTACCTGGAAGAAGCCGAGGCGCTCGCCGACCGCGTAAGCGTGCTGGCAGGCGGACGCGTCGTCGCCGCGGGCAGCGTGGCGCACCTGCGCGCGCGCATTGCACAGCGGCGTATCCGTTGTCTGTCACGGCTGGACGAGCGCACGGTGGCGCAGTGGCCGGAGGTGCGCGGTGTCGCGCGGACCGGCGATCACATCGAGATCGTCACCGATGCGGCGGAAGCCGTCGTGCGCCAGTTGCTGTTCGAGGACACGGATCTGTCGGAACTCGAAGTCAAACGCGCCGGGCTGGCCGAAGCGTTCATTGAAATTACGCGGGAAGCTGCGTGATGAATACTGCCGCGATTGCCGTCGATACGAATCCCGCACGCCGCGCGCTGCCGGTCTACCTGCTCGAAGCGAAGTACGAATTCCTGCGGGTGTTGCGCAATCCGTCGTTCGCCATCCCGTCGTTGCTGTTCCCGCCGCTGTTTTACCTGCTGTTCGGCCTGTTGCTCAATCGCGGCAGCGCGAACGCCGCACATTATCTGTTCGCCACGTACAGCGTGTTCGGTGTGATGGCGCCGAGCCTGTTCGGCTTCGGCGTCGGCGTGGCGATCGAACGCGAACGCGGCTGGCTCGCGCTCAAGCGCGTTGCGCCGATGCCGCCGGGCGCTTATCTGCTGGCGAAGATGGCGATGGCGGCGCTGTTCGCGCTGATCATCTATCTGGTGCTCGCCGCGATGGCGCATTTCCTCGGCAGGGTGCAGCTCGCCGCCGGGCAATGGCTGACGCTCGGAATCATCGCGGTGCTCGGTGTGCTGCCGTTCTGCGGGCTCGGCCTGTTGATCGGCAGCCGCGTCAACGCGTCGGCGGCGCCGGCTCTGGTGAACCTGATCTACCTGCCGATGGCGTTCCTGTCCGGCTTGTGGATGCCGCTGTCGCTGCTGCCGGCGCTGATCGGTCAGCTCGCGCCGCTGTGGCCGTCGTATCATCTCGCGCAGCTTGCGCTGAGCGTGGTCGGGCATGGCGACGGCAGCGCCACGTTGCCGCACGTGGCGGTCACGCTGGCGTTCACCGCGATGTGTTTTGCGCTTGCCCGGCGCTGGCTGGCGCGGACGGGTTGAGCGACTCAGAGATGACGAACGCGTTCGCGACGCTTGAGCGATAATCGCGATCATGCTCGACAGCTTCGTCCACGTGGCCCCCGATTCGATCGCCGCCCAAAGAAACCGGGACGGCAAGGCGTATTACGCGGTCGTACTGAACCTGATCTGGTCGCTGTGGTTTTTTGGCGATCTGATGTACGGCGCTGCGCCCGTTGCCGGGTGGATCGTGGCCACAGTCATCGGACTCCCCGCAATGATCGTGTTGTGGGTGCTGGCGATGACGCGGCCGGCACGGCAAATGGCCTGCTACGGTCTTGTCGTTGCCGCGCTCGGCTCCGCCGTGCTGCCCTGGAATCACAGCGGCGGAACCTGCTGCACCATCTATGCGTGCGCCTTGCTCGCATTCGCCGGTTCAGTGCGTTTCAGTTTGCTGTTGATGGTCGTTGTAGCAGCCGTCTATACCGCCGAGGGAATGGCGCTTGGCTGGCCCTGGGGCCTGATCGTCGGCATGCTGTCGATGACGATGGCGGTGGGCGGCGGCAATCTGGCGCGTCGTTCGAACGAGAAGAAAGACGCCGAGATCCGCTTGAGCCATGACGAAGTGCGCCGTCTCGCCGCACTGGCCGAGCGCGAACGCATCGGCCGCGACCTGCACGATCTGCTTGGGCACACCTTGTCGCTGATCACGCTCAAGTCCGAACTCGCGAACAGGTTGTTCGATCGCGATGTGGCTGCCGCCAAGCGCGAGATGGCCGATGTCGAGCGCGTCGCGCGCGACGCGCTGGCACAGGTGCGGCGAGCCGTGACCGGCATCCGCGCGGCGGGATTCGCTGCCGAGCTGGCTTCGGCGAAATTGCTGCTGGAATCCAACGGCGTACGCATGGAATACGCGCTCGCCGATATCGCGCTGTCGGCCGAGGTCGAAACGGCGTTGGCGATGACCGTACGCGAGGCAGTTACCAACATTCAGCGCCATGCGCGTGCAACGAGCGCACGCGTGACGCTGGAAACGAATGACAAGCACCTGCTGCTGCGGGTCGAGGACAACGGCCGCGGCGGCGCGATCGTACCCGGCAATGGGTTGACCGGCATGCGCGAGCGCCTCGCTGGCGTCGGCGCGGAATTGCGCGTCGAATCCGAACGCGGTCGCGGCACATGCCTGCGCGCGAGCCTGCCGCGGCCGCAGCAGGAAACCGCCGTACAGCCTCTCGGCCCGGTGCCTGCGCCGCGATGATCCGCGTTCTGCTCGCCGAAGATCAGGCCATGGTGCGCGGCGCGCTGTCGGCGCTGCTCAAGCTCGAATCGGATCTGGATGTGATCGGCACCGCGGCCGACGGCGAGGAGGCGTGGGCGCTGATCCAGCGCGACCGACCCGATGTCGTGGTCACCGACATCGAAATGCCGCGTATGACCGGGCTGGAACTCGCGCAGCGCATTCGCGAGCGCGACGTCGGCTGCAAGGTAATCATTCTGACCACCTTTGCGCGCCCCGGTTTTCTGCGCCGTGCGCTCGATGCCGGCGTCAGCGGGTATCTGCTCAAGGACGCGCCGGCCGAGCAGCTCGCCGAAGCGCTGCGCAAGGTGCACCGCGGCGGCCGCGCGATCGATCCGCAGCTCGCGCTCGAAGCCTGGTCCGGCGACGATCCGCTCAACGATCGCGAGCGCCAGGTCCTGCGCTTCGCCGGCGAAGGCATGTCGGCCGGCGACATCGCCGAACAATTGCATTTGTCGCAGGGCACCGTGCGCAACTATCTTTCGGAAGCGATCGGCAAGCTTGGCGTAGGCAACCGCATCGAGGCGTATCGACTGGCGCGGCAGAAGGGATGGCTCTGACGACAGACGTCGATCAGGTCCGCCGCGTACAATCGCGCGGTGAAAAAATCCGACTTCCATTACGAGCTGCCTGCCGAGCTGATCGCACAGCAGCCGCTGCCGGAACGCTCGGCGAGCCGCCTGCTCGTCGTGGATTCTGCGCGGCGCGCTTTCGAAGACCGCCAATTCGGCGATGTGGTGGAATGGCTGCGCGACGGCGATTTGCTGATCTTCAACGATACGCGCGTGCTGCCGGCGCGGCTGTTTGGGCGCAAGCAGACCGGCGGCGCCGTGGAGATCCTGATCGAGCGCGTGCTCGGCACGCACGAAGCGCTCGCGCAGCTCGGCGTGAGCAAGAAGCCGCGCGAAGGCAGCGCGATCGAACTGACGGACGGCAGCCTGGTGCGCGTGCTCGGACGCGAAGGAGAATTCTATACTCTGCGTTTCGATGCGGGCGAGCCGCTCGAGCGCCGTCTGGCGCGCCTGGGCCGCATGCCGTTGCCGCCGTACATTTCGCGGGACGCGGACAGCGCCGACGAAACGCGCTACCAGACCGTGTACGCACGCGCGCCGGGCGCGGTCGCCGCGCCGACGGCCGGACTGCACTTCGACGAGCCACTGCTGGCCAAGCTGCGCGAGCGCGGCGTCGAATTCGGCTACGTCACGCTGCACGTCGGCGCCGGCACGTTCCAGCCGGTGCGCGCCGAGCGGCTGGAAAACCATGTGATGCATCGCGAGTGGCTCAACGTCGGCGCCGAACTGGTCGAGAAGATCCGGCGCACACGCGCGGCCGGCGGGCGCGTGGTTGCGGTTGGCACCACGGTCGTGCGCGCGCTCGAATCCGCGCTGCGCGACGGGCAGGTGCAACCGTTCGCCGGCGAGACGCAGATCTTCATCTTCCCCGGCTATCGCATCACCAGCGTCGATGCGCTGATCACGAATTTCCATCTGCCCGAATCGACATTGTTGATGCTGGTCAGCGCGTTTGCCGGTCGCGAATTGATGCTCGATGCGTACAGGCACGCGGTAAAAGAACGCTACCGGTTCTTTTCGTACGGCGATGCCATGCTGATTTTCCCGCACGGAGCGTCGACTTGAGCGCGTTGCAGTTCGAACTGCTGGCGAGTGACGGCGCGGGCCGCCGCGGCCGCATTGCGCTGCCGCGCGGGACGATCGAGACGCCGGCGTTCATGCCGGTCGGCACCTACGGTTCGGTGAAGGCGATGACGCCACGTTCGATCGGGGAAATCGGCGCACAGATCATCCTCGGCAACACGTTTCATCTGTGGCTGCGCCCCGGCCTCGACGTCATCGGCGAGTTCGGCGGCCTGCACCAGTTCATCGGCTGGGACAAACCGATCCTCACCGATTCCGGCGGCTTCCAGGTGTTCTCGCTGGCCGAGCGGCGCAAGATCACTGAGGACGGCGTGCGCTTCGCTTCGCCGGTCGATGGCTCGATGGTATTCCTGTCGCCGGAGGAATCGATGCGCATCCAGCGCGTGCTCGATTCCGACATTGCGATGATCTTCGACGAATGCACGCCGTACCCGGCCACGGAACAGCAGGTGCGCGATTCGATGGAGCTGAGTTTGCGCTGGGCCGAACGCTCGCGCCGCGCGTTCGATGACTTGCGCAGTCCCAACGCGCTGTTTGGCATCGTGCAGGGCGGAACTTTCCCACAATGGCGCAAAGTATCCGCGCAACGCCTGATCGATATCGGCTTCGACGGATACGCGGTCGGCGGGCTCGCGGTCGGCGAGCCGGAGGCAGAGCGCAACCGTACGCTGGAGGAAACCGTGCCGCTGCTGCCGGCCGACCGCCCACGCTATCTGATGGGCGTCGGCCGGCCGCAGGACATCGTCGAAGCCGTCGTGCGCGGCATCGACATGTTCGACTGTGTGATGCCAACGCGCAACGCGCGCAACGCGCACATCTTCACGCGCACGGGCGTGCTGCGCATCCGCAACGCGCAATACGAGCGCGACACGCGCCCGCTCGACGCGAGCTGTGCGTGCTACACGTGCAAATCCGGATTCAGTCGCGCCTACCTGCGGCATCTGGACAAATGCGGCGAGATGCTCGGGCCGATGCTGGCGACGATCCACAACCTGCACTACTACCAGGATTTGATGCGCGCGCTGCGCGAGGCGATCGCGGCGCGCACGCTCGGCAACTTCGTCGCGGAGTTTTATCGGTTGCAGGGGCAGACTGCCGACTAGAGCAGTGCTGCCACTCGGCCAGCAGACGAGCGGGCGCCCGGAAAGGGGCGGCAAGTGCATAGCCCGCCTCGCCATGGCATAATTCGCGGTCTTTCGACGCCCCGCCGCGCCCGCGGCCGGGTCAGCAATCCGAGGTTTTATGGACTTTCTGATCTCCAACGCCTATGCGCAGGCGGCTGCGCCCGCGGCGGACGGCATCGGCGGCCTGTTCGGCTCGCCGATCGTGTTCATCGTCATCATGGCGGCGATGATGTTCTTCATGTTCCGCTCGCAGTCCAAGCGCCAGAAGGAACTGAACGCGATGATCGCTGCGCTGGCCAAGGGCGACGAAGTGGTCACGAACGGCGGTATCGCCGGGCGCATCGATGAGGTCGGCGAAACGTTCGTGGGCCTTGAAATCGCGCCGAACGTCAAAATCAAGCTGCAGAAGTCGGCGATTGCAAAAGTGTTGCCCAAGGGCACGCTCAAGGCGGCCTGAACCCGATGCGAATCAACTTCGCCGCGCCGTGCGCGGCGCGTGAGTGAGTGCAATGAACGAATTTCCCCGCTGGAAGTACATCCTCGTCGCCGTCGTGCTGCTGCTCGGCTTCGTCTACGCGTTGCCGATCGTGTTCACGCCGCAGCTCGCGGTGCAGATCTCGGCGAACCGCGGCGCGACCGTCGATGCCGCGCTCAAGGAAAAAGTGCTCGGCATCCTGCAGACGAAGAAGATCGAATTCCGCGACGTCGAGCTCAGCGCGGATCGCCTGCTCGCGCGGTTTCCGAACAACGATGCCCAGCTTGCCGCATCGGACGTGCTGAAGACCGAACTCGGCGATCAGTACATCGTTGCGCTGAACCTGGCCTCGACGGTTCCCGGCTGGCTGCGCGCGATCGGCGCGAACCGCATGCCGTTCGGTCTCGACCTGCAGGGCGGCGTGCACTTCCTGATGGAAGTCGACCAGAAGGCCGCGCTCGCGAAGATGCAGCAGCGCTATGTCGACGACATCCGCTCGGCGCTGCGCGGCGCCAAGATCCGCACTGATTCGATCACGGCCGGCCCAGCGGGCATTACGGTGTTGCTCAAGTCCGATGCCGACCGCGTCGCCGCCGCGAACGCCATCGCCAAGGACGTCAACCAGCCGGAGAAACTCGGCGCGCAGCCCCCGCTGGAACTTTCCGACGGCGCGGCCGGCCCCGACAGCTTCCCGCTGGTCGCGAAAGTGCGCGACTCGACGTTGCAGGAGCAGGCCAAGGCGATCGTCACCAGCAACCTGACCACGCTGCGCAACCGCGTGAACCAGCTCGGCGTGTCGGAACCGCTGATCCAGCAGCAGGGCGCGAACCGCATCGTGGTCGAACTGGCCGGTGTGCAGGATACGGCGGAAGCGAAGAAGATCCTCGGCGCGCAGGCCACGCTCGAATATCACGCGGTCGACGAGAGCGCGAACCCGATCGAGGCGCAGCGCAGCGGCATCGTGCCGCCGGATTCGCGCCTGTATTACGAACAACGGCTCGGCCCGGACGGCAAGCCGCTGCCGGTCGTGCTGAAGAAGAAGATCATCGTCGGCGGCGACGAACTCGTCGACGCGACGGCGATTCCCGATCCGCAGAACGGCCTGCCGGCCGTGTCGGTTCGCCTCAATGCCGCCGGCGGCAAGAAGATGCTCGACTTCACCAGCCAGAACGTCGGTCACCGCATGGCGGTCGTGTTCATCGAGCGCACGCCGGAAACCAAGATTGTCGACGGCAAGGAAGTGCGCAGCGCGAAAGTCACCGAGCAGGTGATCAACGACGCGACGATCCAGGGTGTGTTCTCGAACCGCTTCCAGACCACCGGTCTGGAAAGCATGAAGACGGCCAGCGAATTGTCGCTGCTGCTGCGCGCGGGCTCGCTTGCTGCGCCGGCCGACATCGTGCAGCAACGCGTGATCGGTCCGAGCCTGGGCCAGGACAACATCGCCAAGGGCTTCATGGCCGTCGTCATCGGCCTGGTCTCGGTGCTGATCCTCGCCGCGCTGTACTACCACATCTTCGGCCTGATCGCCGACGTCGCGCTGATCCTCAACCTGGTGCTGCTGATCGCGGTGCTCTCGCTGTTCCAGGCGACGCTGACGATGCCGGGCATCGCCGGTATCGTGCTGACGCTCGGCATGGCGATCGACGCGAACGTGCTGATCTGCGAACGCATCCGCGAGGAATTGCGCAACGGCTCCACGCCGCTGGCCTCGATCAAGGCCGGTTACGAAAAAGCCTGGGCGAC
>Ga0105239_10008357_pt1 | contig 11792 bp, 9 predicted proteins | sample KBSC44metaG_FD_92761 | JGI IMG/M metagenome (GOLD analysis project Ga0105239, IMG submission 92761) | Corn rhizosphere microbial communities from Kellogg Biological Station, Michigan, USA - KBS C4-4 metaG | ecosystem: Host-associated > Plants > Roots > Rhizosphere > Soil | place: Michigan, USA...
GCCGACCGACGAATTGATGAAGGCCGATGCGTTGCCTGAAATGGCAATGGGCAGCGACAAGGCGCCCGTGACTGTCATTGAATATGCGTCGATGACCTGCCCGCACTGCGCGCATTTCCAGGAGACGACATTCCCCGAACTCAAAAAGCGCTACATCGACACGGGAAAGGTCCGCTACATTTTCCGCGAATTCCCTCTCGACAGTCTCGCCGCCGCGGCCTTCATGCTGGCGCGCTGCGCCGGCAAGGATGACAAAGACAAATATTTTGCCTTGATAGACACGCTGTTCCGGCAGCAACGGCAATGGGCGGTGGAAAAGCCGATCCCGCCGCTGCTCGCCATCGCCAAACAAGCGGGCTTCACCGAGCAGACGTTCAATGCCTGCCTTGCGAATCAGCAGACGCTCGACGGCATCGAAAGCATCCGCCAGCGGGCCATCAAGCAGTTCAAGGTGCAGTCGACGCCGACATTTTTCATCAATGGAACGGCTCATCCCGGCGCACTTTCTATCGACGACATGGCCAAGGCGATCGACCCCTATCTCAAGGGCTGATAAGGGTTTTTTGGCCTGGTAGGACGCCGACAGGGCGCGGTTTCGCGCGCCGCCTTGCGGTCGGATACCCGAAAGGTCTGGAAAACCGTGCCCGTCTTCAGCAGGGCAGTTGCCCTTGCGCGCGCGGCGATTCATTCTCCGAACGATGCGGTAAATGGGCAGCCAAACCCGGCCAAGCCCCGGGAAGGCTTGCTGAATTGGTGAATGCAAAACTTGATGGACCGGCGGGTTCTCTCGTCCCGCCTCGCGCAACGACCCGAGAGTCGCTGTTCCCGCAAATCCGATTTGGCGGCACGGGAAGATCGCAGCGTACGCGCCAACGAAAGAACTCAGTGAGGCCTTAACGCAATGAAGCTTACGAGGCTGCGCCTGCTTGGCTTCAAGTCGTTCGTGGAGCCGACCGATTTTGCGATCGAGCCCGGACTGACCGGCGTCGTCGGCCCAAACGGATGCGGCAAATCGAACCTGGTCGAAGCGTTGCGCTGGGTCATGGGCGAGTCGTCGCACAAGTCCATGCGCGCTGCGTCGATGGACGACGTGATTTTTTCGGGTTCGAATACGCGACCCGCTCGCAACAACGCCGAAGTGGCGATCGCCATCGATAATTCGTCACGATCGGCGCCTGCCGCCTTCAATGACCAGGATTCGCTCGAAATCGCGCGCCGTATCGAGCGGGACTCCGGCTCCAACTACCGCATCAATGGACGGGAGGTGCGCGCCCGCGACGTGCAGATCCTGTTTGCCGACGCCTCCACCGGCGCGCGTTCGCCCGCGCTCGTACATCAGGGCCGCATTGGCGAGATCATCCAGGCCAAGCCCGACCAGCGCCGCCGCGTGCTGGAAGATGCGGCTGGTGTCGCCGGCCTGCATGCACGCCGCCATGAAGCGGAGTTGCGGCTCAAAGCTGCGGAAACAAATTCGCTACGGGTCGAGGATGTCATCGGACAACTCGCCGCGCAGGTTGACGGCCTGAAGAAACAGGCGCGGCAGGCGATCCGCTACCGCACGGTGTCGTCGCAGGTCCGCAAGGCAGAGGCGACGCTTTATCATTTGCGCTGGACCGCAGCCAACAGTGAGGTGGCGGAGGCCGAGCACGCCAAAGACGTCAGCGTACGCACCGTTGCTGATCGTGTCGGGGCCGAGGCGGAGGCCTCTAAACGCCAGGCATTGGCGGCCGCGGCATTGCCCGAGCTGCGCGAGGCCGAGGCGCGCGCCGGCGCGGCGCTGCACCGCCTCAATATCGCGCTGCAGGATCTCGACCGGGAAGAGGCCCGCGCCAAGGACCGCATCGCCGAGCTCGATCTGCGGCTCATGCAGTTCGCCGCGGATACCGAGCGTGAGCAACGGCTTGCCGTGGACGCCGAACAAGCGATCGCCCGCCTCGCCGCCGAAGAAGAAACCATTCGCACGGAGGCACGCGAGAGCGCCGGCCGGCGCAGCGGCATCGATGCCAAAGTGGCCGAGGCCGAGAGCGCACTCAGCGGCGCCGAGAGGATTTTTACTGACGTCACGACCGCGCTTGCCGACCTCCTCGCCCAACGCAACCGTTTCGAGAATGCTGCACGCGAGCAGAGCGAACGCGTCGTAAAAATCTCTTCCGAGATCGCTGCAATCGAGCGTGAACTTTCCACGCTGCAAAGTGCCGACAATGCTCCGCTCGCCGCTGCGGTCGAAGGGGCGCAGGCCGCGCTGACCGAGGCGGAAGCGGCGGCGGTTGCCGCCGAAGCCGCGCACAATGTTGCGCGCGGTGACCTGGAAGCGGCGCGCGAGGCGTTATCGGAATCGGAAAAACGCGTGCAGCGGCTGGAGACCGAGGCAAAGACCCTTTCCAAGATGCTGTCGCTCGAGACTCGCAGCCTGTGGCCGCCGGTCATCGATCACGTTGCAGTGGAGAAAGGCTACGAGAAGGCGCTGGGTGCTGCGCTCGGCGACGATCTCGATGCCCCGATTGATCCATCGTCCCCAATGCACTGGAGCGAGGTCGCAGGAGACGGCGGCGACCCAGCGCTACCGGAGGGGGCGGAGCCGCTGGCGCGCTACGTCAAAGCACCGACGCAACTCGCTCGACGGCTTGCTCAGATCGGCGTTGTCGAGCGCGATGCCGGTATTCGTCTTGCCGCGAGCCTCAAGACCGGTCAGCGGCTGGTATCACGCGATGGCGATCTATGGCGCTGGGATGGCTACGTCGCAGCTGCGCATGCCCCGACTGGTGCCGCGCGGCGCCTCGCGCAGCGAAACCGGTTTGCGGAGATCGACACCGAGCTCGAAAGCGCGCGAGGCGACGTCGAGACCAAGCGCCAGGCGCTGGAGGCAGCGCAATCGGCCTTCGATGTAGCAAGCACCACTGAAACCGAAACGCGGGCGCGCGAGCGCGATCTCAATCGTCAAGCTGCGCGGCTTTCGGCGCTCGCGGAGGCACGGGCACGGCTGATCATGAGCCGTAACGAGGCCACAGCTGCAAAGACTGAAGCTGAGTCTTCGCTCGGCGCGCTTGCGCCCGCTGCGGATCTGGAAACGAAGCTTGCGCAGGTGCACGACGATATCGCCGGCAAGCGCGCCAAGCTTGCTGAGGTTCAGGCCGAACAACAGGCAATCGTGCGCGAAGCCGAACTTGCCGATCGCCGGCTGTCGCAACTTTCCACCGATAAGAACAGCTGGGTAGAGCGCCAGCAAGGCGCCCGCACGCAGATGGCGACGCTCGAGCAGCGCATCACCGAGGCCAAGCGTGATCGTACCGAGCTGGAAAACGCACCCAAGATATTCGCGGAAAAACGCAGCGCCCTGATCACCGAGGTGCAATCCGCGGAGGCCGAGCGCCGTGCCTGCGCCGACCGGCTGCAACAAGCCGAGAACGCGCTGGCGGAGGCCGACCGAGATGCGCGCGCGGCCCTCGAGGCGGCAAGTGCCGCGCGCGAGGACCTGGCGCGCGCAGAGGAGCGGTTTGAAGGTGCGAAGCGAAGGCTCGCCGATGTCGGCCGTGAAATTCACGACATGCTGGAGATTCCTCCTTCAGCGGTGGCCGAACTTGCCGAGATCAAGCCGACCGACCCACTGCCGGATCTCGCCGAGGTCGAATCCACACTCGAGCGCCTGCGACGCGAGCGCGAGCGGCTCGGGGCGGTCAACCTGCGCGCCGAAGAGGAACTGCGTGGGGTCGAGGCCCAGCATGCATCTCTGACCACGGAGCGTGACGACTTGGTCGAAGCGATCAAGAAGCTCCGTCTCGGCATCCAGAGCCTCAATCGTGAGGCACGCGAGCGGCTGCTGACTTCGTTTGAGCAGGTCAACAAGCATTTCCAACACCTGTTCACTAAGCTGTTCGGCGGCGGCACCGCCGAACTGCAACTGATCGAAAGCGAAGATCCGCTCGAGGCCGGTCTGGAAATCATGGCCAAGCCGCCCGGAAAGAAGCCGGCGACGCTGTCGCTGCTGTCAGGCGGCGAACAGGCGCTGACGGCGCTGGCTCTGATTTTTGCAGTGTTTCTGACGAACCCGGCGCCGATCTGCGTGCTGGACGAAGTGGACGCCCCGCTCGATGATCACAATGTCGAACGCTTCTGCGACCTCCTCGACGAGATGATAAAATCGACCGACACGCGCTTTGTGATCATCACACACAATCCGATCACGATGGCGCGCATGAACCGGCTGTACGGCGTCACCATGGCCGAACGAGGCGTTTCGCAACTCGTTTCGGTCGATCTCGAAGCCGCAGTGCGGTTCCGGGAAGCGAGTTAAGCCGCAGCAATCTTCTGCACCGGGCTCTGCATCACGAGACGGGGCTCGCCGGAAAGCCAGGCAGAACTGATCGTCCATTCGTGATCCCGCCCGCAGGCCGGGCACCGCATATGCGCCGTAACCTTCGGTAATCTGCGGAACGAACTCGGCTCAGTTTCGATTGCGGTCGAAACCGCTCGACCTGTCATTGGACACTTGATCATCACCGAACTCATGGGTGATGCCCTCCGAATTTGCTCCCTTTCCCGAAAACGATGGAACTTCAGGACCATGACCGTCTGACGACCTATTTTGGGCCTGTGGATAAATTTTTCGTCATTGCGATACCGCCCGGAACCAATCCCCCCTCTAGACGTTAATGCCGCGTGTATTTTAGCTGGGCGGCTCCCCCCTTACCCCCCGAATAGCCGTCTGGCGAAGAGACCCCGGGTTTGCGCTCGGGGTCTTTTTTTGTCTGCCGCAGCCCGCGGCAGTGCACCTTCAATGGCTTCCTTACGACTACCGGAATGCCGCCGCACGCTACTCCCCGGCTGCCGTTGGCCGCTACGGACCTACTTGAGATAAGCTGCTTTCGTTCAAAGACTCACCGTTTTCCCAATCCGGAGCCGTTTCATGTCCACCACCAGCTGGGTCGTGCTCGGTGTAATTGCCGTGATCGTTGTCTGGGCGATCAGCATCTACAACAGCCTCGTCGCCATGCGGCAGCGGACCAACCAGGCCTTCGCCGACATCGACGTACAACTCAAACAGCGCCATGACCTCGTTCCAAATCTGGTCGAGACCGTAAAAGGCTACGCCACGCACGAGCGCGGCACGCTCGAGGCGGTCGTCCAGGCAAGGAACGCGGCGATCGCGGCTCCCGGCGTCGAGCAGAAGGTGGCGGCAGAAAACGTGCTCACCGGCGCACTGCGCCAATTGTTCGCGCTCTCGGAGAGTTATCCGGACCTGAAAGCCAACGCTAATTTCCAGCAGTTGCAGAGCGACCTGTCCGACATCGAGAACAAGCTCGCCGCCGCGCGCCGCTTCTTCAACAACGCTGTCCAAGAATACAACACGGGGATTCAGCAGTTCCCGGCGTCGCTATTCGCGGGCGTTTTCGGCTTCATGCAGCGGACATTCTTCGATCTCGGCGAAACCCGCGCGCAGCTCGACCAGGCACCAAGCGTGAAATTCTAGCATTCCGCCATTCCGGGGCGCGGACGTCTGTCTTCGGCCGTCCGAAGTGACGGAAGAAAACCATGGCCGCCTACGGACTTTATAGCCACATCCAGTCGAACAAGCGCCGCTCGATCGCGCTGCTGATCGGACTCTTCTTTCTGGTGTATCTGTTGGTATTTGCCGGCGCACTGGTCGCCGAGGGCCTTACCACCAACGCGCCGCTCGACTACCTCGTGCAGGCAGGCATCTTTGACTTCACCAAAGCCGCACCCTTCGCCACCATCGGCACGATCATTTGGGTGGCGATCGCCTACAAGTTCCACCAGTCGATGATTGATGCGGTGACCGGCGCGCATGAGGTGTCACGTCAGGAAGAGCCGCGGCTCTACAACCTGCTCGAAAATCTCTGCATCTTGCGCGGCATCACAATGCCGACGCTGCGCATCACCGATGACGACGCGCTCAACGCCTTCGCAACCGGCCTTAATGAGAAACAATATTCGATCACCGTGACGCGCGGCCTGATGAGCGCGCTCAACGACCAGGAAATGGAGGCCGTACTCGGCCACGAGCTCACGCACATTCGCAACGGCGACGTGCGCATGCTGGTGATCGCAGTGGTGATCGCCGGCGTGATCTCGTTCTTCGGTGAGATGATCTTCCGCCTGTTTTTCCAAAATGCCTTTTTCGGCGGCCGACGCAGCGGCGGTGACGGCGACCGTAAGGGCGGCGCCGGGGCGGCAATCATTATTGGGATAGTGCTGATTGTGGTTGCCTGGATCCTGTCGATCGTCATCCGCTTTGCCCTGTCCCGCCGCCGTGAGTTCCTTGCCGACGCAGGCTCGGTCGAGCTCACCAAAAACCCCGATGCCATGATTTCAGCGCTGCGCAAGATCGAGGGGCGCGGCGAGCTGCAAGCCGCCAATTCCGCCGTCATGGAAATGTGCATCGACAATCCGCGCGAAGGCTTCGCCGACCTCTTTGCCACGCATCCTTCGGTCGATTCCCGGGTCGACGCACTGGTGAAGTTCGCGAGCGGGCACGACCCCGGACGGCTGGCGGTGGAATATGACGAGCCCGGCCGCCTTCCCGCGCCGGAGCCAGATGGCCCCTGGGGCCAGAGCGAGCAGAACGAGAGCCAAGGCAAGCCTTTCCTGCCGGACGAGCCGCCGGTCGATCTCGGCGGCGGCCAGAACGGGCCCTGGGGGCCGCGCCGCGGCTAGTGCCCCTCGAATGTAATCAGGGTACGCACTGGCACGTTGAGCTTGCGCAATTTGTCGGCACCGCCGAGCTCGGGCAGATCGATCACGAAGCAAGCGGCCAGAACGTCGGCACCCAGCTGCCGCAACAGTTTGACCGCCCCCTCCGCCGTACCCCCGGTGGCAATGAGATCATCGACGAGTATCACGCGTTCGCCCTTCGCCACCGCATCCTCGTGCATCTCCATTTCGTCGATACCGTATTCCAGCGAATAGCCGATGCTCACCCGCTTGTACGGCAGCTTCCCTTTCTTGCGGATCGGGATAAAGCCTGCCGACACCTGATGCGCGACCGCGCCACCAAGAATGAAGCCACGCGCTTCGATGCCGGCCACCTTGTCGATCTTCATCCCGGCCCAAGGCTGCACCAGCTCGTCCACGGCGCGGCGGAAGGCGCGCGCGTCGCCCAACAGCGTGGTGATGTCGCGGAACATGATGCCGGGCTTGGGATAGTCGGGAATCGACCGGATCGCTTCGCGCAAATCGTTTTGAAAGACACCGGCGGTCATCGCACGGCCTCACTAACGGGCAGCCACCGCCGCGGCGTTTCACGTTTGTCTTCGTACGCAGCCTCGAAGACCGGCGACGCGAGTGTCGACTCGATATACAAAACGGTTTTTCCGGCATTTGCGAAGCCATGTTTACGGCCGGCCGGCACGATTACCAATTGCCCGCTGGTCAGCGTGACATGCTCGTCATCGATCCAGACGTCGGCCGTGCCCTCCCGCACGCAGAGCACCTCCTCAACCGCGTGCAGATGTGTCGGCGCGCCGTGGCCCGGATCGCACCATTGCTCGAACATGCAAAGTTGCGTGGCATTATTGACGGCGGAAGCTTTCATCCGGGTCATGACTCCGGATCGCCATTCCTCTTTGGTCTGTTGTTGCAGATCGACGATGCGCATCGGACCCCTCGTGCATGTTGCGGCAGTCTGGCTAACAATATCGGCAGGTACAATAGGTGAAGTTTATCAGCGTGACTTGAGCACCCTGCCTGCGACTGCGTCGAGCTTCCTGATGATCTCCGGATCGCGTGCCTCGGGCGCGGTAATCAACGCGGTGTCGAGCGCACGATCCGAGCCGACCGGACAAGGCTCGTGCTCGCGCGGGAAATCGCGCGCGAGACGTGCAACAAGGCGCTTGGCTTTCTCAGCGTTCGACAGCAGCACTTTGATAATGTCTTGCACCGTCACTGCATCATGGTCGGGGTGCCAGCAGTCGAAGTCTGTCACCATCGCCGCGGTCGCGTAGCAAATCTCTGCTTCGCGGGCGAGTTTGGCCTCGGGCATGTTGGTCATGCCGATCACCGAATAGCCGAGATGCTTGTATGTGAGGCTTTCGGAGAGTGTCGAAAATTGCGGTCCCTCGATGCAAACGTAAGTGCCGCCCCAGTGCGGCTCAATCCCTTCCGCCCGCGCCGCGTCGCGCAGATGCGCGCGCAAGTTCGGCGAGACCGGATGCGCCATCGAGACATGCGCCACCATGCCCTTGCCGAAAAAGGAGCTTTCGCGCTTGTGGGTGCGGTCCACAAACTGGTCGACCAGTATAAATGTCCCCGGCGGAAGGTCCTCGCGGAACGAGCCGCAGGCCGACAGCGAGACCAGGTCCGTCACGCCGGCGCGCTTGAGGACGTCGATATTGGCCCGGTAGTTGATATCGGACGGCGAAAGACGGTGGCCCTGATCGTGACGCGACAGGAAAACGACCGGCAACCCACCGACATCGCCGATGCGCAATGCGCCGGATGGCTCACCCCACGGGCTTTGTATGTGCTCCTCGCGCACATTGATAAGTCCCGGCAGGTCATAGATGCCGGACCCGCCGATAATTCCCAAGACTGATTTGGTCATGCCGGCTTTCCGCGACCCCAGATCATTGTGACCTAGTCCCTTCAATTCCTGCCGTGTATATCTTCGTCAGCCACAGGGCGCAGCAATGCGTTGTCGAACAGTAGCAGCGGACTTGGATGAAGGCATTAATCGATTGTCGGCATCCCAATGTCTTTAGATCGGCTGACCCCGCTGGGCTGGACAAAAGGCCTTCTCGCGATACTCGCCGGACTGATTGTCTCGTTTTTTCTGTTCGGATTTTTTAATCCGTACTGGCGGGTTGCCGACCAGGACCTCCTCCTCATCTTCGACGCTTTCCTGCAGAATGACGGCCTGCCCCGACAGATCGACTTCCATCCGGCTCATCTCATCGTCGCCATGCTCAGCACGAGTTATCGCGCGCTGCATGGCCTCGGCCTGCTGGAAACCTATTCGCTCTCGACAATGCCGTTGGCGAGCGACGTAAGTGCGTTTACGCGAAGTTGGACCAGCGCCGTCCAGATCGCGCGGCTTCTCTGCCTGCTTATTGTCCTTGTCTATGTAACGGCGTTCGCCCTCCTGCTCCGCGCCTTGGTAGAGGACTGGCGCGTGGCACTGCTCGGGACATTTGCAATTGCGTTTTCCGGTGGGATTGCGATGTCAGTCCGATCGGTCAAGCCCGAGCTTCTCTCCGGTGCGTTTTTCGCCATTGCATTGCTCATCTTGCTGATTTCAGCGCGTTCCTCGCGCATGGCGGCAAGGCCGATGCTGATCGGCATCGCCGCTTTTTTCGCAACGTTGGCAATGGACAACAAAGTCCAGGCGATATTCCTGATCATGACACTGTCGGTGCTGCTGTTGCCGTTTGGCGAGCCCTCGCAGCAGGGCGGCTTTTGGACCGGGCGGCGTGCCGGCTGGGCACTGGCAATAAGTGCCTTATTTGCCTTGTTCGCCGCGATAGCCGCCGCACCCCTTATACGGCAGGGTCTTTTTGCCGATACGACATTGCTCACGATGCGCCGCGTCTTCGAGGCGGGTGTTTTCCAGACAATACTGATTGCCTGGATTGCATCGGGAATGTTGGCGTTCGGCCTGCTCTGGCGCGTACCGCTCGCCGAAGGCCTGACCGCGGCGTTCTCGGTTATTGCCGGTATCTCGCTCGGGCTGCTGCCCCTGTATTTTTTTCGAGCCACGTCGTCGATCGCGAAGGTCATCAGCCCGCTCGACGCACTGTACTATTTCGTCGCTCCCGTGGACTCACAATGCGGGGGCGACGGCTGTGGACTGCCGTTTGCGATGCTCTTCGACAGCGTCCAAGGCTTGCTTATCCATCATACGTTTTTTCTTCAAACCTCGCCGCGCCCCGAAATTTTCCTTGAATGGGTTATCATCGCGGGAATCGTAATCGCGTTCCGGCGGCGCGAATACAAGGTAGCGCTACAGGCTTCGTTCCTGATCTGCGCCGTGTTTGCTGTCGATACTTTGCAGGCCGCCCGCGCGCTGAAACAGGATTATTTCAACTACACTGATCCGCTCATTATCATCGCCGGAGCTGTTTTGCTCGCGAAATTGACGGATCTGCAAAGCCACCGGTGGACCTATCCGATTGGAGCCGCCTTGATTGCATTGCACGTTGCATTCAGTCAGGCCGAGCCGATCAAGCACGCGTTTCTCCTTCGCTCAGGCGCTGAAAGCAAGTGTGATGTGCTTGACGGCCTGCGCGGAATGGAGCGTTTTCCGTTCTGCAGAAGCTAGCGCAGCGCGCGATTCTTCTTCGCTCCGCGCGCGAGCTCAGGCGTTGTGCCAAACTTTCTTCTTGGTGAAATACAGCAGGCCAGCAAGCACGATCAGGAAGATCATGACCTGTAAACCGATACGCTTGCGTTGCACCAAGTGGGGCTCGGCGGCCCACATCAGAAACGCCGACACGTCCTGTGAGTATTGATCGAGCGTCTGCGGCGCGCCGTCGTCATAAGTCACCTGGCCGTCCTGCAGCGGCGGCGGCATGGCGATGTTGTGACCGGGGAAATACCTGTTGTAGTGGCCGTTCGGCGGCAGCTGGAAACCCTGCGGCGCTTTCTCGTAGCCTTTCAGGAGTGCGGCAATGTAATCGGGGCCCTGCTCCTGATACTGGGTGAAGACGTCAAACACGAACCAGGGGAAGCCCCGCTGATAAGTACGTGCTTTCGCCAGCGTCGACATGTCCGGAGGCGCAACGCCGTGTACCGCTGCTGCTGCGAGTTCATTCGGGAACGGTGACGGAAAATAATCGGCCAGCCGACCCGGACGCTCGGTCGGCGCACCCTTGTCGTCGAGATCCTGGATCTTGGCGTCGGACGCAACAGCCGCCGCCTGTGCTTCACTGAAGCCGGGGCCGCCGGGCTCCGCGAGATTGCGGAAGGACAGCATCGACATCGAATGACAGACCGCACAGACTTCCTTGTAGACCTTGAAGCCGCGCTGCAGCTGACCTTGGTCGTATCTCCCCAAGGGTCCCGCAAATGACCATTTAAGCCGTGGCGGAGGAACCTGCTCTTCGGCCGTTGCAGGCAAAACCAGCGCGACGACCGCGCCGGCGAGGGTAAAGGCGAACACCGTACGTTTCAAAACTGACATTGCCCTGCCCCGCTTACGCTTTGGCGCCCAAGACCGATTCCGAAATCGAGTTCGGCAGCGGCTTTGTTTTTTCGAAGATGCCGAGCAGCGGCATGACGATCAGGAAGAAGGCGAAGTAGTAGACCGTGAATATGCGCGACATGATGACGTAGATGCCCTCGGGCTGTTTCGAGCCGAGCCAGCCGAGGCCGATACAGGCGATCACCCAGAGCCAGAAGAACTGCTTGAACAGCGGCCGATAACGCGCCGAGCGGACGCGCGAGGTGTCGAGCCAGGGGATGAACGCCAGCACGACAATCGAGGCAAACAGCGCGATCACGCCCATCAGCTTGTCAGGGATCGACCGCAGGATGGCGTAGAACGGCAGGTAGTACCATTCGGGCACGATTTCCGCCGGTGTCACGGCCGGATTGGCCGGGATGTAGTTGTCGGCATGACCGAGGAAATTCGGGATATAGAACACGAACCACGCATAGACGATACAGAAGACGGCCAAAAAGAAAGCGTCCTTCACCGTTGCCTCAGGCGTAAATCGCACAGTGTCCTTGTCCGACTTCGGCTCGATGCCGGTCGGATTGTTCTGTCCCGCAACGTGCAGCGCCCAGATGTGCAGCACCACCACGCCCGCAATCACGAAGGGCAGCAGATAGTGCAGCGAGTA
>Ga0105239_10008358_pt1 | contig 11791 bp, 13 predicted proteins | sample KBSC44metaG_FD_92761 | JGI IMG/M metagenome (GOLD analysis project Ga0105239, IMG submission 92761) | Corn rhizosphere microbial communities from Kellogg Biological Station, Michigan, USA - KBS C4-4 metaG | ecosystem: Host-associated > Plants > Roots > Rhizosphere > Soil | place: Michigan, USA...
CTGGAGGGGCACGAACAGGGTGGTCGCGCGGTGCTCAGCCCTCTGTTCGATCAACGGTCCGACGTCGCCGGTCATCACACCAAAACCTTCCTGCTTCTCCGCGGGCTCCACGAGCTGCGCGTAGATGGCCAACCACAAGCCGGTGTGCTTGTCAATGGTGGCACCCCCAATCTCAATAGAGACCTCGTCAATCATGATGTGCCCGACGCTCCTCGTCCAAGCCGCAGTCCCACCTCCTGTCACTACGAGCTCGGGGAGCTCGATCTGCAGGAATGCCTTGTGAATAAGATCCCCGTTGCGCGCAATGATGCTGGTGACCTTCTTTCCGAAATCAGCTGAGCCCGTTAGGGTCTGCTCCATGCATTCCATCGTTTGTAGCCCGCCGTTTCGGCGTATTTTCCTTGTAGGCACTAGACTGTAACTCAAGCAAGGACCACGTTGGTCCTGCCCACCGTCCATTCAGTCGTTGAGACGGCGCGTCTTTCGACGGCGCTCGCCTGCAGGTTGTCCAATCCGCTCACTTATTTACCATTGTGGCCGACCATTAATCGGGTTCCTCGCACGACATCGTCGCGGAGTGGTATGAGCGGCTGTAAGGAGTTCCCCGCATCGGGAGGTGTCGCACGCAGGACGCTTTGGTCCCGCGCACTAGCGCGTCTGTTTTCCAAGCCACGGGTGCCGAAACACGCGAGACCCGCAGAGGCACTTTTATTGCCTGGTGGCGGTGCAGCTTATGTCATAAAGACACAGTGACTGCGCCGCAAATTTTTTCACAAGCAAAGTTAGTATGGCGACGGTAAACTACCCTGAAGAAGGTAATTTGAGGGTTGCCCGTGATGTAAACATCTTGGGACCCGTATGCCGATGATACCCCGCCTTTCGGCGAATTTTGTAGGGTCTAGACTGTATCTTAGACGACGGGAGAATCCACCGTCGCCCACCTCTGTTCAGTCGTTGGAGGTCCGCGCCTTTCGCGTCGAACCCTGCGGATCACCCAATCTGACCAATGCACCCGCTCGGTTTCCCGGTGAGGTGAAGTGTGTCAGCTTTCAGGGCTTCCCCGCATCGAGAGGTGTCGCAAAGCAACATGGAGTCATGAGGGGGTGCTTCACTAGCGCTGCGGGCTCTTAGGGTACCCTTCCCGTCACCCGGCTGTATTTCCCTTTGGCCGGCGGGAGCGCTTTCTTGGTCGTTCTATTCAACCAGCTGAAGAAGACCACCTGAGCTCATGCTTGATTCTGTTATTGTGCAACAAAAAAAAAGTTGGCACATATGTGGTTCTAAACGCGTTCGTCAACGGAGTACGCTTTTCAGAAACAGATTTCACAAAAGTCTTCTTTTGCAGTCAATCTTCATCTTGGCTGACCCTTCGTTTGGCGGACTTTCATCTTGGTGTCAGCCCCGACTTCGCCTTGCGACACGGACTTCCACCTCCTTGACACGGCGGCACGGCGCTCCGTCGCGCTATATACATTTGGTGCGTTTCGAACACCAAATAAACTTTGCGAACCCTACTGTCAACGAACAGAAGCAGAATGTCGACCACATCGAACTCATCTTCCACCTCCCGTACCGTTGGCGTCCGCAGGACACCAAAACACCTTGAGTTCCTCACCGCCTGCGTTGCACTCCCGTCTCTGGACGCCTTCATGTCCGACCGTTTTACAACCGAAGAGAAGTCCTTGTACAGTGCTCTGATGGCTGCACGTTACGCCTCCGAGGAACAGTTTCCCGTGGACTTCACCGAGTTTGCCCCCCGGTTGGGTTACACGAGAATGGAAAACGCACATAAGAAATTGCTCGGTGAGTATACCGAGGGAACCGATTTTTGTTTACTCCATGCTAGCATGAAAAAATCAGGGCGAGGAAGGCCAGCAGCCGAATACTTCCTGACCGTAGAGGCTGCGGAGGAGTTTGCGCTTAGCACAGGGACAGCCGAAGGGAAGAAGATCAGGAGGTTCTTTGTTAGGGCACTCCACGTTTTGCAAGACTACCATTTCCTCACAGTCCTGAACGAACAGAGAAGGTCTCTACATGCCGCGAGACACCAGGCATTACTGGAAGCCTATCGTGGCAGAAATGTCGTCTATGTTGCCGTGATCCACGATCTGGTAGACGGGTGGGTTGTAAAGGTTGGGTGGACCAATAATCTGGGTGATCGTACCGACGAACACATTCGCAACTACGGGAAGCACATCTACCTCGTCTACGTATTCGAGGCTGTGAAGAACCACGAACTTGAGACTCGACTGTTCAGCAAGCCAGTCTTCAAGCAGAATGTGTACAATGAACCGGTCAACGGCAAGATCTCACACGAACATTTTCGCGTGCAGCGCCAGGGCGGCTTTGATATGAAGAAGCTCACTGAGGTCATCCGCCGCGAAGGTCAAGAATTCAAACAGTACGAAAAGGAGATTTATCTGCGACAACAGGAGGTCAACAACGACGCCAAACGTCTGGAGCTTCAAGAACAGCAATTACGATTGGACCGCGAGCGCTTTGAGTTCGAGAAAGGGGGCGACGGCACTCGGAAAGAGGGCGACGACACCCAATCCGTGGGCGACATGACAGCTGTTCTACCAGGCGACTTACAGAAAGCTTTCCAAGAGGTCGAACTGGCCAATAATGGCTTGCGACAACTGTTGGCCCGCGCAGGAGTGACCGCACCCGATGAAGCAGAAGCCGTCGCTATTTCCGAAACCACAGAAAATCAGGAAGGTACTTCATCAGCGGGACCGTCTGTCAAGGTTCCGAGACGTTTGGTCCAAACCCAAAACAGCATGAATGGACCCTTCGTGCAAATGCTTGACAGAGATACGTTCGATATTGTCAGGACGTTTCAAGGCCAAACGGACGCCGTTCGGGAATATTCTCGTACCAAAACTCCAGGCGAACCGGACATTTCAATTGCCGGGTTGAACGGCGCAGTGGACAACTCTTCAGTGTACCACGGTTTCCGCTGGTTCTTCGTCGACAGAGACAAGGATCCACTAGCGAAGTATGACATTCCACCGACAAATGAGGACATTCGCCTTGTATCGCCTGGTTGGATCGCGCAGCTGAACTGGCATAAGACGGAAATCATCAGCGTGTTCCCTGATCAAAAAAGTGCTGGTGAGGCAAACGGATTTCGTGCCCGCGGCTCAGTCTGTTTGTCGATCAAAAACGGAGCAGCTGCTGGGAAGAACCACTTTGATTTGTGGGATTCTTGCGCGCAGGAGTTGAAAGACGCTTACGTGGCCAAAAATGGCGTCCCCCACTTCGCTCCACGGACCGTCATAGATGCTTATGACTGTGATGGAAAGCTGCTCGCCAGCTACGCTACCAAACAGGAAATAGTCAACCAACTTGCAATCGGACACGTGAAGTTGTCAAAGATACTGGAGTCTGGCGAGCTATATAGGGACAGGGTCTTCAAGTGGACACAACCACCGAAACCCCGAAAGAAGAAAGGAGAACCAAAAGCTCATGATGGTACTGAGGTAGAGGTCGACGAAGCCGATAGCACTCTCTCTGCTTGATTCTCAGGATCCTATCGGTGTTTCACAGTTCCCACACGACGACAGAGGATCAACTCCCCGCCTTCCCAGCCATTTGAGATCCACAGCGCGTCAGTGCGCCCGTCTCGACTTCCGCCTCCGCCCAGACCTCGCCTTACGACGCCGACTGCCACCTCCCTGATACGGTGGTGGGGCTTGTTCTCTCAACATACGCCGGCATTGCTGCAGATCATATTCTGCATTCCGCAGCTTGTTGGTCATGATCTCATTTTGCTCGCGAAGGTATCTCTTTTCATTTTCAAGTTGCTCCACCTGCATCTGAAATTGCATGCGTTGATCTGCCGCTTCTTGTCTCAGCAGAAAGTAGCGTTGTTGGTAATTATCACCTCGCTGCATGTCCTACGAATCGCAGAGAAAATAATGAAATACGGTTGGTGACCTGTCAAAATGGCTATGGATTGACGACTCTATGGCGAAGAACATCCCTTATTACTTGTTCGCGGGGTGGGGTGCGGCGGACGGGAAGCTTTGCCGCCTCCCGGGTTATTGCTGCGTCCTTTTCCTTTCGGGTCAGCCCGCTGTCCAGTATGCGCTCACGTTCCTCAAGGAAGCGGGATTGTGCCTGCCGCGCTAATTTTTCATTGACCAAGCACTTCATGTCGTACACGAGGTGAATAAGGCCTTCTTCTTCCTCGACGTACTTGTCGAAGTTCAGAAGGTCAAGAAACGGGCGGTACGTTTTCCTGCAATAAGAGCACGGCAGGACGTCACCCAGAGATTCAAAGAACCGTTTGTACTGCTCCTTCTTGTCCGGGTTCTTGTTGACGGTGTATCCGGCGGCTATGTCAAATAAAGCAACCCAGAGTGGTCGGCCCCAGTGTTGAGTCTCCATCTTATTCTATCATCAGCCGCGATTTTTCATCTCGCCGGCCCAAAATTGCTGCATACAGCGGCTGATGACTGTGAGCCGGACATGATAGAGTCTCACACAACCGACGCTGTTCAAGGCCTGCAACGGTTCAAAAGAAAACGCTTTCACTTTGGCCCCGGTCAGGTTCACGTCTGCCTACTCAAGAAGGATGTGAACCGGACAGAGCTCCTGACGGAGGTCGTATGCATGTGGGTGGTTACTTGTACAGGGAAGCTGCTGGAGACTATGGATCGCTGGTTAACAAGTAGGGTTGAAATGTTAGTTGCTGGTAGCGCATCAAGGGGAAGCTTATCAAAACTGCGGAGAACATCGTGGGACGGAGATGCGCAGATTTACTTCCTTCCGCGCTTCTGAGACCTCTTCTTCGTCCTGCGCTTGGAGCGGCGGCCCTTGGTCTTGGAACGACGGGGTGTCTTCTTCTGCTTGCTTGCAGCACCGAACTGGTAGGTCGGAAGGTCGATCTTGTTGGGCATGATCTCTAGATTTTAGCAACAAAAAAAATCACGGACCTCATCCACAGTACTTCACCAGTATGCCGGTGAGGGTGCCTCTGCTCACGGGTTTTGTGAGAAACTCTTTTATACCTGCTCTTGCGGCGTCAATCGCGTAGTCCTCCACTTTATGTCCCGTCACAGCGACGATTGGAACCGGTGCCCGTTTCCTCTCCGCTTGTATCTCGTTCATCTGCCTTGCTACATCAATTCCGCTCACGTCGTTGGGCAAGACTATGTCCAGGAATACTATGCTAAAGTACTGTTTGCGAAAGGTCTCGATGGCATCTGGACCGTTGGAAGCAGTCGCGACGTTATGACCGTCCAAGAGCCGTTGGAGGATGCGGAGGTTAATCGGGTTGTCATCTACAAGGAGAATATTCAATGTCTTACCGGCGAGTGATTTCTCCGGAGTCTCGGTGGTAAAACTCTTCACGCTAACCGGTCTCGGGGAAGGTGTTCTCTGCCGTTCGACTGCCAGGGTGGGCGTCCTCCTCAGTTCTTCCCGCCTTGCCGGTTCCTCTCGCCGCGTGGGTTCCTCCCGCCTGACTGGTTCTTCCCGTTGCATAGGTTCCTGTCGCCTCGCCGGTTCTTCTCGTCGCGTGGGTTCTTCCCGCCTTACCGGTTCTTCTCGTTGCATAGGTTCCTGTCGCCTTACCGGTTCCTCTCGTCTTCCTACTGGTGCGCCAAAGCGGGTGTCCGCCATGCTCGGGACCACAATGTCAACAGATCTTTCGCCAGGAAGCACGGTTCCTCCAAGGGTGTCGATGTAAGCTTTCAACAAGTAGCAACCGAGAGAGACGTCGTTCCAACCGACCGCGCCCTCTACGCGCACGTTCTTCGCCATATCTTCAAAAACAGATGGGTCGACGGACCGCATGTTCATCTCAACCCTGGCTACAAATGCGGTGTTACCCTCGAACGTCGCAAAGTCAACATTCACACCCTTTGGGACATCCGATAACTCTTGGCACTTGGCAATCGTGAGGAGGGCTTTGGTGAGGAGCTCGAGATCTACAGCCAGAGTGCTCTCCGGTCCCTTGGTTGGGGCGACCGGGAGGGCGGGTACGCCAGCGTCCCGTAGGTAAGCGAGTGCTTCGGGGAAGGTAATCTGGTGGGGCTTCGCCACCACGCGGGAGAAATCGTGTTCCGCAATCGGTTTGGCATCCTGCAACATATTGTGCAGGATCTGGTGACCCAAGCCGGTGCGACCGCGGACGCTCTCGAAAAATCGGCGACTGCTTTCGTAGAAGGCGTCAATGATGCCAGACAAATCCGTGGACGCGTCGGGCGGTTTGATTTCTAGGCAAAACTGCAACAGGCGCACATGAAGGTCCCCGACACGACGTTGCCTTTCTGATTCATCAAAGCGGCGCTTCCATATGGCGTCCGCAAAGGTAGCATTCATCATATCATTTATTGCAGAAAAGAAAGACGCGATGTCGGCGGGAGCCAACGTGAAATGAGTCATGTGGTACGCCACTTCAAATAGAAAGGGTGGCGTTTGTGCCACACATACTGGGCTGAGTTTTCTTTCTCCTCCTCTGTTTTCTTCTTTGTCCTTCTCATACACCCGGGCGTTCAGGTCTTGCCCCCTCTAAACTGAAATCTCCCTCATGGATATCCTGCCCCGCGAGATTTGGCGCAGCATCATTGCGGTGCATCCCCGCCCGTCACACAGGCTGGCATGCCGGGAGTGGGCTACCTTGTATCCGAGAACCCTTGCTCTTTTCGCGAAGCTCAAACCAGGAGACACAGTGACCTCTGTTTTGCGGGGCATGAAAGACCACAGCGACGGTTGGTAAAACGACATATACTCGTGTTTGCGCTCAGGTTTGGCTTCTCTAACCGGGATTGTGAACTGCGTAGGCACCACAAAGAAGCCCTGGTCACTGTCTTTTGCCTTTGTCGAAGACATCAATCTCATCCACTACGACATGGGGTCGGATTCGGCGGCCGAAATTACGGAAGAGGACATGGAAATGTTTCGAGCTAAGGACCTATTTCCGAAATTGAGATCGGTCTGTGAACGTGGCCATAATCGCGGCCCGACACATTTGGTTGGGTTATGTCCCGTTGAAAACAATGGCAGCGGGGCGTTACCGTACGAGGTTCACGATGACGGGAGTGAGTCACGTACCAACAACGGGGTCATCTTCAGGCTGCGTGTGCGTGTCTCCGGAGGGATCAAGAGCTGGGTTCTTCCTGCTGCACAGAAGGTTGAGAAAACGGACTTCGGTAGGTGATGCGTAACCCGATGAACAAGAATATAACCGTTAACCTAATGCGCTAATTAGGAAGTTGTTACACTTTTGAGTGGCGAGCTTTCGGATCCTTTGTCAACCTAGACGCATTTCGGCTTTTGATCGACGATTTGGATCCCCTCGACCCGGAGGTATTTTCGTGGTCTCGAGGGCCTCCGAAATGCATTTTTGGACCCCGTTGGGACGTGAGAAGCGGTTTTCGAATCAAGTTCACCGTCCAAAGTAGCGGGGAGTCCGACGATGGCCAAGAGGACGGAGTGACCGGACCATCACCCCAGACTAGGTGTATGTACATGTCAAAATGGGATCAGTGTTTGAGGCCACGGGTCTTTTGATCTGATAGCCGAGCTCCCGTGGTAATGTGGTTCCATGTATACCGCGCGCGGGATAGATAGGCTTGACTCCTCGCTTGCAGTGGGTGGAATTCCGGATCCGCCTTCACTACACAGGAAGCCTGGGACAATTATATCAATGTCGACGGTAGAGTAGCGAAGACGAAATAAAGATTACCGAACACACGTTCAAACAGGTCATGTCTTTCATTAAAAAGCCGTCGCTCCCGGTCCGAAAGTCCTCGGTTCCGGTCGAAAGACCGTTCTCGGTCGAGAGGTCATTAAAGAGACTCCTTTCTCTCCCCGTCATGGTTCAGAGGACACAACCCTGGTACGATGCGAGGGAGAAGGTCATCACCGCCAGCGAGTACGCGAGCTGTTTCAAGTTGACCGCAAGCGTCATCCGCCCGTACGTTGAGTACTTTGGTTATGCGGACTTCCCGGCCCGACCAAAGAAAACGGCTGCCAAAGAGTCTGCGCAAAAGCTCATCTTGAAGAAGACAGGCCAAGCCGCACCTTTCACAGGAAACCGTTTCACGGAGTTTGGAACCCTCTACGAGCCCGTCGCGTCCACCGTGTACCAGCAGATGACCGGGACCAAACTTCACGAGTTTGGGTTGATCCTCCACCCGACCGTTCACTTTCTCGGGGCAAGTCCAGATGGGTGCACAGAGCATGGCGTCCTGGTGGAGATAAAGTGTCCGTCATCCCGCGTTCCTGACGGCACCGTGCCGTTTGAGTATTGGTGCCAGATGCAGTTACAGCTGGAGTGCTGCGACCTCGAAGTCTGCGACTTCCTCGACGCGCGTTTTGTGGAGTACCTTGACGAAGAAGCGTGGAGGGAAGGGGCGCTGAAACACGAAGCCTCCGGTGCCAGGCACCACGCGTACGGCTTTATCTTGATGAGCGAAACGGGCTTGCCGAAGCACGCCGGTCCCACAGTCAGGACACTCGCTGATTTCGAGAACTGGGAACGTCAAGTCGTGGGAGAGACGGGTGAGCCCCACACCCGCGTCCTGTACTCTTTGTGGGCGCATCATCTCGTGCGGGTGCGCCGCGAGCGGAGGTGGATGAGTGAACGCATCCCGGAAATCGAACGGGTGTGGAACGAGATCGTCAAGGTGCGCCGGGCGAAAGACGAAGCCAAGGCGGCAACGGATGTGACCGGACCGGCCGCCACACTTGAGGTGAACGAAGAGCCCGCTGAGGTGGACTGGAAAGAGAAGAAACGAAACAAGTCGGACCTCCGGTGCGATCATTGCCTGGTCTGAGGCACAGAACACCTGCCGTCGCAGCCGCCGATCCCCCGCCAGCGGTAAGTGGTCATGGAGCAGTCAAAGGCCGGCTTGTTCAGCCTCTTATTCACACGGTTGTGTAGTTTGCATAGCCATTTTTCAAGACTCCGTCTCGTGTCCACAACGGGTGGGGTTTCACTCATCTCTGTCTTGAGGTTCGACGCGCACTCCGCGCAAGGGTAAAACCGAGCAAAGTTGTGGATGAGATTGGCCATCCCCTTCTGTTCGTCTAGGGAGGGATCGTCTTTGTAATGAGCAGCCACGGTGTGCAACCAGGTCCAGGCGCAGCGGCCCAGCTCTTCTACGGACGGGGGTGCTTGCAGCTCCGCGGATCCCGCCTTCTTCGCGTACACTTTCATGAAAATGAGGATGGTAACCACGATGACGAGAGTTAGCGCCGCGCCTTTCATTGGTCTGTTATGTTGTGTGAAACAAAATTTCGAACTACCTCACAGAAAATAAGGGTCTGATGAAGAGTGGGTCAAACATGCCAGACGGCGAAAGAGACGAAGGACACGAGAAAGAGACGCGGGAAATTGAGAAAGATACGCGGGAAATTGAGAAAGATACGCGGGAAAGAAGGACGATGCTCTGGAGCCGGGGTTACAGTGTCCGTAAAGATGTCCTCACAGCGAGCGAGCTGAGTCAAGTGAAGAAAGAACTCACTTTCCAACCGCGGGGCCACCCTGATTACCCGGTGCCTGCCAAATTTGAGGGCTTCCGGGAGACCGCCAAGTGGCTGCGTGTTCCTCGACATTACGGCCAGACGCGGTTCGGAAGACCAGACACCATGGTGATCAGTGAACATCCGCGAGATCTTCGCGTGACGGGACCGGCCCTTCGGGACTATCAAGCGGGAGTTGTAGAGAAGGTCATTGGACACTTGCGGACGCAACATTGCGGTATGCTCAGCCTGTACACCTCATGGGGAAAGACGTTCGGGGCCCTGCACATCGCCGCCGCCTTGGGACAACGGACTGTCATATTCGTGCACAAAAGCCAACTCCTCGTCCAGTGGATGCAGGAAACGGAAAAGGTGCTTCCCGCAGCCAGGGTGGCTGTTATCCAAGGCACGAAACGGTCGGTGGACGACGATGTGGACATTGTTATCGCCATGATACAGACCGTTCTCAACATGGACACGTTCCCGGCCGTCTTTGGTTTTGCGATCGTCGACGAATGCCACCACATTGCGGCGGAGACCTTCTCTACCATCTTTGACAAAGTTACCACAAAGTACGCGATGGGTCTCAGCGCCACAGTGAATCGGAAGGATGGATTGACGAAGGTCCTGCATCACCACCTTGGCCCCTTGGTGGTTGATGTTCAAGCCGACACGCGTGATAGGGTCGCCACGGTATTCGTCCTTGATTATGACACAGCGCCGACTGGCCGGTCGCCTGTGGAGCGCACCGCGGCCCTTGTTGCGGACGAGGAGCGGAACGAGCTCATCACCAGGACACTCCTCCATATGTTCCACAGCGACAGAGACAATCTCCGAAAGCTGCTGATCTTGAGTGACCGGCGGGAGCATGCTGCCCACTTCCACAAAGCCCTGACTGAGCGCCAGGGATCAAAAACAGTCGGGCTGTACCTCGGTGGTATGAAGAACGACGCCCTGGAGGCAGCCAAGTTGAAGGACGTTATCTGCTCCACATACACCATGTTCGGGGAAGGGATCAGCGTAAAACAGTTGAACACTCTGGTCATGCTGACACCGAAAGGCGACGTGTGCCAGGTCATGGGTCGAATATTTCGACAAACCCACGCCATCCGCCCGTGGATAGTGGACATAGTGGACCGGACGTACGAAGGCAAACTTCGGAGCCGAATGAAGACGTATAAGGGGCAATTATCAGAGTTTCGCACGGTGAGGTGTGGCTTATCGAACCAAATGAATTGGGAGGCGATCGATATCCGCCCGCCCCCGCGGACATAAACTGAGGCCGCGTCCTTCGCAGAAGTTGGAGAACAATCGACGGCGACATGCAACAAAAGCGGACAGCACAAGAGCTGGCTTTCAACGCGCGCATTGAGAGGGTCAGGGACGAGGTCCGACGGGTGGAGGAAGATGTGCAGGAGTTTAGAAATACATTTCAGCAGCGTGTGCGCATGGCTTGCAAGGGTCTGGCGGACAGATCCCTGGCTACCGCCACAGCGTTACAGGAGCACGAGGCTGAGCTGAGAAGTTTGAAAGCACTGGTCCAAACAGCTGGGTCACAGTTCATCCTTCAGCGTGATGGGCTCGCCGTAGAGGCTGCTCTCCGTGCCGAGGTGTCCCAGTGTCGAGAAATGCTGTCGCAGCTGGCCGCCGATTTCGAGTCTTTACGTGAACAGATGCGGGAGGGACCACCCCCGCCTACACCGCTCTCCCCTCCCGCCTCGCCTGTCGCCACTGGGCTGTCAGATTCCATCACCGGGGTGGCCAATTTCCCGCCCGACGTCAGCCTTAAATACTACATTGACGCATTGGAGGAGAGGCTGGCACGACCATTGACGCCGGGAAAGAGGAAGAAGGTGGTTAAGCTCTTCGAACTCTGGAGATGTTCCGATGGCCGACCGCACGTGAGGCGGACGCAGAAGAGGGGAAAGGCTTGCTACGCCCTCACCCCGCGGGGGATGGAGATATTTGCCGAGTTCGTCCAGCCGGTTGTGGTGTGATGGAACATCGGAGCGGGTTCATCATTATCATTATCAAAATACTTTATGCAATAAACATACCCTATGCAATACATACCCCCTATGCAAACACAACAAACATACCCTATGCAATAAACAAACTAACAAATCACGCTGGGGTGCATAAACGATGAAAAGGGCTTCCCTATGGGGTAGATAAAGGATAAGCGTCACCGCGTCGAACCGGGCATATCGTTTTACAATCCTGCACGATGCCAAAAGATACATCGGTCCTCAACATACAATGGCGTTACCTCTCCCTGGACGAACAGGACAGCGACAAATGCCGTACGACCATA
>Ga0105239_10008363_pt1 | contig 11787 bp, 11 predicted proteins | sample KBSC44metaG_FD_92761 | JGI IMG/M metagenome (GOLD analysis project Ga0105239, IMG submission 92761) | Corn rhizosphere microbial communities from Kellogg Biological Station, Michigan, USA - KBS C4-4 metaG | ecosystem: Host-associated > Plants > Roots > Rhizosphere > Soil | place: Michigan, USA...
GGCAATCGTCGCAGCCGAAGATATGGTCGCCGAGGAGTGGGCGAAGGTCGCGCGGGATGGGCCCCTTTAGCTCGATCGTCAGGTAGGAGATACAGCGGCGCGCGTCCATCGTGTAGGGGGCGATCAGGGCGCCTGTCGGGCAGGCAGACAGACAGCGGGTGCAGGTGCCGCAGTGCGCTTCGGTGGCAGTGTCCGGGGCGAGCGGGAGCGTGGTGAGCAGCGCGCCGAGGAGAAACCAGTTGCCGAGATCGAGGGAGATCAGGTTGGTGTGCTTGCCCTGCCAGCCCATGCCGGCGCGTGCGGCCAGCTCCCGTTCGCGGATCGGTCCGCTGTCGGCAAAGCCGCGACAGCGCGCCCCGGGCCAGGTCGCCTCGATCCATTTCCCGAAGGCGTTCAGGCGCTCCCAGAAGATCTGGTGGTAGTCCTCACCGCGCGCATAACGCGCGACCGTGCCGTGCGGGCGCGTGGCGTCCGCCGGAGTTATCCCGATATCAGGATAGTGGTAGGAGAGGGCGACCAGGATCACAGACCGGGCGCCTTCCAGCAGGCGGACATCGTTCAGCGGACCGGAGCGGAGTTCGTGGCGGCCCTCCAGATAGCCCATTGTGCCATGCATCCCGGCGTCCAGCCAGGCTCGCGCCTCGCTTTCGTGCGCCGGGGCAGCCGCGGTCGTGATCCGAACCGCGTCGAAACCCAGGGCGCCTGCCTGGCTCTTAACGCGAGCGGCGTCCTCTGTCATTGTCTGTTCTTCTTGCCCCTGGGACCCCATCCCGTAGCCTCACGATCAGGCTATCACACGCGAAATCTCCAAGATCGTTTGCGGAAAGCCCGCATTCCTGTCATAAAGTGTTCCCCCGCTTCTGCCAAGAATCTCACTGTGATAGACGGCCGAGCTGTAGTAAATACAATGGTGGGCCGGCACAGCTATTGCAGAGCGGTCACTCCGGAGGGAAAGCTTGATGCGAAAGTGGAATCTTTGCGGCGTTTTGCCGGCGGTGATGTTACTCGGGGCGTTCGTGTGCCCGGCATTTGCGGAGTCGGATAGTGCGGTCACGACTGCGTCTGCGGGGAGCGCCACGGTGACGACGGCAGCGATCGTACTGATCCCGCGTGTCAGCTATAGCGTCAACAATGCGAACGCGATGCTGCAAGCACTGTTCAAGCAGGCCGAGGAGCAGCGGGATCATGGCGACTATGACGGCGTGATCGCGACGATGCAGCAGGCGCTGCATTTCGACGCGAAAAACGCGGATATCTATGCGTTCCTGGGCGATGCCCAGGCGGCGAAGATGAACTTTGCGGATGCCATCAAGAACTATACGATCGCGGTGGGCGATGCGGCGGGACAGAACTGGAGCAGCAGCCGCATGGGCGACGGCGATCTGCAGATCCGCTTTGCGATGTTGCTCTCGCGCGCCGGGGAGTATGATCGCGCCGCCGAGATGTATAAGACCGGCTATGAGGCGCTGATGCCGGAGGAGAAGAAGTCGGTACCGAGTTCGATCAACGCCAAGGATCTGAAGAACGATACGAACAATGCGCGGCTGCGCCTGCGTACGCTGGGGCGCACGCTTCTGGGCTTGAAGTACGGCGTGGACGGATACGCAACCCAGGCGGATGCCCAGCTGCAGGCAGCGCTGCGTGATGATGAGACGGATGCAGCGGCGGCAGCGCTGTTCCTGGCGAACTTCCGCAGTGCGGCCGGCAAGAAGGATGAAGCCGTGGCGCTCTGGCAGAAGGCCGTCGCGCTGGGCACGGGCAATGTGAAAAAGCTGGCGCAGGCATCGCTGACAAAGGCGCAGTAACTCTCACCAGGCACGCGACGCGGGCGGATACAAAGGGGATTGCCCCTTTGTATCCGCCCTGTCTGTTTTTGGGTATGAACCGGGCAGACGATGAGCGAGAGAGACGAAGATTGGGCGCGTGAGGAGCGCCTGAAGATCGATGGGCTGGCAGTACGGCTCTTTGTCGCACCGCCGGTGACAAGGCGTGCGGGTGGAGCGCCGGCGTTGCCGATCGTGTTCGTGCATGGGCTGGGATGCTCCGGAGAGACCTGGAAGCCGACGATCCGGGAGATGAACCGCCGGGGCATCGCCTATACGGCGATCGCACCGGATATGCCGGGGTACGGGCATTCCGAGGGACCGTCGGAGGCGCTGGGGATGGAGGACCTGGCGGATTGGCTGGTGCGGCTGCTCGATGTGCGGGGAATTCGACGGGTGCATCTGGTCGGCAACTCAATGGGCTGCCAGGTGAGCCTGGCGCTGGCGCGGCGGCATCCCGAGCGGGTCGGCGGGATGGTGCTGCAGGGGGCGACGACGGGGGATCGGATCGAGCCGGCGTGGCGGTATGTCACGGGGCTGCTGGCGGACACGATCTACGAGCGGCCGTCGTATACGTTGCGTCTGCTGAAGATGTACGCGCAGATGGGACCGGTGCGGTATGCGCAGACGGTCGCGAAGATGCTGGAGGATGATCCGTTTGCGTCGATCAAGGCGGTGCAGCAGCCCTGTCTGGTGATCCGTGGCGGCAACGACGCGATCATCTCCGATGGGATCGCGCGGCGACTGGTGGCGGCGCTTCCGGATGCCGTGTATTTGCCGCTGGACTCGGCGGCGCACGCGATCGAGTACAACAACCCCAAAGAGTTCACCGATGCGGTGCTGACCTTCCTCTGCCGGGTGGAGGAGCGCCTTGGAGTACATGGGGTACTTGAGGCGGTGGGAGTCCCTGGCTGAAGTCCCGGTTCCCAAACTTTCGATACTTCTGGTCTTGCCCTGATGAACTTTCTTGGCCGGGTGGCGTCTACTCCTCGTAATCTTCCTCACTGGATATTTTACTAAGGAGTAACGTATTTATGTCTATCAATCGTCGTGGCACTACGCTCGCTGTCGCACTGATGCTCGGCCTGGGGGCGCTGGTCGCGGGTAGCTTTTCGCCCGTCTTCGCACAGAATGCGCCGCCGACCACGAATACGGCGCCACCGGCAAACGGCGCTCGCGTGCGGGGCGGTCAGCGCCAGGGGAATCCCCTGGAGACCGCGCTGAAGGCGGTCGATCTGACGGCCGATCAGAAGACGAAGATCAAGGCGATCGCCGAAAAGTTCAAGGCGGATATGGCGGCGATCACGGATCGCCGCAGTCCGGAGGGGCGGGCGAAGGTCCGGACGCTGAACGAGCAGACGCTCGCGTCGGTCAAGGCGGTCCTGACCTCGGAGCAGCAGCCGAAGTTCCAGGCGGCGTACGATGAGGCACTGGCCTGGCGCTCCCCGTACGGACGCGCTCTGGAGCAACTGCAGCTGAGCAGCGATGAGAAGAGCAAGGTGACCCCGATCCTGGTCGCGCAGATGTCCGATGTCGAGAAGATGCGGCAGGATACCTCGATCCGTGGGGCTGCGCGACGGGAGAAGATGGCGGCGATGGTGACGGATCTCAAGGCGAAGATCCGGCCGCTACTGACGGCCGATCATCAGACGCAACTGGACAGCCTGGACCTCGCCGCGCGCCGTGGCGGCGGACGCCAGGGCGGCCGACGCGGCGGCGCAGCGGGCGCACCGGCTGCCGAGGGCGGCCAGACGACCTGAGCCTGATCTCTGTTAAAAATGAGCGCCACGGTCCGTCAGGACCGTGGCGCTGTTTTTTTGCCAGGTGATCGTAGATGCGACTGACCAGATGGAGCGTCGGCGCGGCGGGGGCCGTAGTGGAATCCGATGAGCTTGCCTGTTTCGCTGACGGAGAGGCGCCGAAGAAGGGCGCGAACTGGCCTGCTGACCATTGCGGGGCTGCTGTTGATTCTGGCGGCGGTAGGCGTGGACTATGCAGGGTATCCGTACCGCGCACCCCTGCCGGGGCAGACCGGGGATCGCGGGGAGAACGGGCTGTGGCTGCGGTATACATGGTACTTCGGGCAGCATTCGGATGCCGATGTGTCGGAGATGGCGGCGCGGTTGTGGAGCAACCGCATCCGGTACGCCTACTTCCATGTACGGTCCATTGAGCGGGACGGGCGACTGCGATACCGGTATCCGGAGGCGGCGCGACGATTAACGACGGCGGTGCATCGGCAGGCGCCGGGTGTCGCACTGTATGCGTGGATCTATGCGGGGAACCCGCGGGGGATGGGCCGGGTGGATCTGAACGATCCGGCGGTACGGCAGGCTATGGTGGCGGAGGCGCGCTGGCTGGTGACGGAGTGCGGGTTTGATGGGGTGCAGTGGGACTATGAGATCTGTACGGATGGGGAGTGGGGGTTGATCGATCTGCTGCGGGAGACGCGGCAGGCGCTGCCGGCGGGGAAGGGGATCGGCGTAGCGGCGGCGCTTTGCGCGCCGGGGCTGCTGGGGACGGCGGGCTATGGCTGGAGTGACCGGTACTATGGGCAGCTGGCGGCGCTGAGCGATCAGATCGCGGTGATGGACTACGATTCGGCCATGTATCTGCCGCGGGCGTATGTGGGGCTGACGGCGATGCAGGTCCGGCATGCCTGCCGGGCTGCGGCAGCCAGGAATCCCGGGTGCCGGATACTGATAGGCGTGCCGACGTACGAAAAGGGCGGGGCGTCGCACAGCGCCTATGCGGAGAACCTGGGCTTTGCGCTGCGCGGGGTGCGCGAGGGGCTGGCGGAGCTATCGCCGGAGGAGCGGGCGACCTTTGCCGGGGTCGCGCCGTTTGCGGATTACACGACTACCGCCGCGGACTGGCAGGCGTATCGAAACGGATGGCTCGATCGTTAGAAGGGTATGAAGCGATCTTTGCCGGCCGTGTGGGCGGTTTTTCTTGCTATGGTTTCCGGCGTGCTGTTCGCTCTGGCGCTGCCGCCGTTCGATCGGGAGTTTCTTGGCTGGTTCGCGCTGGCGCCGCTACTGGTAGCCGTCTGCGTACCGGGGCGGCGGGCACTGCATGCGGTGGGACTGGGAATGGTGGCCGGGATCGGCGCCGGCATAGTGCAGATCCGAGGCGGCGATGGGATCGCGCCGGATCGGCTGAGCTTTTCGTACCTGCCGTTTATCTGGATCGCACTGGTGTTTGGGGTGACGGCGGCATTGGCGGGCGAGGCGCGGAAGCGCTGGCCGATCGAACGGTTGTCGCTCTGGCCGCTGTTCGTGGCCTGTGCGGGGGTGGCGGTAGAGTGGCTGACGACGCTTTCGCCCCTGCCGGTCGGGATAGCTCTGTGCCAGTACCGGAACCTGCCGCTGATCCAGATCGCGTCGGTGACCGGGATCTGGGGCGTCTCGTTTCTTCTGTGGCTGACGAACGCCGCCCTGGCGGATGCGATCCTGTGTCGCCGGGTGACAAAGGCGGTAGGCGTTTCTGTGGCGCTCGTTGGTGGGGTGGTCCTCCTGGGAGGCTTGCACCTGATGGATACACGGGACGTCCTGGTGCGGAAGCCGCTAACGACGGTCGCGGCGATCCAGGACTTCAGCGGGACGGATGGCGCAAACCCTGACGGCACCCGCGGCGGCGCGGATCTGCCGGATACCGAGGCGCTGGTGCGGCAGGCGGCGCGCGACGGCGCCCGGTTGATCGTGGGTTCGGAGGAGGCGCTGGGGCGCTCCTTTACGCCGGAGGACCCGGGCAGCGACAGCGCGAAGCTGGCGCGCGAGACGGGGCGTTGTCTGGTGGTGGGGTACCAACAGCCGGGTAAGGAGAAGGATTTTAACTGCGCGGCGCTGATCGGGACGGATGGGGTGACCCGCGGCGTGCATCGGAAGATCCATCTGTTTCTGGGGGAGCGTAACGCTGTGGAGGCGGGCTCTATGCCGACCGTGGTGGAGTCCGGTGACAGCGCGATCGGGAGGGTGGGCCTGCTGATCTGCTTCGATACCTGCTGGACGGCGCTGGTGCGCGCCGAGGCGGCGCAGGGGGCGCGGATCATCGCTCTGCCGAACTATGATCCGCCGACTCCCTGCGCCGTCCTGCACCATCTGCACACGGCGCTGATGCCGTTTCGTGCGGTAGAGAACGGTGTCGCGATCGTCCGTGCCGATCCCAACGGTCGCTCCCTGGTCGTGGATGGGTGGGGAGCAATCGTCTCCCAGGCGTCGCTGTACGAGGCCGAGGCGGTAGTGGGGGAGATCCATCTCACGGACGGCGGCACGGTGTTTACGCAGTGGGGAGACTGGCTCGCCTATCTCAGCGCTACTGCCTGTGCCGCCGTCCCCCTGCTACTGGTGCGCCGGAAGCCGGCGACGCCGGCCGCAGAGCCCCAGGCCGGCGGCGAGGCCGAGTAGTGTGAGGGCGGCGGAGGACGGCTCCGGCGCGACGCTCGGGGCGTTTAGCGAGACATTATCCAGACCGGTGGTCTCGCTGACCCCGTTATGGTACTCGGCGGTGATCCAGAATTCGCTGACGTTGGCCAGGGCATTCTGAAAGTCCGAAAGGGTCGCGGTGGGACCGCCCAGGGTGTTCAGATGCCAGTTTGCGCCGGGTGCGATGGTAAGCGCTACCGTGGACCAATTGGCAGTTGCCAGGGGAGCGATATCGTAGATGAGCACGGTTCCGTTGCCCTTGATGACGACATCCGCTCCGTTGTAGTCGGCGATCTGATCGGTGATGGTATCGAACTGCAGCGTACCGTTCAGGGCAGCCAGCAGGTTCCCCTGGTAGGCCGCCGGTGCACGGAAGAAGGTATCAAAGCTATCCGGATCCAGGATGGAGATAAATCCGCCCGGATTGCCGCCGGTGGCGTTGTAGGTGGCGCCGCCGGTGGTTGCCGTGGGGAAGCCGGAGGTGCCGGTATCCACGGTCACCACCGACCATCCCTGGTCATTGACGTTGAAGTTGCTGCTGGCGGGCGGCGCCGCGCGGAGTGCGCCGGCGCCGGCACCCACGACCAGACCTGCCAGCAGTAGAGAAACACCACATCGCATCGTACTTATATCCTCTCCTCCAGTGGGGGTTGATGGGAGCGATTCCGGAAGAGTCGTTGCAGTATGACATAGAGTCGTGTTTCGTGGGGCTTGTCGTCGCGCCTTTCTGCTAGAAGTACGTCTGGTATTTTGTCACACCGGGGCCTTTATCGTGCGGTGTCTGATGTCGCGGTGAGGACGACATCCTCCATGGCGGGCGCCTCGGAGTAGAAGGGCCAGTAGACCTCGCCGGAGTCCGGGTCTATCTGCCCGTTGGTCGTCACGATCTTGCCGGGCATCTTCACGCGCAGCAGCAGCGCGACCAGCGGGGTGTCATCCTTATTTCCCGAGCTACCGGAGTCGTCACCCATTCCGGGCGGCTTAGCCTGCGCCTGGGTCTTGGAGGCAGCGCTGGTAGCGGCCGCGGCGGTCAGCTGCTCGACGGCAGTATCCAGCGCGGGACCGGTGAGGCGGTCGCCGTAGGAGCTAACGAGCGCCTGACGGATGGCCAGGTGCAGCTTCTGGCGCAGCCGGTACTCGGCGAGGTCCGGGTGCATCATCAGCGTCGGCAGCATCGGGTCGCCGGGGCCGAACATCGTCTGCCACAGGGCTACCTGCAGCGCCTGGACGACCTTGTGGGCCGTCGCGGTGTCGGTCGAGAGATTCGCGGGCAGGGTCTTCTTGAGCGACTCGGTGATCTCCGGGCCGGGACCCTCCGCATCCTTTGGGTGCGGTCCGACCCAGTGCAGGACCTCCCGGTACTCCAGGCGGCCCGGTGCGGTCTGGAGTATTGTCGCCGTGTTTTCGACAAGGAGCGCGGACGAACTCTTTGCCGTGGCATCGCCCTTGACGGGCGCTTTCAGGCCAAGATCGTTCTTGAGGCTCGTGCCGACCGGGACGGTCCGGGTGGCCGTGATCGTGACGCTCGTGCCCTGCTGCGTGCGGGTGATCTTCCAGCCGTTCGCCGCTTTGGGAAGGTCGATGAGGTCGGAGAGGTGCGGCCCCCCCATTCCGGACGATGACGATGCGACGCCGGCTGCCGCACCGGGCGGCGGCTCGGCCGAGTTACCATTGAAGGTGAGGGTGCGTGTCATGCTGCCGTCGGGCTTGACTTCGGAGACGGCGGCGACACGGGCGCAGCCCGCGCCGGCGGCGAGGGAGGCGATGACGACGAACGCCGGGCCGACGCGGGCGGCGCGGTGGGACAGGAGAGCGGAGAAGGGTGCTGTCATGTGGCTATGGTAGCACAGGCAGGCTTATTCGCGTTACGCCGCTCCAAAGTGGAGCGGCGTAACGCGGATGCGGGAAGAGGAGGTCAGGCGGTGGGGCGGCCGGCGACGAGGGCGTCGCGGATTTCGGTGAGTAGCTCCTCCTCGCGGGTTGGCGCGGGCGGGGCGGCGGGAACGGGTTCCGGGGCGCGGCGGACGCGGTTTACGGCCTGGACCATGAGGAAGACGACGATGGCGATGATCAGGAAGTCGATAATGTTGGTGAAGAAGGAGCCGTAGCCAATGTAGGCGACGCCCGCTTTCTTGGCTTCGTCCAGGGTCTGATAGTTATGACCGGAGAGGTCGATGATCTTCTGGGTGAAGTCCATGCCTTTGGTCATCGCGCCCAGGGGCGGCATGATGATGTCGTTGACCAGCGAGGTGACGATCTTACCGAACGCACCGCCGATGATCACGCCGACGGCGAGATCCATCACGTTGCCCTTGACGGCGAACTCACGAAACTCCTGCAGCAGACCTGCCATGTCCAACTCCTTCTGCCGGGTGTGGCCGATAGGCGATGCGTCATTGCATCGCCGTTTCAGATTATGGCATATACGCTACCATTCTTCGGGCGGCGGGACGCGGCGCCAGTCATCGCGGGCGCTCTCCGGAACGGCCTGCGGGAAGCAGCCCTCGCAGAGATTCGGGGGAAGGCCGTCCGGCGGCGTCGGGAGGTCGGCATTCGTCGGCCAGTACCAGACGGCGTCGGCGCCGCAGGGGCAGGGAAGAATGCGGATCTGGCGCGGCTCCCGGGCTCGTCCGCCGATTATCGGGCCGTAGTCGTCATCGCTCATTTTCCCAGGCCGGCGTTGCGCCGGATCGTGGCGATCTGCTCTTCCGTTACGGCGAACTCGAACGACCGGAAGCCGGCGAGGTGGAAGCCATGCTTTTTCGCCAGGCACTGTGTCTCCTGTGCCTGGGCGACGGAGACCTCTTTGCCCAGGGTGAAGGAGCGGAAGGTTCCGGTCTCAGCGGCATCCAGGGCGAGCATGATGGTCTCGGACATGCAGGCGTAGGCTGTCTTTGCCGGAAAGCCGAAGTTGAAGTGGAAGTCGAGATCCGGACCGGGAACGGCGACCATACCGCCCTCGATGATCAGGACATCGTTGCGCTCTTTCTGAACGCGGACGGAGACATCCCGTGGACGGGCGACATCGCAGACGACGGCGCCGCGCTTCAGGTGTTCGGGCAGGATGATGGCATCGGCGGAGCTGGTCACGGTGACGACGACATCGGCATCCTTCAGACCGGCGGCGACGTCCGCAGTCACCGTGATATCGCCGTGGCGCGGCAGGGCGGCGATCTCCGCGGCGATCGGCTGCAGTCGGTCGATATTGCGGCCGATGAGGACGATCCGGGCGGCATCCGGCGCCAGCATCAGGGCGCTGGTGCGGCCGATGCTGCCGGCGGCGCCGACGACGGCGACCGTCGCCTCAGCGATCGGGGTGCCCATCAGTTCGGCACCGCGCACCGCGCCCTCGACGGCGGTGGCGACCGTGTAGGAATTGCCCGTGGTCACGGCGATGTTCAGGCCCTTGGCGATGGTGATGCCGCCGTCGCCGACGACGGACGTGAGGGCGCCGAGGCCCATGATGCCGGCGCCTAACTCCTCGGCGATCTTTCCACAGGCAATCAGCTTTTTGTAAACGAGTTCTGTTGGCAGGGTGAGAAGCTGTGTGGGCGTGAGCGGGCAGGCGATAAACCAGCCTTCGGCCTCCGTACCCTGCTCCGAGCGGACCCCGGTGATATGCGAGACGACGCGCGGCTTGAGGAGCGGCAGGACGCCGGCGATCAGCGGTTCGGGGGCGTACTTGGCGATCGGATATTTGCGTCCCACATCGCGGCGTACGTCGATCGGATGGATGACGAAGGCGAATTTTTGCATGATCTGTCTCTACTTAATGACCCCGGCAGTGTTGGACGGTTCCCCGCCTCCCGAGAGATGCCGGACGTTCGGGGTCCAGTCGAGCTTGCGGAGGCTGGCCAGATACTCCTCCGCAGTGAGGGAGCGACCGCCGTTCAGGGCGACGAGAACGGCTTCCATGACGTTTGTACCGAAGGAGCGCCCCTCGAAGTTCGGCGTGGACGTGATCAGCAGTCGGACGCCGCGCTTGCGCAGCTCCTCCTCGTCCGCCTCGGTCGTCGTGTTGGTCAGGATGACCTTGCCCTTCAGGGCGCCGCTCTCGGGAGTCGGCATATAGCGGCGAATGTAGAGGAAGTCCCCGGCGATGACATCGGCCCAGCGGTACCAGTTCTCCCACTTGGGCTTGATCTCGTTCTGCTTTTCGCCCATCGGATAGAGAATAGAGAGTGGTAGCTGGACGATGATCGGGAGCAGCAGGCGGGCTAGGCGGCGATGCGCTTTGCGTCCGTGGACGGCATAGGGGATATCCAGCGAGAACATCAGGTCGCCAAAGACGATATCGCCGCCGTAGGAGGAGAGCGCTTCGCTCATTCCGAAGCGATCGACGCCGCAGACCATCAGGGTCTTTGCCGTGCGGAAATCGACCAGGCCCTGCTCCTGTATCCAGGTGACGGTCTCCCGCTCCAGCGTGTTTTTAAGGCCGCTGCCGTCCAGAACGGGCGTCTGCTTCGCAGGGGCGAGGAGGTTGCGGGCGGCGCGGAATTCGTAGCGCTGGCCGTCGGACCAGAGCCAGCGATCCATGCCGCCGAAGCCGAAGGCGTCTACGGCGCCGTCGAGTTCGGCCAGCTTCTGGCGGAAGAGCTGCTGATCGCCGTTCGTGCCAAGGCGGCTGATCTCAAACGTTTCGCCGAAGAGTTCGGCGGTGACTGTTTTATCGCGTTTGGTGGAGCCAAGCGAGACGGAGACGACGTGTTTTGTCATCGAGGAGTCACCAGGCGGGCTGTGGTTTTGGGGAGCAGTATCTTAACCTCGGCCGGGGTTGCATAGCCCGGTTCGTCGTGGGTGACGTTCACGGAGCCGGCGGCGCATCCGTAGCGCACGGCATCGACGATATTCCCGGTTTTCTCCCAGTATACGGCAACCGCCCCGGAAAGCGTCTCTCCAGAGCCGGTGGGATTGAAGTGGGAGACGACGGGCGCTTTGACGCGCCAGGCACCTTCTGGGTTTACCAGAAGGGCGCCCTCTTCTCCCAGGGTGACGATGACGTTGCCGACGCCGCGGGAGACCATGGCGCGCGCCTCTTCGATGATCGCGGAGTCATGCTGGAGGCTGCGTTCCGTCTGTCGCTGCAGCGACTTGAGGTTGATCCGTATCAGCCAGACGCGGCCCTCGATCGCCGCCGGAAGCGCGTTGCCGCAGACATCCGCCAGGACGGGGATATCGCGTGCGGCCGCCGCCGCGATGGCGCGGGAAAAGAGCGCCGGGTCGTCGTCCTGCCCATCGGCGATCAGCAGCAGCGAGGCGCCGGTGAGATGCCTCTCCAGACCGGCGACCAGCTTGTCCGCCTCTTCCGCGGTGTATGCCGGCGGAAGCTCCGGTATTTCGGTGATAACGCCCTTTTCGCGGTCGAGCAGCAGGAAGTCGCCGCGGGTGTCCGACTGGATGGGGGTGAGCAGGTGAGGGATATCCTGGCGCTCCAGGCAGTCGCGCAGCAGCGCGCCGAGATGGCCGCCGACGAAGCCAAGGGCGAGCGTCTCTCCGCCAAGAAGGCGGATCACGCTGGCGGCGCGCAGTCCGGCGCCGCC
>Ga0105239_10008364_pt1 | contig 11786 bp, 12 predicted proteins | sample KBSC44metaG_FD_92761 | JGI IMG/M metagenome (GOLD analysis project Ga0105239, IMG submission 92761) | Corn rhizosphere microbial communities from Kellogg Biological Station, Michigan, USA - KBS C4-4 metaG | ecosystem: Host-associated > Plants > Roots > Rhizosphere > Soil | place: Michigan, USA...
AACCCTACTGTTTTATCCAATCATGCATAACATACTCAATATCAGCAAGATGCCAATGGTTGTCTGAGTGATTCAGAGAGTCCGAAAGTGCAATGGAAATAACAGATAAAGAGAGAATAGTTGCTAAATTACTCAGTTGCTACTCAGTAATCCTACCTCAGTTTTTTACTCAGTTGAAATGTGATAAAAGCAGTAATATTATATGTTTAAATAATACATATATAATTGGTTATCTGATATTTATACTTCTGGTCGGGATGACTGGATTCGAACCAGCGGCCTCTTCGTCCCGAACGAAGCGCGCTACCGGGCTGCGCTACATCCCGCAGGGAGACAAAAATAATTTGAAGAATTACAAAAACAAAAACCAATTTAAAGAAGCGTTTCTTGTTTCTGCAACAAGGGCTTGCTAATATTGTTGCCTAATAAATAACAATGACACCAGAGCGTCAGAACAAGTTGGATCGGGTGGTTGCCATGCGGCAGGCAAATCTTACAGTGGTAATGGAAAATATTGAGGACCCAAGAAACATTGCTGCTGTAATGCGTACCTGCGATTCCGTTGGAGTTCAGGATTTGTATGTATTAAATTACAGCCAGCCGCATAGAAAAAAATGGAAATATAAATCAGCTAGGAGTTCAGCCAAGTGGCTAACAGTTCACCAGTTGACAAGCGTGGGAGAGTGCATCGAAACTCTACAGAGAGATCATTTCAAAATATATACTACCCGTTTAACTGCATCCGCCAGAAGTCTTTATGATATTGACTTTACGGAAAAGACTGCTTTGGTATTTGGCAATGAGCAGGATGGCGTAAGCGATACTATCACCAATCTTGCGGATGGTAATTTTTTAATTCCGCAGGTAGGTATGATACAAAGCCTTAACATCTCCGTTGCCTGTGCTGTTAGTCTTTATGAGGCCTTCAGGCAAAAGAGCATAGCAGGGCATTATCAGCATGTATCATTACCTGCTGACAGGTTTATTCAATTGAAAACAGAATGGGGGCTGCAAGAAGAGTTATAATGTATCTTCCGGCTCTGCATTTGCCTTATTCATTGTTTTGAAAAGCCGTATGCAGAAACCAAGTGTTGTTAAGCTTGCGAGAGCCAGCATCACTCCTAAAAAACTATTGTATTTAAGTCCTTCTGCAATTGCATATGCATTTAAAGTGGTAAGGATGGCAACAATAAATAATTGCCAGGGGCGTAATGAAGATTTCATAAGCAAACTTTTAGCATGTGAAGGAGTGAGATTCTTATTCAAAAAAAATCCATAGCTATCAATAATTTTTCTTTCGTAATGAATTGTTAATGAAAGGCGGTAATAAAAAAAGGCCATCTTGTTATTGAAAGATGGCCTTATGTTTTAGCGGGTAATTCTATTTATTCTTTTGTAATCTTCAAAGTAAAATTGCCTGAATTGCTTATTAATCTTATTGCATAAACACCTTTGGCAAAAGCACTCATATTTACAGGCTTTGTATTAACTCCCGGTTGAGCGCTTAACACGTTTTTGCCTACAAGCACGCCTTTGCTGTCATAGATTAATATTTCAGCAGTTTCATTTTTAGCTGTAATGTATTTGAGATTAATTACAGATTTGGCAGGATTAGGATAAGCCGTTAACAAAGAAGCATCATCAAAGGAAAGGCTTGCTATATTGCTCATAGAATATCTGCCGTCTTTATCAACTTCTTTTAACTGGTAGTAGTTGTTGCCGGGCAAAGGATTCTTATCAACATAATCATAAGAAATCTTTACAGATGAATTGCCTTTTGCACTAACCCTGTCAATGGCTTTGTAATTTCTTCCATCGGGTGAACGTTCAATTTCAAAGTAGCTACTGTTTTCTTCTGTAACAGTTGCCCATTGAAGCAAAGAGGTTCGTTTTATTTTGGTCGCTGTAAGCGGCAGCATATTTACAGGCAATGCGCCGGTAACAGTTACTTCAATAAAGTTTTTGCTAAGATTACCGCAACGGGTAGATGGCTTTTGCAGTAAATCGTTATACAATGCACTAAAATTGCCTCCTACATAACCATTAAGCATTGCAGTGGTAATTGTATTGGAGTATGATAATCCATAAACAACATAAGTAGCCGCAGTGAATTTTGATCCATCACTAAGATCTGCATCTGCGCTTATCGCTTTTATAATATTGGTTGTCTTATTATAAATAACATAAGCATAGTTAAATCCGTTGCCGGGAGATGGAATGCCATTGTATATACTGCCTGCAGAACTATTGTCAAGTTTGATGGTATCTTTAAATGGCCTTGTTGGCTGACTTGCGCTAAACGTACCTACAGTTAGTACATACTTTATTTTGGGGCTAAGTGAAGATTCGACAAAGCCTGAGAGATATACTTTATTGCTGTCTGGGTTATACTCTCCATTAGAGGCAAGAAAATTATCGCAAGGACTATTTACATCGAAAGTGTCTTTATACAAATTAAAGATAGTGCCGAAAGGTGTTGCTGTACTCTTGTTAAAGCGATAGGTGCCTGCATTGTCAACATAGAAAGTATATGTGTCATGATAATAAGCATTGCTAAAGTAACTGCATCCGTTAGTACTACTGTTGCCAACCTGTAAGTAAGTGACAGGGTCTGTACTTGTGATGGACCCTGACGGTGTAAACTTACTGCCATAGACAGGACTAAGTGATAAATTTAAATCAGGGCTTCCGGCTGGTGCAGATACATTTTTGCCTGGTATAAACGTAGAACCTTCTGCTATACATGCTGATTCAATAGTGATATCTGCTGAATTAATATTGAAGAAGATGTTGTTGTGTGCCTTCACCATAACCCTGCCGCTGAACGTTACAAGATTTGGAATTAATACGTTTTGACTGCCATCATTCGGGGTGTTAGCCAAAAGTGTGTAAGGATAGGTGAGACCTCCATCAATTGAAAATAAAATATCTACAGCAGAACAATTAACAGGTGATGCTGTAGTATTGGCAACATTCCATTTAATAGATGCCGTAGCAGATCCATTTGCTGTCCATGTGGTAGCTGTGGATTGTGATGTAACCACAAATGGCCCTGCAGTTGCATTTGTTGTTACCGCAACATTCTGTTCATCTGTGCATCCACCTTTTGAAGAATAGTCCCGGCCCGTTACCCTAAAGTTTAGCGTGCGGGTAACACTTGGTAAAACTTCATATTTGGGGTTAATGCCATCGACAATGTCTTTCATTCGCGGGAAAATTCTCATTGAATCCGTGGAAGGAGGGTAGGAGCGGAAGTTAGGCCCATTAGTGTTTGTTGCCTTGGGCGGATCTGTAGTTGCTGCAGTACCCGGATCCATCTGTTCCCAATTAAACATAATGGTGTCTTTATCCTCATCGGTGCCCGAAGCACTAAGCATAAAAGGTGTAGACTTTGGTATTTCATAGGAAACACCAGAAACAGTTACAACGGGCGCATGATTAGTTGTCGCTACGCCCACAGCACAGGTTCCTGTGGTTACAACATAGTTTTTTATTTGAGCAAGATTGCCGGCATGAAAGTAATCATCACTATAGAATTGGTAATAATTATCTCCATGCGTGGTATCGCTGCAGCTTCCCGCATAAGCCATAATGGTAGAACCACCTCCCGGCTCCCACGAAGTGGCCACACTAACATTGCCATTGCAGCTTCCGTTGCTTGCGATAAAACTATGTGTTGCACTAAACTGGTGACCAATTTCATGGGCTACCGTATTTACGAAAATAGAGCCAGATGGGCCATCTGTAAATACAGTATCGCTTAGACCTGCAGCTGCACCTCCTTTTAATGAAGAATTACATGCTGATGGCCTGTATGCAAGGCCACCGTTCCATCCATTATTAAAAACAATACCTAAATCAAAATTTCCGATGCCAAGTTTTTTTACCAGGGCATTGTGATTACTATCCAGAATGGCACCATTAGGAAAGCTTCTTGTAGGGAATGGGTCTGTTGATGCGTTTGTATAGATAGTATTAGTATTACTTACTAAAGTAAACCTAATGGCAACTTCTCTTTCATAAATAGCTGTTACGGTGTTGATGGTTTCGGTAATTCGGGAAAGTGCTGCCGACTGGCTGCCTGCCCATTTGGTATATTCTCCTGTTGCAGAAACTGCAAGCTTGTAAGTTCTGAAAAGGCAATCACCAGTGGTAACCTTGTTTCCCTGCATTTCTGCGGGCACATCAACATGCTCATCTGCCACACCGCAAAATACTTTATTGGTAGAACGTACATCTTTTAAAAAATATGCGATATAGACGTCTGGCAAATTTTGACTGAATGGATGTATATAAGCTGTTCCATTATTTGTAAAGATGATGCCACTTACACCAAATGGCGTTACAGTCAGGCGCCCTCTTACCCTTGAAGTAGCAGCATCATTGAGAACATAAGTCTTTATCTCAGGATGTTCTCTTTGTATTGCTTCATCAAGCAGCTTTGTTTCTGCTATTGATGTAGTAAATGATTTTCCATCCGGTAAAGGAAATTCAATTGTTGCTGTTTTAGGAGCCATTCGACTGGTCGCGTTTTCTGAAGGGATTGTTTTTTGTAAAGCGGTTAAATCATTCGAGCTTAACTGTAATAAACGGTAATGAGCAGGCATTGATTGAACGTGCTTGCTTATTGCTTCACGTACTGTTTGTGTTTCAGATGCATCGGTCCATAATTTTTGTGAGAAGGCCATTAATGAGTTAAATACAAAAATGGCAGCAATCGAAGTGCGTAGAAATGCTCTCATAAGTGTGATTAACAAGGTTAGAAAAAAGGTGTATAGAAAAGTACTACTAATTTTTGAGAATTCCACTTTTTGTTTTGGAGGGGTTATGCAGGGTGGGAAAGGGCAAACTACCTATTACATAGGAGAATATCTAGATTCAGTTACAGAAGATTACAATAATAATTTTTTGTTACCAGTAGAGATTATTTTAAAGGTTTGATGCCTTCTTCATTTTGTTCCCTGATGGTTAACTGGCTTTTGAGATAGCTTATACTTACGTTAAGTTCATAGCCGATTAATATCATGAGTGAGTTAATAAAAACCAGAAGCATAAGGATAAGCATTGTGCCTATTGAGCCATAGAATTTATTGTAATTGGAAAAGTTTTGTACCCAGAATGAAAACAGCCACGTTGTTAGAATGATAAGAGATGTAGCAAAGATGGCGCCTGGCGAAAGCAGCTTCCATCTTATTTTTACTGAGGGTGCATATTTGTAAATAAAGCCAATGGAGTAAAGAAATAAGATGACAATAATAATCCAGTTGGCGACCTTGAAAAGCCATCTTAATTCACCTCTTTTTATATGAAGCCACTGCATGATTGTCTTAAATAAGAAGCCTTGCCCTACTGAAATTAAAATAGTGCCAATAAGAAGGCAAATAACAATAAGCGTTAGCCTGATAGCTCTTAATCTTTTTTGAATAAAGTTAGTTTTGTGTCTTTCATGTAATGACTTATCAAATGTTCTTATAACACCCATCATTGCATTGGAAGAATAAAACAATGCAAGTACAAAGCCAAGAGAAAGCAATCCCGTTTTCGGTTTATTAAAAAAATCATCCAGGAAACCAATAAGTAAATCCTGTGTCTCTTTGTTTGGTGTAAGTTCCCTTACGATACGAAACAATTCATACGAAAATTGTCTTGCAATTGGCAGGTAAGGAACAAGCGTGCAAAGAAAGATTGTAGCTGCAGGTATTGCCATTACAAAGTTGAATGATATAGCTGCTGCCCTTTCATTAAGCCCAACCTTGCGTACTTGTTTAAAAAAGAAATTTGATACATCATACAAAGGCAAACCATGAAAGCCCGGCAATATAATTTTCTTGCTTCTTTCAATAATAAAAGCAATGGGCCATGTGCTTATAATAATGCGTTCAATCTTTGTCAAAGCTCTTACTTGGTTTTTTGTTTAGCTTCCCATTCGTTTAAGGCCTGCTGGTACAATTTTGCATACTGTTCATGTTCGCTGTAAGTACTGCTGAAATGATGATAGCCACTGAAATCTGCTTTAGCCACAAAGAATAAATAATCTGTTTTAGGTGCATCCAGTACAGCATCAATTGTAACAGAGGATGGCGTGCAAATAGGGCCGGGCGGTAAGCCTTTGTTTTTATAGGTGTTGTAGGGTGATTTTACTTCCAGGTGACCAAAGTATAATCTTTTCAAAGCAAAATCTTTCAAAGCAAATTTGATGGTTGGGTCTGCACCCAAATACATGTTATGATTAAGCCTGTTTATATAGACGCTCGCTACATTGCCTTTCTCATCATTCTTGTTGGTTTCTTCTTCAACAATAGACGCAATGGTGTATACCTGCAATTCATTTAGCCCTTGTGCCGTTGCTTTTTCGCGGCGGTTGTTTTTACTCCAGAAATTATCTTCTTCTGTTTGCAGCCGCGATAAAATCTTTTTTACGCCTGTGTTCCAGTTGAAGATATAAGTATCAGGTATTACAAGCGTCATTAAAGTATTGGTGTCAACACCAAGTTGTTTTAATGAATCATTGCTCGATAAAAAACGCATTGCGGCAACGGAATCTGTAGAAAAATTTTTGCCAATAAGCTTTGCCAAATCCTCATTGGTGCGCAGTTTATTAATAATAAGTTTGGATGGCGCTTGTGTGTTATTACGAAGCATGCGGATAATGCGAAAAAGACTTTGCGATTTTTTAATTTCAAATCGTCCGGGTTTCAGCTTTTTCCATACATCCAGGTTATTGCTAAGAAATTTAAAAATGCCGGGACTATATATAAGGCCACCTTCATCAAGCTGTTTCAGCACCTGGGTTTTAGTGTCTTCATTATCTCTTACATAAATGTATCTCGATTTTTCGCTAAAGGCTGTTGCCGGGCCGAAAATAAACCATGCCAGCAATACGCCTGCAATTACCAAAATGATTAAAAGATACCGGATAATTTTTTTCATCAGTCAACAATTATGGCCCCGCTTTCAAAACGATAGAAAGAGTGGCTTGTTTTTACTTTTTTGTTTTTTATTTATGGGCCGAACGGCAGTATTTCTATTCAACTTCGTTGCGTCGCACACTTTTACGTATGGTCCATTATTCAGCAAGGTGAAACTTTCTAACTAATTACAATCATTACAATAATAAGTTATCACCCCCGCCTCAAAATAACGAACCCCGGCTGACATTTCAACCGGGGTTCCTAAAATATATTTAGTGAAAATTATTTGTTAGCAGGTGCAGGCTGATTTGAAGGAGGCGGAGCTGTCTGCTGTGCAGGAGCAGATGTGCTTGTATTGGTGTTAATATTCTTCAGAAGATCTGAACCCTGCTGGGGCGTTCCTTTAAAGAATACGATAGAAAATAAACAAAGCACCGCAATAATACCGGCAAAAAGCCATGTGCCTTTTTCAAGCACATCTGTGGTTTGCTTAACGCCCATAAACTGGTTTCCAATACCGCCGAATGTGCCGGAAAGGCCACCACCTTTTGGGTTTTGTATTAAAACGATAAAACCTAAAATAAACGCTGAAAGTACAATCAATATAAAAAACAAGAGTGTCATGATAAACCTTTTATATGCTCAATTTTTGCCGCAAAGTAAGCGGATTTATCGGGATTCAAAAAACTTAATTTTTCGTAGAGTTTTATGGCTTTTGCTGTTTTGCCTTCCTTTATCAATATTTCAGCCATGGCTTCCGTTACAATTTCTTTGGTTTCATTGGATGCCGCAGCAATGGTTTGAATAGCTTTTTCCATTTCCGGGTCCGTACCAAGGTCTGTAGGTTGGCCGCTAACTCTTTTCATATCCTTAAGCCAATCAGTAAATTTTCTCACTTTCCTGCCCAGTTTGTCCTTTCCAAGTTGTGAGGGGTCAAGTTTGATGCCCTGTGAATCAAAATAATCTACTGTATAATACGGTTCAGATTCAATAGGCAATTTTGCATCTCCTTCAACCGGCTTATTAAATTCCTGTGCCTGCACAGATAAAATTTTTGATAATACCGGATTAAAATCCGCTTCAGGTTCTTTCTCTTCTACTGCAGATTCTTCTTCCTGCTCATCATTGTCTGCCAGTAAATGCTCTGCAAATTCTTTTCTGTCAACATTAAATTCTTCTTCAACCGGTGCTTGTTCTTTAATTGCTTCAGCCGCTGTTTCTGTTACTGTCGCATCAATGGCGGGTGCTTCATTTTGGAATTCTTCTTCAACAGTTTCTTTAGCATCGTCTGCAGGTAATGCTACTTCTTCAATTTCAGTCAATGCAGCTTCCGCTTCAATATCATCTTGTTTTTCCTGGGAAGAAATAACGTCTTCAGCTAAACTTTTTTCATAAGAACGATTGCCGGATAAATCATTAAGCAGTGAATCGAGCCAAAAAATATCCGTAAAATAAACTGCTGTTTTTTGTTTTTGAATTGAAGCAGCTTCCTGCTCATTTAACTGAAACAATTTCTTTGTCAGTAATAAATGACCTGCAGCAAAAGAAGGGTTGATGTTTACAATACTTTCCAGTTCCTGAACAGAGACTTCTTCAAGACTTGCTTTTCCGGTTAACGATTGTATGATCCTGTTTTGTAAAACAACCATGTGTTGAAAATACAGCTTTATGGTGAATGGTGGATAGTCAAAAAATACCAACCACGAAGTTAATGCGGGTTACGATTGAATGATGAAGTTGTAATGCTATAAGTGTTTACTACCAGTTTGAAAACATGCGGTTGAAAGCTTCATCACTAACATTCTTAATGATGTCGCTAAGCAAAGCACCTTCAGCCTGCGGTAGTGTAAGTGAAGCAGAGAAGTCAAAGTCCCTGCTTGCATCAATATTTGTTGTTTTTTGTGTGATGTTATCAAGCAAATCAATATGCACACGTACTGTTAACCTGTTGCCCACAGACTGCTGACCAGATATCGCAGAAGTGCTCACATCGTACCCGGTTATCTGGCCCTTTACTACATAATCTGCATTATCATTATTAGTGCTTGAAAGCTTTGTATAGCTGGCAATTTTTTGCCTCAATGCCTCTGTTAATCTCGGACTTAATTGCGGATTAATATACCTGGCCTTGTTTTCAAGGATATTAACCTTAATGGTTTTATATTTTGAATAGTCAATTGATACATCACGGAACGTATAAACACCACAGGAGGTGAATAGCGCTGCCAGTAACAAGCTGCACGCTATACGCATAAAAAATTTACGACGCTGTTTTGGCTCATCGCTTGTGGCTGGTAGCCTGTAGCTTAATTTCTTAATCATTGATGTCATATTCTTTCAACTTGCGGTAGAGGGTTCTTTCGCTTATGCCTAAATCAAGTGAGGCATCTTTACGTTTGCCTTTATGTTTTTTGAGCGCTTTTACAATCAATTCTTTTTCCTTGTCCATTATGTTCAGGCTTTCTTCCACTTCTTCATGATGATGAATTTCATCGTGATCGTTATGCAGCAAAACCGGCTGTGTTCCTGAATGAGACATTTGCGGTACAAGGGAAGGTTGAATAGTTGCCGGCACAAGATTATGTTGCTTTTCACCATTTACATAATCGTTCAATAAAGATTCGTTGGTGAAGTTTGCAGCATGACCGGCAAGTGAAGGATTCTGCAGAATTTCAAGAAACATTTTCTTTAATTCTGTTACATCCTTTTTCATATCAAAGAACAATTTGTAAAGAATTTCCCTTTCATTGGCAAACTCACCCGGATGCTGGCCGCCCGATGCAAGTACCGGCATCCTGTTCATATTCTTTTCAGGCAAAAACCTTCTTAGTTCATTCGCATTTACAAACTGCTGAGTACTTAATACTGAAATCTGTTCTGCAATATTCTTTAATTCACGAACATTGCCCGGCCATGGATAGTTAATTAACAGGTTTTTTGCTTCATCATCCAATTGAACCGGTGTTGTTTTATACCTCTCAGAAAAGTCTATGACAAACTTTCTGAACAACAAAGGAATATCTTCTTTCCTATCCCTTAAAGCCGGTACACGGATGGGTACAGTACTTAAACGATAGTAAAGGTCTTCCCTGAACTTGCCGCTTTGTGTGTATTCGAGTAGTTCCTTGTTGGTTGCTGCAATTACACGCACATCGGTCTTTTGCACTTTGGATGAACCCACACGGATAAACTCACCTGTCTCGAGCACACGAAGCAAACGTGCCTGAGTGCCTAAAGGCATTTCACCAATTTCATCCAGGAAAATGGTGCCGCCGTTTACTGTTTCAAAGTATCCTTTTCGACTGTCCACTGCGCCGGTGAAAGAACCTTTTTCATGACCAAATAATTCTGAGTCAATGGTTCCTTCCGGAATAGCGCCACAGTTTACGGCTATAAACGGATTATGTTTTCGTGCCGATAATGCATGGATGATTTGAGAAAATGCTTCTTTACCCACGCCGCTTTCACCCACAATCAACACACTTAAATCTGTTGATGAAACCTGCGATGCCACATTGAGTGCATGGTTTAATGCCGGTGAATTTCCTATAATGCCGAAGCGGTTTTTTATGCTTTGTATATCTGCCATCAGTCAATTGTAAATTATATCATCAAAAAAATCATTGTTCGTTAGATGTGTGCTCATTTAAAAGCTGTTCTATTTCTTTTCTTAACAGGGGTAATTTATTTTGTATTATGTTCCATAAATCCGGAGCTCTAACTGAATCGTAATCGTGTACAATGATATGTCGGAGCCCTATAATCTTTGTTTTGTCAGTTACAGGAACATCTTTTATTTTATTTGCCTGGAAAAGAGCTTCACCAATAATTGCAAACCTTCTACATAAACCATCAAACAAGAGTTGATTTTCTTCTATTTGTTTTGAGGAAGTTGTATTCGAAACATAGCTTTCAATATCAGTAATTGAAAGACGTATATCTTCAAGATACTTCAGCAAGCTATGCTTCATATATTTTTATTCTGTCTTCCAAAATGCTTTGTAACAAATACTTGTTACGAATCCCTTTCTCTGCAACCAAATCTACTTTTTTGCCTGTTATCTGTTCAAGTTTCCACAATAAGTCAAAGTAATCATATTTGCTTTTAAACATCCCTTGTTCATCTGTAATCATGTTGTACAGAAAATCAATATCACTTTTGTCCGTATAATCATTCTCTCTTGCGCCAGAACCGAATATATAAAGCGACTGCACCTGCATCTCCTTGCATGCATCAATAATCTTATCCAAATTATTTTTTACAACATCAACCATAAGATTAATTTATTATCTCACCCAGCAACGTTGCCTGAGTACAATCATTCACTTTTACTATCACATAATCTCCTTTGCTGTAATTATGATTGCCTTTGTTAAATACGACTACTTTGTTGTGCGTATTTCTGCCCATCCAGTCTTTCTCGCTGCGTTTGCTTTCGCCTTCAATCAAAACCTTGAAAGTTTTACCAATGTCTCTTTTGTTACTTTCAAGAGATAATCTTCCCTGCAACTCTACAATTTCCTGTAATCTTCTTTTCTTAATACTTTCAGGAATATCGTCCTTGTATCTTCTGGCCGCAAGTGTACCTGGTCTTTCACTGTAGAAGAACATGTAACTCATATCATACTCACTAAATTCCATAATGCTTAATGTATCCTGGTGTTCCTCCTCTGTTTCAGTGCAAAAGCCGGTAATAACATCACTGCTGATACCGCACTCCGGCAGAATTTCTCTTATCTGTCTAACCTTAGCCATGTACCATTCACGGGTGTAAGTGCGGTTCATTAACTGTAAAATTCTCGTATTACCACTTTGCACCGGAAGATGTATGTATTTGCAGATGTTTTCATACTTAGCCATGGTGCGCAAAACAT
>Ga0105239_10008366_pt1 | contig 11785 bp, 2 predicted proteins | sample KBSC44metaG_FD_92761 | JGI IMG/M metagenome (GOLD analysis project Ga0105239, IMG submission 92761) | Corn rhizosphere microbial communities from Kellogg Biological Station, Michigan, USA - KBS C4-4 metaG | ecosystem: Host-associated > Plants > Roots > Rhizosphere > Soil | place: Michigan, USA...
TACCTGCTTTGCTTTATCAGCTTCCCTGTCAGCAATACGCAAAGCAATTCTGAAGCGGAGTGCATTGGCAAACTTTTTCCACCTATCTATCTTTCCGCTGTAAATAACATCTCCTGTTATTGCATCGCCTGAAGTATTTAAAGATGTAACAGCGCTTTTTAAATCATCCAGCAAACCGAAGTAAACATCTTTCTGCGAATCATATACAGGTGTAAGTGTTTCTGCTATCTTACCTGACTGACTGTAAGGAATATTGCCATAAGCATCTGTAAGTAAAGAAAACACCCATGAACGGAGTACCAGCGCAACTGCTTTATAGTTGGCATTTGCTTTTGCATCGGGCAGTTTTATAATCGTATTGAGGTTGGTAATGCTTTGCGCATAACCGGTGTTCCATAAAGAAGTAAAACTGCTGTTGCTGAAGATATACCGATCGGGTTCTGTGTACTGGATTTTTGCCCAGTGCTGTATAATCAGTAAGGTGGAGTTGAAATTATTATCCGCACCCCAATAAACATCTGACGTTATCTTTTGCGCAGCCGTTAATAGATAATCAGGCTGGGGATTTTGCGTTGCATTCGGATTGACATTTATTTCAGCAAGATCTTTTTTGCAGGATGATGCAGCAAGAAGTGTTGCAATAATAAAACCAGTATATATTTTTTTAGACATGATTCAGCAGTTTAAAATTTAAGATTGATGTTAAAGCCATAGCTTCTTACAGTAGGCAATGTAAGGTCCTCTAATCCTTGCGCATTACCTGCGGTGAAAGCAACTTCAGGATCTATGTTGGGAACATTCTTGTGTATAATCCAAAGGTTGCGACCCACCACTGCAACAGAGGCACTTACAAAGCCAATCTTCTTTATCCATGCAGCAGGTAATGTATAACCAAGCTTTACTTCTCTCAGCTTAACATAAGAGGCGCTGTACACAAATTGTTCCTCAATGTTCCTGGGTGCTTTATAGTATTGAGATGCAGGTATAATAACGCTGTTCTTTTTACCATCTGCAGTAACACCGTTGAAGATAATGCCATCATCATAAACGATTTCATTGCCAGGGCCCGTAGTGCCTGCAACAGTACCGTTGGCTTTATTGTTCCCGGGATAGTAATAAGATAAACCACCATGTGCAGCATCACGACCAGGCATGGTTGATGCAAGTACGCCTGTGTAACTGCCAGTAGAGTTGGTGCCTGCAAACAAAGAACCGCCTATGCTTGCATCAACAAGAAATGACAGGCTGAAACTTTTATATGTGAAGCTGTTGGTAACACCGCCAATCCAGTCGGGTGTGTATTTGCCCAACACTTTTTTATTAGGATCTGCAACAGGAATACCGCTGTTATTTACCACGATATTGCCTGACGCATCACGCAAATATGCATTGCCAAACAATGTACCATAAGGCTTACCCACAGACGCAATTACCTGTACGTTCCTGTAAGAGCCAAGTACGTAATTCTGTAAACGTTTTTCATAATCAAGTATCAGTACTTTGCTCCTGTTGGCACCATAGTTAACATCTATATCCCACTGGAAAGATTTTGTTTTAAGCGGCGTAATGCCTAACTGTACTTCCACACCTTTATTGTTAATCTTGCCGGCATTCAGCAGCTTTTGTGAATACCCTGTGGAAGCAGTTACATCCACTTTCAGAATCTGGTTAATGCTGTTGGTATTGTACAAGCTAACATCAAGCCTTACACGATTCTTAAAGAAGGCTGCTTCAAGGCCCACCTCCGTAGAATTTGTACTTTCTGATTTTAAGTTGGGGTTTAAATCAACACCTGAAGTTGTTAACTGCGGGTAACCGTTAAATGGTGCATTAAAGTTAAACGTGTTCAGCAACTGGTAAGGATCAGCATCGCTGCCCACTTTTGACCAGCCGCCACGAATTTTTGCATAGCTTAACACATCGCTTCTTAAATGAAATGCTTCTGTAAGTACGATGCTTGCATTTACTGATGGATAGAAGTAAGACAGGTTTTGCTGAGGCAATGTTGATGACCAGTCGTTACGTCCGGTAAGGTTGATGAAAGCAAAGTTTCTGTAACCTACCTGTGCTGATGCAAAGGCACTGTATGTTTTAAGTTTTGAATAATAGTTGGATGATACCAGTGGATCCCTTGAGTTGGCCAGTGTATACACACCTGCAACGGCAAGCCTTGGTGCCTGCTGATCATTCTCTTCAAATGTCTTTGTTCTTATGTTGGTACCTGCCAATACATCAAGACTAAAATCATGGCTGATGTTTTTGTTGTAACGAAGTGTTGCTTCGGTATTGTTTTCATTCACCGTAAATGCATCTTCTTCATAAGAGCCATACGGTGTTCCGTTGGTGCCATAAGCGATGCGTATTTTGCGGCGATCGTTGTAATAATCTGTACCTGTTCTCACATTCAGGCTTAACCCATCTATGATAGAATAGTTTAAGTTAACGCTACCAATTAGCCTGTTACGTTTCTGGCTCACCGTATTTTCATACGCTACCCAAAACGGGTTGCTGTAATAGCTGTTGTTCCAGTTGAACGTATTGCCATTCGCATCTTTATAATTCTTTAGTTGATTAACATCTACCTGGCGGCCAAACCATGTAAACTGCAGCATGGTGCTTGTCGCCCTTTTGCCACCTGCACCGGGAAGATTGGGTGCACTATTAATGGTATAGTTTGCACTGATGCCTATCTTCAACTTAGAAGTAACATTGTAATTGGCATTAAAGGCAAGGTTGTTTTTACCCGCCTGGCTGTTGGGCACAACGCCATATTGTTTTTCATTGTTGAAGGAGATGCGGTAGTCGTGTTTATCACCTGCACCTGCAAGCGCTACACCATTGCTGAAAGTAGAACCTGTCTTGAAATAATCTCTTACATTATTGGGATGCGCAACAAATGGAACGGGCGTTCCGTTTGAATAGAACTGTGGTATCAACTGGCCATCAAGCCTTGGACCCCAGCTTTCATCAACACCATCATTCACACCGCCGCCTTTACCATCAACATAGCTGAACTTGCCTTCTGAGCCCTGCCCAAAAGTGTTCTGGTAATCCGGTAAAATAAGCAGGTTTGAAAACGTAGTGTTTGAGTTTATCGTTACGCCAACACCCTGTTTACTTTTGCCTGTTTTTGTTTTAATAATAATAACGCCCTGTGCTGCTCTTGAGCCATACAACGCTGCAGCGTTAGGGCCTTTTAATACACTTATGCTCTCTATATCTTCAGGATTAATATCTGCAATAGCGTTCCTGTAGTCACGTGAGCCACCGGCACCTAATTGTGAATTATCTACGGGTATGCCATCAACTACAAACAGAGGCTGGTTGTTGCCCGCGATAGAGGTCTCTCCTCTTATTACAATACGTGATGAACCCATATCGCCCTGCGTATTGGTCACCCTTACGCCTGCCACCTTACCTGCCAGTGCATTTACTATATTGGTTTCTTTTGCCTCAGCAATGTCTTTCGACTTTAACTCCTGCGTTGCATAGCCCAAAGATTTTTTTGCTTTGGAAACACCCAGCGCTGTTACTACAACAGCATCCAGTGAATTGTCTGATGTAAGTAACTGCACCTGTACATCACCATTTATGCTGTCTGTATTCAGTTGTTGTATTGCATATCCTACATAAGAAAAAATAAGAATGGAATGCGGTGTGGCATCAATAGAGAAATGCCCGTTGGCATCTGAAACACTACGCTTGTTTGTACCGTTTACTTCAACAGTAACACCGGCTAACGGTGCACCGGAAGATTTTGCAACGACCGTACCGCTAATGCTTTGTGCCTGTGCAAATGATAGTATTGGTAACATTGCAGCGACAACATAAGCAGCTAATTTTAAAATTCTTTTCATTGTTTAAATACATTAAATATTGGGGAATAACCAGGCACGGACAATAACTATCCGCCCGGCCTTACACCGAAAAAATGTTGTTGTGGGAAAACTAATAGCTAATCCTTAAATACTGGTAAGATCAACAGCAATACCATGTGTTGGAATAATGGCAGAATAAAAACCGGCGCATGTGCCTGCAAAACGCTGTGGGATTTACGGATAAATTTCTGTCTCCTTTGTCTTTCATGTTAATAGCATTTATATTCACTAATCATCAAAACGCATTACAGTTGGAGGGAAGATAATTGTGAAGCCATTGCTATCTGGCAGTTAACAAGTTTTGTTTTTCACAACTTATCTTTCCTTTTACCGGATGGATGTAGCACCAGTCATTAATGATGGTTGCTAAGACTTCCCAGGGCCATATCCCTCAGTCTTTCTTGATAAGTATCTGCTTTGAAGAAAGCAGCGCAAATGTATTAACGGAAATATTAATAACAAAATAAATCTCTACAAATTTAGTAGGATAACAATGTAGCTGACTGGCGCTCATAAAAAAACAACAGGCAGCCTGCTGTTTTTTAAACGTATTTGTGTGAAATATTTTGTACGTAAAGATATTTTCTATGCAATTTTTAAAACAGCCACATCAACGGCATCTACGCAGGCAAGTATTATTGCAATTTCTTCACCGGCATTATTAACAAGTGCATTAACCTGTATTTCATTAAATATTTGAAGATGTTCAACCTGGTGAGCTATCCTGGACAATTCATGCATGCCTGCAGCAAGCGCGGTGCCTTTTAATTTATGCCCTGCAGCTTTCAATGCTTTCAAATCTTTTTGTTTTGCCAGCATTTGCAAATCGTTCAATGCAATACCAAGCTCTTCTTTTGTAAGCTGCAGAAATTCATCAAGAAAACTCATATCATCAAGAAAAGAAATCACCAGTTGCAAATCAAAATGTTTTGCAACATCCTGCTTTGCGGGCAACGTTGGTGCTTCTTTTGCATTTTGTCTAATCCATCTCGCAAATAGGTCGTCAAGGTCCTGCTCCACAAATGGCTTGGCAAGAAAATCATCCATACCTGCATTAAGACATTTTTCTTTTTCTCCTTTTACATTACCTGCTGTCAACGCAATAACAGGTACATGAGTATTTCCCGCTTCCAGCGCCCTTATATGCCTGGTAGCTTCGTAGCCATTCATTTCAGGCATCTGTATATCCATTAATACAATGGATGGATTTAACTGCTGGTAATATTGCAATGCTTCCTTACCATTAGCAGCTTCTATAATAGTTGCGTTTGGTGCAATTCGCTTTACAATTGTTTTAGCAAGCAACCTGTTTACATTATTGTCTTCTGCAATCAGTACTTTTATTTCTTCACCTATAGCTTCGGCTGGTGCAATTTCTGCTCTCTTAACACCGGTTTGTTCTTTTAGCATTATGCGTGAAAGAATGCTGTCCATTTCCCTCATCTTGATAGGCTTCGCCAAACGATAGGAAATCTTTAATTCCTCGCATGCCCTTATTACCGACTGATCATCTGCGGAGCTGTGCAGCAAAACAATCTTTTGAAGCTGCTGCAGATGGGCAAAGTTCTCTCTTATCTTCCTGATGGTTTCCACGCCATTCATATAAGGCATGTGATAATCCATAAACACCACATCAAAACTCTCTCCTGCAGCAAGCAGGTTAAGCGCTTCAAAACCGTTCCTGGCTTCAACGGTGGTAATCTCCTTCAGCAATAACATTTGCTTTACTATAAGCCTGTTGTTATCGTTATCATCAACCACCAGTACTTTTTTTATCTTTTCAATTCTTTCTGCTTCTGTATGATGTTCATCTTCTGCCTTCAATGCAAGATCAAAATAAAACCGGCTACCTTTTCCAAACTCACTTTCAAGCTTAAGTGAACTGCCCATTAATCCAAGCAGCTTGTTGGAGATAGTTAAGCCAAGGCCGGTGCCTCCATATTTTCTTGTAGTGGACGCATCTTCCTGCAAAAAGGCCTCAAATATTTTGTCTTGCTTTTCCAACGGAATACCAATGCCTGAATCTCTTACTTCAAACCTGAGAACAACGTTACCGGTATCTTCTGTTTTAATGAATGCTATTTTTAATTCAATCTCACCTTCCTGTGTAAACTTCACCGCATTACCTATAAGGTTAATCAGCACCTGCTTCAACCTTATTTCATCAACCCATATAAATCTTGGTAAATAATAGGGCACATTAAGCAATAATTCAAGCCCTTTGTTTTGCGCCTGGAAGCTAATAATGTCTGCCACCTGCCCGGTTATTTCCAGCAAATCGCATTTGGCAACATCCAGTTCTAATTTACCCGCTTCTATTTTGGAGAAATCAAGTATATCATTGATGATATTGAGCAGTGCATTGCCTGACTGGTTAACGATAGACAGATATTGCTTTTGTGTATCATCAAGCGATGTTTTTAAAACAAGATCTGTAAAGCCTATAACGCCATTAAGCGGCGTGCGGATTTCGTGGCTCATATTGGCAAGAAATTCAGATTTTGCAATGCTTGCAAGCTCTGCGTTTTTCTTGGCTTTTCTTAACTCTTCACGCTGAAGGCACATCTCTGTAATATCCTGCGTAAACATCATAATGCCGCCAATGGTACCATCATACTGGTACCAGGGCCTTACTTCCCAACGCAGGTATTGTTCGTGTTGCCAGCCCGGAGGTGTCCACACGTCTTCATTATTCTTTTCAACAGCACCATTAAGGCATAGTGCATGAATTTCTTTCCAGGCATCTGACAAGTTGGGGAACACATCGTAATGCGATATCCCTATCAAATCTTTATTTTCCAGTTTGTATTCTTCTATCCATCTTTTGCTTACGGCTATGTATTTCAAATTCCTGTCGAACATAGCAACCGCGGCAGGGGCATGTTCCACAAAAGCAAGAAGCCTCGACCTTTCCATAGATAACGCAAGCGAAGCTTTTTTTCTTTCATCTATATCCTGGAAAGTGCCGTAGAGCCTTTTGCAAATACCGTTTTCCAATTCAGCATTTCCTTTGGCGCGCACCCACAACAGGTTACCTTTTGCAGTTATAATCTGCAATTCCATTTCCCATGATTTACCTTCTGTAATTGCCAGGGTAAGTGCTTCCGTAATTTTATTGCGGCAATCTCTGGCATAGAACGCAAGCGCACTTTCAAGCGTTGGTTGATAGTCATGCGCTACCTCGTGAATTACTTTAGTAACATTAGACCAGTAAATGGTTCCTTTTTTAAGATCATATTCCCATCCACCCACACGTGCAACATTGCTTGTTTGCTCAAGCAGTTCTTTTGTCTTTTTTAAGTCTCTTTCAAGAAGATGCCTTTCTGTAATATCAATTGCGTTGCCGATAATATAATCGCGGCCATCGCCATTTTTCTCTAACACATTATTGTACATCCATATCTTCTGATGCCCCTCTTTATGCTGCGTAACCATTATGCCGGTTGATTTGCCGGTAGCGTTTATTTCGGCAAGATATCCTTTCAATGAAACATGGTATTTTTCAGGAACAAGATCGAAAAGACTCATCCTAAGCACTTCTGCAGCTTTGTAACCAAGCATTCCTGCACCGGCCTCATTAACAGAAATAAACCTGCCCTGGGTATCATGTGTACACATAAGGCCCTGCGAATGCTCGAAGAAGGACTTAAGATTGTTCTCACTTATCTTCAGTTTCATTTCCCTTCTCTTCTCTTCAGAGATATCCCTGGCAATAGCAAAGAAGCTTCCTGTCAAAGGGTCCGGCGAAGCCATCCATTGCAGCCACTTAAACTCACCATTGCTGCATCTTATTCGATTGGTAAAATTAATAATTGAGCTGCCGGAGGTAAGTTTTGCCACTTCCTTTAAAGTTCCGGTCGCATCTTCTTTATACACAAGTTCAAACAAAGATGTTTCCAGAAGACGGCTGCTATCCCAACCTAAGACAACTTCGAATGCAGGGTTTATCTTTTGAAAAAAGCCATTTGGCCCAACAACACAAATTAAATCTTTGGATACATGAAACAGTTTATCAAAATGCTTAAACTCTTCACGCTGCTGACGTGCATCTACCACTTCTGCCGCCTGCGAAGCAAGTAACTGAAGTGATTTTTTTTGCTTAGGCAACAAGCTGCCTGGCTCTTTGCCTGTAACATACAACACACCAGCGGTAACCCCATTGATATCTTTTATGCGGCAGGCCGCAAAAAAACGAAATGATATTTTTTCTTTAAGGAAAGTTTCAATTTCAACAGAACCGGCATGGCAGTCTTTTACTTCAAAAACATCGTTGTTATCAAGGCATTGCGTAGAATAATAATTTATCAGTTGCAGGTCGGAAGAGGAAAATCTATCGGCTGGATGTATAAGCTGTTGCTGTTTGTTGAGGAAAGAAATAAACGCAGAACATTCATCACAAATCAATGATGCCAGCATCGTGATTTTATCAAAACCCTGGTTGATTTCCAAATAACCGGCAGACAAAAGCGAAAGCTGGTTATGAGTATTGTCAAGAGATGTGGCGTTCATAGATATTGGTTAATAATTCAACAAAACAAGCACACTATTTTTTCAGGTACAAAGTAGCTACTTTAAACAGACAGGATCAATTAAAATACACTTGAATCACCTTAAAATGCCTTTATGAACGCCCGAAAATGTATAGCTGTTTCTGGGCAACTGTTTAAAAACTGCCATTTAGATACCGACAGTAGTTTTTATGCGCTCTGTACATTCCGGATTGCGTTGCAACACGTTCATCTGCATCCTACATGGCATTTGCAAATCAAGGCGTCTTGCCACTGTCTTGCCTACTAATGGATACATCTTGCTTGTTATACTGCTCTCTGGCTAAAGCCGCTGCAGGCATGAATTTCACTAACCCAGGGCTTAAGCCCTGGGTTAAGAAAAGAACGCAATTAATTGGCTTTAGCCAAAGTGCAATATCTCACGCAAAACCGCGAAGTCGCAAAGGCCTGGTGGAATATTCTCTTTGAATATTGAATATCAGTTTTTCAGGCTTAATAACCTTGAATACGTTTGTCGTGATCGCATTACAACCTTTTATTGCAAACAATATCTTTTCGCACTACATTTATCACAGCCTTCCTAAAAAATCACTTATGAAATGCAGATCGTTTTTTCGTCTCTCAGTAAAAATGTTTTTTCTTATTTTAATGCTTTCACAGTTAGCTACCGCACAAACAGCACCTACACTTTCTACCATTAAAGAATCACAGAAAATCAACGGCTTTACGGCATCTGCTGTTTATCTTAATGATGCGGGTGAGCCAATGGGCGGCCGCTTTATTCATGACCGTACCGGGTTTACGCTTGACCTGCTGCAGATAGAATCAGTACCGCAAACATTCATCTGGGTAAACTCATTTCCTGTATCAGACAAAGGAGAACCACATACGCAGGAACATCTGCTTATTACAAAAGGCAACAAAGGACACCAGCTAAACACGCGGGAAACCATGTCTTTAACTGTTTCCAACGCTTTTACCTCTCAAATTTTTACAGCCTATCATTTTAATACGGCCGCAGGCGGAGATGTTTTTTATAAACTGTTTGAAGAATATGTTGATGCATTATTACACCCCGATTATACGGATGAAGAAGTACACAGGGAAGTATGTAACTGGGGTGTTGCAGAAGATGCAGCAACCAAAGAATTGAAAATAGAAGAGAAAGGCTCTGTGTACAATGAAATGAAAACGACCATGAACAATCCTTATGCACAAGTGTACAACAGCATAGGAAGATTGTTGTATGGCAATGAACATCCACTTTCATTAAACTCCGGTGGACTTCCTGATGGCATTCGTGTGCTTAATGCAGCAGATATTAAAAAATTTCACGACAGGAATTATCACCTTGGTAATATGGGTGCCATTATTTCTCTGCCCAAAACAATGACGCTTGCAAGTGTTTTAAAGCAAACTGATGCCATTCTTAACAGGCTGCAACCGCAGGATGAACAAAAAATTTTCAGCAATGAAATTCCTGCACCAAAACCTGCACCTGCAGGCACAATACAAATAGCAGAATACCCTTCCGGCAATGAACAGGAACCGGGCGTTATGCTCTTTGCATATCCTGCAAACCTTACATTAAGCGCAAGGGATGAACTAATGCTGAATAACTTCCTCAACATTTTTGCAGGCGATGCAAGCACTAATCTTTATAAAAAATTTATTGATGGCAAAACCAGGGAAATGGACCTGGGTGCACAAGGTGTATATGGCTATGCTGACAACAACATGGGACAACCGGTATTTATCGGTTTGACTGATGTTAATACAGCAAGCCTGACCAAAGAAAAAGCATTGGCGGTATGGCAAAAAATACAGGATGAGCTTTCACGCATCGCTACTTTTAAAGATGGCTCTGAAGAACTGAAAGAATTTAACCAACGCTTTAAAAACAGCCTTACAGATTACCAGCGAAGCCTGGCCAAATTCACCAATACGCCTCCCAAATTTGGCGGCCGTACTACCGGCGATAGCTGGTACACGCAAATTGAAGAAATGAAAAAAATAAAAGACTTTAAGAAGTCTGTTATTTTAAAGCCGCAGTTCGAAGAAGTTGATAAACTTATCGCCGGAGGAAAAAATTTCTGGGGAGAATATTTTAACAGGTGGAAACTTTTAACCCCGCTTCCTTATGCTGTCCTGGGAAAAGCGAATTCAAAACTATTGCAACAGCAGGATAGTGCCGCAAAACAAAGGGCCGCTGCAGAGATAAGTGTGTTAAAAGCAAAATACATGGTAACAGATGATCAGCAGGCTATCCGCCAGTATAAAGCGGACTATGATTCCAGCACAGCGCTGCTTGAAAAAGCAGAACAGGCGCATACGATAAAATTTATTGACAACCCTCCTCTTACGCTTGACGATCAGCTTGACTTTAAAACGACTTTTCTTAAGAATAAAATCCCGCTTACAGCATCAACGTTTAATAACATGAGCAGTGCCACTACAGGTATTGCATTTAAGCTTGATAAATTGCCTGAGGATAAATTTGTTTACCTGGCAATGCTGCCACAGCTTATAACACAGACAGGGATAATTAAAAATGGAAAAGCTATTTCATATGAAGACATGTCTCAATTGGAACGTCAGCAAATTCTTAGTCTTGACTGTTACTATAGCACCAACTTTCGCACAGGTCGTGCTGAGCTTGTAGTAAAGGGTTCCGGTAACAACAAGACAGAATCAATGCGCGCCATTCAGTGGATGAATGATGTGTTGCAAAACCCGTACTGGAAAACTGAAAATCTTTCACGCATAAGAGATCTTGTGAACCAGCAGTTAAGTGGCGAAAGAAAGACAATGCAGAACCCTGAAGAGACCTGGGTAAACGATCCTGCCTCTGCTTATCGCGTACAGGACAACCCTCTCCTGCTCTCCACATCTTCGTTCTTAACAACTACTCATAATATTCTGCGGTTACGCTGGATGTTAATGGATGGTGGCAGCGATGCAGACAGAAATGCAACAGCGCAATTTTTAGATCAAATGGCAGGCATAAAAGCTTCAAAAGAAGATCTTGAAAAGCTAACCGCTAAAATGCAAAACAGCAATGATACTTCTGTTACAATTGCATCTACACTTACATCAGTAATGGATGCTTTTAATAATCTTAATCCAAAATCAAAACAAACTATTATTGAAGCAGCAAAAGATCTTGCACAGGCACTGACTGAATTACCTGATGAATCACTTGCCTCTGACTGGCAATACCTGTGCAAACAAATGAAACAAGATCTTTTACAGACACCGGAAAAAACACTTGCAGATCTTGATGAAGTAAGAAAAAATATCCTGCATTCTCAAAATGCAAGAATGTTTGTTATTGCTTCCGGCGCAACACAAACAGCATTAAAAAACAATATCGATACTTTGCTTTCCGGGCTTTCTGCA
>Ga0105239_10008367_pt1 | contig 11785 bp, 5 predicted proteins | sample KBSC44metaG_FD_92761 | JGI IMG/M metagenome (GOLD analysis project Ga0105239, IMG submission 92761) | Corn rhizosphere microbial communities from Kellogg Biological Station, Michigan, USA - KBS C4-4 metaG | ecosystem: Host-associated > Plants > Roots > Rhizosphere > Soil | place: Michigan, USA...
AGGTTTTTTCGCCAATTGCCTTAGCAGTGAAATGTACAGCATTAGTGAAGATGAACGCCTTGATTTGACCAGGCATATTGTGCGCTACGTGGATGGGCGTGTGCCGGTTGTTGCGACAGGTTCTTTTGGGTTGACGATTGAAGACAAGGTTGACTTTACCAAACGGATATATAATACGGGTGTCAATGCGGTGATATTAATCACGGGACATTATGCAAATGTGGATGACAATGATGAAGTGTTGATGAGAAACCTGGAAAAAATGTTCCGGTTGACGGATAACATTCCCCTGGGTTTATATGAATGCCCGGCACCTTACAAAAGAATATTGTCTCCAAAGGTTTTTAAAAGTATGCTTGACAGTAATCGTATCGTTTATTACAAGGATACGTCCATTGATCCGGCAAAAGTGGAAGAGAAATTAAGTTTGATAAAAGCCAGTGGCAACAAGCGTTTTGAGTTTTATGACGCACATTCACCCAACGCCATGACTTCATTGCGGGGTGGGGCGAAGGGGATGTCTTCCATCGCTGGTAATTTCTACCCGGAAATATTGGTATGGATGTGTAACAATGCAACAGATCCGTCCAAAAAAGAACAGGTTGAGTGGCTGCAGGAAGAGATTAAGAAAGTGGACCCGTTAATTCATATTGCTTATCCTATGAGCGCGAAATATTTCCTGCGCAAACGCGGACTTAATATAAGAACCATCAGCAGAACCTATGCAATGGAACTTACTATTGAACAAAAACAAATACTCGATGATATTTATGAGCGGTTCCTGGGCTGGTGCGAACGTCTAGGCATAGAGCCTTTACGCGTTCGCGAATATGATACCGCATCGAACGTTTCATATGACCCGCCTATTTAGATAATTGTTCAAGCACAACGTGCTTTATATTTTTGCGATCATAGGTATAAGTGATATGCACTCTGCCGTCCTGCGTTTGTATCACCGCAGGATAACTATATTCCTGCATTGTGCCATTTTCGAGTACAGCAATATCTTTCCATGTTATGCCGTCCGTAGAAACCGCTACATGCAGCTTTGCACGACCATTGAACCATTCTTTGCCAGGCGTTTGAGGGTTATACACAATGAGCTGGACGCCATCTTTAAGTGTCACCGCATCTATCCCGGAATTTGGATTGAATAAAGCGAGTGGTGTAAGCTTTCCCCAGGTTTTTCCATTATCATCTGACCAGGCTTGTATAACATGCCCTTGTTTGCTGCGGCACACTGCTTGTAAATGGCCATCTTTATAATGTAATATGCTCGGCTGAATTACATCAAAACCTCCTGCAGAATCTATTGGAACAAACTGCCATGTCGATCCTCCGTCTGCAGAGCGCTCTATATGCGCTCTCCATTTTCCATCGCGGGATTCTGTGCTGGAAGGAGAAAGCATAATACCATCTGCCAGTTGTATCGGTTTGTTTTTAATAGGCCCCAATATACCATCAGGCAACCGTTCCGGCCTGGACCAGGTTTTTCCGTTATTAACAGAAGATATCTCCATGCCCCACCATTCACGTGGATTGGGCCCGACTTTATAGAAAAGATGTAACGTCGCCTTTTGATCCCTGAACAGGACTGGGTTCCAGCAGGGATAACGCAGTGTGTCATTAACAATGCCGTTAGCAACGGAGATTGGCTTGCTCCATGTGCCGTTTTTCAGCTCACTTATCCATATCTCAACATCCTTGGCGCTTTCTCTTGTTCCTCCAAACCATGCCGACATTAGTTCGCCCGGCGTAACTTCAACAATCGTACTTGCATGACATTCTTTAAATGGTGGATTTGTCAATATCAGTTCTTCTTTTATTTTTTTCCAGGTGTCCTGTCCCGTGCAGGGAAACAGGAAAACAAAAAGAATGGCTAGCGTGGTAAGTATTTTCATCTATTTACATGGGTTTGCCGGCGAAAGTTACGATATTCATTTTTCCCGGGGCGGCACTGGAACACAGTTTGCAAGATATTTCCCGGTAGTTAAAATATTTCTTTCGCTCAATCGTCCGCCTGTACCGGACAATTAGTTTATTTATTTTTTAAACAATGGCGAAACGACTTCCTTTAATCATCCTGCTTTGGCTTGGTACCGATTTTTACTTTTACCAGGCGATACAAACATTGGTAACTTCTATCACATTTTACCAAGCCTTTTGGCTCATCGATCTTCTCATAGTGGCTGGTATCATAGCCGCAATTTTCGTGCAACGTGGCTCCCGCATGCAACAGGTGCTGATTACCTGGCTGATGGGACTAATGCTCCTCGCTCTCATTCCCCGTTTATTTTCACTTCCGGTTTTATTAGTGGAAGATATCACCAGGCTTTTCCGTGGTTTTCCGCCAAGGAAAGTTTGGGTTAGTGAACTGACGGTAGGCATCGCCGCAGCCCTGTTTCTGTTGGTGTTGTTCGGTATTACCCGGGGAAGACATTTTTACCGTGTAAGGCGTGAAACAATTTCTTTTCCTGATTTGCCGGAAGCTTTTGATGGTTTTACTATTACGCAGATTACGGATGTACATTCGGGAAGTTTTACAAATGCTGCAGGTGTGCAAAAGGGGCTTGACCTTGTCAATGAACAAAACAGTGATGTGATTCTCTTTACGGGAGATTTGGTAAACAACCAGGCTTCCGAAATGGATAGGTGGATACATGCTTTCGCTGGCCTGAAAGCATCAATGGGCAAATTTTCTGTTCTTGGAAATCATGATTATGGCGATTACATCCGGTGGGAAACACCGGAAGCAAAGCGCAGTAACCTGGCGCGGTTGAAAGAGGTGCATACTGATATCGGCTTTCGCCTGCTGCTGGACGAGGCGGTAACGCTTGAGAAAGACGGGCAGTCCATCACGCTCCTTGGTGTGGAGAACTGGGGCAAAGGCGGCTTTCATCAATACGGCGACCTGAAGAAAGCCACGACAGATGTACCAGACGACGCTTTTAAGATCCTTATGTCGCATGATCCTTCGCACTGGGAAGGCGTCACGCTTGATCATCATCAGCATATTCACCTTACCCTTTCCGGGCATACCCACGGCATGCAATTCGGAGTGGAACTTTTTGGTTTTAAGTGGAGTCCAATTAAATATGTCTATAAACAATGGGCCGGGCTTTACCTGGACAAGGGGCGGTTCTTGTATGTAAACCGCGGCTTCGGTTTCCTGGGTCTGAAAGGGCGTATCGGTATGTGGCCGGAAGTGGCAGTAATTACACTGAAGCGAAAATGAATCGACGGGTATGGTTAGGTAATAAAAGCAATTCAATTGCAGCAGGTGATTGAACGAACCATAGCTGTTTGTAACACCCCACCTTATTTTCTAATATTCTTTTCGTAGCGCAATTTTTCAATTAGTTTTATTTAAGCTGCTATGTAACATATAAATGTCAGTATGACAATTACATACGTTGGAATGTGTTAGAAAAAACAACAAAACCAACTTTCTTAAACCAATTTACAAGAATACTTAATCTTGATTTTTCATATATCGGTGTAATCCGGTAGTTCACCGGTCTCATTGAGTTTTTCACCAGAATATTCCCGCAACAACAGGAATGCATGGGTATAAATAAGTTGTATGGATAAGAATAAAAAAATAAATGTTATATTGACATTTATTTAAATTTGGTATCTTTAGTACGACTTATATTTAAATTTTAACGATGAATTGCTTGCATATCTTACCAAGACTTTTACTGCTTTGGATTTTAGGGTTTTTTATATCTACAGCATCAAATGCTCAATCCCTTCACTCCACATATCTCAACAATAAAGACGGGCTGTCAAACAACTTTGTTTATTCTATTTTCCAGGACCATAATGGCTTTATGTGGGTTGGTACCTATGACGGGCTAAACCGCTATGACGGTTATGAGTTCACTGTATTTCGCAACATTATTAACGACAGCACATCAATTTTTTCCAATACAATAAACAGTGTCGGTGAAGACGAAAATTATAATATATGGATTGGAGGTCAGAAGGAAGTCAACATTTATAACCCTGTCACCGGGCGTTTTTCGGTTCCATCCTATGCGTTGGCTGACAACACAGTAAAAGCACGGATTAATGACAATGTAACCAGCATTCAGCGTATCGGTCACCACGTGATGTTGGCAGGTACACTGAATTTAGGATTATTCTATTTTGATAAGTCTGCACCTCATGGCCGGCAGGTGCTTCTTCCGACGGAAAAGCAACCAATCAGCCATTACTATGTTACCGCCATAAAATACGATGCAGCAAAAGATATCGCCTATATATTGGTACAAGGCATTGGGCTGTATACCTATGACGTTATGAGGCATTGCATCACGCTTAAAATACCATTGGCTCAGGCCTTTTGTATGGATATAGGCGACAATGGGGATATCTGGCTTGGAAACAACAGCGGCCTGTACCGGTTGAACCCTGAAACCAATACGATTTCCGAAAGCCTGATTAATAGTACAGCCTCAGTAGTGAGCATTTGCCATGATAAAAACGGAACAGTATGGATTGGCACAGACGGCAATGGTTTATGGAGCCTTCCGGCCGGGCAGCAGAAGGCGCAGCTTTTGTCATCTTCTTCCCGGAAAGAAACACAGCCGTTAGTGAACAGCAATGCCATTTACGCTATCTGTGAAGACAGGCAGCAACGTAAATGGGTGGGCACTTTGCGTGGAGGTGTCAGTATTATCGAACCGCAGTTCGATATCTTTAAGAAAGTGAAATACGGGGAAAATGGCAAAAACACCACAGTGGACAATTTCATTTTTTGTTTTAACGAGGCGCCTGGCAAAAATGTCTGGATTGGAACAGACGGTGCGGGGTTGCGTTACTGGAACCGGGCTGATAATACATTTACCAATTTTGTTCATGATAATAATGTCAATTCCATCAGCAGCAATTTTATTACAAGTATGGTCAGCGATGGAAGTCATGGCTTGTGGATATCTACCTGGTGCGGAGGTGTCAATTATTTCGATTATAAAACCAGGTTGTTCAAGCGTTATGACTGTATCAATCCAGACACCAAAGCCCTGAACAATAATGTATGGTCATTGTTGAAAGACAGTCATGAGCGGCTGTGGGCCTGTGCCGTCCGCAACGGAGGCCTGTACCTGTTTAATCATGCCAGGCAAAGATTTGAGATGTTTGACAACCGTTTCTTAGACATGCAGGTGCTGACAGAAGACAGGGAGGGCAATATCTGGGGTGGGGATTATCAACATCTAATCAAAATCGACACTGCGACCAAACAACACCAGCTATATTCTATCGGCTATACGGTGCGCAGCATTTATGAAGATAAAAGACATGACTTCTGGGTGGGCACACAGGAGGGTGGGCTGCTTTTGTTTAACAGGAAAACAGGTGGCTTTAAGCGATTTACAACCAGGGAGGGATTACCACACAATACTATCCTGAATATACAGGAAGACAGTCTTGGTAACCTTTGGCTAAGCACCTACAACGGGTTGTCGAAATTTACACCATCTACTCACAGGTTCAGGAATTTTTCGCAGGCGGACGGATTACTAAGCAATCAGCTCAGTTTTCATGGGGCCGCAAAGCTAAGTACCGGTGAAATGCTTTGCGGAAGCGTTGAAGGTTTTAATATATTTTCTCCGCAGGCAATCGCGGACAATACTTCAGCACCGCCCTTATTTTTATCAACACTTAATGTCAATAATAAACCTGTACAGAACAATCTATCCTATATCACTGAAACCAGCTCCGATATCATCCGCAGTATAACGATACCTTTTAATGAAGCCAGCCTGTCCCTTGGTTTTTTGGGAATTGATTACTCCGATGCGGGGCAACTGCACTACGCGTATAACCTGAAAGGATGGGACAAGGGCTGGAACTATGTAAAAAATAGCCGGACAGCCAATTATTCCCGTTTACAGGAAGGAAAATATGTCTTCGAGGTTAAAGTAAGCAGAGCCAGCGGTGAATGGAGCCAGCCTGTAGAACTGCTTCACATCACTGTTTTGCCGCCCTGGTACCGTTCCTGGTGGGCATATTTATTATACACGCTGTTATTTATATCTGTTACGTATATCTGGCTGTTATATAAAAACCGGCAAACCAAACTGCAATACGAGATAAAACTCGCACATCTTGAAACGCAGCAGGAAAAGGAATTGAATGAAAAAAAGATTGCTTTTTTTACAAATGTTTCCCATGAGTTTCGTGCTCCGCTGTCGCTTATCATCAACCCGGTAAAAGAGTTGCTTCAGGGTGCCGACAACCCGGAACTGCGCATTGTTTACCGTAACGCCCAGCGGCTTTTGCGCCTGGTAGATCACTTGTTGCTCTTCAAAAAAGCGGAAGCGGAAGATAGTTTGAACCTTTCGAAACTAAACCTTGCAACCGTTTTGAAAAATGTGTATGACTGTTTTACCGATCAGGCAAAGCGGCATTCTATCCAATTTGAATTCCGGTGCGGGCCGGAGCCTCTTTTTGTTGAGGCGGATGAAGAGAAAATCGAAATCGTGTTCTTTAATATTTTATCCAACGCTTTCAAATACACGCCACGAGGTGGCCGTATTATATTCATGGCAGAAGAAGAGAACGGCAAGTTGAAGGTTAGTATCAGCGACAACGGTAGTGGTATTGACGCCGGGGAAGGCGAAAAGGTTTTCAGGCGGTTTTACCAGGCGAAAAACGGGACTAATCAAACAGGCTTTGGTATTGGTTTATACCTGGCTAAAACATTTGTAAATGCCCACGGGGGAACTATTTCATATACAAGTAAAACAGGTGAGGGTACCACATTTATTATCAACCTGAATTTGATCCCGGCAGCCATTACCGAAGCTGATATTTCGCAGTCAGAAGCGCATAGAACCCCGGATGAGTCTGATGAAAACACCGCAAATTCAACCGTTACGGAACCGGTTGTGGAAAAAAGACATGCAGCAGACATAATCCATTCTTCTTCACTAAAACAAATGAGCACTGGCATAACGGCACCACAAATTAAAAAGTTACCGCAGGAGCTGACAACAGAAAAACAATCTCTGCTCCTGGTAGATGATGATATAGAAATGCTGGATTATCTCGCCAGGCTTTTTAAAGATAAATACCGTATTTATACAGCAGATTGTGCTGAAGACGGAATTCAGTTGGCGCATGAACATTTGCCGGACCTCATTGTCAGTGACATTGTAATGAAAGGCCTGAATGGTTTGGACCTTTGCAGCACACTGAAAGAAGAGCAGACAGTAAGCCACATTCCGGTGATACTACTCACGGGAACTTCTTCCGACGAGGTTCAATTGAAAGCAATGGAAAAGGGGGCAGACGATTACATTAAAAAGCCGTTCGACAAAGACCTTCTGGCGGCCAGGGTAAAAGTTTTGCTGAATCGCCGCAATATCCTGCAAAATTATTTTTATAACGAAGTCACTTTGGGTACGGCGAAATATAAAGTATCTGCTGAGTACAAGGAGTTTTTGGAAAAATGTATGGCTATCATTGAGAACCACCTGGAAAATGACCAGTTCTCTATCAAAGTGCTGGCTCGCGAAATGGGTATAAGTCACACCGTATTATATAAAAGAGTAAAGTCTGTATCAGGACAAACACTTGCCGGCTTCATCAAATTCATCCGCTTGCGAAAAGCTGCCGGGATTTTGATCAATACGGAATGTAATATAAATGAAACAGCCAGCCAGGTAGGGTTTACCGATATCCGATATTTTCGTAACCAGTTTTCAAAACAATTCGGGATGACTCCTTCCGAATACATAAAGAAATACCGGAAATCATTTCACAACGTATACTCGATAGATGACGATCTGAAAAGCAGGTAGTAATAACAAACATCCCCCAATGAAAAGAAGGCTGTCCTGTTTTATGTGGACAGCCTTCTCGATTAGTATATTTTTTATCAGCTCTTAGTTCTGGATCAGTTGAACGTATCTTATTTCAAAATAACTACCGGGGTTACCGTTTCCTATGATATTTCCCAGGAAACCGATGGAGACAACCTGCGGGGAAGTAATAGTAAAGTCGAAACTTTTTGTTTCAGTTGCGTTCGGTGAGGTAGCGCCTACATTAGCACCATTATACAGTGCTGTATAACCAAGTGAATTCGAAAGATCCGGCAAAGAAGGTATGCCGTTTTTACCTGCAGCAGCAATCACATATACAGATGAATTCTGCTGCACTTCAGAATAGTAATTAAATGTTACCGTATACTTGCCGGCAGGTAAAGGTGCCGATGTTACCTGGTAGATTTTTCCGTCAGTAACCGGTGTATTACCCCATGTTTCCCATGTAATAACGCCTGCCGACTGCCATGCCGCATGCTGATAACCACCAAACGTATTTCCTCCCTTATTCAAAGCTCCCGCATTTGAAATCCACGGAGTACCCATGGTGCCAAATCTGCCGTCAGATACGGTGCCTTTAAAATCCGGTCCGTAGTTGGATAGATAAATTTTAGTCACATCGGCCTTTACACTATGCGTTTGATAGTCTGTGTAAAAAGTATCTATAGCTGTCGGGTTCGGCAAATAAGCCGTTCTGTACGAGAAAGTTGAGCCTAATTTAATACCGGGCAGGCTGGAGGTAAGGTTGGTGGCGGCGGACACAACGATAGTATCATGCGTTACGTTATTATCATCAGTGAATTTGATTTCCATGTTCTGTACACCTGCATCACTGCTTATATCGGCCCAGGTAATAAGTGCGGAACCGTTGCTCTGCATTGAAGCATCTGCTACACCACGGTTTACCAGCGAACTTTGATAGTTTTCTCCATACACATTAGCGCTTACATATACCGGAACTGATGAGTTGCCACCGGCATCATAAGTCCTTATCTCGAAGCTTTGGGTCCCTTCCTCCAGGTTGGATATGATAACTGAGGCTGTATCAACACCGGAAGTTCTTGTTACCGCTACTTCAACAGAATCCTGCCTGCTGTTTGTAAAGACCCTGTATTTTACGATATTAGGGTCAGAGGTAAAAAGACCACTCAGTTTTACCCGGTATCTCCCGGAAAAAATTTTGGCCGAATCCATTTTTCCGGTGTAGACAATTGATCCGCCGGACATATATTTAGATTTATAATCGTCCATCTTGGAGCATGCTGCAAGCAGCAGCACGATTATGGCAATAACTCCTGTTATATTTATATTTCGTTTCATTTAGTTGTTTTTTGCATTAGTTAATCTGATACTAATTCCCCCAGAGCGTCAACTCTGCAATCGTAAGGAAGTAGCTGCCCTGCCAGTTAGATAGCTGACGAACTCTTATATACCTGTAACTGCTTATGCCTGCGGGAAAATCGAATTGCCAGCCATTGTAAGCAGCGGTTTGATCAGCAGTTGTTTCTGTCTGGTAGGCAGAACCGGAAGGCTTGGTAACGTGATAAGTGCCGATTTTTGTCCATGATGAACCGGGCAGATTGGTGGCATCTACAGGATCGCTTAAATCAGGACTATTCGATCCCCATACTTCAAAATCTTTCAGGTTACCCCTGACGTAATAATAGTTACCTACTTCCAGGTATGGATTTATCTGGAAACGGCTGAAAGTATGTGATGCGCCAAGGTCTATCGTTACCATTTGCGGTACTGTTGAACTTTCCACTGTAAAATAAGTGGAGGGCCAGCCGGGATGGAAATTACCGTCCCACATATAGTAAGGCCATGTATAGCCTCCGTTATTAAGAACCACGGCATCATTAGGCAGCGTCAGGGTGCTCCATTTGCTTTTATCCAAAGCCTGTTCGAATAAAGGCGTAAGCGTTACAAACAATGTATCTGAATAATGGAACCATCTATCCCTCACCGTAAATCCATACTTTCTTTCCGTGGAAGGCTGGTTTCTGATCGTAGCTGAAATAACCGTGTCGGCACTATACACATTATCCATGCCTGTCGTTTGCCCCCATTTTCCATTTCCTGAGGAATCAACCATTGGGATGATGGCCAGGTTATCACCTGCGGGGTTTTTACAAGTAAGCGTAAAGCCCCCAAAAGTTACCTCTACCGTTAGTGAGCGACGTGCTAAAATATAACCGGGTGTTAACGGACTGACATTTACATCAACAGCGGCGGAAGAAACTTCGCTTGAATTAACAGCATACAATTTAACGGTATGCTGCAGGGTATCACCAAAGCCGTCAGCAGTCAGATTATTGGTATAACGTGATGCGACGACTTCTTTTGAAACACCGGTGGATGTTTCATATACCGCTTTAACGTAAAACAGGTCCTTGTCTGACGGTAAGGTGTAACTGATATAAGCTTTTCCGTTTTGGTTAACAACTGCAACATTTGAAACCACACCTGGTGGATTGGTATTGGTAACAAGCGGTGTATTTAAATCTTTCGCTTTGCAGCCTGCAAATAGCAGGATGGAAAACATTGACAGGATATATATAAATAGTTTGCCCATTTTCAGGAATTTATTTATTAGCAATAGGTTTGAGTTTTACCAGTTGGGATTCTGCACCAGGTTAGGATTATTAAGCAGGTCGTTATCTTCCAGCGGCCACAAATAGTCACGCGGTGCAACAAACTTCCTGGAGTAGAAGGTGAGCTCCCTGTAGAATAAATCAGGTGTTTTAGCGGTTCTGTCCCAGCCGGTAACATTCCCTGCAAGTTCTTGTGCAGCCGTTTTCCAGCGGCACAAATCCCAGTAGCGCTGCCCTTCAAAGCATAACTCCAATGCCCTTTCTCTCTGAATGATAGAACGCATGCCGGCTTTGGTACTATATTTTGCCGGGCTGGTACTGTAGTTGGACCAGGCATACTGCACAGTGTTCAGACCAGCTCTTGCACGAACAAGATTTACATAATTATAAACATCAGATGTTGGAGCCTCATTCGTTTCGTTCAATGCCTCTGCATAGAGTAGATACAGGTCAGCCAGTCTTATCAGCGGGTAGGGGTACGGCGTGTAGATACGGGTGTCCCAATCGAAATGCCAGTTAAGAATTTTCTTCATATACATCGTGGTAATCGGAATCGGCGAGTTTTGTCCAAACTCTCCCGCACGACAAAACAGGTAAAAAGTGTTTTCATCTGAATGGGAGGGGCTGTTGGCCATATACCAGATACACCTGTCAAACCCGATATTGGCATAAAAGCGTGGCTCCCTGTCAAAATTCAGTCGTGCAGTGGCTTCACCCTCTTTGATATTAAATCTTTCGCCATGTGCCGCAACACGTAGCGCTGAATAATTGGAAAAATCCAGGGTTTTGTCTTCATCGATAGGCACCCCGTTTTTAGTATAAAACATTTTGGCCATTTTGAGGGTTGGCCCCATTAAAGCATTTCCATAAGTAATACCGCCATTCTGGATATATGTCCTGTCATAGGCAGCACCGCCTATTGCCTGGAAGAAGGAATTCAGTCCCATGCCACTATGTGTCAGACCCCAGATCAGCTCGTCGTTCCATGGTTCGCTCATGGCATTTCTTATACTCATTTGTGTTTTAGTGGTGTCTGTTAAGACAGACCCTGCGGGTACCTCGAATGTATATAAGCTTGCACCCTGTGAGGTGGATGCATCTATAGCTGCTTTACAGGCGTTGGCGGCTCTTTGCCATTTATCTACGCTGTAAGTTGAATTGAATAATGCTTCTCCACCTTTATTTTTTAGACTTGCAAAATCTGTGTTGCCATTGTACAAAGGGCTTGCAGCATAGACCAGTAATTTGGCTTTTAAACCCAATGCGATGGGTTTGGTAACGCGGCCCAGTTCCGAAGCGGTATTTGAAATAGCAGCAGGAAGGTGAACAGCCGCTGTATCCAACAACCCGGCGATATAG
>Ga0105239_10008368_pt1 | contig 11785 bp, 15 predicted proteins | sample KBSC44metaG_FD_92761 | JGI IMG/M metagenome (GOLD analysis project Ga0105239, IMG submission 92761) | Corn rhizosphere microbial communities from Kellogg Biological Station, Michigan, USA - KBS C4-4 metaG | ecosystem: Host-associated > Plants > Roots > Rhizosphere > Soil | place: Michigan, USA...
CGGCTGCCGCAGCCATCGCACTGCTGTACTTCGGGCGGGTTTTCTTCATCACGGTGATCATCGCGGCGATGATTGCGTTCCTGCTGGACCCCCTAGTTGTATTCTTCATGAAGCTGCGCATGCCACGTGGGCTGGCCAGTTTCGTGGTGTGCAGCATTGCGCTGGTGGCGTTGTATCTGGCGGGCCTGGGCCTGTATCTGCAAAGCCAGCAGATCGCGGCCGACCTTCCGGCTTATGGCGCCCGCATCAATGAGATGGTGGACTCGGTCGCCACCCGCATGGAGAACGTCGAAAACGGGATTTACCGCAGCCTGGTGCCGCGCCGTTTCCAGCCGCAGGTTGGCGCTGCGCCCGCGGAATCGGCCGAGCCCCTTACGCGCGGCAAAAGGAAAAAAGCCGAGCCGCCGCCACCGCCCCCGGCGGTTCAGGAAGTGCGCATACAGCCGGAGCCCACGCCGCTGTTCACCTACGCCTACGGCTATCTGGCCGCTTATTACGATGTCCTGCTGATGGCGTCGTTCGTGCCGTTCCTGGTGTATTTCCTGCTGAGCTGGCGCGATCACATTCGCTCGCGGTATCTCTTGTTATTCGAGGGCGAGAATCGGCAGGCCGCTGCCTCCACCTGGCATGGCCTGGGCGACATGGTGCGCGCTTACGTTATTGGAAATTTTATGCTGGGGATATTGCTCAGCGTTGCGAGTGCGCTGCTGTTCGCTTCGGTCAAACTACCGTACTGGCTGATTGTCGCCCCGGTGAGCGGATTCCTCAGTCTGATTCCCTACATTGGATTGCCTTTGGCGCTGATCCCGCCGGTGGTGGCCGCGCTGCCCGCTTCGAAGGAACCGGCCATGTATTTGTTCCTCACAATGAGCGTGGCGATGCTGCACTTACTGGCGCTGAATTTGTTGTATCCCAAATTCGTGGGGGCGCGGGTGCACCTGAATCCGCTGGTGGTCACTGTCGCGCTAATGTTCTGGGGCATGTTGTGGGGCGCGCTGGGGCTGTTGCTGGCGATCCCGCTGACGGCGGCGCTCAAATCGCTGTGCGATCATATCCCTGCGCTGCAGCCTTACGGCCGCCTGCTGGGGGATTAAATGAGCAAAGGTTTCTGGATCTTCCTCGCGTTGGGGCTCGTCGTGGTCGGCGGGTTGGTATTCACGATGTTCACCGCCACCAAAGGCGCGCATCTGCGGCTGGAGGGCAAGATCCTCAAGGTGCGCGTTCTGCCCTTGGGCGGCGATGCTTCTCTGGTAGTGCTGGATTTCCGCGCCACGAATCCCTCGAACGTGCCCTTCGTTGTGAACTCCGTGACGCTGCATCTCGAACCGGCCAGCGGCGAGGTGGTGGATGGGCGCACGGCTTCGAAGACCAACATCGAAAATATCTTCCGCTATGAAAAGATTCTGGGTCCGAAATACAACCCGATCCTGAGTTTGCAGGACCGCATTCCTGCGCGCCAAACTGCAGACCTCATGGCCGGAGCGCGCTTCGAACTTCCCGAAGCGGCCATCAACTCGCGTAAGATGATCCGGCTCCGCCTGGAAGATGTCGATGGTGCCGCGGCTGAATTGTCCGAAGCGCCCGCGGCATTGCCCCCGCGATGACCCTGCGGGTCAAAGTGATCCCACGCAGCGCGAAATCCGAAATCGTGGGAGAAATGGCCGACGGCACACTTAAGGTGAAAATCGCCGCGGCGCCAGAGCAGGGAAGAGCGAACGACGCGCTCTGCGATTTTCTGGCGGCGCATTTTGGAGTTCGCCGCGGCGGCGTCACGATTCTCAGCGGACACTCCGCGGCGCTAAAGCTGGTGCGAGTAGAAACCGCACCGAAGATCCGTTAGGGCTGGACCGCTGCCGGAACCAATGCGGCGGCATCCAGCGTCCGCGGCTGATACTTTCGCACGTAACTCTGGATGGCTTTCTGAAACCAGCTCATCCCCATGGAGCGCGCTTCGACCAGCGCCTTATCGTTCTTCCATCCGTCGTGTTCAATGCGGTAACAGGCGATCACGCCTCCCGTGCGGTCGGCACCACGCTTGCAGTGAACGAACACAGGACCGGAGGAAGTGTCCTCGAGCAAGGCGAGCACTTTTCGCACACTATCGTTCGAGGGCGTTTCCATCCCGTACATCGGTACGCTGACGTACTTCATCCCCGCGGCGGTGACGATTTTGTTTTCGAACGCCGAGCGGTCACCGGGCTCGCGCAAATCGACCACCACCTTGATTCCTAGCTTCTGGAGGTTGCTGAATCCCTGTGGAGTAGGTTGCGCGCCGCGGTAGACATGTTCATCGACTTTTTGGAAGTTACCAACGCCTTCAACAGTGGGCGCGGCAAATAACGCACTCGAGAATGCCGCCGCCATGAAGAAAGCAGCCCGCGTCGTGAATGAATTCAGGGATTTCATGCGCACCTCGTTTCCACTACCTAAGATGCGGAAATGCAGCGGCAGGTTGCCGCAAGTTTTGCACTTCCTGTACAGGGGCGGGCGCTTAGAGTCATGGGCTTGCGGGGCAGTTGTAACGGAAGGCCGGGGAGCCGTCTCTCACTGTCAGAGCTGGGACTTAGGTTTGTCCTCGCATCTCGATAAAAGGACCCCCTATGAAAAAGCTTATCTACGTAACACTCTTGACGGCTGCGGCCATGATGGCGCAGGAGAAGTCGGCCACGCAGTCTACTTCAACCGAAACGAAGGTTGACAGCAAAGACCATGGCAAGGATGTGAAGACGCAGACCACGACTACTAACAGTGCCGCTGATTCCGACGGCAATGTTGCGAAGGACACCACGGTTACGACCACCAAGGCAAAAAAACATCACGGCAAAGTGAAGTCGACCACCACTACGGATTCGACCTCCACCGTCGCCCATTAAACCCGCCCGGGGACTGGCCGGAATTACAGGCCGGTCCCCCTCTCCCTCCTCTCCCCAGTTCATTGTTTTCCGGGTTCGTCTGTGAGCTAAAAGCGGTATAGTATTGCTCATGCTTTCTCGACGAACTGCCCTTCTCGCTCCTTTGGCGGCAGCGGCTCTACCCTTGCGCGCGGCCGGCGGCAAGATGTCGCTGAGTCTTCACCAGAACACGTCGCTCGCCGCCGGATATCGCAAATCGCTCGAAGGCTGGGCCAAGGCGGGCATAAAGAATGTCGAGATCACCGACCGGATGCTCGACGACTTTTTGAAGACTGACACCTTGGCTGGCGCGCGAGCTGTCGTGAAAGATCTGGGACTGGACTTGGTTTCCTGTGCGGCGGTGCAACCGGATCTTTGGATTCCTGGCGCCACGCAAGTGACATCGCTTGAAATCTGGAAGAAACGCTGCGAGCAATTCGCTTCGTTTGGCGTGGAGCGGATTTACTGCCCAGCGGTGACTACCCGGAAGGTCACCGCGGAAGACTACAAGGGCGCGCCGGATTGCCTGCGCCAGGCCGGAGAGGCCGCTAAGCAATACAAGCTGACAGCGATGATTGAGTTCGCGCGCAACTCGACCTTCATCGCTACTTTGACGACAGCGCTCAAGCTGATCCGCGAGGCTGCGCATCCCAACGTGCGGCCCATGCTGGATTGCTATCATTTCTGGTCCGGACTCGGCAAAATGGAGGATCTGGATCAATTGCGTCCCGGCGAACTGGCTCACGTCCATTTTCAAGATGTGCCAGACATGCCGCGCGAATTACTGGATAACACCACGCGCATCATTCCTGGCGATGGCGTTTCGCCGCTGGTACAGATTCTGCGGAAATTGGCGGAAAAAGGCTACTCCGGCGCGCTTTCGGTGGAGTTGTTCCTGCCGGAGTTCCAGCAAGGCGACCCTTACGACGTCGCGATGAAGATTCGCGCGAAGGCCGAGGCCGTGATGCACAAGGCAAAGGTGGCTTAGCGCATGAAACTCATATTTTGTTCTCTGCTGGCTGTTTCCGCGTTCGCGCAGCGGCCGACGAATCCGGCGCTGCTGATCCCGCAAGACGCTCCGCTGCTCGACATGGCAGTGATGGCTCAGCCGCTTGTTCTGCCTGCCGGGCGCAGCATGGGAGCGCAGGCCAGCATCGCCTTCGATTCGCAGCAGCACATATTTATCCTGAATCGCGGACCGCAAGCGCTCGCGGAATTTGACGCATGGGGAGGATTCCTTCGCTTATTCGGCGACGGATTGTTGAAGCGGGCCCACGGGTTGATTATCGACAAAGACGATAACATCTGGGTCACCGACGTGGAAGCGCATGTGGTCATGAAGTTGAATCAGCAAGGAAAGGTTCTGTTGACGCTCGGGACGCCTGGGGAAGCGGGCGAGTGGAATGAAGCCACCGGGTCGCATCACTTCGACCAGCCCACCAGCTTAGCTATCGGACGCAACGACGACGTGTTTGTGTCGCAGGGTCACAATCCGGGCGGCGGCGACCCACGCGTATTTAAGTTCGATTCTACGGGCAAGTTTATTAAGTCTTGGGGAGGCCGGGGGAGCGAGCCCGGCAAGTTTATCGCGGCCCACGGGATTGCGATCGACGCGCAAGGTTTGGTGTGGGTGGCCGATCGCGAGAACCAACGGATTCAGATCTTCGATCAGGACGGCAAGTTTATTCGCGAAATAAAGTACGCCGGGTTGCCGAGCAGCATTTCGATTGGCAAACGTTACATCTATATGGTGAACGGCTTTGCGGGGCAGCTTCTGAGGATGGACTTAAATGGCAAGGTTCTGGCGGTGGTCGGGAAGCCCGGAAAAGGGCCGGGCGAGTTTGGCGAAGCTCATGAGGTGACGGAACGTTCCAACGGCGAGGTTTGGGTGGCCGATACCGTTAATAGCACCGTGCAGAAATTCGCGAAGAAGTAGTTACTTGCGGGCCGACAGGCTATCGGTTGCGAGCACAAACTCCGCTACCGGCCGGCCGCCGATCAGATGTTCCTGGATGATGCGCTCGATCACTTCGGGCGTCACCGAGTGATACCAGATGCCCTCCGGGTAAACCACGGCGATCGGGCCGTGCGCGCAAATCCGCAGGCAGTTGGCCTTGGTGCGATACATGCACTGGTCGCCTTCCATCAATCCCGCGGTGACCAGGCGCTTCTTCAAATACTTCCAAGACGCTTCGGTAGCTTCGACCGGGGCGCACTTCGGTTCGCTCTGCTCGGCGCACAGGATAATGTGGCGTTTGAGGTGTCCGATACCCAGAGCGCGGGCTTTTTCGAGGGCGCGTTCGAGTTCGTCGATTTTAGGTTCTTCTGGTTGCACTTGCTGAGTTGAGAATAGCACGCAGCCACATTAACGCTATTGACACGCATCGCTATCGGAGCGAGAATGCAATCGGAAAAGAGAGAGGATTTTGAACAGATAGATGGCCGCGCCGGCCGCGGCTTAAACGGGAGGTGGCGAAATAGAACCCGACTACATGAGGGGCGGCGCAGCCTGAGCAGTTTCGAATCGGAGGCTGGTTGAACGTCACCAACAGGTTGCCAAGCAAGCACCTGAATGCGCGGTCTGCGCACGGGACTCCAGCCGAAATCGAGCAGACCTGCCCGCCCCCAACCAAATTTCCCGCCCGTCGCAGCTTCCCCCCTCTTGACAAACGGCTAACTCCAATCCTAGCATTGAGTTTGGGGCGAGGAGGCGGACTTGATCAAACTCGACATCATTAATGAAGTGGTGAACCGGACGGGCATTACCAAGACCAAGGCCGAGATGGCTGTGGAAACCGTCTTTGAAAGCATGAAGCGCTCTCTGGGGCGCGGCGAGCGAATTGAGTTGCGCGGCTTCGGCATTTTCAATGTGCGCCCGCGCAAGACCGGCATCGGACGCAATCCGCGTACCGGCGCTGAGGTCGCGATCCCTCCGGGCAAGGCGGTTCGCTTTAAGCCCGGCAAGGAATTGCAGGCGCTCGAATAAACCACCCTGTGTCGACGAACGGCTATCCGCAGCCGAGCGGCGCCTTCGAAGGGAATCTCTTCGAAGCCCTGGATGAAACCGGTCTAGACGACCCGCGGCCCCGTCATCGCTATTGGCTTCACGCTCTACTGTTTTTGCTGACGCTACTCAGCACCACCGTGGTGGGCGCCGGTTTTGCACAGAGCTTCGCGCTCAACCTGCCTTCCAGTTTTGATGGCGATCTTTACGGGTATGTGCGTATGTGGCGCCAGCCGTCGTTCCTGTTGCAGGGGCTGCCGTTCTCGCTTACTCTGCTGACGATACTCATGGCCCACGAAATGGGTCATTTCTTAACCGCGCGCTATTACGGTGTGGACGTCTCGCTACCCTATTTTCTGCCCGCGCCGACGCTGATTGGTACTATGGGCGCGTTCATTCGCATCCGTTCCGCTATATTTTCCAAGCGCGCGTTGTTCGATATCGGGATCGCCGGGCCGCTGGCGGGGTTCGTGGTGCTGTTGGCGCCCCTTGTGGTCGGGTTGGCGCTGTCGCGAGTGTCGCCGGGAGCGGTGCACCACAGCGATTTAGTCTTCGGCAGTCCGTTATTGCTGCAGTTGTTTGAGCGGATCGCGTTTCCGGGAGCGCGCCCTGAGGACATCTACCTGCATCCGGTGGCGCGGGCGGCTTGGGTGGGAATGCTCGCAACCGCGTTGAACCTGCTGCCGATTGGACAACTGGATGGCGGCCACATTCTTTACGCCTTCGCCGGCGAGAAAACGCGCTGGCTGTCGCGGTTCTTTGTGGCGCTGTTGATTCCGATGGGATTCTTTTTCGCTTACAGCTGGCTGCTATGGGCCGTGCTGCTGTTCTTCTTCGGGATGCGGCATCCGGTGATCTACGATCCCTACCCCATCGGGCGGGCGCGCACCTGGCTGGGCATCGCCGCGCTGATCATTTTGATCCTGACGTTCACTCTGTCGCCCGTCCGGGCCAACGGTTTGTGAAGATATCGGCCACCATCATCACTTATAATGAGGAGCGGAATCTGCCGCGTGCGCTGGAGAGTTTGCGCTGCGCGGACGAAATCGTGGTGATCGACAGCGGTTCGACGGACCGCACCGTTGAGATCGCGCAAAAGCTGGGCGCCCGCGTGGTGGAGAGCGCGTGGCCAGGCTATGCCAAGCAGAAAAACTTCGCCGCCGAGCAAGCCGCGCACGATTGGATTCTTTCGCTGGATGCGGACGAATCCTTGAGCGAGGCGCTCGAAGCGGAGATTTGGCGGGTGAAGAAGCAGGGTCCGCAGTACGACGCATATACGATGCCGCGGCAAGCACGCTATCTGGGCCGTTGGATTCGCCACTCGGGCTGGTATCCGGATCGCAAGGTGCGGCTTTACCATCGCCAGAAAGCGCAGTGGGTGGGCGATTACGTGCACGAGTCGGTCAAAGTGGAGGGCAACGTCGGGCACCTCGATTCGAACCTGCTGCACTTCACGTGCGATTCGCTGTCGGAGCATTTGCGGACCATGGACCGCTACACCACGCTGGCCGCCGAGCAGTTGATAGAGGCGGGTGAGAAGGTGACTTGGGGGCGTCTCCTTTTCGAGCCGCCGTGGACCTTTTTTCGCACCTACTTCGTGAAGCTGGGATTTCTCGACGGCGTGGAAGGCTTGGCGATCGCCAATCTGGCGGCGCTCTACAACTTTCTCAAATACGCCAAAGTGCGCTTCATGAGTCCGGGGAGATAGCGTGCGTACACTGCACGTCGACAGCGGGCGTGAACTGCGCGGGGGGCAGTGGCAGGCGCTGTATTTGATCGAGCGGCTGAGCGATGCGGTGCTGCTGGCGCGCGCGGGGTCGCCGCTGTTTGCGGAAGCCGCCCGGCGCAATGTGGACGTTCGTGCGTTATCGTTTCGAGCGCTGGCGGCGGGCGCGAGACAGGCCGATCTGGTGCATGTCCACGATGCACGTGGGCACACTATGGCGGCGATAACAGGCGTGGCTCCGCTGGTGGTTTCGCGGCGCGTGGCATTCCCGGTGAAGCACGGATTTCTGTCGGGGCGAAAGTACGCGCGGGCGACGCTATATCTGGCGGTGTCCAACTATGTTGCCGCCCGACTGATGGATGCGGGCGTGCCGGGCGATAAGATTCGTGTGGTTTACGACGGGGTCCCCATTCCCGAGCCTAGCCGTCCGCAGCCCGGTAGGGTGGTGGCGCTGGCCTCCAAGCCTGTGGAGATTCCGGGCGTTTCTGTCGAACTAACGACTGACTTATGGCGGGATTTGTCGACGGCCAGCGTGTTTGTTTATAACAGCGACATGGAAGGGCTGGGGTCGGCCGCGCTCGCCGCGATGGCGTGTGGGGTCCCCGTGGTAGCTTCCGCCGTGGGAGGATTGCCGGAGGTGGTCGAGGACGGCAAGACCGGTTTTCTGGTTAGGGATGGCAATTTTCAAGAACCAGTCCGGCGCGTACTGGAAGACGCCGTGCTCGCCGCGGAGATGTCGCGTGCGGGACGGGCGCGAGTGCAACGGGAATTTTCAGTCGAAGGAATGGTAGAGAAAACCATGCGGGCTTATCGAGAGGTTTTAGGATGATTCTTGCGCTGCTGGCTTTTGTGGCGGGGTTGCTGATTGGCAGCTTCCTGAACGTCTGCGTTTTTCGGCTGCCGCGGGATCTGTCGGTGGTGACGCCGGCGCGGTCATTCTGCCCCGAGTGCGAAAAGACCATCTCCTGGTACGACAACATTCCGGTGGTCAGCTATGTGGTATTGGGCGCGCGCTGCCGTCACTGCAAGGCGGGCATCCCGGTGCGCTACTTGTTCGTGGAAATCGCGACCGGCGCTGCCTTCGCTTTATGCGTGGGCCAGTTGGGGTTGTCGGTGGCCGCGCTCAAGTATTCGATTTATTCAGCAATCATGATCGCGCTGATCGCTTCTGATTTCGAAGAACGGATTCTGCCGGATGAGTTCACTTTGGGGGGCACGCTAATTGGTGTGGCGTTCGCGCCGTTCGTGCCGCTGGAACATTATTTCGCGTCGATGTTTATTCCGTTTCAATGGGGGGAGCGCTGGCAGTCGCTGGGAGAATCGGTATTCGCGGCGGCGGTGGGCAGCGGTTCGATTTGGTTTGTAGGGTGGCTGTACGAGAAAGTGCGGCATCGCGAAGGGTTGGGCTTCGGCGACGTCAAGATGATCGCGATGATCGGGGCGTTTGTGGGGCTGCGGCTCTCCTTGATGACGCTGATTCTGGCGTCGATCGCGGGCTCCGTGCTGGGCTTGGCCTACATCAAGCTGACGAAGAAGGACGCTTCGACCTACGAACTGCCGTTCGGTAGCTTTCTGGGTGCGACCGCGCTGATTGTGGCGCTGTGGAACAACGTGATCGCAGTCGCGAAGTAGCCTCACTGGTTCGCCGGCAACGGCGGAGGCACTGCGCCAATTCTGACTGATCCAAATTTCTCAGCCCAGCGCAGCTTACCGGTCATCTGCATTGCCAGGAAAAGAGTGAGTATCGCTCCGATGGTAATGGAAAGCCCCGTGTAGCCACGGAAGAAAAACGCAAACGAAAAGAGAACCAGATAGACCGACTGCGCCAGCGCGGCCTCGCGGAGTGCGAAGCGGGTGCCGACGACGATTCGCAGGTAGGTGACCACCAGCAGGACCGACACCACGGAGGCAATGGTGAAGGACAAGTAGAGATCCAGGTGGTCAACCAGGTACGCCAGCAAAAGGTGAAATGCAAAAAAAGCGGCTGCCAAGAAGAAATAGTTCATTGGATGCAACTCGATATCGCGCGTGACTGTCAGAATGAAGATCACGAAGAAGAAAAAGAAGAGCGACACGGGCGCGAAGGCGCTGATCTCACTCGCCAAGGGTCCGGGTTGCAGCTTGGCAGGCATGGCCATGGCGATGCGGTAGCCGGAAAGAAGATTCTGGTAACGCCAATCCAATTGCCACCCGCGCCCGTCGCGTCGTTTTTCCGTGGGAGACAGAGTGTTATCAGGGAAGTCAATGTCCTTAAAATCGGTGGCCATTCGAAGATGGAAGTTTTGCACAGAGTTCACATTTTCACCGAAACTATAGCTCCAGGAATCGAGACCTTGGGACCGATAGCTGACGCGCAGTTTAACGGCTTCGAGGGGCGCGAGCGCCAGGTTCACCGACGCTTTCTCGGCTTCTATAACGGGCTGAACGGTTCGACCGTCGATTGAAAACTGGAGACCATCGTAAATTGCCTGGGCCGCAGGAAGCTTCAGGCTGACGTAAACCGCACGGGCAACGGAGTCGAGGTTTTTAAAATCGTAGTCACCCTGGAACCCCACTTTATAGGTGGAATACCAGAGCAGTCCTTTTTGCCGGTATTCGAGGTTCAAATCCACGGCGATGTCACTTGAGGCCGGGACCAGGGCGTGTCTTTCCCTAACCAACTGGTTGGGGGCGGTCTCCCAGTATTCTCCGAGCGGTGCGTACTGGATTTGCGGCGTACCCCAGACCGATTGCACGCGGCCGCGAAGATGGTCATCAGACAAGTGGGTGCGGCTCTCAATAGTGCCGGCTAATATCGCCCAGGCAATACATGTGCAAACAAAAATAAACGCGACCGCCAGCAGGCGCTTGATCATGGCCTGATTATGCGGCAGGGTAATTCTTTGTGTCAAGTACTTTTTAACGCAAAGCTATTCGTCAGATCGCAGGAGAACTTTTAGGACTCCCTTAGTGGCGGCCTTTTTGAACGCTTCGGGTGCGCGGTTCAGCGGGAACCCGGCGGAAATCATCGGCGCGACGTCCACTTTTCCGGATGCGAGCAGGCGGATGGCCGGCTCGAAGCGCCCGCAGCGCGAACCCACTAGCGTCACTTCGTTGACGATCACCGGAGCGGTGTCGATGGTGACCAGTCCGTGCACCGTGGATTTCAAAATAATGGTCCCGCGCGGTTCGCACATGGCGACAGCGGCGCGCAGGCCCTCGGGGGAACCGGTGGCGTCCACCACCCAGCCGTAGGCGCGCTCAGGCAACTTCTTGGGAATGAGTTCAGTAGTGACGCCGGTCTTTTCGACAAGGCGCATTTTTTCGCGATGACGGCCGAACAGGTGCACCCGCGCGCCGTGCGCTTGCAAAACTTGGGCTACCAGTAACCCTAATTTCCCGTCGCCCAGCAGCGCTACGCGATCGCGCTTCGCGATCTTGACTTGGTCGAGAATTTCACACGCCGCGGCCACCGGCTCAATGAAGACGGCTTGTTCGTCGGAGATGGAATCGGGCACCCGGTGCAGGTTATGGATGGGGAGCGTGAGAAATTCCCGGAACGCTCCCGGGTGCTTCACGATTCCGAGCACGGTGCGCGTGGGGCAGTGGCGGCCGAGGCCGCGTGCGCACCAATCGCAGTGTCCACAAGCAAGATTGATTTCGCCGGCTACCCGACGTCCGATCCACTCGTCGCCAACCCCGGAAACCGCTACCACTTCGCCGACGAATTCATGCCCAGGCGTGCCGGAGAAGCCGTAGTAGCCGCGTTGCAATTCGAGATCGGTGGAACATATTCCGGCGGCTAGTAAACGGATGCGAGCGAAGCCCTGGGGTACGCGGGGCAGAGGCTGGCGGCGCACTTCGACGCGGCCGGATTCGAGATGAACGGAAAGCATGCTGGTCTACACTTAAGAATATGTCTTCTTGCGTGCAGGCCGAATTGACCTGCTTCGAGGCGTCCTGCCGCGAGCGGTTCGCCATTACTGAGGTGCTTTACAACTGTCCGAAATGCGGAGGGTTGCTCGAAGCTACTTACAGCGGCTCCCGGCCGGGCGCCGCCGAACTGCGTGATCTATTTCGTCAGCGCCGTTTGAGCAACGCGCCGCTGGACACTAGCGGGGTCTGGCGCTATCGCGAGCTGTTTCCTTTCTTGAACGACAACGCGCATGTGGTGACGCTGCGGGA
>Ga0105239_10008372_pt1 | contig 11782 bp, 8 predicted proteins | sample KBSC44metaG_FD_92761 | JGI IMG/M metagenome (GOLD analysis project Ga0105239, IMG submission 92761) | Corn rhizosphere microbial communities from Kellogg Biological Station, Michigan, USA - KBS C4-4 metaG | ecosystem: Host-associated > Plants > Roots > Rhizosphere > Soil | place: Michigan, USA...
TCGAATAATTTTGAACTTCGAAATCAGGAAAAATTAGCTAAAGCACTTTGTTGTATTTCAGGTATGGAGCAAGCTTATTTTTGTAATTCAGGAGCTGAGGCAAATGAGTCAGCGCTCAAATTGACACGTTTATATGCGCGAAAAAAACAAATTGCCTATCCTTTAGTGATTACCATGAAAAATTCATTTCACGGTCGTTCACTTGCAACGCTTTCAGCTTCAGGTACGCCGCGTATTCAAACAGGCTTTGAACCTCTTGTTTCGCAATTTGAACATATTAATTTGAATGATATAGATGCTATCACGCATGCAATCCTGACAAATAAAGAATCGCTTGTTGCGATTATGTTAGAACCCATTCAAGGTGATGGCGGTATTTGTATTGCTGAAAATGATTATTTACATCAACTACGTGCGCTGTGTGATGAAAATGATTTGTTATTAATTTATGACGAAGTTCAAACAGGCTTGGGACGTACTGGTAAATGGTTTGCAGGACAACATGCTGACGTACTGCCAGATATTTTGACCGTCGCAAAAACATTGGGAAATGGTTTCCCCATCGGTGCATGCTTGTCGAGAGGAAAAGCGGCTAATTTATTTGGTCCCGGGAAACATGGCACTACGTTTGGTGGAAGCCCTTTAGGTTGTGCGATAGCAAATACAGTCATTCAAGTGATAGAAGAAGAAAAATATTGCGAAAATGCGCAAAAAATTGGGGATTATTTATGTCATCAATTGCGCACAAGATTTCAAAAATATCCTGGTGTTATTGAAGTGCGTGGTAAAGGCTTGATGATAGGCGTGCAATTGGATAGGCCTTGCTTAGACATTAGCAAAATGGCTTTAAAGCATAAGATCTTAATTAATGTTGTCGCTAATTGCATGATACGTTTATTGCCTGCACTTATTTTGACGCAGCTGGAAGCAGATGAATTAGTTGAGAGATTGGATCAGTGTCTGAATGATTTTTTTAATGGAGTGCACGCGTAAGCCTTATGACTTTTATTCGATCAAAATTTAAAGATGACTCACTTCATGAAATGTATGACTATTTAAATAATATTATTCTTTTTCATGATGATATTAAAAAAATTCGTTTCGCATTAGAAGATATTAAGCCGTCTGAAAATGATTCCATCTTATTTGACAAGATCAATAATCTACTTGATTACTATGATGAGCAGGAAAACTCTTTTTTATCAAGAAAGCCAATTTCAAATGAAATAAATTTTTCTGAGGTTCAAGCTGGATTTCCAAAAGAAGTTTGGAGCTTAATGGCTTCGTTTATGACAGTTAATCAGCGATTATCTTTTCGTCAAATAAATCGAGCTTTTAAAAATATCATAGATGTTATTTCAATTAATGAAACGATCATTTTTCCTAAAAAATTATCACCGTTTGATGGTTTTATTCAAACAAATATTAATAAATCAGGATTCAGATCTAAAAGCAATTTATGTTTAGGTGAATTATTCAACTTACTTTCTAATCTGAATCAAGAGGATCAGCGCAGGCTCGCGAGCATCACGAAAAAACATCATTTTGCAAAAAGCGAAATTGAATTAAACGCTTCGGTGGATACAGAATTTCATTATATGGATACTGAACAGTATTCTCTTAAAATACAGCTAAAACAAAGCATGTATACAGGGTTTAAATTACTGTTATTCTTTTTGACTATTGGTCTTTTTGGGCTGACAACATATCTTTATTCTAATTATAGAGATGAACAAGATAGATTGATGGGAGAGAATTTTCTTGTCACAGTGGTATCAGTTATGGCTATGGCTTATATAAGCATATCTATTGCAAAGACTACAATATTTTCTACTTATGCAAGTGAGCAAGCTGCTAAGAATATGCATGCATTGTTCAATGCCGCTGATTCTGCAAATGCTGTAACTTTAAATACAATCAAAACTGATCACAGACTGCATAATGATACGGTTAGCACAATTAATTCTACAAATACCAATACCTTCCTTTCCGAGGAAAATAAAAAAATCTCGGAAATGGGGCATACTTTATTCAGTCGTCGCATAAACTCTATGAATAATAAAGCTGCCACTTTTCCTGAACTCAATCATCTTCATCGGCAACAACGTAGCTATAGTATATAAATGAGATGCCACTGACTCTTTTCTTATACACGGATGCGAATACCTATAGTTGGGTCAATATTTCTACGATTTAAGTAACCATTAGCTAAACCACCATTGACTTGAGAATACATTGCTCCAGCATATAAATCGAATTTTGGCACAATTGTCCAGTCTACCGCTGCGGATATAGCATTCATGCTCCCACTACATTGCGCATGCTCTCTGCCAGAACATGACATACGTCCTTTAGCAGCAGTGCCAAAATAACTAGGTTGATAATAATTATAATAAGCACCAATGATATCGACATTTTGTGCAACTGTATATTTTGCACCTATCCATGAAATATTAATGTATTTATTACCTAAACCATTTACGCCAAATGCTGTCGTGCTAATATTTGTATTGTTTATCGCAGTACATCCGGAGCAGACAAAGGTTCCAGAGATATCTCTGAATCCCTCATGATTTGCAAAAGATTTACTAGGACGAGCGAATCTAATCCATTCATATCCGAGAAAAAGTTTTAATGCGCCTTTAGAATACTTGGCGAGTCCCATTGCACTGGAATTATTCGAAAGAGTAGCGGTATAAACCTGGGGTAAAAATGGCGGAACAGGTTGTCCTGCTGAGTCAAGCGGCGCACCTGCAAGGCTATTAGAGACTGAATTTCTGAAATAACTGCCAATTGCATCAAAAGATAATGTTCCATTACAGACAGTTGCTATATCAACACCAATTTGACCTTGACCACCGTTAGTTGCAGCGTTATTCCATTGATAGCCACCCAGTTGCCAAAATGCCGCTAATCGAATTGGATTTTTGTCGAGACGATACTTTGCAGACATCGTTGCTCTGGTATTTTCAGTGTTACCTCCGCCAGCAGTCATGCCTGACCATTCAATGGGTGAGAAAGCATAGGATGTACTCATAGGGTCATAGGCACCCACTCCATCTAAAGTGAGAGTGTTTTGGCGGAAAAAAGTGAGTGTTCCATAAGTTTTAGAGCTGAAACCAACATAACCTACAGAGTTATAAAATTGCCCTGCCCTGCTTGAATCAGTAAGTCCATCTTGATGATCAAGTGGTATGCCGGCGTTATCTCGAACTGATCTTGGGCCATTTGCAAGTCGAAATGTATATGGATTGAAACCTGCTTCTACATCAAAGACTGCATCTAACTTGGGATTAATAGCTTCAGTGCCTTTTATTCCAATATTTGACTGGCTCATTGCATTAGGAGCTCGACCCCATCTCGATTCATTATTGGCCTTTTGGATGAGATACAATTGTCCTTGAGGAGATATAGGGCTCATGGATGACCCATGACTTAGCCAGCCAGCACCATAATCAAGCGTGCCATACAGTCTGATGCCCTTCCAGGTTAACTGACAATCTGTAGTGGCAAAGTCTTTAAGACTAGTACATGTTGTTGGTCGAGCAGGATTTGCTAATGTGGAAGATAAGTTCGTTGTTGCCTCTTTCTTACCCGTCGTAGCTGCGTATATGGGATTAAACCCAATAAAGCAAAATATGGTTAAGGCGGAAGAAATGCATCCGCTGAATCTGTGCAGGCGTCCCTGTTTTACTACATTTGCACGTAATACGTTCATGATTAAGTCCCTTTATGGCTAAAACAGGATTGTTGCAAAAATTAACTTCCCAGTACATTAGCGGTAACCACAAGCCTAGGGTATCTCAATCTGTGCAAGAAGAAAAATAAAAAACATTTATCGGATACTTTTAGTTGAGGATCTCAATTAAATAATTGGCGATGTTATCCAGTTTTATGACACGGTCGACGGCGCCCATTGATTGTGCAACACCCGCCATGCCAAATACAACCGCGCTTTCGGGATCTTGAATGATAGTATGGCCATGCGCATTCTTGATGTCTAATAATCCCTGTGCTCCGTCATGGCCCATCCCGGTCAACAAAATTCCTATCGCCTTTTCCTCGCATGTTTTTGCTACGGATTTTAAGAGCACAGTGATAGAAGGATAAAATCCATCAACAGTATTGCCTTGAATTAATCGTGTATGCAGTTTTCCGTGTACACGCTGAATTTCAAGATGATGCTTATCAGGTGCTATATATACCGTTCCCTTTTTTAATAATTCAAACTGCCCGGCATCTTTCACGCGTAGAGGAGTAAAAGAACTCAGCCAATCAGCATACCCGGAGATAAATCCATGACTCATGTGTTGAACTACCACAATTGGAATAGGAAAATTTGCAGGTAATTTAGATAAAATAGTTTTCATTGCGATAGGGCCGCCAACTGACACACCGATGGCAATAATTTCAAAAATCCTATGATGATTCTTGGAAGGATGAGATGTCATAATCGGTTTAACATTTTTTTTAGTTATATTAAATCGTTTTCTGGCAACTTTAATTTCCGACATGCTTCGCAACGTAGCAATAATTTTTTTGCATGATTCGTTAAATAATGGTGTGTTAATATTTGCAGGTTTTTCAAGAGCTGCTAACGCACCAGCGTCGAATATATGGTGCATTGATTCTTTCGACTCTGGTCCAATTACACTAATCACGACGATTGGTGTTGGATGATGTGACATAATGTGTCTTATTGCTTCTAGCCCATCCATGACAGGCATTTGAATATCCATAGTGATGATGTCGGGGTTTAATGCTTGATTGAGTTCAATCGCTTCTTTACCATTTTTTGCTATGCCTATTACAGTCATATCAGGTTCGCGTTCGATGATACCTTTTAGCCACTCAATATCCCTTGGCGAATCATCAACAAGTAAAATTCTAATCATAAACTACACCAGTTTAGAAATAACTTCTAAGAGAGCAGCGGAATTAAACCCCCCTTTTACTACGTAGGCATTAGCACCGACCTCCATGCCGCGCCGTTTTTGTTCTTCAGTCATTAATGAGGTGACGATAATAACAGGGATATCATGTAAAGACCTGCTTCGTTTGATATGATCAGTTAACTCATAACCATTCATCCTGGGCATCTCAATGTCGGTAATGACTAAAGAAAATGGTTCTTTTTGTAAGAGATCCCATGCGATTTGACCGTCTGCCGCAGTGACTACGTTGTATCCCTTTTCTTTTAATATATTTTGTATGAAATTGCGCGTTGTGATTGAATCATCGACTACTAAAATAGAACCTTTAGCACTAGCTTCTGCGCGTGCATCGCGCGCCACAAAACCTTTTCTATCAGTCAATGTAAGCGCTTTTTCGAGCAAATCTCGTGAATTTAATACTAAAATAATTTGACCGGTTCCTGAAATCGTTGCACCAGAAACACAAGGAAGATTAATTAAGGGTGCTTGCAGTGGTTTAATCACGATTTCGCGCTCACCAATAATTTCTTCAACCAATAATGCAATGATGTGTAAACCGCGCTTGATGACAACTACTAATACATGGTCATGAAATCCCAGATCTTCATTCCTGTCGAGATTTAGAATATCTGATAATACCCGCAACGAAACAGGATGTTCATCCAGCATGATGGCCTGGCTTCCTTCTATTTCTAATATATCTGATTTTGCTAATGTTAATACACGCTCAACAGATCCTGTTGTGATTACAAACAATTGACCACTGCTTTGAACCATCAATCCGCGTTCTGTGGATAAATTTAATGGAACGCGTAAATGAAAAGTCGTGCCTTTCCCTATTTCAGTTGTCACGTGGACGTCGCCTTTTAAATTAGCAAGATTTGCTTTAACCACATCAAGACCTACGCCGCGACCTGAAATATCAGTCACTAATTCCTTTGTAGAAAAACCCGGTCGAAATATTAAATTAATCACGTCTTCCTGTTTCATGGATTCTAGTACTGAGCGTGAAATAATATTTCTTCTCAATGCAGTTTCAGCGACTTTTAAGTTATCAATACCTGTTCCGTCATCTGTGATTTTAAAAATTATTTGATTGCCTTCTTCAATGGTTTCGATCGTGATAAGTGCTGTTTCGGACTTATTTTGTTCTTTTCTCAATTCAAGACTTTCAATCCCATGATCAATTGCATTGCGTATAATATGCATTATCGGATCTTTCAATCCTTCCAGCACCATTTTATCGATTCTGGAATCATGATCAATAATTTTGAGGGCTACCGGCTTATTGAGTTTATTCGCAATATCACGTACTGCTCGTGGTAATTCGCGTAATAAATTAGCAGCAGGCACGAGTCGAAGCATTCGCACTTCTTCTTGTAACGCATTAGATAATACCCGCAATTCATTGATGCGAAAATTCATGTCTTTGCGCATTTTATTGATGGTCGTACCGATATCAGTCAAACGATCGACGTTGCTATCATATATTTTTTGGAAATCTTCACCGAGTTCTCGACTGTAGAGCGCTTTTGCATCGAGTAAGGTTCTTTTCCATGAACGAATAAATTGTTTGGTTCGTCCATTCAATTGCACAAGTTCATTGTAGTAATCATCAATAGCAATTTTTTGTAATTGCATTTCTTCGACATATCCTGATACAAGATCCAAACTATGTATGGATACACGTATGCTTTCGAATGGGCCGCTTTTATTAGTTCTTTTTTGACTAACAGTTGGTTCTACTGAATGGGTTGTTGGTGCTCCTTCAGCGGAGATGGGCGCAGTAGGCAGCACCTCTTTTTGTATTACAGATGTTTCAGGAGAGATATTTTTTAATCGACTTAACAGATCTGATAAATTAAATTGAATCGGTTCTTTTACACTAAACGCTTGCATCGCATCGCGCATGCTATCCGTTGCTTGCAAACAGAGTGTGATTATCTCAGGAGTGATATCCACCTTTTTATTTTGAATGGCGGTAAATAAAGTTTCCAGATGATGCGCTATCTCACCAACATCTAATACTCCAACGCCACGAGAAGACCCTTTAATATTATGCGCAGAACGAAAAAGGCCAACCATAATTTTTTCAAGTTCTTCGGGATTATTATTTTGTTTTTCAAGTGCGAGTAAACCGTCAGTAATAACTTGCAAATTTTCATCAAGTTCCGCTTTAAATGTTTCTATCACCTGTTTTAAAAATTCATTATCTAATGGCATGATTGCGCCCTAGATTTTATATACATTAATATATTCTTTCAAATTTTTGGAGATAGCACTTAGTGCCTGAATTGCGGCATTTGTTTCTTTTATACTGCTCACAAAAGCCGTTGCAACCTGATTGATTTCAGACATGCCCGCATTAATTTGTTCTATACCTATCGCTTCTTGTCTTATAGCCGCCTCAATCTGCTGACTAGCTATAGAGGCGTCTTTAATCATTTCATTCAGGTTATTCATTACCTCTCCGGTTTGTTCAATCAATTTACTACCCACGTCAACACTTTTTGCGCCCTCTTCTGTTACCATTACTGCTTTATCGGTGGCATGTGAAATATCTTCCAGAATTTTTTGTACTTCAGTAGTAGATTGCTCGGATTGTTCAGCCAGATTTTTAACTTCAATAGCAACAACGGCAAACCCTTTACCAGCTTCACCTGCTTTTGCTGCTTCAATTGAAGCATTGAGAGCTAGCATTTTTGATTGTTGTGCTAACGAATTTACGACAGATGTGATTGCGCCAACTTGTTGTGTTTGAGTGCTTAAATCAAGAATTGTTTGCGTAATCATTTGAACTTTATCGCGCAATGATCTCATGCCAGCAATGCTTTGTTCAACAGATTGAGATCCTGCTATTCCCTTATCAAGAGTCCGTTTTGCAACTTCACCCAATATTTGTGCTTTTTGCATGGTTTGCTTTGAGCTTTTATCTATTTCTTCTACTGAGGCGGTAATTTCATGAATGGATGAAGCCTGTTCAGTGATGCCGGTGGATTGAGTGTTTATATTGGCTTCTACATTATTGATGATGTCACTTAATTTATTATTTGATTCGGTTATTTGTTTAGTGATATGTGACAAGCTGTCTGTCATTGCATTCAAATCATCACCAATTTTTCCAATTTCATCGTCAATATTTAAATTAACTCGTTGTCGTAAATCACCCGCAGCGACAATGCTTATTTGTCTGGCAATTTGGTTTAGCGGATTCACGATTCGACGAGCAGTTAATGTAGCAACTATGATAGATAATACAATAACGATAACGAGTGAAAACAATTCTGCTGTTTGAAGAAGATTCATCTTGCTAACAATACTTTCATCAATTCCCTGCATAATATCATATTGATGTTTCAGTATTCCGCCTTCACGTTTATTTGTCATCGGATTCACAGGGCCGCCGATAAGGTCATACAACTTTAAGGCTCTGGGCCCTGCTTCTTCGTTATTTATTTTAATAGCATCTTCTTTGTTTTGATCTGCGGTGATTTTGCTTTGCCAGGAAATATATTCATTTGTGATTTTTTTAATAGTTGCCCAGTCTTGTTGATCTTCCATCGACCAATTTTTACTTACTGGATCCAATTCGCTGATTAGTCGCAGCATGTTATCATGGCTTGCTGAATTTTGACTTTTATGTGCAGGATCCTGATTGAGAAGATAGCCGCGAATTGATGCGCCTGCCTGGATTACTTCTCTATAAAAATCTCCTAATTCTGTATAGGCAGGAATTTCTGTAGTACTCATCACGGTGATAATGTTTTTAGTTGATATAATTTGCCATAGCACTGCACCGGAGGCGATCAAGAGGATGGCAATTATCAACGAAAAGCCCATGAGTAAACGACCCCGGATTCCCAGAGCGGTTTTTAAATTTGAATTTACATTATTCATCAATGTCTCCTAGAATTTTAAGTACCATCACGCATTCCAGTTCATATGTTTCATTTGTCCGATTTGTAAAAATCGTGGATTTGCGAGAATGGTATCCACATTGATAATGGATGTTACGCCTCTATGTAATCCCAGAAGATATTCAGGTTTGATGGCGGTTACTGCTAATAGAGGTGCTTCAAGTGAAGATGGATCATATATATCGCTATCTTCTATCGAGTCAGCAAATATTCCAATAGTGATATCACTACCTGCGATCACGATGATATAAGGATCATCTTTATAAGTTGTATCTGTAAAAGAGAAAAAACGCTTTAAATCAAGAATTGCAAGTAAATTACCTCGTCTATTGATGATGCCAGGAATAAAATCTGGAGCCCAGGGAAGTTTGGTTAATGTAACATTGCGCGCGACTTCTTTTACTTGAGAGAATGAGATACCGTAAGTATCGTTTGAGCCTAGTTTAAATTTTACGTATGGGATGCCTTCGACGTGTTTTATTTTTTCTGAAGTCAGTTTGGAATAACGTTGAGCGCGCTCAAGCAAAACACGTTCAGCTTCTTTGCCAACAGGCATTAAGTCAGCTGCGGATAGACTTTGGTTTGTAGCACCAACATTATCTTTGTGCTTCTTCATTTATAGTCGATCCTTGATTATATTAATAATATAGCATATTTTAGTTTTTTGAGAAATAGATCGCTTCTTCGTGATGAAAAATGAATGGTGTTTCGCTAATATTAATTGGATCAGATGCCCCCAATATAAGAAACCCGCTTGCATCAAGACATTGGCTAAACTGATTCATAATCTGTGCAATATGATCATTATCGAAATAAATCATTACGTTACGGCATAAGATTAAATCTTGAGCGACAGTACCATTTAAGATTGACGGATAGGAATGTTCAGTTAAATTTAAGTGAGAAAAATGAACCAGGTTTTTCACTTCAGAAGAAAGTTTGTATGCTTTATCTTCTAGCGAGAAATATCTATTCAAATAATAATCTGGTATTGATCGCATTGACCATCTTGAATAAATTCCTGCTTTAGCTTTATTTAAGGATGTTCTATTAATATCTGTACCTAAAAGATTTAAATTCCATGCTGAGATTGCAGGAATCAAACTGATTAACATCATGGCTATCGTATAAATTTCTTCTCCTGTTGAGCAGCCTGCGCTCCATATCCTTATTGATAAATCACCCGATTCTTGCTTTGCTCTGATTAGCCTGGGTAATAACGTATTTTGTAACAATTTCATTTGACGTTTGTCGCGAAAAAAGCTGGTTTCACCTATCGTAATACTGGTGACTAAAAATTCGAGTAATGGGGAATCTGTTGTGCATGTTTTTATCTTTTCCAAATATTCGTGAGGATTGCAATTCAAGTTGATGCAAGCTTCTGCTACGGCATCACAAAGTTCTTTTGTTTGGTGAATATGAACAACAATGCCAAGACGTTCTTGAATTAATTCTATAAAATACTTTTCATTGATTTTAATGCTGTCGAGTAATTCTTTGTCGTACATTACTCAGCCCTGTTTTTAGATAGATGAGTTAAATCAGTATTCAAACAAAAATCGTTTGTTCTCAGCGTTAAGCTAAATTCTAAAACCCGTTTTATATCAATTAATAATGATATCCCTGTATCTAAAATAACTGCTGCGCTAAACGGTGAATCTGCCGTTTTAAATTCTTCATACATTTGTAGCGCCTCTGGTTCAATATCCGATAATCCAATGATTTTATCTATAATCATACATGCTTTTTGATTGTCAACAGAGCAAAGTAGAACTGGAGTATCCAATGCATAAGGTGTTGTATTTTTGAAACCTAATCGGATTGAAAGATCGATAAGCGGGATGCTCTTGCCAGCAAAATTCATTAAACCAGCAAGATAGGATGGGCTATTGGGAACGATTTCAACGCGTGAGAGTTGCACAATTTGTGCTATGTTATTAATATCTATGCAGAAGTGAACATTCTTCACTAGCAAATGCAGTACCTGAATTTTACTTTTTTCGACTTCAAATTCATTTTCCATGGTGAAAATCATCTTCCTCACTCTGCTATATAATATAATTATAATCTATATTGCGTGGCTTGGAAAAATAACTGTAAATACAGCACCTTTGCCAAAAGTACTGGTGCATTTTATTGTGCCGCCCAATTGTTTGCTGACTTTGTTGTAGGCTATGTTAAGACCAAGACCGAGATTGCCTGATCCTCTTTGGGTTGTGAAAAATGGATCAAATATCTTTTTTATGTTTTCTGGCGGAATACCTTTTCCATCATCTGAATAATTTAATTCTATTTTCTCATTTGTGAGTTTCGCATCAATTGTGATTGTACCTTCCTGATTTGGCTCATAAGCATGCTTGATCGTATTCATGAAAAAAATGGTAATTACCTGAAATAACACGCCTGGGTACGTATCGATAATCAGATTGGATGGGCAATTAATAACAGTATTTAATTTATTTTTCGCTAATGCCGGTTTTATGCTGACGAGAATTTCCTCTAGATATTCTTTTAAATTGAACGTACGTCGATTTTCACTGATTTGATCTCCCGAGGTTTGTTTGAAACTTTTAACCAGTGTAATGGCGCGTTGTAAGTTCGTATCCAGTAATTTAACCATTTCCTGATTGGCTTCTATGTATTTAGAAAAATCATCTCGTTTAAGTGTGTTGTTATTATAAAGCGATTGAATCTCACAGGTTTTTTCTTGTAACATACTGACAGCGGTATAACTAATTCCTATAGGCGTATTTATTTCATGCGCAATGCCAGCAACCAAACCACCCAATGAAGCGAGTTTTTCAGATTCAACCAGTTGGGTTTGTGTCGCTTGTAATTCATCTAAAGCATTTTTCAATTCGGTTGTGCGTTGAATAACACGTTGTTCCAGCTCAGCATTTAATTGACTGAGTGCGAATTTTGTTTTTTGCA
>Ga0105239_10008375_pt1 | contig 11780 bp, 10 predicted proteins | sample KBSC44metaG_FD_92761 | JGI IMG/M metagenome (GOLD analysis project Ga0105239, IMG submission 92761) | Corn rhizosphere microbial communities from Kellogg Biological Station, Michigan, USA - KBS C4-4 metaG | ecosystem: Host-associated > Plants > Roots > Rhizosphere > Soil | place: Michigan, USA...
AGTCGCCACCTGGATGGGGGTGGATACGATCCTCGTAGTTCCAGGCATCGTCACTGCCGACACCCCCTACGATGCGGCCTACGAGCGTGCGCAAGAGGGACTGAAATCAGTCGCGGCAGAGGCGGAGGCGCGCAAGGTTTCGGTGGGCGTCGAGAACGTCTGGAACAAGTTCCTGCTCTCGCCTCTGGAGTTCCAGCGCTTCCTGGATGAGATCGACAGCTCCCACATCGGCGCCTACTTCGATGCAGGGAATGTCCTCGTCTACGGCTTCCCGGACCAGTGGATCCGCATTCTCGGCTCCCGTATCCGCAAAGTGCATGTCAAAGATTTCAAGGCGAACATCGGCAATATCACCGCCTTCTGCAATCCCCTGCAGGGCGATGTACCCTGGGCCAAAGTGCGTGCAGCCCTCGAAGAGATCGGCTACGATGAGTACATCACCGCCGAAGTCGAGGGCTACAAAGTCCATCCCGAAGTCGGCCTGAAGCACATCGCCGAGTCGCTTCGGGCCGTTTTCCTGGAGGAGGTTCGTTAGAGAGTGTTAGGTACTTTTAGCAAGGGAGCCGCCTTTACGAGCATGAGAATGGCAAAGACGACGAAATGCAAGCCTGCAAGCCTGCAAGCCTGCCAGCGTCGCCGGGAAGGAGAAGAAACTCCGGCTTGGTGAGGGTCTGCTGGCCGATCGCTAGGAACTGGAGGCGCTGCAGATAGACGTGCGGGCAGAAGCACCAGAGCGTAACGGCAGCGGAACAGTCCCCAATCTGTTCCAATAGGACACGGCGAGTTTAACAGTTAGACTTTTCCCAACTTAGGAATCCGTACCGGAGTTTAACCCGCACAGATGGAGGGGGAAGAGTCTTCCCCCTCCCCTGGAGCCGTGTGGCGCGAGTGTGGAGGTGAGGCAAGGAGAAGCAGACCATGAGTGAGCAGCCGAAGAAGCGGGTAGTTGACTGGAGAGGAGGCTTCATGGCCTGGCTCGGCGGAGGCATGGTCTGCTCTATGGCTACGACGACAGTGTGTAGTGCTTTGGGCTACTTGTTCCTTCTGCCGCCTGTCCTTGCGCAAAGCCAGCTTCCCAGCGACTTCGGCACGGGGAGACGCCGTCTTGTCTCAGCAAAATCCTGGACAAGCAGCGGCCTATCTTACCTATGGAGTAATGGCGATCAATGGCTGCCGGACGGGCGGATCTTCGTCTGGATCGGAAACGATACGAAGTGGCAGGCGCTTTTGGTGGATACGAAGACCGGCAAGCAGGAACCGCTTCCCCTGTTCAGCAAACTCTACATTCAAGCTGTTCCTCCCAAAATGGAACCCGACTTTAGCTACGTAACGCCCGATGGAAAGTCGGTGGGCTCTTTCCTCAATGCTTTTAGCCCGTCTACTCCACCTTTGATCGAGTTCTATCGAACGCTCTCGTTTGACGGGTACGACATGCATATCCAACGAATAGGAAAAAGGAGAGGCGGGCTGTTTTACTACAACCCCTTTCTTGCCTGGGAATGGAATGACAACTATCACGGGTGGATGCAGTTTGGGAGGTACAGTCACGGGCGGACCGGCAATGACAGTGCAGTCGTGCATGTGGATGTAGCTCACCCGGAAACGCCGCGTTTCGTGGAAATGACACCCGCGAGTTTACCCGCCTGGTGTCCTGGAGGGTTGGGCATCGGCAGGCTCCACGGCGTGACGGCTAAGGGAGAGGGGGTGCTGACACCAGCCTTTATGGACAATATGAAGGAATGGACCCAAGACCACAAGATGCCTGTCTCTCTGGTGGACATCGATCAAGGAACACGCCCGCCAACGGACTACCTGATCTCTGTCCCGCGGGAGGGCTCACTGAAGAAATATGTTGTCTCCCCGGATACCCGCCACATCGTCTGGCTGTTGCATTTTGAGAAGCCGCATGCCGTGCCGGGTCACACCAAACGCTACAAGACCGACGAGATCTGGCTCTGCGACCTCGACGGAGCCAACATGCACCGGCTTGCTTACCAAGCAGTCCTCTCTGATTATGGCGACGAAACGATACGAGACCTTGCCTGGAAGGACGACCAGACGGTGAGTTTCTTACTGGAAGGAGTTCTCTACTCCATGCCTGCCAAGTGAGCGGTGCCATAGCAGCAACTTGTTGAGGAAACGAAGGATCAGACCATGAGCGAGAAGCCGGGGAAGCTGTTGGTAGGCCAGAATATGAAACCCTCGTCCGCCCCTCTGAACTCCCGCCCTCCGACCAGCTGGCCGAACTCCTCCGGGGAGTGGATGCGCCCAGCAGCGAGACACCACCGGAGGAACTGTTGAGGGCGAACACGAACAGAGCGGGGGAATAACGGAAAACTCTTCTGCTTCACCTGGAGAGTGTTAGACACTTTGGCGACCGGGTAGACAGTATGTATATGTAAATCTACCCACAAACCTCATCCGCACAATGCCTCCAGCGACGAATAGGATTTTGTCGCCCGATTCTCAAAATGTCTAAAATTTTCGTGAAGGAGCAATTCTATGTTAATTCGTTTTGGTACAGTCCGGGTACTATCGGCTAAAGCCGCGTTGTTCCTCGGAATAACGTACGTTATGAGCGTATTTCATTTTTTCGTACCGACCTGCCTGGCACAAGAGAAGCCCCACAAAGCTTCCCAGGTGGAGATACCGAAAACGTGGACGGTTACCTGGTACCAGTGGCAAGGGCCAAACCAAGTCCTTCTCCAGTATTCCGAGAAAGGCGGCCATCAATCCACAGTGCAGTTCAATACAAAAACTGCGTCTGTCACACCAGTGGCGCTCTCTGACGAAATAAAGGAAGCCCTCACTTGGTATGGGAGCGACTCATGGCAACTTTCGCCGGATAATGCATGGCTGACCGGATGGCCAGGCGATGATCGACACATCGCCATAGAAATCAATGGATCTAAACGTATTCAGACGCCCATGCTTGGGGCTTGGGTCAAATGGATGCCTGACAGTCATGGTTGGGTCGAATGGAATTGGAAGGATCATTCAACCTTCATTAAGCTCACTCGTCTCTCCGATGACCGCTCACATGTTGAAGGGATGCAGCGGGAATATACACTGGAGGACGATTGGTCTCTTGCTGGCTTCGTAGCCCCTGATAAGGTACTTCTCTATAAGTCTAGCCCAGAGACACGTACTTGGGTGGCGCGAATCGTGGCTCTAAAAAGCAAGGCCGAAACCGTGATGGAGTGGAAGCTTCAGGTTCAGAACGTTTACGATATATACGGTGCCAAGATCTCTCCCGATTTAAAGCATATATGCTGGCTGACGGTAACTAGCAAGGCCACATTAGTCCCAGGCATCTGGCTCAGTGATACAGACGGAAAAAATCAACGCGACCTTTGGATTACAGGACTAGATAATATAGCTAAAATGACATACTTGACGACCGATAAAAGCTGGTTGTCACCAGGGGATATACAATGGGTGTCGGGCAGTGATAAAATATGTTTTCGTCAGCAGGGACGTCTCTATACCGTGGCTATTTCCAAATGACATTTAGAAGCGTGGCCCAGAAGTCGGTTTTCTCTTGTAGAAGTGCCCGGACGCTTTACACATTCCCGAAATTCTGGACTACTGGGAAGGTGAGGAGGCGCTCGAAAATGCCGAAATCATGGATTCTTAATACTGTATCTCTATGTAAGCAGGCATGCATTCAATTCCGCTAACAGACAGATCGTAAAGGGTAAGCAGAACCCTAGGGAGGGGTGTCGTGGGTTGCGATATAGCGGGGACTGTCGCGCAGAGTGAACAGTCCCAGCACGAAGGCGACGGTGATCATGATGGCGCAGCCAAGGAACGGAGACCCGTGGACGGGCACCGGCAATCCAAGCAGATTGAATGCGGGGAACTTGTAGAGCTGCTTGCTGATTATCATTCCGACCACCGCACCAAGTCCCTGAGCGGTTCCAACAGCGCCGACGACGGTACCGCGCTGGGCATCGTCGCATTCGGAGGTGATCAGCGCCATCCAGGCGGGAAACGCGATGGCGAAACCGATGCCCAGAAGCGAGCCGAGCAGGACGATCGCCCAGTTATGGGTCATCATGAGCAGCAGCCAGAAGGAGAGGGTGCAGATGCCGATACCGATCTGGACAGCGCGGGCTTTGCCGATTTTGTCGGCGACTTTGCCCATCGGGATCGCCAATGCGGCAACCACGAGGGCCGGCCCTATCATCTTCAGGCCAAACTGACTCTCGGAAAGCATGAAGTGCTCCAGGAGAAAGACCTTGAAGTAGGGAATCACCAGGCCGATGCCCAGGAAGGTGATGAAGGTCATCAACAGGGTCATCGGCATACGCCGCAGCATCTCCACGAACTCTTTGAGATTGAAGCCGTGCTCGCCGTCGGCTTTTTTGCCGGCAGTGGCGGGGAAGTTCGGTATCATCACGAAGGCGATGACTGTCGTGATACCAAACAGCACGGCAGCCAGATAGAAGGAAGCCTCCTTCGACTGGGCGTAGGTAATAGGGAGATGATGGAAGGCGAAGTCGTTGATGCCTCCGCCCAGCGCGGGTCCCAGGGCGAGACCGATCAGATAGGCCAGATTGAAGAGGCTCATGGCGCTCGCCCGCTTCTCTTCCGGAACGTGGTCGCCGATGAGGCTGAAGGCCGCCGGCCAGAGCGCTGCGGCGCCTATGCCATCAAGGATACGCAAAAAGACCAGGACATAGGGATGGGAGACATGAGGGGTCAACAGGGCCGTGATCACCGAAACCAGAGGGCCGATCACGATCAGCGGCTTGCGTCCGAAGCGGTCGCCCAGGATCCCCATCGGAGATTTGAGCAGACCCTCCATCGCGACAAAAACAGTCGCACAAACAGCGATCCAGGAGGGATCGATCTTGATCCCGTCCTTGATGTAAACGCCCATTGCCGATATATTGACGGTCGTGTAGGAAAGCTCCGCAAAGGCCGAGACGACGACAATGGCCGTCAATAGGGTTTTTAAGTTTACACCACGCGTCGAACTCCCGGCGACGACTGCCTTCTCAGACGGAGCAGAAGGCGCCTCCACGTAAGTTTTTCCTGTTTCCTGATTCAAGAGATTCCTCAGCAGCAACATTGATAGTGGGAAGATGCGCGGGCCAAATCGCGCAGGACACGGACAGTTGCCCCCCCTTACATAACGCAATCAGATCGTGATTCGTTTCGGAGGCGTCGCCGCTTCGTACGGCGACGCCTGATGTCCCGGACTAGTTTACCCTATCCGGACCTCTTTCCCCTCCTCCGAGGACTGGTAGATCGCGTCCATAATCTGCGCGACCATCAAGCCGTGCTCTCCGGTGACGAGCGGCTCTTTGCCGTCCCGGATGCACTCCACGAACGCCTTCATCTCCGCGAAGTGAGTATTCAGATTGTTGCCGCCCGGTATTTTGGGCTCGTAGGAGACCATCGTGCGATGTTTCTCCTGCGTGAGGGAGAGCGGATAGGCTTCCGCCCCACCGTCGGTGCCGAGCAGGGTGACGTTCTGCGCCTCCTGCTTCAGGTTGGCGACGAAGCTGGATTCGAGCATGACGGTTGCGCCGTTGTCGAAGCGGATCAGCGCGGCGGCAAAGTCCTCGACGGTGAACTTCGTGTGGTCCCACTGGCCCATAAAGCCGACGACATCGCTGCGCTTCCCGAACTTCTGATAGGTGACCCCGCTGGCGGCGATCGGCTTGGGATGGCCCATGAACCAGAGCGTCAGGTCCAGCATATGTACGCCGATGTCGATCAGCGGCCCGCCGCCCTGCTTCTCTTTGTCGATAAAGACGCCCCAACCGGGAATGCCGCGGACGCGCAACGCCTGGGCGCGGGCGTAGTAGATGTCGCCGAGTTCTCCGGCATCGATATAGCGTTTGAGGGCCTGGTTGCTCGGCGCGAAGCGGCTGTTGTAGCCGATCTGGAGGATCTTCCCGGCTTTGCGGGCGGCAGCCACCATCTCCGCGCCCTGCACGGCGTTCATGGCGATGGGCTTTTCACACAGAACGTTCTTGCCTGCCGCAAGCGCATCCATCGTGATCTGATGATGGGCGAAGTTAGGGGTGCAGACCGAGACGCCGTCGATCTCCGGCATGGCGAGGAGCTCTTTATAGTCGGTCACGGTGTGGGGGACATTGGGGTATTTCGCTTTGGTCTTCTCCAGAGGCTCCGGGAGAATATCGCACATCGCGAAGATCTCGCACTCGTCCGGGATCTGAGAGTAGCCGGGGAGATGCGCGCCGTTGGCGATGCCGCCGGTCCCGATAACGCCGATTCGTACCTTCTTTGCCACTATGAAACTCCTTTGTCGAATAGTCTTCCGCATGTTTGTTGAAGTGCGGCAATTCGGGACTACGATTCGACCGGATCACCGGCAGTTCCTGCTCTATCTCTCTTTCACAGGCTCAAGGGGAGAAGAGACTCGATACTTCGGGCAGAGTGAGCGTTTCGGCGGTCAGCGTGGAGGGAGTGAGGTCGATCAGGCGGACGATGGTGGCGGGATCGGGGCCGGCAAAATGGATGTCGAAGTGGTGGCAGGCGACAGCCGTCAATTTCAAGCCCTTCGTGGGAAGGACGGTGAACTGCACATCGGCTCCTCCGGCATAGGTTTGGGAAGCGAGCAGGGGCAGGGTGACGGCGAAATCGATCGGTGAGAGCAGAAAGCCGCCCCGAAACTTATCGGTCAGGCCGCGGGCGCGCAGAAACCGACAGACACGCATCGCATCCGGGACGTTCGCAAAGTAGGCGGCCAGGCTTTTGTTGTTGAGCCAGAAAGTGCCTTCCGGGACCGTCGCAAGGACGCGCTCCGCTCCCAGCGTTGTCATGGCAGCGCCGAGGAACTGTGACAGGAGTGGGCGATCCGCGAGCGGGTAGGGACCTTCGACCCTTCCGTCCGGATAGACCGCTTTCCGTTTTGGCCCGGAGACGTAGGGCAGAGGCTCCGTCTCGCGAATGGTGAGGCGATGTGTCGCGATCTCATCCGGAAATTGGCGTGTAGAGGCGTTCAAACCGGCCTGATTCAGCAGGCGCGGCAACTCGAAGCGGGGCACGATCTGCACGGATGAGACTCCTTACGTCTACGGATTACCTTCGTTTTCAGGAAACATCTCCAGTTGCGATCCATCGTCCGGAGCGACGGCCACGGCGGCATCGGTTTTCCCATGTCCGTTGCCGTTGGCGCGGTCGCGTTTGACGGCGGCACGCAGTGGGCGCGCGCCTTCGACCGTGGCCCCGTTGCCGTTGCGGCGACTGTTGCGGGTCTTAGGGCCGCCGGGGATATTGCGCACGACATGGCACTGGCGGCAGCGGGCCTCATAACTCTCGTCCGCACCGATCAGGATCGTCGGATCGTCCCAGGCGGCCGGCTTCCCGTAGACCAGGCGTTGGGTGCGACTGGCTTCGCCGCCGCAGACCTTGCAAATCGCATGGAGTTTCATGACATTGTCGGCCAGGGAGAGCAGTTGCGGCATAAAGCTGAACGGCAGGCCGCGGAAATCCTGGTCCAGCCCCGCCGCGAAGACCTGGACCCCGGAATCGGCCAACTGCTGGCACAGCGCCACGATCCCTTCATCGAAGAACTGCACCTCTTCGATCCCGACCACCTGAACCCCCGGCTCCAACATGGTGGCGAGAGTTTTCGAGTCCGGAACCGTGTAGGCGTTGAACTTGATATCATCGTGGGTACGGATCACCGTCGTTTCACAGCGGGTGTCCAGCGATGATTTGAAAACCTGTACTTTTTTGCGGGCGTGCATGGCGCGCCGGACCAGCCGAATAAGCTCTTCGGTCTTGCCGGAAAACATGCTGCCACAGATGATGGTCAGGGCGCCCGTCTGATTTTTCGTCTGCAACACGATCTCTACTCCCGTTGAAGGTTATTTTGAAAAAACTCGGCAACGCGCCGCTTGTACTCGTCGCCGCCCTTCCGAAAACACTGCGCGTGCCCGGCCGTCGGCATGAGCCACAGTTCCGTGGACTCGGCGGAGACTTTCGCCATGCGTTCGGCGTCCCGCCAGTTCACCAGCATGTCGCGCTGCCCTTGGATCAGGAGCAGAGGCCGGGGAGCGAGCGCATGCACGACCGCGGCGGGCGAGACGGCGGCAGGATCGAAGGTGAGCCAGCGTTTCGCCCACCAGAGGATCGGCGTCGCGACCCGGCTGCCGAGCGGCCCGAACACGACCGACATCCGCTTGTTCAGCGCATCGCGCAGGCTGGGATAGGGCGCTTCCGCGACGACCGCCTGCACCCGCTCATCCTTCGCGGAGGCCATGATGGCCACGGAGGCGCCAAGCGAGAGGCCGAAGACGCCTCTGGGCAGCGCCTCCATCTCGGGACGGGAGTCGAGGTAGTCCAGCGCACCTCTGAGGTCAGCGATCTCTTCATGGCCGAAACTGCACAAGTCGCCCTCGCTGCGCCCCAGGGAACGGAAATCGAAGACCAGGGTCGCGAAGCCTGCCTCGTGGAGGAACTGCGCGTAGGGCAGCATCTCCAGGCGATTCCGCGGATAGCCGTGGCAGAAAATGATCACGCCACGCGTCTCCTCCGCACTCGGGGCGGGGATGAGCCAGCCGGAGATCTTGAGGCCATCGTGCGTCAGAAACGCGATCTCCTCGAACTCCAGGGCGACTTCCTCCGGGGTGCGCGTGAAGCGCTTGCGTGGAGGATGGGTCGCCATATACGCATAGCCCAACGTCGCCAGCGTGAAGCCGACGGTAGCGACCGCCAACCCGATCCCGATCTTAGCGGCGGGAGAGAGGCCGGGGCGATCCGCTTGACACTCCGATCGCTTTTGGTTATACTGGGATACCGACGCTGTCTTTTTGACCGGGCGAGGAATCACGCTGGTTTCTCCATGAGGCATCCTTACTCTCTCCGCGGGGAGCATCGAGGACGGTATTTGAACGTACGGGCGCACATTTCTGTGTCAGGGGCAAAGCTATGGGTGATTCTACCCCAACAACGCCTGAAGGCGATGTGATGGAGGGCTGGGAGAGCGAAAGAGATTCGGAACGCGCCAAAGTGACCGCCCGCTGGTTCGCGATCGTCGTCCTATTGTCTGCGCTGTTCTGGATCCGGGGACACGATCCCATCGTGGCGGCGCATGTCTCCCGCCTGACGGCCTGGGAACTGGCGCTGGCCGGAGTCCTCATGACATTGGCGGAGGCGATCTATCTCTGGAAGCCGGGGCGTGTGCAGATTCCCCGCTGGCTGAAGTATGTGACGGTCTTCTGCGATATGGTCTTCATCTCCGTCCTCATCTCTCTGACAGGCTATACCCACAGCCCGTTTTTCTTCGTCTATTTCGTCTTCCTGATCTCGAACTGCCTGCGGTACGGCCTCCTCATGAGTCTCTTTGTCGCCGCCGTCTTCAACGTTCTCTACGTCGTCGTGCTTGGCTTTGCGCCGGAGACCGAGCGGCAGGCATCGGTTCTGGGTGGTGAAGGGCTGAAAATCGTCGCCTTCTGGGGGGTGGCGCTCTATGGAGGCGCGATCTCCGCCCGTATCCGCCGGCAGGGCAACCAGTTGCGCGTCTACGAAGAGACCATCCGGGAACAGCGCGCGCAACTTGCCCAACACAACCAGTCTTCCCTCTCGGCAGAGGAGAATCCCTCATGACCCCCGAGGAAGAGCCCGGAACCGAACATCGTTCTCACCTGCGCAAAATCCGCTTTCGCGGCCGCCTGGTAGGCTTCAGCCTGGCCGGCCTCCTGATCGGAGGACTGGGCCTCTTTCTGGTGACCGGTCTGGCAAACTCCCCCTGGCTCTTCCTTCTCTACCCACTTCTCATCGGCATGATCGGCCTCTCCCTGCTCGTCCTCGCCCTCCAACTACTGCACCGCCTCTGAGGATCGGCTTCCATTTCTAAAGCAACACTGTTTCGCCTTTCTGACACAGATAGGAGCACCTTACCGGGCGACCTAACCCCCCCCGACCCCTCCTTCCCGAAAAGGTCGCCCTTCGGGCACTCCAAATCCTATGCTTCCGCGCATAGGATTTCGTTCGCTTCGCTCACAGGGAAGGGGGGTGCCCGCCTGCCACTTTCCTGCATCGTGTCTCACTCTGTTGCCGGTGTTTCACACCTTGTCCAACAGGCAAAAGTGCATCTCCACACTCCTGGTTTCACTACCAACAAAGTGAGGTGTAACAAGGTAATTACTTGTTAGGGCACCCCCCTTCCCGGTGAGCGGAGCGAACGAAATCCTATGCGCGGAAGCATAGGATTTGGAGTGCCCGAAGGGCGACCTTTTCGGGAAGGCGGGGCCGGGGGGGTTAGGTCGCCCGGTAAAGTACGAAGGAACTGCGAGAGAGGCAACACTACTCCACTTCCGCCTTATGAGCGGTTCGCATCGCGATCGGAAAACCGATACGGCTCCGCGCTTCGTCGGTCAACTTGTTCATGCAAGTTTCCAGTTGGAGGCGGGCGGCTTCGAGTTCGGCGTCTTTGGCTTTCGCGGGAACGGTGATCGGTTCGCCGATGACGATGACTCCTCGGGCGAAGGGCCAGGGGATCTCGAAGCGGTCCCACTGATCCATTTCGAAGCCGCCGGAGATCACGACGCCGAGCGGCACCAGAACGACATCGGCTTTCTTCGCCAGAAACGTCGGGCCGGGTTTGGCTTGATAGATAGGACCCTGCGGACCGTCGGCGGCGATCACCGAGCCGGTTCCATTGCGCAGAATATCGACGAACTGCATGACACCGCGGGATTCGCTCTTGAATACGGAAGCGTCCAGAACGCGATAGCCCATGCGCTCGATGAAACGCAAAGTCCACCAGCGGATCAGCAACAGATACTTCTTGTAGTTGGGATCGCGGGCATGCGAGGCGTAGAGGCAGAGTTTTTCCTGGCGAAACGTCACCATCGGCAACAGGCCCTGACCATGCCAGATGACGAGGAGGGGAGTGTGTCCGGCCCGTTTGACCTCGCGCAGCTTCTCCAGGCCGTAGATGCGGACATCGAGGGTGCTCTCAAAGAAGAGGAACGCCTCGACGATCAGCGTGGTGGCAAGGTAGAAGCCCCATCCGGAGACACGCGTGGTAAGCTTCCGAATCGGGGCAGGCAGCGGATCTCGCGGCGCAGCGGGTGGGGCGGGAGCAGCGGGCTTTTCTGCGGGGGTGGTTGTTTCTGCAACAGTGTCCGACACAGGGGTTCCCTTCCATGGTGCAAAAAGGCGGAGCGCAGTTGCGCTCCGCCTCCACTATTCGACAATCTCACCGAAAAACCTGCTTGTCATGCTGCCGTGACGTGTCACATGATTGCGGCCTGGGTTTTCCGGATGGGAAGGCGGACGGTGAAAGTGCTTCCCTGCCCTGGGGCGCTTTCGCAGGAGATCTCTCCGGCATGCAGTTCGACCAGATGTTTTACCAGATAGAGGCCAAGTCCCGTTCCGGGGATATTGCGGATGTCGTCGCGTTCGATGCGCTCGTATTGGCGGAACAGGCGAGAGGCTTGCTCCTCGGTCATGCCCAGACCTTCGTCTTTGATCTGGAATTTGATATGATCCTCGCCGTCACACTCCGCGGACAGTACGATCAGGCCACCGTTCGGAGAGTATTTGATGGCGTTGCCGAGCAGGTTGGAGAAGATCTGGTTCAGTTTGTCTTCATCCGCTTCGATCGAGGTCGGCAGATTCGGATCCAGGTTGGTCTCCAGGCGGTGGTTGTGCGTGAAGAACTTGTAGTAACGGTGGCGTCGGGCCAGTTTTTCCAGGAGCGGCCGCAGCTCGAACTCGCTATAGGCGACGGAAAGCGGTCGGCCGGCCTCCAGGCGCGAGACATCCAGCAGTTCATTGATCAGGTCCAG
>Ga0105239_10008379_pt1 | contig 11778 bp, 2 predicted proteins | sample KBSC44metaG_FD_92761 | JGI IMG/M metagenome (GOLD analysis project Ga0105239, IMG submission 92761) | Corn rhizosphere microbial communities from Kellogg Biological Station, Michigan, USA - KBS C4-4 metaG | ecosystem: Host-associated > Plants > Roots > Rhizosphere > Soil | place: Michigan, USA...
TCTCTGCCTTTACCCCCGTTTTTCACCTTCTCCTATTCGCCATCTCCGAAAGCCGTTGGCCGTTGCGCAGCTGCTTTTGTTTTCGCCCTCTGACACGTGACCGCCCTCTGTTGGCCCGTCACAGTTTGATTAAGAGTCTGGTGCTCTGTTGGCCGTCCTTGACCGCTGGCATTGTCACAGGTTGGTTTCCCGAACCCAGCGCCCCATTTTTTTCTTTTGGACTCTGCTGTCCATTTGTTGCCGTTGGGCAAGATTGTCGGACTCCATTTGTCCGTCTTTGATTTCATTTGATTTTATTGGTTGCCGTGCGGGCAAGATTGGTGGACTCTGTTTGTTCACCTTTGATTGATTTCTTTGCTCTTTTGTTAATTTTGCTTTCCCATCGTGGTTAGCTTGGCTTATATTTATATATTTCTGGATTGATTGAATTGGAATTGCTTGCCCATTGAGGTTAGCTTGTGTCTATTTCTTAATTACCTTTGCTTGGCTTGCCTGTTGAGGTTTGCCTTTGGAATCCGTTTACTTTATAATTTATTGGCTATTGTGGATAGCCTTCGTCGCCATTGTTTATTTCACTTTTTATTTTAAACACTGGCCTATTTCTTAACATATATGGAGTCGTTTATGATTCGAAGCCAGCTTAGCTCGATGTTGCCTCGCCTGGTTCGAAATATTGCCTTGGCCAAACTCACCATTGACCGAAAGGCCGGAGAACCCAGATCTAGTGATGTGGAGTGGGTGGAAGATTTGGCTAAGGCCTCTGAGGTTTTGTCCAAGGCCGCGGCATCGGTCCGGGCCCTCATCAAGGAATGGGGGGAGGTTATGGTAAATGCCGACGATGATACTCGTCCGGAGGAACAAGACTTGTTTCTGAACTTCAAGGTTCAAGAGATGGGGCCGACCGAAATCATTGATGAAGCAGATGAACTGCAAGTTTTGGCGGACATCAAAATCGATTGGCTGAGGGCCCAGGCTGCCTCTTCCGGCATGCCGCCCAAGGCTCAGGCGTCCTCTTTGGTTGTGTTACCCTCGGCTGCGACGGTTTCGTTGGGTATGCCATCCTCGACTCCGGCTGCTCCATTTGGTATTCCGCCCACTGCCCCCTCACTTTCACCACCGTCTGGTTTTCCCCCACCCATCGTGGCTACTCCAATGGCCAATGTTCGGCTTCCCCCATTGACACTTCCTGAGTTCGATGGCACGGAAAGTGCGTGGCCGGCCTTCTGGGCCTCGTTCGAACATAGCGTGCATCTGAACGCTGGTTTAACTGGGGCTCAGAAGTTTACTTACCTAGCGGGACAACTTAAGGGATCAGCCATGGCTATGGTGGAAGGCTATACCCTCACCGATGCCAATTATGTCAGTGTTATTGCGGTTTTGGTTAAGAGATTTGGGAATGATGCTCGCCGAGCGGCGACTCTTCAAAGCGAGTTGCTTGAGCTGCCCAGTCCTTCGAACTCGGCCGCCTCGTTGCGTGCCTTTCATAACAGCGTGGAAAGAATTTGCCGTCAGCTGGAGGGGCTGGTCGGATTGCAAGTCCCAATTAACATTAATCCCTTCTTGGAAATCGCCATTCGGAAAAAGATTCCCCACGAAGTGAGGGGCGTTCTCCTTGATAAGGAAATGGCATCCGACCATAAATGGAGCCCAGGAGAATGGAGGGAAGCACTGGGCCGCATGGTCCAATGGAAAGAGGAGGTGGGAGCCCCGGAGGCGCCCACTGCTAAACCAGCTTCTAATTCCCATTCGTTTGTTCCGCTCCATCAGCGGCCTCCGCCCATTGACCCACCCAAGCGGGCCTTTCCAATTGTTCAAGGGCTGCAGAATGGACTAACCGCGGCGCAATGCTTTTTGTGCGGGATCGGCGGACATCGGCCAAGCACTTGCCCTACCTGGCGAGGAGCTCAGGCCAGAAAGGCCCGGATGCTTTTCCTGAATCGATGCTTGATGTGCTCTGGGTCGCACTCGAATGGGGAATGCCGTTCCAAATCTGTCTGCCCACTATGTGGCGACCGGCACCATTATCTTATCTGCACCGGTCGTAAGCCCTGGGTCCCCATTGGAGGGACTAGCCAGCCGCTGTCTGGTACTGGAGGCAACAGCCAGCCGTTGGCTAATCGCCAATCTTCCAGTTCTGCACAACGGAATGTTGCCAGTTCGCACCCGGCCGTTGAGTTTGGAGGCAACCAAATGACTATGGCGGTTCACGACCGTTCTATTGCACCCAGCTCTCGTCCGTCTGCTTACCTCATGGTGGCGGAAGTTTATGTTTTCAATCACATTGACCCTGACAACCCTATTTTAACCCCCGTTTTCTTCGACTCGGGCTCGCAGCCTTCATTTATTACGTCTGATTTGGCAGCCCAGATTCGCCCACATCGGCTGGCCAAAGAGAAAATGACATTGGCGGGTTTTACTGGGAAAGACAAATGTACTCCGGTCAACTTTTCCTCCTCTCGATTTTCGGTATTGCTGCAAAGGCAGGATGGAGGATGGGAACCGCTTACCTTGAACGAGTCTCCAAAGATTATCCCGGCTGTCGAATTTGTCCAGGCAGCAGTTGGGCAGCCATCTGGAGATTTGTTGTCCAAAGCTTATGGTGTTCCTCAAATTCTCTTGGGGGTCCGTGACTTTTGGCCTCATATCATCAGCAAGGAAGAAGTGAGGGCCGGCTTTTATCGAATCCATACCATTTTTGGGACGGTTTATGGAGGAGAAATGGGCCCTCCGATATCGACTTCACCCGTTGCTTACCCATCTATTTGTTGCCCAGTTGTTGACGCCCAGCCGATGGTGGAGCGTCTTTGGAACCTAGAGGCTATCGGGATTAATCCCCAGGAGCTGGCCAAGGATACGGTAGCCATCGATTCTTTTAACAGCACGATTAATTTTGTGGACGGCCGATATCACGTCAGCTGGCCATGGAGGCCGGGCCATCCCCCGCTTCCAGACAATTTCAATTTGGCGTATTCTCGCCTCCATTCACTCGTCAATAGGCTCAAATGTGACCCAAAACTGTTCACCGACTATCAGCAGATTTTCGATGATCAGCTCACCAGTGGGATCGTCGAGCTTGCCATCAAGGGAGAAGTGGGAGAGCATTTCATCCCACACCATCCAGTTGTGACTATTAAGAAGACCCGAATTGTTTACGATGGTTCGGCCCACATTCGGAACTCTCCCTCTCTTAATGACTGCCTTCTGGCTGGGCCGAACCTTGTTCCTGATCTGGCGGCAATTTTGCTGCGCTTCCGTGCCAGCAGTCTCCCAGTTTTTGCCGATGTGGAAAAGGCTTTTCTGATGGTGGGATTGAACCCGGGGGACAAACGAGTTGCCAAGTTCATTTGGATCAAAGATAAGACTCTCTCTCTTTCCCCATCAAATTTGCTTTTCTACCAATTTGCCCGGGTACCCTTTGGCATTGCCTCTTCTCCGTTCATCCTTGCCGCAACTTTGCAGCACCATTTGAAGAATGAGGCGACCCCAATCGCTGCCCAGATGGCCCAGAATTTTTACGTTGACGATTTGTTGTTGGATTGCCGGTCGGCTGGCGAGGCCTTGCAGAAGGTAGCAGCCGCCAACGAAATCGTGGCCAAGGCAGGTATGAAGTTGAGAGGCTTCACGGCTGCTGATCCAGCGGCGTTGGCCGGTTTGCCAGAGGAACAATTGTTGCTGAAGGAAGAGCCGAAAGTATTGGGTCTGAACTGGAAATTGAAATCAGACAGTCTATTTTTTCTTCCCCCTGGCTGGGACAGCTCTGCATGCACTAGACGTCTCGTTCTATCAATTATTGCCTCATTCTTTGACCCGCTGGGGCTCTGTTCCCCCATTTTGTTCAAGGGTCGAGTCTTTTTCCAATGTTTGTGGGGCAGAAAGAAGAGCTGGGATGACTCCCTGGATTCAACTGATCACCAGCGGTGGGCGGATTTGGTTGCCGATTGGGGGAAGGAGTCAATTATCATCCCCCGTTTAACGCCATGCGATGGAGCTTTGAACTTGCAGATTCATGTGTTCACTGATGCAGGCCCTGATGGCTATTGTGCGGCCATTTATCTGCGGTCCGAATTTCCCACTCATACTTCTGTATCCCTCGCATTCTCTAAAGCTAGGCTGTGTCCTACCCGTCTGAACAAAGGGGAGGATCTAACCATCCCGAAACTAGAGCTTATGGGAATCACCGTTGGTATCAGGCTAATGAAATTTGTCCAGGAGGGACTCAGGAGGCAGGTTGATGCCTGCCATTTATGGTCTGACTCACAAATTGCCCTTTCATGGGTAGCCTCCTCCGACACTCTGCCTGTCTTTGTTGGCAGTCGGGTCAGGGAGATAAGAGCTGACCGGTCGGTTGCCTTTCACTATGTGAACACCAAAGACAACCCCGCTGATTTGGGTGTCCGAGGCTGTTCACCCTCTGCCTTGTCATCCGCTGGCATTTGGTGGCGTGGGCCAGCTTGGCTGACGGAACCTCCATGTGATTGGCCGGATCACTTCGGCCCTGTGGTGCTGCCGGTGGAGGAGGAGCCGGAGTTGGTCATGGCCATCAACGAGGAAGCGGCCCATAAATGGATGGTGGACCCGCGCGATTTCAGCACCTACCGCAAGTTGTTATGGAAAGTCAAATTCCATCTGTTCGTTATTTCCCACGCCTTAAAGGGAAGCCAAAGTCTGAGTGAAAGACTTCCCTGGCTGTCCCAAATGCACAGTTTTGGCTTCTTTTCACCAGAGATGCAGAGCATGGCTCAAAATTACATTATAATCCACACCCAAGTCGATCTGGAGGAAGGCCTTGACTATTTATACCAGGATGCTAATGGCATTACTCGTCTTTCCACCCGCGTGACCCAGGCTAATAAGGCCAGTGATTTCATCAATCCCATTGTTCTGCCTCGCCAGCATTGGGTCACTCGTCTTCTGGTTCAAGAAGCTCATGAAAGTCTGGCACACACTGGGGTGGAGGCAACTCTCTGCAAATTCCTGTCCAAATGGTGGTGCAAGCGGGCTCGCCGGCTGGTCAGGAGCGTAGTCGCTTCCTGCCTGGTTTGCAGGCGGGACCGAGCTGCGAAGTTCAAGCTCCCACTGATGCCGCCTTTGCCTTCGGCTCGGGTGACCGCCAGCCGGCCCTTCTCCTTTGTTGGTTTAGACTATTTGGGTCCCACTCTTTACAAGCATCCAGATGGCCCCAAGAACGTCTGGGTTTTGTTGCTAACATGTTTCTCGACTAGGGCAGTGCATTTGGAGGTGGTTACCAGTCTGGAAGCCATCGAGTTTCTTGAAGGCTTTCGCCGTTTTGTCGCCCGTCGGGGCATCCCCAAGGAAGTTCTGTCAGACAATGCTTCTCAATTCGTTTTGGCCAAACAGGTTTTGGTCCAATACAGCAACATTAAATGGCGCCATACACCCCCTCTAGCTCCTTGGGCTGGCGGAATTTATGAACGTTTGGTAAGTCATGTTAAGGTGGCTTTTCGGAGAGCGGTGGGCAGAAAGATGCTAACTCTCAGCCAATTCTCCACATTTGTTGTTGAAGTTGAGGCGATGATCAACCATCGGCCTATAACTTACGTGTCCGATGATCCGGACGCCACCTTGGCCTTGCGGCCGGTCGATTTTCTCTTACCTCACAGTCAAATGGTTATGTCGGAGCCAACACAAGGGGAGAATGTGGATGATCCCGTTTTCCGTCCCTCGCCGGCTGAGAAGCTGGCTGGCTTATGGCATGCTACTACTGTTGCTCTCCGCAATTACTGGCGGATTTGGTCGAAAGACTACTTGCTTATTCTGCGCCAGCGGAACGAAAGAGAGCATCAACATCCCAGGATCCAAGCCAGGGAATTTCCTCAAGTTGGTCAGACTGTCTTGGTGGAGATGGAGGAATCGCCAAAAAACCATTGGCCGATGGGCCGCATTGTTGCTCTTGGGCCAGGCTTGCGCAGTGCCCAGCTCATGATGGGGAATGGCCGGGTTTGGGGTCGCCCAGTCAATAAGCTTGTTCCCCTCGAAGTCCAGCCGGAGGAGGAGTTGGAAGCGGAGGAAATGGAAGAAGAAGACAGGGAAACCTCCCCCTCACCTTCTCTTGATCATGCTATTGATTTGGCGGTTCGACCGCCAATTTTGCGCTGGGCTCCAACCCGGCCAACGGCAGATGATGATGCCAGCCATGAACAAGTTGCCTTGGAGGAGGCAGCAGCGGACAGTGTAGGGCCAGTTCCCACTTCGTCTGGTGCCGGTACTCCCACTGTATTGCCCGACGGTACCCACTGGACCAGATCAAAAGCTAAGAAGGGGCAAAGGTCGGCCGGTTCTGTCCAAATGGCTACTCCTATTACTATGGCGGTCATTTCTCACATGCCCTTTTGTCTCGTCCTCTCTCTCATCTGCAGCGGGCTGGGCGGAACTGGTGCTGCGTCGCCATCAATCCAGCCGTTGGATTGCCAGGAGAATGGAGTCAAAGTCAATATGGCTCCTGGGGCATCCAAGGTGGAAACATGTTGTGGAGAGATTTGTGATAAGCGCCCCTACACGGGCCCCTTTACATTTCCTATGCCGAATGAGTTGTTGGCCATTGGTTACCAATGCACCACCACTTACACCATGAGAGACGGCAAATATGAGTACAAGGTGGACTGCGCCCATACTGATGGATGTGAACTGATCACCTGTTTTCTCTGTTGGGAGAGGGTAATGAATCCTCACTGTGCGCCACTTCTGTCGGCAATTGCTTTTGGCTTTTTCTTTGGCTTCACTGCCATTCTTTTGTTTTTGCTTTTCGCCCTTCTTTACTTCTGTTATAAACGGCGGGCTCATTTTCCCGCTATTCGCCGCCCTCGTTGGCCGTGGGGCCAGCCCCCTCCATTACCTGTGGGGCCGACCGTGCACTGGCATGGAGGGGTTGAGGAGCAGCAGGAGATTGAAGTGGCAGTTTTGGATCCGCCGCCCGTGCTGCCGACACTTCTCGGCAGCTGCCAGCAACAGGCGGTGGAGATTCGCATTGGTTCCCCTGATGGCGGCCTGAGAAGGCGGTCCAGGCAAAGGTCGGCGCCAATTAGGCAGCCCGTGGAAATGGAAACTATTGAGGAGGAGGAGGATCTTCTGTTTGCTCGGCCTTCCACTTCTCGGGCTAGAAGTGCGCCCGTGTTGGCGCCTCGCCAAACGAGGGCTCGCACCAAGCTTGGCTTAGCATTCGGACTCACTCTCTTTATGCTCGCTCTTCCGTTGGCGCTGGCAAGCTTGGAAATCCACTCACTCACTGCCAAAACGGAACATTGTTCTTTGGGCCCCAATGGAACTACCTGCTCGTTTGAGGCCATTACCTCACTCAATTTGCTGCCAGCCAAGCAGCCGCTTATCCTTCAGTTGAGGGGACCTCATGACCTCCACATGGGGAATTTCTCATTTGTTTTGGAGGAGCTGGACCTTGTCTGTATCCAAAGCTCTTCTGGTTGGCTTCGGTCGGCTTTGATCCGGAATCACTTCGTTCGCCGCTGCAACATGGCAGGAAGTTGCGTTCCGGGCAGCTGCTCGGCGATCGGCCCTAAAACTTCTGTCCCGGAACTGGTCCCAGCTGAAGGCTATCCGGGGAACAATTTCTGCCGAGAAGTTGATGGGTTCTGGACCAGAGGGTGCATCCTTCCGGATGGGTGTCTTTTTTACCGGATTTATGCTTTGCCGGCAGCACGCCATATCTATGAACTGGTCAGGTGCCCAACGTGGCAATATCGAATCAAAGTGGCCTTCACATTCAACCATGCCATTCAGGGCAGTGGGGTCCTGAGGATGGAGATGACCCCGGGCGTTACTTACCATGTGAAGGGGACCAATGTGTCGTTCACCCCCTCGCCGATGGGGCTTCCGCCGCTTCCCATCCTGGGTGAGCCTTTTTTGATCAATCATACTCACGGCGCATTGGCTTCCTCTCTGCCGACCGTTTTGCACTGTCCCAGCAGAACAGCAGCCTTTGACTTCAAATGTCGGCTGGACAATCAGGCTTGCAGTGAATGCCAGGTTTATCCGCAGGCTGGAGTCGTCCAATGTGACTGTAACGACTTTGTCCTGGAGAAGCTTTTCACCAACCCCTACTTATCATTTCCCCTCAAGCTCAGTCATCTCAGTATTTATAAACGAAAGGAAGGCATAGTGGCCACCGTGCCCTACACACCAGTTAATGTGATAATGGAAAGCAAAGGCACCACCTTGGTAGTAGAGCAAACCCTAGCGGTTTGCCGAATCGAGCCCATCAAGCTAGTCGGTTGTTATAACTGTCTAACCGGGGGTCGCCTTTCCTACCATTGTGTCTCTTCCTTTGGAGAAGTCATGGCCAGTATTCGCTGTGCCGATCGAACAACTTTTTTGGCACATTGCAATCCCAAAGGAAAACCCTCTTCGGTTGTTCTGGGATGGTCCCATCCCCAAGTGGACACCAACTGCAGCGTGGATTGTGGGTATGGCCTCACTTCCTTCTCCCTAAACGGGACGCTTATCTTTTTAAACACCCAGTGGTCCCACCCCAGCTTTGAGCAGAAAGAGGGGAAGGCGCCTTTGTCCTTTGCACATTTTCAATTTGTGCTGTGGAAGTCAGTGGGTTCGATCCCCCAAGCTATTGCAGCTTCAGTGGCCACAATTTTGGTACTGCTTGTCTTCTGGATGTGCTATTGCGCCCCAATGTGCCGGCGCAGTCGGTAGGACGACGGCGGTGGAACCTTGTACATATATATATATATATTTATGCATTTTCATTTACATTTATATTTTTTTATGCCGGCAATTTGATTTATTGGTATTACTATACTTATAATTATCACTGTTTGCATTTTGCCAGGTTCTTTATTTGATTTCATGCCGCTCTCTATTATTAGCACCCAAATTGGGACCGCCCCCGGACTTTCGTTTCCGGGAAGCTCCCCACCATGGCAATTTGAGTTTCCATCGGCGGATCGCTAGTTGGCATCGTTTACGGTTATTATTACGTCAGAACTAGGGCGGTATCTGATCGCCTTCGAACCTCTGACTTTCGTTCTTGTTTCGCTGCCACTCGTTTCCGGGAATCTCCCCACCATGACAATTTTAGTTTACGTCGGCTGATCGCTAGTTGGCATCGTTTACGGTCAGAACTAGGGCGGTATCTGATCGCCTTTGTCAGTATTACCACGGTACAAGAATTTCACCTCTCACGTGGCAATACTATGCCCCCGTTTGTCTTTGCTAACCATTATCTCAGCCAATAAAACGAACCGAAATTTCTATTATTCCTCTGGCTGCCACCAGTGCGCATCTTGCGATGGACCGGGGAGCCGGCGCAGATCCCACTACGAGCTGTTTAACCGCGGCAATGGTTCTATGCATTTTGAGAGCTGGAATTACCGCGGCTGCTGGCACCAGACTTTCCATCTCATAAATACTCGTTAAAGGGATTAACTTGTACCCATTTCGATGACTGGACAAGACCATGCGATCAGCTTATATTCTGAGACAACAATTGACAGCAGGCGGTCCATTTCTCCTCAGCATAGCCTGCCCTTTTTTATTCTCCCTTTTTGGCTAGTCTCACGGTGCCGGGCAGCGGCCGAGTGAAAACAGCTTCGCCTCAGCTTTCTACATTGAGAGGAGGATGTGAGTGCTGATGTTTAAGTTGTTCAGTCTTGCCCCCGTTCTACTATAGAGTCCAACCAATTGTACAGTGAAAGCATTTGATTTTTGGTTTCGCTAATGATAACGTTGCTTTTTGAACTCTAGCCTCCGGGCAATTATTATTTATAGCGGCCTACTGATTGTGAAAAAAAAGATAACAATATTTAAATGAATGCCGGAGGAGACTGGCCAGACTTGTCTGCCCGGCCTTGATAAGGTTTATGCTGATAAAGTTGTTATTGGTTTGCTCGTTTTGGGCGGAGTTGGATCGGTTTTGGGCGCCGGCGATTCCTAAACATTCAGTCTCCTCCATTGGCTTGAAGTCTACTGATTTTATTTCCGGCTTCGGCCTCTCCTTTCTGCTTGGCTCCATATACTTTATGCTAATTTCCTTTAAGCTCAAGCTAGTTACCAGCCTTCTCTATTCCCTAGCCGTCACATTATTCCATAACAATGAACCAAGCAAATGCGGCATTGTTTTACGAGTTTCTAATGAGCCAGCAGCAAAAGCCCGCAGGGGCCTCTTTGCCAGTGGTACCGCCAGTACCGGTGCCAGTTCCGGCGTTTCAGCCACAACAGCCGCCGCAGTTGGCCGACTTCTTCCAGCATTTTTTGGGCCAGCCTCCGCCGCCGCCCACTTCGGCTGCCCAGTCTGTTGTCCCGGCTCCCCCGGTCCAGGGAATCGATCATCAGCTGCGGGCTGATGTTGTGGAGATCAGAGACTCCCTGCGAGAGCTGCTTCTGTTGCAGCAGCAGGCCAAGCAGCAGGCCAACCAGCAGACCGGTAACAAGGGAGGCAATGGAGGGAAAAAGTTCGGCGGAGGAGGAGGCGGTGGGCCGTATGGTCGCAAGTACGGCAATGGCCATGGAGGCAAGTTTTTTGGGCCCTTCAAGCAGGTTGGGGGGAGCGGCAATGTCAGCCTGGCCAGCAACAATGGCGGGCAAATGGCCGGAGGCAACAATCTTCAGGGCGGTCAGCCGGCCGTCATTCTTCAGCAGGCCAGTTGTAGCAACAGCGGCCCAGCCGGCGGTCCGGCTGCCCAGGGAGTGCCAATGTCGGCTGCCATCCAGCAGCCCGTTGGAGATTCGGGGCCAACTGCTGAAGCGAACGGGCCAGCTGGGGTGCCCGAAGCCTGATGAGCAGGCTGTTTTATCCTTTTTGTCTTCTTTTAATGCTAATAAAATAATTAAAAATAAATAACAATAAAAATAAATAACTAAACAAAAATAATTTATTCAATAACTTCATCCAAGCAATCACTAAACTCTTCCCTCTTTTATTTCATATTTTCTCCTTGTTCCCGCTGGCCTTCTACGTCTCCTGTTCAGCTGCTGATCGGATGGCGGCTCTCCATCGCTCGCCTTCTTCCTCTCCTTCGATGGACAGATCCTGCGGCGTTGTGGGCATGGAGCAGGCCGCTTTGCTCTTATTTCCTTCTTACAATATTATTAAATTTTTTCATCTTTTCTATCCCAATTTCATATTTTGCTCGCCGGCGGCCATTGGACATGGATCAGGCCGCTTTACTCTTATTTATTTCTTACAATAAATCAATTAAATTCTTAAAATTATTCATCTCCTCTTTCCAGCCTTCTTCTTTCTTGCCCTGCCCCGCCGCAGCCTGTCTTCGACAGTGCCAGCAACAGCATTCGGTCCTGTCATTAAATTTAAATATTGTTTACTGTCTGGGCATTGGCTTGGCTCCCCTTATCTATTTGTTAATCATGGGCTGTGTGCCGATTTCCCTCCCTCTTTTACCCCTAGCTTCGCCGACTGTTTGCCGATGCCGTAAATCCTGTGCTGTTGGCTGCTGCCGTTGTCCCCAAGAACTGATAACTGCTGTCTGCTGATGATGATGATCCCCCGGGCTGTCTGGGTATAAAAGAAAGTAGAATGGCTGCCTTCGCCCTTCTCCTGATTATCATATACGAATAACAAAATTACTTGTCTGATCACACTTCCTATTTTCTGACTGATTGCTTGAGAACATTGGTTGAATAAAAAACCTTTCTTTTAAAAACTTGACCCATTTTTCTCTGCCTTTACCCCCGTTTTTCACCTTCTCCTATTCGCCATCTCCGAAAGCCGTTGGCCGTTGCGCAGCTGCTTTTGTTTTCGCCCTCTGACACGTGACCGCCCTCTGTTGGCCCGTCACA
>Ga0105239_10008380_pt1 | contig 11777 bp, 6 predicted proteins | sample KBSC44metaG_FD_92761 | JGI IMG/M metagenome (GOLD analysis project Ga0105239, IMG submission 92761) | Corn rhizosphere microbial communities from Kellogg Biological Station, Michigan, USA - KBS C4-4 metaG | ecosystem: Host-associated > Plants > Roots > Rhizosphere > Soil | place: Michigan, USA...
AGAAGAATCGTCATTCGTATTTCTGGAACAATCTTGTTGGGACTGTGTCTGGCGCTCTCGGTTTCATCCGCTGTCGGCCAAGCTGACGGACAGAAAACGTTCGCCAATTCGCACGACGCCGTGAATGCTCTAATCCAGTCCCTTCGCGCAAACAACAAAGATGAGTTGCAGGCCATTCTCGGCCCCGGAACCGACGACATGATTTCTTCCGGTGACGAAGTCATGGACAAAGCCGAGCGCCAGAGGTTCCTGGCGAAGTATGACGCTAAGCACTCGCTCGTCTCTTCCGCAGATGGCGAGATCACACTTAATGTCGGCAAGGATGACTGGCCGCTGCCGATACCTCTGACAAAAGCAGGCGGGAAGTGGTACTTCGACGGCGCTGCCGGGAAGGAGGAGATTCTTTATCGGCGGATCGGCAGAAATGAGTTGGCTGCGATCAATGTTTGTCAGGGCGTTGTAACCGCACAGAAGGACTATGCCGCTGCAGGCCACGACGGCAAACCCGCTGGCTCCTATGCCGCACGAGTCGTAAGCGCACCCGGCAAACAAGACGGCTTGTATTGGGAAGTCAAGGAAGGCGAGTCCCCAAGTCCCGCAGGCCCTATGCTGGCGAACGCCGTAGACGAAGGCTACGCGCAGCTCACATCGAATAGTCAACCGACGCCTTATCACGGCTACTTTTACCGCATGCTCAAAAACCCAGGGGGCTTCGGGTTTATTGCCCACCCGGCGGAATATCGTGCGAGTGGCGTGATGACATTCATCGTCAGCCAGGACGGCGTGATTTACGAGAAGGATCTGGGCGAAAACACTTCCAAGGCCGCCCTGGAGATCAAGGAATTTAAAACTGACAGTACTTGGAAACGAGCGGAGTAAATTTGCTTTTTCCTGCTTCTAAGTGACAGTAGCCCGCAACGGTATCCGGTGGCGGTGCGGGTCGTTTTCGATTGGCGTCAATACTTCAGCCATTGAGCAGTGCTAACTGGATACGGGGTAGCTCATGAATAACTACCAGACATGGAGGGTTGGGCTTTGGTGCAATTGCAATCCACCGGGAATGTTGTTGCCTTCTATCGGGCGTGCTGTTTCTGATTTGGATTACGCGCTTGCGGGGCGAAAAGAAGCCTCACTGCGGAGCAAACACGCTTACATGATTAACGGTCAATGCGCGTGGCCATCTTGCAGCAACCATCCGTAACGAGTGAGGGATGAGTTGCGCACTCCGGAGGCAGTCAGATGCGCAAAAGGCTGCGGCTCGCCGGTATCGTCGTAGGCAGTGTCTTATTGCTCCTGCTGATCGCACCGTTTTTCATTCCTGTAAACCAGTTCCGCCCGACTCTGGAGAGAGAGGCGTCGACAGCTCTGGGACGGAAAGTGCAGTTCGGCAAGCTCAGCCTGTCGTTGCTGCGCGGGCAGCTCTCGGCAGAGAACCTAGCCATCGCTGATGACGCCCGCTTTAGTAGCATCTCTTTCGTCACAGCGAAGTCTGTTGCCCTAGATGTTGAAATGTTGCGCCTCATTTTTTCCCGGAATCTGCGCGTCACCAGCATCAGCATCGAGAAACCTGAAGTGACATTGCTACGCGACTCGAAGGGCGAATGGAACTACGCTTCCCTGGGAGGTTCCGTAACGAAAACGTCCACTCAACCGTCCGCCGCTCGGAATCCAGAAACACCCGCCTCCGCCGCCTCACTGGTCATTAATAAGCTTCAGTTAAATGATGGCCGCGTGGTGATAGGGGACGTCCGATTCAAGGAGCGCAGTGTCTATGACCATCTCCGCGTCGTAGCAAACAACTTTTCCATGAACTCGGAGTTTCCCGTCTCGGTTGCCGCGTCCCTGCCCGGTAATGGCCATCTCAAATTCGAAGGCAACGTGGGACCTGTGAATACCAACGATGCGTCATCTACTCCCGTGAAGGCTACGATCACGCTCGAGAATCCCGAACTCACACTGCTGAGAGTCCGTCCCGGAGTCTGGACGTGGTCATTCGTTGGGATTACTTCAGGAGAAGACTCCACAACGAAGCGAGCAACCTCGCAACGTGACGAGCCCACCACCTTACCTAAGTCTTTCCTTATGCGGAAGCTTGAATTGACTAACGGGCGAGTCATCCTCGGCTCGGTGAATTCCACAGACCGTCGCATGTTCGGCCAGGTCAACGTAACAGTCAGCAATTTCTCCGCTGCAACCGAGTTCACCTACAACATCGCGGCTAACGGGCCCTTTGACGAACGCGTCAAGATAGACGGAAAAGCGGGGCCGCTCAACCAAGCTGACCCGACTCTCACACCCGTCCGCGCCAACATCTTCATCGAGAAACCACAACTTACGCTAATCCATGAGAAGCCTGGTCTGTGGAGCTGGTCGATCGGTGCTCTCTCGTCCGCCGACATTCGACGGGCTGACGCCTCCAACCCCAAGGCGGAAACCGCAAAAGCAGGGTCTTCTATTCTTCCGACGGGTGCATTTCTGGACCGGCTGGAATTGAAAGACGGTCGTGTTTCTGTCGTGGATCCTCGCGCTAAGCAGCCTAGCGTTTATGAACACGTAAATGTAACGGCGACCGGCGTTGGTGTGGACGCAAAGTTTCCTCTCGCAGCCTCCATTGATCTTCCTGCAGGCGGGAATATCAAGATGGACGGAACCTTCGGTCCCATCGACCGCATTAAGCCCGGTTTCAGCCCCCTCTCTACTAAGTTGACCATCCACGCGCTGGACCTTGCATCCACCGGTTTTCTCGATCCAGCACTCGGCCTCGGCGGTACGCTGGATCTTGACGCCGAGCTCACAGCGCAAAATGGAATCCAGGAGACGCGGGGCAGAGCCAAACTTTCTCGCGCCTTGTTAGTGTCGGGTGGCTCCTCTTCCGAAGTCCCCGCTATGATCGAGTACACGACAAGGTTTGACCAGCGCACGAACCAGGGTATTCTGAATCCCTCGATCATCCGTATCGGCACTGCGGAAGCCCGGCTGTCTGGCACATACCAGATCGCACCGGACACAACCGTGATCCGCATCAAGCTGCTGGGCAACGGGATGCCTGCAAAAGACCTGCAATCATTCTTGCCAGCGGTCGGCATTCGTATACCAAGAGGTGCCCAGCTCACGCAGGGAACACTCAGCGCCAATCTCGAGATCAAGGGACCGACGAACCGCGTTGTTACTGATGGCCAGCTTGGGCTCTATGGAGCCAAAATGGCGGGTTTCGACCTGGGCGCCCAACTTGCAAGTGTGTCATCGATTACAGGGATCAAAACCGGAACGATTTTGGTCATTGAGAGCTTGAAAACCAATGTGCACATGGCTACCAATGGCCTGCGCTTCGAAAACTTCTTCGCGGTTGTTCCTCCGCTCGGAGGCCTGGCGGGCTCGGGTACCGTAGATGCGCGCAATAACCTGAACCTTAAAATGGCCGCTACAATTACCTCGGGTCTTGCCGGTAACGTTGGTGCAATGGCGGGTTCGCTCGGAGGCCTGTTAGGCCAAAACTCGGGTTGCAAAAATGGCCGTCGAGGAACTGTCATTTCCTTTCAGGTACAGGGCACCGCCGCGGATCCGAAATTTGTGCCCGACGTCGGCGGGACCGCGGCCAGCTTGTTCGGGGTCGGCGGATGCGTCGGTTCGACGTCCGCTCCAAAGGGAAAAGGAAAGAAATCATAGGAATCTCTGGTCCAGAGGTCGACCCTGCACCAGTGCCGAGGCTACGTGTCCGGCCGCAAGAATTGGTCAATGAAGGCTCGCTTGGAGGCTGGTTACGTGACCTCCACCTGTTTTTAGAAATCTTTCCTGACTCCCTGCAGAGGTTGCTGACGTCTTGAAACTGCAGGCGCGCAGTTATTGATCCAAGTCAGAAAGCCTGCTGCGATAGCAAATTCAAAGTCATTGAGATTGAAACGTCGCGGTGGCATTATTCACGATGGTGAACCTGTCCACCTTCCAAATGGCATTTGAGTGGACCGAGCCACGGCTCGTAATTCCGCCACTGCAAGAGGCCCTTGCGGAAAACTGGCTGCCGGACCTGTTCTGAGCTTGCAGTAGCAACAATGCGGCTGAGTTTGTAGAACTCTAGGCACCCGGGCTCAAATTTCACGTCGCAGAATTCCAGTATGCGGCGCACATTTCGCTCAAGGTTTTCTACGACATCCTCATAGCAAATCCTCAGGATTCGGCCGGGCAGCACTGCGTCCCAGTGTTGCATCAGCTCGATATACGTTCGGTAGTAACGCGCAATATCTTCCATTCTGTATGAGAATCCCTGTCCGCTTGCGAACAGTTGCTTCAAGTTGCTGAAACAACATGCCATCGGCTCACGCCGGACGTCGATGATTTTGGCGTTTGGCAGAATCAAGTGGATGAGACCAACATGGCGGAAATTGTTCGGCATCTTATCGATAAAGAACGGCTTATCCCCACGATAGGCGCGTGTATCCTTTATATAGCGTGTTCCTAGGGCGCGGAATTCGTCAGGCCCAAGATCGGCAAGCACCTCTGGATAGAGTGGGTTGTAAGGGTCTGATTCGGGTCCGTTTAGCTCTCGCACGATTCGAGGGACGACGGGCAGTTCCTGCGTTCCATGAATCTGTGAATGTGAGGCAAGGATCTGCTCGACCAGCGTTGATCCAGAGCGTGGCAATCCGACGACAAAAATCGGATCTGAATCCGGTGCGCCGAACCCGCCTCGTGCCGCGAAGAACTCCGCTGTGCACACTTCGATTTGCCTTCGCGTGTTGATTTCGACGATCTCCGGACGGTAACGCGATTCGGCACTTTTGAGCTCATTGCCACGTTCATAGAACTGCCATGAGTCCGCATATTGCTTTCGGTCTTCGTACGCTTTACCAAGGGCGAAGCAAAGGTGATAGCGATCAACTTGGCGAGCGGTCGGCGAAGCCACCTCGGCGCGCATGTTAGAAATCTCTTCCTCGGAAAAGCGATATGTCTTGAGATTCGCCAGGCTCCAATAAGCGTCACCGAAGGTCGGTTCGATAGTCGCTGACGCTTGATAGCATGAGATAGCTTCTCTCTGCTGGCCCACACTCTTCAAAGAGTGGCCGAGCGCCACATGCAGTTCGGCCGAGCAAGGTGAGCCTGCGATCAACCGCCGATAGACTTCGATGGCAGCCTGATGTCGTCCAAGACCAACGCATGCGGCCGCATAAAGCGGAAGAAGATCCACGTTGTCTGTCTCAACCTCGAGAAAGCGACCGACTACTTCGCATGCCTGCAAATATTTTTGGCTGTCGAGCAGCGCCCGAACGTAATCTAGGCTAGCGGCTCGATAGTTCGGCGCGAGGTGCCGGGCGGCTTCGAATAACCGTTCTGCTTCATCGAACTCCCTGCGTTGCTGTTTGATCCTCCCCAACAGGCGGAATGCCTCAGCATGGTTGCCGCCACATTTCAGGTATTCGTTAAGAATGTTTGCAGATGCTCGGAGGTCGCCGTCCGAGAAAAGACGTCCTGCATCGACGACCTCGAGAGGCAACTGTTGTAGCATCGCAACCTGTTCACGCGCGACAACCGCGTTTTTTGCCTGTCCACTTGCCCGATAAAGATGCTCGAGCATGGTCCAACTCTGTGTCAGTGCGGGGTTGAGGATCACTGCTTGAACGAAAGCAGTGATCGCACGCGGCCCATCACCCAGTGTCATGTAGCAGCAGCCGCGTTCCTGGAACAACAGGCTGGATTTCGGATGCTGTTGCTCCAACCGCGCCAAGGTGGTTAGCGCTTCGTCGATCTGATGCAAGCATCGTTGGTTGGCTGCGATCAGATAAAGGGCGCTGCGATTCTGCGGCTCTTGCAACGCGAGCCTTTCAGCGTTGGCGAGCGCTTCGCGGTGGCGACCAAGCCTGCTCAGCTCACGGATGCCTTCTAGCTGAATTGGTGAAGATGCGCGCGTGCTTGACACGACCACGGATTATAGTCGGCAAGCTATGCGATTGTTCGCAGCTTTCCACAGGTTGATCTCAAATTCATACTCGTTTAATCTCACGTTCACTCCGCAATAATCTACATCCGATATAACTTGCCCGTTCTTCCTGAGTGTTTAATGCGTGCCGTTAACCACGCTTGTTTAGCAATCTTCTTCAGCGACACATTTTGAGAAACGAGGACAACCCATGTCTATCGATCGACGTAAATTCCTACAGCTGACGGGTGGTGCGTTCGCCTCCCTGGCCGCGCTGAAAACAGATATCGCTAAGGCGCTCGACATCCCTGCACATAACCGCACCGCCACGATTAATGATGTCGAACACATCGTCATACTGATGCAGGAAAACCGTCCATTCGATCATCATTTCGGCACGCTTCAGGGGTCCGTGGATTCAACGATCCGCGGGCCGCAAAAATTCATCTTCCGCTCAAAGGCGGGACGGGGAGCAAACCGGTTTCGGTGTTCTTACAACCGGCAGGGCCGGAGAATGAAGCTAATGGGTTTGCGGTTCCGCCGAACTCTACCAATTTGGGTGGCCCAGCTAATGGAGTCGATGTCATCCCGCCATTTCGTATAGATCCCAGCCGTGTTAGCCCGGGTCTGAAAAATCTGGGTGGCCTGTACATGCCAGGAACGGATCACTCATGGAATGGAATCCACGCGGCGTGGAACGATGGTCAGTACGATCAGTGGGCAGTCACAAAAGGTCCGATGGCGATGTCGTATATGACGCGCGAAGATCTCCCGGTTCACTTCGCATTGGCGGACGCATTTACGGTGGGGGACAACTACTTCTGCTCAGTGATGGGACCGACCAACCCGAATCGTATGTATATGTGGTCCGGCTGCATCGGTAACTTAAGCGACCTGGGTGCCGGAGGGGCTGATGGCCACGGCGCAGGACCGATGACGTACAACGGCCTTAGCATCAACGATGCATTTTGGACCTTCCCGACCTTCCCCGAAGTGCTGGAGGCTGCCGGGGTGAGTTGGAAAATTTACCAGGACCTTGCTGGACCGCCAGGCCCGCCCTTTTTTGGAGACGGTGAGGGTTTCGGCAACGCTTTTACGGGCAACTTCGCGGACGGCACCCTCCTCTACTTCAATCAGTATGGGACCGCAGCCCCAGGATCGCCGCTTTTCGAGAATGCCGCCACAGGCACGGATCTATTAAGCACCATCCCGGGCAGCGGGGCACCCAAGCAGGATTGGTTAAATTGGGCCGAACATCTGTTCGATAACTTTCGAAAAGATGTGCACACTGGTAAGCTGCCTCAGGTTTCCTGGATCGCCGCCCCCGCCGGTTATACCGAACACTCAGACTGGCCGATCAATTACGGCGCGTGGTACATGGCGCAGATTTTCAACATTCTAGTGTCGAACCCCGACGTGTTCAGCAAGACTGTATTCCTTATTACCTACGATGAGGGCGATGGTAGTTGGGACCACCTAGTTTCACCCACTCCACCGCGGACATCCGCCTTCGGAGCCTCGACCGTCAGTATCGAAAACGAGATCGTGAAGGCACACGGCGAGCCTGATGGGTTCGCGCCCGGACCGATCGGCCTGAGTACGCGAGTGCCGTTCCTTGCGATATCGCCGTGGAGCAAGGGGGGCTTCGTTAATTCACAGCTGTTCGATCACACCTCGCTAATCAAGTTCATCGAAAAGCGTTTCGGAGTGGTTGAGCCGAATCTCAGTCCGTGGCGGCGTGCAGTCGCGGGTGACCTGACTTCCGTGTTTAACTTTGCCAACCCGAATGACGTTCACGACAAGCTGCAAAACACTGTTCGGTTTTTGCCGCCAGTTCCAGAGCTCGAGGGAGGCAACGTAGACGCCTTCGTCCCGACTCTGGATACAGTGATCGTTGGGATTCCGGCGCAAGAAAAAGGGGTGCGGCCCGCGCGTTCTTTGCCGTATGAGTTGAATGTTCATGCAAAGGTCAATACATCGGCTCGTACTGTAGTTCTAAAATTCATGAATACGGGCGGGGCGACTGCGGTGTTCCAAGTGCGTTCTGGCAACTCTGAAGATGTTGCGCGCAGTTACACTGTCGAACCTGGCAAGCACCTTTTCGGTACATGGAAAGTTGCTTCATCTTACGATCTATCCGTCCACGGACCGAACGGGTTTTGGCGTTCCTTTGTTGGGGCCATCAATTCGACTGGTCCCGCCCTTGACGTTGTCTCCACGTATGGGACCGGCGGTCGCGGGTCAATTGCATTGGCAATCACAAACGTGGCAGATGTTCGAGCTGAAGTTATTCTCCTGGATGCTTACACAGGGAAGTCGCTCTCGCAGCACCTGCGGCCCAACGAAACTCTCGAAGAGAAGCTGCCATTAGCTCATTTCGGCGGCTGGTATGACTTTATTGTGACGGTTTCAGGACACCCTAACTTCAAATACCAGCTTGCAGGGCACGTTGAAACCGGAAAAGACAGCATCTCGGATCCGGCCCTAGGAGGTCTTGTCGCGCTTAAAGACTAAGACAAATTTGTGGATCGACCCGCCCACCTGTCGTGCTTTTTGATTTGAGATGGCTTGCGATGATTTGGTGTCGGGAAAATTGCTTGCTTCTGGGCTGAGATGGCTGTTACGTGTTTCGTGGGAACTGGGTACCCTTCGCAATGTTTCGAAAGAATAGAGGACGCCAACTTGTGTCCGACACTTGACGTGCCCCCGTTCCACCCCTGGACGCTTCAGCGGTTGCAACGCGGTTCATTAGGACCGCGGCCAGGCTTTAACGCGCCCTGCGCGCGCGGCGTCGTTCAACCTTCATTAAAAATCAACCAATTGAGTCTTCGTGATCGCAAGGTCGTCCGTCAGTGAGGCTAGATGCCCGCCATATGCCTTTCGAGGGTCTTCATAAGGCCCGCCTCGCGGTGCCTCAACCCCTAGGCGACATGCCTTAGCAGTGCTGACCGCGTCCGAATCTGACGTCACTCGATTACCGGCATGTCGATCGAAGACGCAACGAAAGATCATCTGCGATTGCAGAGCGGTGCATCTCCGCGGTGGTTTCCTCAACGCGAAGACATTCGCGACTACCTCCAATCGAGTGACATCTCACTTGACTCGAATTGCTAGATGCTATGAAGCTCCAGCCATACCTATCACTAAGGAAGCAATGAGGCCAAGCGACTCAGGCTGCGGCATTCAAAACCGGAACGTACTTTCAAGGCTTAAACGGAACGCTGTAATGAGATGAAATGACCTGCCACTTGCCGTCAACTTTCATCCAGACATCCGTCAGGCGATCCCGATACTCGTAGCGCTTGCTCCGCGAGCTTCCTTTCTCGTGATAGGCGCCTGTCACCACCGCGACGTTCCCATGCATACGCACCCTGAGTTCCGACAACTCGGCAACCTCCACGTGTACGGATGTGTCCGCACTGTGTCCTATGTATCCCTCTTTGCCGTACGTACTGCCGTCCTCGACTGTAATGGCAAAGTCCTCAGCCAGGAGCGAAGAGAGAATACTGACATCGCGATGCTGATAGGCTACTGTCCATTTCCTTTCGAGCGCGAGAATTCTTTCAGCATCTTGGGATTTCTGTTGAGGTACTGAGATCGCGGGAAGGACGCACAGCACGCAGAGGAGAGGCCCGAGAAGGCCAAGTTTGAACATGCCTCTTTTTACATACCCGGGCATTTCGTGCCAAGTCTCGTGTGAGTGACATTCGATGTCTTTGGGAGCGCACGGACCAAACCGAACGTAACTTTCCCAATCAGCCGTTTACACTCACCATCACTGACAAAATCGTGCTGAACATCTCTTCTGAAACAATTCAGACTCGCCGAGGGCGATCAGGGTAATGGTCGAGTTGTCTAACGCGTTCCTCTTACGCTCTTCCGTTCGACAAGAACGCGCTCGCTCAGAGGGGGGCGGCGGACTCCACCCAGTGTCTTGATGTCCAATCCCAACTCGCGAATTTGGCGTCGCAAGGTGTTCCGATGGATGCCCAGTTTTGTTGCAGCTTTCACCTGATTTGCGTTTGCCTCTCGCAGAGCGGTGGCTAGGAACATCCTTTGGAACTCTCGGACCGCCTTGGAGTAGTCAAGACCGCTTCTGTACATCTGCAAAACGATCTGTTCGAGCTGTTCCTTCACCGGGGATCTCGCTGCGAAGTTAGAAAGGTGAGGAAAAGATTAAAGGCTGTGACATTGGTTGTGCTCTAGCCGCTCGCTCCCGTGAAGGAGCGAGCCACGTGGATGCACGTACCGTCACAGCCTTTTGATGTGATCGCCACTTTCGCAGCCCAGATTTCAACTTCTCCTTGCGGAGCGGTCGATTTCTGGCTGCTCAGCAAGTTACCCTGCTGAGCAAATCACCCAGCGTACTTCGGAATCGGCGAAATTTTATTTAAGCCAACCCTTTTCTGCCGTCGACGTTGCAGAAGCTAAATAGTTGGTTCAAGGTTGTCAATGCCCCTTTTCGGTGCAAAAGCCGAAATCGCTGAGCGCGGTTGGCTGAGGGCAAGACGCTCAATTATTAGGGCTTCATGAATGCACGATTGAATTGTGACTGCTTTTCCACCGAAGAATTCACAGCGGAGTCGACCTGATGGCGACGCTGCGACAGATAAGACCACGGGCGATTGTCATTTTTCTTTACTATCTCTTCCGCTGGTTTTCGGACTTGCATGAATACGCTGCCCACGCTGCTCAGGGAGATACGACGCCGACGAGAATCGCGTTAAATCTGTCCTGCCAAGTCACTTTGCGATAAATCGCCATTACACCAACAACTTGCCCCGGACGCCCGTTTCCCCTAAGTAGTTGGTGAAATAGCCTGATTACGCCAGGTAGCATGATTCAGCCGTTCCGCACTAAGACTGCGGGTACTCAATGAGCCTGGGAATCAACGGCTCAGTATGCACAACGGTATGTTCGGAGATTCGGGGTAGCAATCCTCTGACTATCGGGCTGGCCTTGATCAGCCTTCAACTTGTCGAGGCCATTTACAGGGGTAAACGGCACAAATCAACTCGGCTATGAGGAGCCGCGTCCCTCTGCAAACTCACGGCGACGCCTTTCCGTCACGAAACGATTGTCCATAAACGAACGGGTGGTCCAACGCTGGACAGTTCTTCGTAGCTGTCAGGCAGCATCGCTTAATGAAATCAGTTGTTTAGCAAGGTCGTCGTTGGTGGCAGGCTTGCATGTGGCTAGGCGCGAACGAAGCAAAATCTCCCGATTGGGACGCGTACCCGTGAACACAATAGGCCAGGACGTGCGCTACGCACTCCGCACACTGCTCAAGTCACCGGGATTCGCTATTGCCGCCATTACCGTCCTTGCCCTGGGCATTGGCGCCAACACAGCCGTTTTCAGCCTGGTGAACGCCGTTCTGCTACGGCCACTTCCGTTCCCCGAACCGCAGCGCCTAATGGCCGTCCGGCTTACAGATCCGAGACAAGATATGTTTGATCTGTTCGGCGACGCGGACTTCATTGCTTTCCGTGACCAGCAGAAGAGCTTTTCTCATGTGGCTGCCTATGGTTCAGGGCTGAGGGAATTCAACTTCAGCAACGGCAGCGAGCCCGGGCGCGTACGCGGCGTAGCAGTAACAGCAGACTTCTTTGAAACTCTCGGCCTTACTCCCGAACGCGGCCGTACCTTCCAGCCGCAGGACGACCGCGCCGAAGCGCCCTACGTCGTCGTAGTCAGCCACGAGTTCTGGCAAAGACAATTGGACAGCGACCCCAAGATTGTTGGAAGCGCGATCAAGCTCAATGGGCGCTCGTATGTTGTCACTGGAGTCATGCGACCCGGCATCCGGTTTCCACAGAACGAATCGGTAGATGTCTGGCCGCTGATGCGCATACAGACACCGCAA
>Ga0105239_10008382_pt1 | contig 11776 bp, 11 predicted proteins | sample KBSC44metaG_FD_92761 | JGI IMG/M metagenome (GOLD analysis project Ga0105239, IMG submission 92761) | Corn rhizosphere microbial communities from Kellogg Biological Station, Michigan, USA - KBS C4-4 metaG | ecosystem: Host-associated > Plants > Roots > Rhizosphere > Soil | place: Michigan, USA...
CAGGTCTTTTAACACTGCTCAAGCGTTTTAGCTGACTGGAAAAGCGAGCAATATTTTCCTCAATTAATTGCAAGTTCTGCTCAGAGATACGCTTAGAAATGTCAGTTGCCAATTTGCTCATTTCGTTCATAGGCGAGCTAATATTTTTATTTAGCTTAAACCATTGTTCGAAGCCTTCAGTATACATGGAAGTCATCCTCCAGATAATTTGTGCAGTGCAACATCTATATATTAAATGTAGTAGAGAAGCATGGTTTTGTCAAATTCCATTCTGGAAATTATTTATCTAACCTATTGAAAATATTATGATTGTGCGTGTCATTTCTTTTTTATATCAGAAGACTTCACATCTTCTTGTGCATTTTTATCATGCAATTTCAAAGCTTGTTGTAAAGCAGCAGGGTTAGTTAATAATTGCTGGAAAGCTAGCCATTGGTTTTGTAAAAATGATTTTTGACGCAGAAATAAATCCATGGTTTGTTCAAGATATTGAGTGAAGATATGTTGGGAATTCTTTTGATATGTACGAATAATATCTTGTAATAATCCAGTCGTAAAAATCGGAGTTGTTGTTGCTTCCTGTTCTGCAATGATTTGTAAAAGCGTGCTCTGAGTTAAATCTTTTTTGGTACGAACATCAATGACTTGAAAGTGCACATGATCATACACCAGCTTTTTCACATCATCTAAAGTGATATATGTACCTTGCTCGGTATCATAGAGCCGTCTATTTGGATATTTTTTTATAATTCGAATTTCAGTCATATATAAATAATATATAGCATGTTTCAGAAAAAAGTGTGTTGGGTTTGTTGTTCTGGCCTTATGAGTGTGTCTTCATGTTTTATTGCGACTAGCGTCCAGGGATGTTCTATAACATATAGTGACCACCGTTAATGACTATATTAGATCCGGTAATAAAACCACTTTTTTCATCAACAAGGAATGTGACAACTCGCGCGACTTCCTCTGGTTGTGCTAATCTGCCGACGGGTATTTGTGCGATGATTTTTTCGCGTATATTCTCAGGAACACACATCACCATATCTGTAGCCACGTATCCAGGTGAAATGGTATTAACCGTGATATTATGTTTTGCCACTTCCAATGCCAATGATTTGGTAAAGCCATGCATACCAGCTTTTGCTGCTGCGTAATTCACCTGACCATATTGGCCTTTCTGTCCATTAATCGATGAGATATTAATGATTCTGCCGAAATCCCTGTTTTTCATGCCGGTAATGACAGCGTGCGTTACATAAAACACACTGCTCAAGTCGGTTTGTATGACTGTGTCCCATTCTTCCTGGGTCATTTTGCTGCAAGCATGATCACGGGTAATACCTGCGTTATTAATTAAAATATCGACAGGTCCTACATCGTGTTCAACTTTATTGATCATATCTTCGCAGGATTTGTAATTTGTTACATCACCATAGGCAATATCAATTGGATAGCCAGCATCTTTCTGCTCTGATTGCCAGGCAAGGGCTGCTTCATGTTTTCGGCTGTAAGCTGCAACGACGCGATATCCCTGTTCACAGAGTTCTCGTGATATTGCATTTCCAATACCACCCATACCTCCAGTTACCACAGCAATCCTTTTTGCCATTAGTCATACTCCTTGCTTGACTCTATTTTCCTTGATGGCTACTCTTGTTGCCAGTTATTTTTTCAAAGCTAATACTCGATACAGTATAAATTTAAAAAGAAGGGAGCTCCACAAGTGAAAATTATTGATCGTTTTGAAGTCCCCTATTATCAGTACCTTAATGAAGAAAGCCAGCTTACAGATGATGCCCCGCAGCAGGTAGCCAAAGATTCCAATACGTTATTAAATCTTTATCGTACCATGGTTCTGGTGAGAACGATGGATACCAAAGCAGTTGCCTTGCAACGTACGGGTAAATTAGGGACATATCCCTCTACACGTGGTCAGGAAGCCGTATTTGTAGGGGTAGGTAATGCTTTAGCCAAAGAAGATATATTTGTGCCGTATTATCGTGATATGGGTACATTACTCCAGCGCGGCGTCAAATTATCGCAAATATTGCAATACTGGGGCGGAGATGAACGCGGTAATTGCTACAATAGCGAAGATTTCCCTTATAGCGTACCCATAGGCAGCCAGTCATTGCATGCAGCGGGTGCTGCTTATGCCGTCAAATTTCGTAAAGAAAACCGTGCCGTTTTATCCATGTTTGGTGAAGGCGCAACCTCACAAGGTGATGTATACGAAGCCATGAATGTCGCCGGTATCTGGAAATTACCTATTGTTTTTGTTGTTTGTAATAATCAATGGGCAATCTCTGTATCCCGACAAGCACAAACCGCAGCACATTCTATCGCTCAAAAAGCCATTGCTGCGGGTTTTTCAGGAGAGCAAATCGATGGCAACGACATTATCGCTGTTCAGCATAGAACAGTAGAAGCGCTTCATGCTGCTCGTGAGAAAGGTGAACCCCGATTACTGGAAATGGTTTGCTATAGACAACACGATCACACGACGGCCGATGATGCCAGCCGCTATGAACCAAAAAATATGCGCGAGCAGGAATGGAAAAAAGAACCTATCGCCAGATTGCGCCGTTATCTGGAGCAATCCGGTTTATGGTCAGAAAAAGAAGAGGAAATATTACAGGCAGAATGTGCAGTGAAAGTGGATGAAGCGGTAAAAGAATATTTGTCAGTGGAACCTCAACCATTAGAGTCAATGTTCGATTACTTATACGCCAGTTTACCGGATATTTATAAAACACAGCGAGATATGCTTAAAGATGTGGAGATAGTAGCACATGGCTGAAATTACCTTAGTTGAAGCAGTCAACCAGGCGCTTGCCTATGAAATGGAAGCTAACCCGGATGTTATCGTAATGGGTGAAGATATTGCAAAAAATGGCGGTGTATTTCGTGCTACGGTCGGCTTGCTCGACAAATTCGGCGCAGAACGAGTATTAGATACCCCTCTCGCAGAATCCATGATTGCGGGTCTGGCTGTCGGTATGGCTGCCAGAGGATTAAAACCGGTAGCTGAATTCCAGTTTATGGGATTTATTTATCCTGCAATGGATGAAATTATCAATCATGCCTCACGTATGCGAAATCGTACGCGAGGACGTTTGACTTGCCCAGTCGTTTTTCGTACACCTTATGGTGCAGGTATTCATGCACCTGAACATCATTCAGAAAGTACAGAAGCTTACTTCGCGCATACACCAGGCTTGCGTGTCGTTGTCCCTTCATCCCCTTCACGTGCTTACGGATTATTACTTGCCTCCATTCGTGATCCTGATCCAGTGATATTTTTAGAACCTTCCCGTTTATATCGTTATGCAAAACAGGAAGTGAAAAATGATGGCAAGGCATTACCTTTGGATGTGTGTTTTACCTTACGCAGCGGTGATGATGTCACTTTAGTCACCTGGGGCGCAATGGTGAAAGAAACATTGGCAGCCGCACAATCACTGGAAGCAGCAGGTATTAGTGCAGAAGTCATCGATGTTGCAACGATTAAACCATTGGATATGGATACCATTCTGGCTTCAGTAGAAAAAACAGGACGATGTGTTGTGATACATGAAGCACCATTAACCTGTGGCGTTGGAGCAGAAATTTTAGCGCAGATAGTAGAGAAAGCTTTATTTTCACTTAAAGCGCCACCAGAGCGTGTCACAGGCTTTGATACCATCGTGCCTTATGCCAGGCTCGAAAAATATTATATTCCAAGTGAAAAAAGAATTATTGATGCAGTTAATCGTTTGATGGAGTTCGCATGAAAATTTTTCATTTACCCGATTTGGGCGAAGGTTTGGCCGAAGCGGAAATCCGCGAGTGGTATGTTAATGAAGGTGATGTCGTTAAAGTGGATCAACCCTTGGTATCTATGGAAACTGCAAAAGCAGTGGTAGATGTACCTTCACCCTATGCAGGAAAAATCACGCAATTGCATGGCAAGGCCAATGAGATTATTAAAACGGGTGCGCCGCTTATCACGTATGAAACAGATGAAGTGGTCGCTGATAAAGGCAGCGTCGTTGGAAAGCTCGAAACAAGCGAGAAAAAATGGGACGATGGTGACGTCATTATTGGCGGAACCAAAACCAGAGCGCCAGCCATTAAAGCCATGCCGGCAGCTCGTGTACTTGCGCAGCAATTAAATGTTGATTTAAGTCAGGTGACTGCAACTGGTCCTCAAGGATTAATCACGGCAGATGATGTAAAACGTTTCATGGAAAATAGTAACGAAAATAAATCATCATCAACCCAATTAACGGGTCAAACCGAAGCATTGCGCGGCGTGCGAAGAGTGATGGCGCAAACGATGGCACAATCTCATCGCGAAGTAGTACCTGTGACTATCGTCGAAGATGTGGATTTGACTGATTTGCCGCCTAAATCAGATATTACGGTACTGGTTCTTAAAGCTATTGTTGCTGCAGCAAAAGCAGAGCCAGCACTCAATACCTGGTTTGATGGTAAATCATTAGAACGAAAAGTATTTGATGAGGTGCATATTGGTTTGGCAGTCGATTCTACGGAAGGATTATTTGTTCCTGTAATAAAAAATGCAGAAGCGAAATCTGACCAGGAATTACGACAAATGGTCGATGAATATAAAAAATCTGTTAGTGCGCGCACGGTTGCAGCAAAGGATTTACAAGGCGCAACTATCACACTTTCAAATTTTGGAATGATTGCCGGACGATATGCGACTCCTATTATTGTACCGCCTGCGGTTGCTATTCTTGGGTGCGGACGCAGTCGTGATGTTGTCATGCCACGCAATGGCCAGATGGTAATAGGCAGAATCATGCCATTATCATTGACGTTTGATCATAGAGCGGTAACAGGTGGTGAAGCAACCCGCTTTCTTGGTACGGTGATTCAACAATTGCAATCGGCAAAATAAGATGAATGCCAGCGCTCTTCGAAGGGCGCTGGTATGACACGTTATTTCACCGGATTATTTGCACCAGAATTGGCAGGAGCAACACTTGGTTGTGGATTTACTTGCTGATTAGGTACTGCTTGAACAGGTTGTGCATTACCAGGCATTACACTATTAGGCTGTGAATTAGATGGCGGAAAAACATTTTGCTCACCCCACCATTTCCATTCATGATGTAATAAATCATTCACATCTTTAAGCATGTTTTGAAAATTTTGTAGAACTGCTTGTTGATCAGCATTGATTTTGTTTACATATTCTTTAGATAAATCATCACTTGTTTTAGATGGATTTCTACCTGGAGTTACTTGATTGGTTCCTGGTTGAGTATCAGTAATAATTTTTTGCGTCAAGACTGGCGCAGATTTTAAATCACTGTATTTTGCCCAACCAACATTACCATTATTAGGATCAGCTATTTTGATCCATTCACCACCATTAGGCGGAACATAAATGGGTATAATTCCCTTGGATAAATCAGCTGTGCCTATTACTTTAGCATTTTGACCGGGTTGATCGTAAAGTGAGATTTGCGTAGCTTGAGAAATAACCGGATAGATAAGTATTTCTACAGTTAATGCTAATGAAGTGAATGAAGTCAGAAATGTTTTAGTTTTCATAGTCTTCCCCTGAACATAACTATTACGCAATATATTTGATAAGTATATATTAAACATAGGGAAACATTTCTGAATTTTCAAGCTTGCAAGAGTAGTATAAGCGTATGAATGTGTTATGCCAGGGATTGGTGATATGATGGAAAATATGAAGATAAGGACATCTGTATGATTTATTTAATTTACACCATCTTGCTTTGCGCTATTGCATTCACATTGTTTCCACTCGTCATTTTACAACGACGCAAAATAATTTTACTCGCGACAGAGAAAAGAAATATTGAAAATAATTTGCAGGAACAGCAAAACAGTTTTAAAACGATATTTGACAGATCTCAATATGGCATCGCGATTATTAATTTAGATGGGCATATTTTAAAAGTAAACAAATCATGGTGTGAATTATTTGGATATGATGAATCCGATATGCTTGCGATGAATTATTTTTATTTCATCAATAGAGTAGACTTGAATAATTTACAAAACAATACCCAACATTTGAATAATAGTATCAACATATATCAATCCGAGCATGAATGTTTTGCAAAAAATGGTGATAGTTTATGGATATTATCAACGTTATCACTCATTCGTGATACAGCAGAAAAAGCCAGGCATTTCATCGTTCAAATCGAAAATATTACCTCCAAAAAACTGACGCAAGATCGTGTACATCACATGGCATTTCATGATCCACTCACTGGACTTGCAAATCGAAACAAGCTGGAACAGTTTATCAATCATTTATTAATTAACGCGCAGCGGAAACAGCAATCTTTTGCCTTATTATTTTTGGATCTGGATGGATTCAAACATGTTAATGATACGATAGGCCATGATGCAGGAGATTTATTATTACAAATTATTGCGGAAAGATTGAAAAATGCAGTGCGAGCAACTGATATGGTTGCTCGTCTTGGCGGAGATGAATTTGTTGTATTAGTGACAGATGTTAAGAAAGCTGATCTTGTCGCTATTATCGCTCAAAAAATTCTTGAAAATGTAATGCAGGCCATCATTATTAAAGGCCATGATATTTATATTACCACCAGTGTGGGAATCAGTATTTATCCAAATGATGGAGAAAATCTGCAAACCTTGATGAATGATGCTGATATGGCATTGTATAGAGCCAAAGAAAAAGGAAAAAATAATTATCAATTTTATACGCATGAAATGACTATCAAAGCAAAAGAAAAAATGAATATTAAACATGCGTTAAGTCAGGCACTGGATAAAAATGAATTTTATTTGCATTATCAACCCAAAATGGAAATTTCAACTCGCCGTATTACAGGTGTAGAAGCATTATTACGCTGGAAAAATGAAAATTTTCGCGGAATCAAACCAGATGAAATTATCGCACTGGCTGAAGAATCCGGATTAATCATTCCATTCAGTGAGTGGATATTGAAAAATGCCTGTATGCAATTAAAAAAATGGCATGTTATGGGATGGACTTCGTTGACGATGGCAATCAACTGCACATCAAGACAATTTAAACAAGTGACTTTTATTGATAATCTCAAATCAATTATTTCTGAAATTGATTTTCCTCCGGCATTACTCGAAATTGAAATTACTGAAAGAATGATTATGAAAGATACGGAAAATACTTTGCGTATCCTGGAACAAATAAAAGAAATGGGGTTGAAAATTGTAATAGATGATTTTGGAACGGGGTATTGGTCAATAGGAAATTTACGTAATCTTTCAGTCGACAAGATAAAAATCGATAGAACATTCATCAAACATATTGTTGATGATAAAACATCCTTTGAAATTGCCGCCGCAATCATTGCCATGGTCAACAAATTGGGAGTGACATCTATTGCTGAAGGCGTTGAAACGCATGAGCAATACAAACTTCTTGTAGAAGAGGGATGTTGTGAAATTCAAGGATATTATCTATCGCATCCACTAGACGCAGGTGCGCTGACAGCATTCTTGCAACATCCCGTACCAGAATCGGAAGTGACAACAATCGAAAGTGAAACTGCATAACACCCTGGTTGTAACACTGTGTTATTTACGTACGTTACTTAACTTGTTTCATTTAAATATTGTTTTCTGAGCACACGTCGCATGATTTTATTAGATGCTGTTTTCGGTAGCTCATTAGTCAATATCACTTCATGTATTTTAAACAAGGGATTCAACTGCGTATTAATTTTCTTTTGCATCGCAGTGAGAGTAATTTGTTTATCCAGTTTTGCTATCGTGGATGCATAAATCACTAATAAACTGGGACCATTATCTGGTGGTGGCACAGCGATGGCAGCGACTTCAATAATATCTGGTAAAACAGCCAGAATACGTTCAATTTCAGCAGCACTGATTTTGATGCCGCCTAGTTTCATGGTGTCGTCAACTCGTCCCAAGACGCAATATAACCCGCCAGGAAGCCGCTTAATTTGATCACCATGTCGACGAAGCATTTTACCATCTGGCATGGCAGGCATGTTTTCAAAATACGTATGATGGTGGTTGGCATTGAGCAGTGTTGTTGATAATCCCATGGAAGGTGGAATGATAGCCACTTCACCAAGATCTGATAATTTGCCTTCATCATCGAGAATGGTAATATCCAATCCCATGGCTGGTGTGGTAAACAGAGATGGATAATTATTTTGTATCACGGTGCTGGTAATGTACGCGCCACCAATTTCAGTTCCGCCACAGTATTCAATGACAGGTTTATATCCTGCAAGAGACATGAGATAAAGCATATCTTCAGGATTTGAGCATTCACCGGTTGAGCTGAATACTTTAATCGCGCTCCAGTCCAGATTTTCCATACACTGAGTTTCACGCCACGTCGCCACCAGAGTGGGTACTACACCAAGCATATTTACTTTTGCACGTTGGATAAATTCGCCGAAGGCCCTGTCTTTTGGTGCGCCTGACTGCAGTGCAATGCAGCCATGATTAATAAGAGCAGCAAAAATCAGCCATGGTCCCATCATCCAGCCCAGATTGGTTGGCCATGCCAATATATCGCCTGCCTTTATATTTTGATGAAAAAATGCGTCGCTCGCAGCTTTGATGGGTGTTGAATGATTCCAGGCAATGGCTTTAGGTTCGCCGGTAGTGCCGGAGGAAAAGAGAATATTACATGGCGTCAGAGGATTGCAGGAAACGACAGTGAAATCTTTATTTTCCACAAGAAAATCATGCCATGCATAATCGTTTGCACGAAGCTGCAAATTAACACGCTCTTCACATGGAACAACAAAAATGTTGATTTGTTTTGATTCTAATGAAGGCAGGCTTGTGCTCTTGCTAACTTTTTCATACAGAGGTAATTTTTTATTTCCCCATAGCGTGAAATCCTGTGTGAATATGGCTTTCGCATTTGCAATCTTGAGACGTAGCGCAATTTCTTCCGGCGAAAAACTGTCGGCAATAGATACGACTACGCCGCCCATTTTAATAATGCCGAGATAAATCGCAATGGCGTAATGATTCATGGGCATGGCAATACCAATAGCATCGTCCGCAACAAATCCCTGGTTCTGCAAACTATTCGCTATGCGATTGGATAATTGGTTTAGTTCATCATACGTTAAAGTAAAAAGTTGTTTGTTTGCGTCTTCATAAATGATAGCAGCTGCTGTTTTTGGTGCAGTAAAACAGCTATTTACAATATTGAGTTTCGCATTCGACAACCAGGAAGGAGATTCAATTCCCTGAGATAAGTCACAAATAACATCGTATTTCCTGTCGAATACGATTTGTAATTTATCGATGATAGTGCGCCAGAAATCCTGAAACTGATGTGTTGTCCAATGATGAAATGATTTTATATCCTTCATGCCTGTTTCAGTCATGAATTTGCTTATATTCGCTGATGAGATGATATCTTGCGTTGGTATCCAGCCGGGCGCTGTTTCGGGAAATTTATTCCATTCAGGAAATACAGCCGTGTATATCAGCTTATGAATATCAAATGAATACTGATTTGTTAACACATTTTTTGATAGAGATTGCCATGCTTGTTCAGGTGTAACAAGATCATGTAAAAGTATATTGATGTTATTTAACAATTGATTAGCTGCTTCCGAAGTTAATCCTGCAGCAATGAGTTGTTCAAGCGGTAATTGTATTTTCATTTTTATGTATCTCTCTTCCTTGGGCCATGTTACCTAATGATATTAATAATGCTATACTCATTCCGCATAAAACGGGAGAGATATCATGAATAAAAAAGCAATTGTGTTATTTTCTGGCGGCCTGGATTCCACGACTTGCCTGGCAATGGCAACATCCCAAGGTTTTTCCTGTTATACAATGAGTTTTGCTTATGGCCAAAAACACGATGTCGAAGTTGAAAGAGCAAAATTAATTGCTGCAAACTTCAATGTGGTTGAACACAAAATATTTACATTACCTTTGGATCAGATCAGTGGATCTTCTCTCACAGATAAAACACTCCCGGTGAAAGATTATCAGGGAGAGAATGGCATACCTGATACTTATGTTCCCGCAAGAAATACCATTTTTTTATCATTTGCATTAGCCTGGGGAGAAGTGATAGGTGCCAATGATATTTTCCTGGGCGCAAATAATATTGATTATTCAGGTTATCCGGATTGCAGGCCGGAGTATTTCCAGGCATTTGAAAAAGTAGCAATGCTGGCCACGAAAGTGGGTGTGGAGCAAGCTCAGCGCTTTCAAATTCACACGCCATTATTACATTTAAGCAAGGCGCAGATTATTCGTGAAGGTCTTCGTTTAGATATAGATTACAGCCAAACCATATCTTGTTACCGCGCAGATAAACTTGGCCGCGCTTGCGGCAAATGTGATAGTTGCACTTATCGCAAAAAAGGCTTTAATGATGCCGGTGTGGTAGATCCGACAGAATACTCCGTATAAGTGCCAGGAAGGTGTGTCTGGAGCAAAGAATACAATAATATCTGCCCGCCACATTTCATTGAACATCAAAAAAAAGCCATGCAGATTCATTCCTGCATGGCTTTGATATCAAGATGTCTTACTAGTCTAACATTCCGTATTGTTTGAGTTTCTTCCTCAATGTACCACGTGAAATACCAAGAATATTCGCCATTTTAACTTGGTTATAGTGAGTATGGTTGATTAGTACTTCTAAAAGCGGACGTTCGATTTCTTCCAACAGAATGGAATAGAAATCAACGGGCTGTTCATTTCCGATATTGGAAAAATAATTTCTAAGAGTATCCTTAACCACTTGTTTTAAGGTGATTGTTTCCAAATCTTCTGCGATAACCGATTTTTTATTCATAAGATAAACTCCATACTATCCATAGTTTTAGTTATATCGTTCCATGATGTAAAAAATACCAAATTGATCTCCAATATGATATTGGAGATCAATGTAAGTTCTAAAAATAGCTTATGATGCTAATTCAGTAATTTCATCTAATATAGGATTATCCACTGCAGTATCTGTTGACTGGCTATGAAGATGTTCTACATTGGCTTTATCATGTTTAGCTTTTGATTTTTTTGATTTGACTTTTGTTGCTTGAGGTTTTGCTTTAGCTTGCTTGGCTGCCTTGGCCCATTCTTTATTGAATTGGTTTAAGGATTTGCCAATAGCAGTAAACTTGGATTGCTTGTCTAACAGCGCTGCAAGTGTGTTCTTGATAACTTGCAATTGTTTGGTAACACCAGCGTGAGCTTCGGTAACTGCACTGTAAATTTTCTTAGCGGCTTTTAATTGTTTTTTGCCAGCACCAGATGTTTTTGCTTTGTTAAAACGTTTTTCAGCAGTCATCATCTGTTTGTTAACTTTATTCTGTGCATTTATTAATTTTTTTTCTTGTTTCTTATGATTATTAATTTCTTTATCGAGTTGCGCTGCTAATTTGGCAGGAGCTTGCAATAATTCCATTTCCATTTTTTGTACGCTAACCAATATGTTGCTCACCGATTGGCGCTTATTGGTTCTCTTTGTAGATTTGTTACGTGGCATATTCAATTATCCTCTGAGTACTAAGACTTAAGATGTTAAAATTTAACACTGAAGTACTTAAAAAGTCTACTGATAGGGAGCTCATGATCATAATTAAAGTGAGAATTTTTTCATTGACCATATCAAATTCAGGTTTCTGCACTCAGTATGTATTGATTTAAACCGCATAAATCATTAAAGTACCAGTCGAACCCACTCAAAAATTAGCCTGTTTGTATTGGTTATGGAGTTTTAGTAGAATGAGCAATGCGA
>Ga0105239_10008384_pt1 | contig 11774 bp, 12 predicted proteins | sample KBSC44metaG_FD_92761 | JGI IMG/M metagenome (GOLD analysis project Ga0105239, IMG submission 92761) | Corn rhizosphere microbial communities from Kellogg Biological Station, Michigan, USA - KBS C4-4 metaG | ecosystem: Host-associated > Plants > Roots > Rhizosphere > Soil | place: Michigan, USA...
AGAGCTTCACGCCCTACCTCTACTCCAACTACGAGACGGCCTGCGAAGCCGACCCCGGCACGGGTAAGAAGGTCATGATCCTGGGGAGCGGACCGAATCGCATCGGCCAGGGTATCGAGTTCGATTATTGCTGCTGCCACGCCGCCTTCGCACTCAGCGACGCGGGCTACGAGACCATCATGGTCAACTGCAATCCGGAAACCGTATCGACCGACTACGACACCTCCGACCGCCTCTACTTCGAGCCGCTGACCGAAGAGGACGTCATCGAGATTCTCGAGCGCGAGAAGTCGAATGGCACGCTCGTCGGCGTCATCGTCCAGTTCGGCGGCCAGACCCCGCTCAATCTCGCCGACGCGGTCGAGAAGGCTGGCGTCCGCATCCTCGGCACGCAGCCCGAATCCATCGATCTGGCCGAAGACCGCGACCTGTTCTCTAAGCTCATCAATCGCCTCGAGCTGACGCAGCCGCGCAACGGCATCGCCTACTCGCTCGAGCAGTCGCGCCTCGTCGCCGAGCGCCTTGGCTACCCGCTGGTCATCCGCCCGTCCTACGTCCTGGGCGGCCGCGCCATGCAGATCGTCCGCGCGCCGAACGAATTCGAGAATTACATCCAGGACACGCTGACTTCGCTCGTCCCGCCCGACGTGCTGCTGCGCTACCCCAACGACAAGACTGGCCAGATCAACTCCGTCCTGAGCGACAACCCGCTGCTGTTCGACTCCTATCTGAGCCGAGCCATCGAGATCGATGTCGATTGCCTGAGCGACGGCAAGGATGTCTTCGTCTGCGGCATCATGGAGCACATCGAGGAAGCCGGCATCCATTCCGGCGACAGTGCGTGCTCGCTGCCGCCGCAGACGCTCTCGCCCGCCGTCCTCGACGAACTCAGGCGCCAGACCACCGAGCTTGCGCTCTCGCTCAAGGTCGGCGGCCTGATGAACGTGCAGTACGCCCTCAAGGAAAACACCATCTACATCCTCGAGGTGAACCCACGCGCCTCGCGCACCGTGCCCTTTGTTGCAAAAGTCATCGGCAAGCCGATAGCCAAGATCGCCTCACGCATCATGGCCGGCGAGAGCCTCGCGTCGTTCAACCTGACTGAAACGCCGCTCCACCACGTCGCGGTCAAGGAAGCGGTCTTCCCCTTCAATCGTTTCCCCGGCGTCGACACCGTGCTCGGCCCCGAGATGAAGTCGACCGGCGAGGTCATCGGCCTCGACACCGACTATGCGCTGGCCTTCGCCAAGTCCCAGCTCGGCGCGGGCAGCCGCCTGCCGCACGATGGCGTAGTCTTCGTTTCGGTGCGCGATGACGACAAGCCGCTGATCCGCAGCGCGATGCGCGACCTCGAAGCCGCCGGTTTCAGGATCGTCGCCACCGCCGGCACCTACCGCTACCTCCACGACAACGGCATCAACGCGACCAAGGTCAACAAAGTCGCCGAGGGCCGCCCGCACATCGTCGATTCATTGAAGAATGGTGGGGTGCAGCTGGTGATCAACACCACCGAAGGCCAGAAATCGATCAGTGACAGCCGCGACATCCGCCGCACCGCGCTGATGGGCAAGATCCCGTATTACACGACGATCCCCGGCGCCATCGCCGCCGTCGAAGGCATCCTCGGCCTCCGTAGCGGCCATCTGAATGTGCGCCCGCTGCAGGATTACTTCGCGGCTTAGCCCTACTTGAGCGACACGGTCCTCTCCTACAAGCTCCGATAAGCCCGCCTTCGGCATAGGGAAGCCATAGCCCATTCCGGGCTTTTGCCAGTAGAGCCGCCCCGCCTCATGGTGCGGGCTCGCGTAGAGGGCCAAGGCAACTGCTTGCATTGCGAGATAGAGAGCCTGAACAGCGTCAGCTCCCCAGATGTCTTCCGACTTGGGTCCCTCCGGCCACGGGATTTCGTACCGACAGACCCAGGCTCGATCTTTGGCCGCAGGATCCGAGAGGGAGACGTCCACATTTTGCACGTCGTTCGGGAGCCGTAAGCTCAGCCGTCTTGTCAAAGGCATTTTGGAGGCTCCTAGTGTCGAAGAATTGGTATATAGTCCCCGCTATACAAGCCGCGCGGCGCGTCATCGCGGTCGGCCAACATAGAGCGATACCACTTGCCCTGCACAGCTCACTGTCGCGCTCATGTTGCTCGAGACACATGGCCTCCCGCCTCTGATCAAGCTTCCCAGCAACCAAAGTCTCATTGTTTTCTGGTCTCCACTGGCCGCCGTCCGATCTCCCCGCGGGCCATCTGGGCTGATTTGGGTCATAAGCGCGCAATGCGAGCCGTAGGCGCAGAATTGCTAGATGCGCTTGCAGATCAACAATCTTCCGCCTTGTCCGCTCGTACATATCTGATTTCATTTCCATTGCTCCGGTTAGAAATGTCAGCATTTTCGGCCAACCGGGAAGCGCTGGGATAGATTTCTGGAAGTTCTGAAAAAACCAAAATGAAAGCCTGGAGGGATTCCTCGATTTCCGGCGGAACACTGCGCCTCATCCTCCTCACCGCCCTCGCAATGCTCGCCTTCGCCGCGAACTCCGTGCTCGCCCGCCTCGCCTTCGCGACCGCGGGTGCCGAGCCCCTGAGCTACACCGGCATCCGCCTCAGCGCCGGCGCGATCACGTTGGCGATCCTCCTCGCCGCCCGCTCGTCGTTCAAGATCGCCGGTTCTTGGGCCGGCGCGGCATCGCTCTTCGGTTACGCGATCTTTTTTTCGATCGCCTACATCCTGCTCAGCGCGGGAACGGGCGCGCTGATCCTGTTCGCCTCCGTCCAGATCGGCATTCTAGGCTGGGGCATCTACAAGGGCGATCGCCCGAGTCCCTTCGAATGGCTCGGGCTCCTCATCGCATTCGGCGGCCTCGTCTATCTCGTCTCGCCCGGCCTCGTGGCGCCATCGACCATTGGCGCGGCGCTCATGCTGGTCGCCGGCCTCTGCTGGGCCGCCTACACACTGATCGGCCGCGGCTCGTCCTCGCCGCTCAGCGACACCTCCGGCAATTTTATCCGCACCCTGCCGGTCGCCATCGCGCTGATCCTCGTCGCGGCGTGCACACGAACCATCACGCCCACCGCCGCGTTCTATGCCATCGCGTCCGGCGCCATCGCCTCGGGGATCGGCTATGCCATTTGGTATGCGGTGCTTCCATCGCTCACCCGAACCCGCGCCGCCATCGTCCAGCTGACCGTTCCAGCCATAGCCGCGGCTGGTGGTATCGCCTTCATTGGCGAGCCCATGACCTTCCGGCTCGGGGCTGCGAGCGTCGCCATCCTCGGCGGTGTATGCCTCGCGCTGCTGGTCGCCGACAGGCGCCGTTCGAAGGCGAATCCCGCCTAGTTGGCGAACGGGTCTCCGCCGCCCTTGGTGCCCGCCTTCTGGAACGGATCGCCCTTGTTGCCGGACGATTTGTTGACCGTGTCCTGGCAGTTGATCATCTCGCTGATCGCCGCGGATGAGCCGTCGAGATTGAGGTTGGCGATCTGCGAGCCGTCATACTCGACCTTGATGTTCTGCTGCGAAGCAAACTCGTCGAGGAAATCGGTATCCGTGCTGCGCACGATCAGCGTGGGCTGGTCCCCCATCATCATGCCCGTCGCCGTCGCATCCCAGGGCTGCCGTTTGCCGAGCGTCAGCGTAAGCGCATAGTCCTTGTCCGCCTCGATCGACTTCCAGTCGTCATCCGCCAGCATCAAATAATAGTCGGAATTGCTCGGATCAAAACCGATCCGGATGATCGTCGAACCGTCGAACTCGGCGAGGATGTAGCATCCCCCTCCCAGCGTCTGGTCGATCGCGATATCCCACCCCGCAACCGTGCCGTCGCCCCAAGGCACAGTCGCGTCGTCCGCCAGCGCAGCCGAGCCCATCAATGCAAAAGCCGCCAGGGCGGCCAAACCGATCCGCATGATCATCCCCATCAAATCCCTCTGCGCGATTTAAGATTATTTGGCCCGCGCAGACAACGGGTGACGTACCCATCCGCCATGACGGAATTGCGGGCCAACCGGCACAAAACATGGGAGAATCTTCGTCCGCCGTCCGCCGCTGCGGCCGTGGCTGAAACAAATTCGCGCCATCCGCGCACCCGCTGACAATTCGTGCCCTTCAATGGACTGGCCATCGGGCCAATCCGCCAATACGGTCCGCGCGTTGAGGGGAAGCCGGGGCGGCGCTTGTCACTACCGATCGAGATTCTCTACGCGCTGTCGGGCCTGTGCGTCGGCTTCATCGTCGGCATGACCGGCGTCGGCGGCGGATCGTTGATGACCCCGCTGCTCATCCTGCTCTTCGGCATCCACCCGGCAACCGCCGTCGGCACCGATCTCCTCTACGCCGCCGTCACCAAATCTGCCGGCACGCTGGTCCATGGCTTCAACAAGACCATCGAGTGGCGCATCGTGCTGCGCCTTGCCTGCGGCAGCGTTCCCGCTTCCGCCCTCACCATCTGGTATCTCTCCGCGACCGGAGTACAGGCCGGTGGAACGGCCCATCTCCTCGCGCTCGTCCTCGGCACCATGCTGGTCCTCACCGCGCTGAGCCTCGTGTTCCGCAATCGACTACGCGCCCTCGCCGGCTCCCACCGCGAACTGCCGCCCACGCCGCAGATGTTCCTCACCGTGGCCACCGGCGCCCTGCTCGGCGTCTTGGTCTCGATCTCGTCGGTCGGGGCGGGAGCCATCGGCGTGACCGTGCTGCTGCTGCTTTACCCCAAGCTGCCGGTGTTGCGCATCGTGGGCTCCGACATCGCCCACGCGGTGCCGCTCACTCTCGTCGCCGGGGTCGGCCACTGGGCCATCGGCGATGTCGACTGGCACATGCTGGTGGCGCTGCTCTGCGGCTCGATCCCCGGCATCCTCATCTCGAGCCGCATCGCGCCGATGGTCAACGAGCGCATCGTGCGCTGGCTGCTCGCGGTCATTCTGGCAATTGTGGGTGTGCGCCTTCTGGCGGGCTGAGCCGCGGCAGTTCAGGCGGCAGCAAGCACCCGATTGCGCCCGGCACCCTTGGCTTCGTAGAGCGCCTGGTCGGCACGGCTCAACAGCCCCGCAAAGTCTTGATCTTCCGGCGCGAAGGTCGCAACCCCGGCGGACACAGTGAAGCTCAGTTTGCCCTCGGGCAACTCGATGCTCATCGCCTGGACACACCGGCGAAACCGCTCCGCCGCGATTTCCGCGGCCTTCCGGTCGAGGCCCGGCAGCAGCATGACGAATTCTTCGCCGCCGATCCGGGCAAAAATCCCTGAATCGCTGCCCTCGATGGTCGGCAGCAGCTCATTGGCGAGCAGCACCAGGCGCTTCAGCGCGAGGTCGCCCACCGCATGCCCATAGGTGTCGTTGATGCGCTTGAAATGGTCGATGTCGACCATGACGACGCTCAGTGGAACATCGTTCGCCCTGTCCTCGCCCACATAAAGCGCGGCCTCGTAGAAAGCGTGCCGGCGATTGTACGCACCGGTCAGCTCGTCGGTGATGGTCAGCTGCCGCAGCGAGTTCTCGGCCCGCTTCTGGTCGGTGATGTCCTGCAGGAGGATCTGGATGACGACATTGCCGGGCCACGGCAGCCGGCTCGAAATCATCTTGACCAGCCGCGCCGACCCCCCGCTGACTTCCAGCACCGCATCGAGTTCGAATGTCTGGGTATTGCCGCCGAACGAAGCGTGGAACTGCTCGTTGACACGCTCGACGTCCGTCGAGCGGACGAAGTCGAGCATGTGCTGACCGAGGAGGCGCTGCGGTTCGGTGCGCAGCAATTGGCAGGCGGCCCGGTTGGCGAAGAGGATACCCTGCCCGGTATGGATCAGCAGGCCGATCGGCATCACGTCAAGCATCGCGCCCAGGCGCTCTTGGGTGTCGATGAGCGACTTCTGGGTCAGGACAGCGGCGTCCAGCCCCTCGTCGTCCGACTTGAAGAGGTCGAAATCGTCCAAAATACCTCCGCCGCGGCCACCATTGGCGCCACGCCCCGTCTGCACATTGCCCTCGCCCAGTAAACGAACCGTTCCTTCGGATAAGAACCGGCGACCGCCCCCGAATTTGCCGCCGTTGCGCGCCACGCGAGGCTTGGCGAACGCCTCAAAGCTCCCTTAGACTGGACAAATGGCCTTCAGGCCCTCGAGGCCGCCACTCCACCCCATGCAGCTCAAGGTCGCTTCCTACAACATCCGCAAGGCGGTGGGCCTCGACTGGCGGCGCCGGCCGGCGCGCGTGCTGGGGGTCCTCAACGAAATCAGCGCCGATATCGTCGCCCTTCAGGAGGTCGACCGCAGGTTCGGCTCCCGCATCGCCGCCCTTGATCCCGAGATGATCGAGGCCGAGACCGATTATCAGGCGATCCGGTTTTCGCACCGACCGCAAAGCCTTGGCCACCACGGCAACGTCATCCTCGCGCGCAAATCCATAAAGGTGCTGGACGCCCGGCCGATGGCCCTGCCCCATCTCGAGCCGCGGGGCGCCGCAGTGGCCGACCTCGAATTCTCCGGCCGGCGCGTCCGGGTCGTCGGCATGCATCTGGGCCTCACGCGCAAATGGCGCACGCTTCAGACCCAGGCCATCGTCGCCGAACTGCACGCCCTCGAAGCGCACATGCCGACGGTGCTGATGGGCGATCTCAACGAGCCGGATCTCAAATCCGGTGTCCTGCGAGCTTTCGAGCAGCGCCACACCATCGCCCCATGCGGTCCTAGCTTTCACGCCTCGATGCCGGTCTTCACCCTCGATCGCATCATCGTCACCGAGGACATCCGGATCGGCGAAACCGGCGTCCACCGCTCCGCTTTGGCGCGGGAGGCCTCCGACCATCTGCCCATCTGGGCGCAGGTGACCTTGCCGGCGGCCCCCTGACACTAATGACGAGTTTACTGGACGGCGCCGCACCCCTGACGTAAACGTCGATTCTCTTCACGTCGTGCCTGCCGCGAGTGGCCGGTACCTCGTAATTCGGGCCCTTCCCGGGCCTCAACGCGTTGCATTGTGATCAGATTCCCGCTCTCCGCCCGGCCACCCGCCGCGGCGGCGCTGGCTTTTGGCTGCGACATATTGTGCCGGTTAACAATTCGGGCTAGAACGCTGCTGTCGAATATTGCGGCCGACTGTTCTTGCTTGGCGACGCCATACCGCGCCTGCTGACGTCACTACCGGGAATTCGATTGGCGAAGCACCAGCATCGGGGCCGCCACGGCAGAGACTTCGAGAGGGACTTCCATGGCGACGGGCACGGTAAAGTGGTTCAACGGGCAGAAGGGCTACGGCTTCATTCAGCCGGATGAGGGCGGGGCGGACGTATTCGTCCACATCTCTGCCGTCCAGCGTTCAGGCCTCAACGGCCTCGACGAGGGCCAGAAGGTCAATTACGAGATCGTCAAGGACAAGCGGACCGGCAAGTCCGCCGCCGACAATCTCTCAATGGCGTCCTGAGGGCGCTTTCTTCGCAAGCTCGTGTTGGAGGCGCGGCGCTCCGGCCCCGCGCCCATTGCTTTAAGGGCGGACCAACGGCGAGGTTCGAGCCTTAGGTCTGACTTTTCAATGCTTTAGCGGCCGCGCCTTCAACCGCGCGCTGAACGTGCCGCGGCAGGCCCAACCCAAGCCTCGCTAAATAGCCGGACATTCCCCCTGCGCCTTGAGCCGGTCACGTTCGGGTCCGAGGCTGGCATTGCGGATTGTCCAAAACTTAACAAAACGCTCGACTAGAACCACCCTCTAGTCCATGCTGGAGTCAAATTCCAGACAAATCTTCTAGGAAAGGACTGCCAATGGCCCGCGCTGCAGCCAAAAAAGTCAAAGCCCGCAAGCGGTTGACCGGTGACGAACGCCGCGAATCAATCCTCGATGCGGCCCTCGCCTGCTTCCTCGAAAATGGCTACATCGCCACCACCATCAACGACATTCGCGAGACCTCGGGCGCGACTACCGGCTCGATCTACCACTTCTTCGACGGCAAGGGCGCCCTCGCCATGGCGCTGCTGGAAGACGCGATCGCCGGCTGGTCCGGCGAGTCGATGAGCTCGAGCGACACCGCCGAGGCGACCGTGAAGGCCGCCGCGATGGGCCTAGTCAACTGGGGCACCAAGAATCCGGAACTCTTCCGCTTCACCGACGAAATCCGCACCCTGTCGGCCACCGCGCCGGAATTCGAGGCAGTTGCCGACACGCTCGCCGAGGGCCAGGGGTCGCTTTCGGCGAGCTATGCCAAATTTGCCAAGGCCCGGAAGGTCAAGGACCTGCCCTGGCCGGTCGCTCATTCGCTGATCCTCGGGCCGGCCTATGACTATTTGCGCCTCGCCTCGACCGGCCGCGCCCGCGTCGCCGCAAAGCGCGCCGCCGAGCTCGTGGCTGACGGCGCCTGGGCTGCCGTAAAGGGCTGATGCGCCGGGCCTTCCGGCCCGTCGCTTGACCGCATTCCGCCGAGGGGGCATTTTGGCCCCCTCCCCGACACTTGACCGCGCTGGCGCCGGACACGGCGGCAGCAGGTTTTTGTCGTTGTGGGGAAGGAGACCGCCGTGGACAAGATTCCGATGACCCCCGCGGGTCACAAGACGCTGAGCGAGGAGTATCGCCGTCGCACGTCCGAAGACCGTCCGCGCATCATCGCGGCGATCGCCGAGGCGCGCGCCCATGGCGATCTGTCGGAAAATGCCGAATATCACGCGGCCAAGGAGCAGCAGAGCCTCAACGAAGGCCGCATCAAGGAGCTGGAGAGCCTTCTGGCGCTGGCCGACATCATCGACGTCAGCAAGCTGAGCGGCTCGACCGTGAAATTCGGCGCAACCGTCAGGATCGTCGACGAGGACAGCGAAGAGCAGCGCAAATACACCATCGTCGGCGATGCCGAGGCCGATGCCGGCAAGGGCCGCATCTCGATTTCCTCACCCATCGCGCGCGCCATGATCGGCAAGCAGAAGGGCGACAGCTTCGAGGTCAATTCTCCGGGCGGCGCCAAAAACTACGAGATCGAGGACGTCAGCTACGTCTGACGCATAGCTTCCGCGTGGACTGCCATGCCCGGCGCCATTCACCTGCCGCGCTTTTGGGCAGATGGCATCGCTTGGCCTCCGGCCGGTGACTTTTAGCAGACTATGCCCCTGAATCCCTTGGATTTGAGCCGGCCGCTGGCTTGAAGGCGACAGCGGCGGCTTCTATTTTCAGGGCCCAGGAGAGGGAATCCCTCATGCATTCCAAAGTCATTATCATCGGGTCAGGGCCGGCCGGATACACGGCCGCTATCTATGCGGCCCGCGCAATGCTCGAGCCGATCATGATCAACGGCATTCAGCCGGGCGGCCAGCTGACCATCACCACAGATGTCGAGAACTACCCCGGCTTTGCCGACGTCATCCAGGGCCCCTGGCTCATGGAGCAGATGAAGGCGCAGGCCGAGCATGTCGGCACGCGCATCGTCAACGACCTCATCACCGAGGTCGAACTCGACCACCGCCCCTTCACCCTCAAAGGCGACAGCGGCAAGACCTACACCGCTCACGCCCTGATCATCGCGACCGGCGCGCAGGCGCGGTGGCTCGGTCTGCCGTCTGAAGCAAAGTTCCAGGGCTTTGGCGTAAGTGCCTGCGCCACCTGTGACGGCTTCTTTTACCGCAACAAGCACGTGATCGTGGTCGGCGGCGGCAACACCGCCGTCGAGGAAGCGCTGTTCCTCACCAACTTCGCTTCGAAGGTCACACTCATCCATCGCCGCAGCGAATTCCGCGCCGAGCGCATCCTGCAGGAGCGCGTGTTCAATCACCCCAAGATCGAGGTGCGCTGGAACACCGAGCTCGCCGACATCACCGGCAACCAGATGCCCCCCTCGGTTACGGGCACAGTGCTGAGGAACACCCTCACGGGCGAGACCGAGACCCTCCCCGTCGACGGCGTCTTCATCGCCATCGGTCACACCCCGGCGACCGCAATGTTCGCCGGCAAGCTCGACATGAAGCCGGGCGGCTACCTCGAAGTGAAGCCCGGCACGACGCAGACCAAGATCCCCGGCGTCTACGCCGCCGGCGACGTCACCGATGACGTCTTCCGTCAGGCGGTCACCGCCGCCGGCATGGGCTGCATGGCCGCCCTCGAAGCCGAACGTTTCCTCGCCGAAGAGCATCTGGCCGAAGCCGCGGAGTAGAAGATGCTGGACTGGGACAAGCTCCGCATCTTCCACACGGCCGCCGAGTCCGGCAGCTTCACCCACGCCGCCGAAAAGCTGAACATGTCCCAGTCTGCCGTCTCACGGCAGATTTCAGCGCTCGAGGAAGACCTCAACCTGAAGCTCTTCATCCGGCACGCGCGCGGGCTCGTCCTGACCGAGCTCGGCGAGCAGCTCTTTCGCACTGCGCACCGGATGCACTCCGAGCTGCAGCAGGTCGAAACCCAGATGTCCGACAGCCAGGACGTCCCGACCGGCCAGCTGATCGTCACCACCACCGTCGGCATCGGCTCGACCTGGCTCAGCTCGCGCATCCACGAATTCCTCGGGCTCTATCCCGACATCACCATCGAGATAAAGCTCAACGATGCCGAGCTTGACCTCGCCATGCGCGAAGCGGACGTCGCGATCCGCCTGCACCGGCCGAACCAGTCCGAGATGATCCAGCGCAAGCTGTTCACGGTGCACAACCACTTCTACATGTCGCTCGACTATCTCGCCGACCACGGCGAGCCCAAGGACGTCGAGGACCTCGACAATCATCGCATCATCACCTTCGGTGAACCGGTGCCGCAGCATCTGGGCGACATCAACTATGTCGAGCGCCTCGGTCGCGCCGATTCCTCACCCCGCCGCTCCGCCATGAAGGTCAATGCCATCATGGGCATGATGCAGGCCTGCCGCGCCGGCATCGGTATCGCCATGCTGCCCGACTACGTGACCGAGTCCGAAACGACGCTTCGCCGGGTGCTGACCGGCATCGAGCTGCCGGCCTACGAGGCCTATTTCGTCTATCCACCTGCCCTCAAGAATTCCAAGCGCGTCGGCGTCTTTCGCGATTTCCTCGTCGGCAAGGCCCGCGAGTGGCAGTTCTAGCTCTCGGGCGCGGGGTCGAACGCGTCCGGCACGCCGTGTTATAAGCGACGAGATTGCTTGGGGAACTCTAATGCTTAAGTTCGCTTTGGCCGCGTGGGCGGCGATCGGCCTGTTCGTGTCTTCCGCCGTGGCCGCCGACAACGAGCCGACGGGCCAGATGGTCGTCCTTAAGGCGGCGCAGATCGGCCAGATCTTTTGCCTGTCCCGCCTCGGCAACGACGAAGCGGTGATTGCCGGGATTCTGACCCAAAGCCTCAGGCAGGCGATTGCCGACGCCGAAGCCAAGGATGCGGACTACGCCAAGAAGAACCCGGACGAGAAGCCACCGCTCGGCGATGGTATCCCCTGGCAGTCCTCTCCGGATTACGCCGCCAAATGCGAGACGGGCCTCGTCACGCTGAGCAAGACCGACGCCAAAGTCGAAATTAAATACGGCTTCCCCGACGCCCCCGGCGCCAATTTTACCGACACACTTATCCTCAGGAAGCTCCCGATCGATGGCATGGATGTCGGCTATTGGCGGATCGACGACGTGCTCTATCCCGACGGAACCGACCTCAGGAAGTCACTGATCAGCGCCTTCAACTAGAGCCGCGCCCGAGCGGCGATCGCCTGGTAACCCAGCCTGCTTTTTCTCATTGACCTGAACGCCTTGCAGGCGCAGGGAGACTTTGTTCGGCGGTTCGGCCGCGGAACATTCAAGCAGGACAGGAAGATGAACCCCGACAGTCGAAGTCGACCTTCGAACGCGCCGGCGGCCTA
>Ga0105239_10008385_pt1 | contig 11773 bp, 12 predicted proteins | sample KBSC44metaG_FD_92761 | JGI IMG/M metagenome (GOLD analysis project Ga0105239, IMG submission 92761) | Corn rhizosphere microbial communities from Kellogg Biological Station, Michigan, USA - KBS C4-4 metaG | ecosystem: Host-associated > Plants > Roots > Rhizosphere > Soil | place: Michigan, USA...
TAGATTTGGATGGATTCTTCGGCCATTTCGCTTCACCTCGGCCCGGAGTGGACACTGCGTGTATCCCAATTTTGGATTTAGACTAAACGCGCCCATGGAACTCCCCGAATAGAGATGCACGCGACGCGCCTCTAGGAGCAACGCCATTTCAGCTTCAATGTCACCATTCAACTCCTTGCTTAATTCCAGCGTACTTGTGCCGGTAAGAGCACTATCTTGCTCCTGCAACAATCAATCTTGTTCATCCAAAGCGCTCAATGCTTGTTCATCGAATATCGTGTACATCGTTTCGCGTCAGGACCCAGGAATCAGAATCGTTTAAATATTTCTGGGGCGTCGTGAATCGTTTGATCTCGCTGGTCAGTCTTCGCTGACCAATCCATACCTGACGATGTTGATAATTTCGTTCCCGGTGTTTTGTTGTCAGGATTGTTTTTTCCCCTTTTCGCCTCACCTCCCAGCACATGGTATCTATTTCAACAAATGACGGAACTGCAGCTAGTGATAGCATCTGCAAGGAAGGGCATTTTCTTCGTAGATGCTCAAACAGTCGAATCGCTTGATCATCGGTTACCGGTAAGCAATGAGGAGCTCTGGGAGTGAAACGTGGAGTGTTCTTGGGGACAAAGGGGGGAAACAGTCGGAGGAATTTCAACCGACGGAATTTCGATATGGCGTCCAGAAATGAGTATTGTTCAACATCGACATCAACACCCGGGATTGCGGTAGGATGCCAGAGATTGTCGATGTATCCAATATCCAATTCGAGCCGCTCTAGATTGGGTGCCTTCTTGGCCGCCATTGCGATGTCCGCTGGGGTCCTTTGACTCTCGGCGCTGTATACCGACCACCGTGCGTCCTCGCGATGGAGCCGGAAACATCTCAGCTCAGAACCGACCAACCCAGAAATAGGGACATGATTGCATATGCCATCAATTTCCAATTCGCGCAGACTCTTCATTTTGGTGAAGCTGATTTCGAACTCGGGTACGGGCGGAGCATCAGCGTACAACCCCGATATTGGAACCTCGTACTTGCACAGTGGGTGGTATAGTCTGCGGTGGTCTGCACGCAGACGTAGTGCCTCGAGTTTGGTGAGGTGGGTGGAAACATCATGGATGAATTGATTCATAGGAACGGAGTACTCCCAGATGATAGACAGTCGTCTCAGTTTTCCCCACGGAATGAAGGCATCGAGATCGTGAAGAGAGTGATGGGCTGTCCCATCTGCCCGTCGTACTAGAAGTCGCAGCTCATCCCAAGCGGCAAGATGCTGCATAAAGGAGCACTGACTAGGGTTTGGAGACGGATTATCCGAGTTTCTATGCTGTTCGAGCAGCCAAGCCATATGAAGGTCTATGGCGTTGGCCCTTGATATCACATCATAAGCCGCTTGGCTATTCATTGTTTTCCTAGTGGGAGGGTCGCCAAATGCACCTAGGCTGACCTTGTGGCATGGTGCAATCATTGCAAGATCGACGGTGGCTTCAATAAGATTGGGCCATTGAGAGGAGGAGTAAACTCGGTCAAGGATGACCTCATAGGTCCGATCCTGTGGAAGCATCTTTAAGACATGATGCGCCGCGTCCGCGGAGCAGTCCAACCTAAGATATCGTCATCATTAGTAGTCGTACAGCGATGGGCGTGTCTTTCGACACGATCTACGTGGGCAGCAGCTTTTCAGCGTGTTGACAACGTGCCCGATTGGGGCGATGCGCATTTGTACCTACCTAATTTGTTGCAGTCGCGGCATTGCGGGCAGACTGAGGCGAATGGCCTGCAAGTCCTGCGACCTGTGAGTCTGGGTGAGAGCCTCTGCTGCATTTTGATCCTGAGGGGGAATAAAACCCTTGATGTCGACGGGCCTTCTCAGGTGCAAAGTGCGCACGTGACAGAGAAGGTGAGGGTGGTTGACCAGGCGGCGAAGCAGGCCGCCTTCTCCCTGGTCGAGGCGATCCCTGACGACGTGAGAGGCAGTACTGAAGAGCAAGGGCAGTGCGGACTGGCGAAAGTGGTGGGATACAGCAGAAAAAGGAAGCAGGCTGTCCAGCTGACCCAGGGCCTCATCGACGAGATACTTTGCGATGATGTCCAGGATCTCGGATGGAAGCTCCTTGGCAGTTGGCTTGGGTTCGTTGGCGAAGGAGTAGAAGAAAGACGAAGGCCGCATGGACTTGAGGGCCAACATGATTGTGCGCTGCCTCGAAGTGCGAGCGATGTCTTCCTCGACGATCACAATCTCCACTGAACTGGGAGTCCATGGAGAGGAGAACATGAAGTCTGATGTCCGGGCGTTCGTTGTTTGCGTGACGCCGCTCGTTTTATTCCGAGGGTGTCACCATTAAGGCATTACCTAAGGACACGCGCCTTTACAGTTAGGCCGCCGCAATCGGAAGGAGCGTTTATGGTTAAAGCGGGTGCGCGTGCTTTCCCCAGAGCACCCGAGATAGGCCGCCAACTCCCGCCTTGCTTCCTTGGGTTAGGCTCCCCGTCCATCCATCCGTCCACTACACGTGTCAGTACAAGTTGCCCTCATCTGGTAAAAAAAAAAGAAATCGGGGGAACAGGTGGAGGGTCTTGACAAGACGAGCATCCACGGCGATATTCTCTCATATTCACCATACAAATCCCGTAGACCATGGCTGAACCCATGATAGAAATACCCCCTGGCTATGCTGACATGTCACATCTCAAATGTCAGCAGCTAGTGCTATATAAAGTGGGACGTGATCACTGTGTCCCCGCTCCTCGGGAGAATTCAAAATATCGGTCGCTACGACCAAATCAGCATCAACCAGCGAACGACTGACTACTATCAGATCAACGCGATCACAGCTCTCTCCCCAGGGCGTCCCTCTCGGGTGGTAGGTGTATTTTTTCTCCTGTCCGTGCAGGTGTCGGAAGATATCGACCCCCCTCATTCCCTCTGCTGCTGTGAAGAACTTGGCATTAAAATCAGCTCGATTCTTCACATGTTGAGCTGGGACCGTTCGTAGTTTTGGATGGCCATCAATCTCTGACCTGGCGATATTCATATCACCTATCAGAACAACGTGGTACCCCACAGCTTCCAGGCGCAGAGTCTCCTCTAGCATCCGCCGATGGAAGCCAAGTTTGTGATCATGCCGAGTCCCGGTGATATGGCCGTCAACAGGATCGCGATAGGGGTTTGCAGTCCCGTTTACCCAATACCCATTGATGATTACCAGCTGGTTCTCCAGTTCATGGATGAGCACGCGCCCTTCCAAATCCCAGTCGGGCCGTCGTGTAACACGGATCGTGGTGGCAGCATTGTCACGGACCAAAGTGGCAACTCCATGGATTTTACCCCCAAAAGCCGTGGCATTGTATTTGTCTCTGGGCAGAGAGAAATGAGCGGTATACGTTGGCTCCTCGGGGCCATTTCCCTCGTTGGCAGCCCGTTCCAAGGCTCGTTGGGTGGCAGTGTCATTGGATTTGATCTTGACTTCCTGCAAACAAAGAATCTGTGGCCAACGGTGGCGCCGGAGAAACAGTCTCAATGGGCTCACAGCAGTCGACTGAAAGACCAATTGTTTCTGGAGCAGCGGACCGATGCCATTGACATTCCAACTGAAGACTCGAAAGAGCCGCTCATTCGCGTTACCAGTGCCATCTTTCCTGGTGGCACATGGCAGCCGCGTGGAAGTGACCACGTGTTCCGATGCTTGTGTGAGCTTTCTGCGCAGCGCGGGAGGACTGATTGAACGGATTGAGGAACTCAAGGCACGTTTAGGACGAGGTGACATGACATGTGCCCTGCATAGGGGTCCTGCATAGATCTAACGCTCATCCGTGGACTTCAAGTTGTGGTTGAGAGCGCAAAGAGTCTTGTCAACAGTCCGTTCAAGGAGAGTCATCAGCATGTATCCTGACACCGTACCGCCTACTTACCTAGGCAGTATAGAGGAATACGTCATGACTTGTGGAGATCTTGAAAGGGGAGGATGGATGGGCGTAAAGCTGGTCGGTACGCGTAGAGAGTACCAAGCCAGAAATGTGTGTAGAGGTGTGTGTGTCAAAGCTGTGACTCCGAGAGTCCAACGACGGACCGAGCCGCACGGGTAGCAGCACAGCAATTGGCATTGACATGGGCATTGGCATTGGGCTAGTACACGTACGGAGCCACAGGGCTAGAGGGCTTAACTATTAACTGACTCATTTTAGGCGATCAATGGGGGACGCGTTTCACCTCCTGACTAGGCATGAGAATTTCTCGGGCTGGGGGGCGCCTCTCCAGAACCTGAGACCTTTTAACTGGCAGCTGGCTGGTTAGGTCTTCCCCCTGGTCCATCACCCTCTCTCACCCGGAAGCCACCATTGGCACCTGCCTTACCGGGGCTAGTCCTACCGAGTACCGAGCCCTATCACCCGGTGTTGACCCGCACCCATCCCTAACTAACTGGGTGCTACTGTACAGTAACTGCCTTGGGTAGCCCGCACCAGGCCTGAAAGCCCACAGCCCAGGGCCAGAGGGCCTCCCTCCCAACGGTGCCCATGGGCCATGTCCACTTGGTTCATCTGGGTTCGCCTTCCGATCAACGGCCAAAACGGGACCCCCAGGCCACCCAGTGCCTCCTTTTTGAGGAACTCCCAATGGACTCGGTATGGATACACGACACGAATCCCTCATCGAGCGACGAGAAGTATTAATCAGGCGCTGTGCTGCCGCGACTGGTACTCCGTCCTGACTCTGCTATCAACATCTATGCTCCACTCTCGCTTGCCCCGTCCTAAGGCTCTTTCTCTCCGACCTGTTTGTGTGAATGTTGTTGAAACTGCACACACCTTGCACCCATCCTCTCCTCTCTCAACCATCGTCCTCGTACCACTCAATCGAGGGTAGCAGATACCAACGAACGATTCGACCGAGCCAGCCAGCCAGCAACACCTCCCGCAGCAGACGCGATCCTGACATACCCTCTCCCATCCTCTCTATCTCCTCGTATCCCACCCTGACCTTCCTGCATGGCCGGCGCCATGGCTCCCCAGCCCAGCCTCTATCCCAATCTGCACCACCTCAGAGATCTCGATAATGCAGGCATTCAAGACCTCCAGCAGATCGTCCAGACATTTCCCATAATAGACAACCATGCACACAATCTGTTGAACGAAGACAATGCATACGGAAGTGCGGACTTCCCTTTCGAGTCCATCACATCTGAAGCCCAGGGCCATGCCCTTATGGACCATGTCCACTCCAGTCTACCTCATATGCGCGGTGTTAAACACCTGGCCGAGTTCTACCAGTGCCCCGAAACCCTACAAGATGTCAAATCCGCACGATACGAGTGGGTGCGCAGAGATTACCCGGGTCTAATAAGAAAATCCCTCGAGGGCACACACGCCATCATGATGGATGATGGCTTAGCTCCAGAGGTCATCCAGCCCTACAAGTGGCATCGTCAGTTTGTGCCCACCGTCTCGAGGATAGTGCGCATCGAAGCCATCGCTGCTGAACTACTCGAGCACCTGGCCCACGCCGCTGGCTTCATGAGGGTCGGTCTCGATGCTGATTGGCACATTAGCCAGACCGAGAGCTTTCTCGTGCGCTTCAATACCGTCTTCCGCAATCAAATCAGAACCCTTGCCAATGATCCAGATGTTCGTGGCTTCAAATCCGTCATCTGCTATCGCACCGGCCTTGACATCTCAACCGACAGTCGAAAGAACTTCCGCCCTCAACAGTCCCTTACTGAATCAGTCCTGTTGCAATCTTTTCACGACTTTCTGCAAACCGCTGTTCGCGACCACAAATATCGCATTCAGCAGAAAGAAGTCAATGATTATCTCGTCGTCGCAGTGTGTGACGTCCTGGAGAAGCTAGTTGATACCGATGGCGAGAACGTTCCATTCCAGTTCCATACTGGCCTGGGTGATGCTGATATCAATCTGGTCAAGGCGAACCCCGCCTATATGCAACCACTGATCGAGGCATTTCCTAATGTAGATTTTGTCCTCCTTCACTCCGCCTACCCATATACTCGAGAAGCAGGCTATCTAGCAACTACTTACTCTAATGCCTGGCTGGATATTGGGGAGGTATTCCCTATGCTGTCTAGAGATGGTGAAGAATCGGTCTTGCGCCAGGCACTTGAACTCACGCCAAGTACAAAAATCCTCTGGAGTACAGATGGTCATTTCTATCCTGAAACATACTGGCTGGCCAATCGCCACTTCAGGGAATCACTTGAGAAGCTGCTAACCGCGTATGTGGCAGCTGGGGATGTCACGGTCGCTCAAGCAATTGACATGGCTATCGACATCATGTTTTGGAACTCTAACACCCTGTACAAGCTGGATGAGGAACGCAAATTCCCCGAGCTGCTCAACGCCTGCGGTAGGGGAACAGGCGAGAGCTTGCGTACCCTGGTCAATGGAAGTTCGAAAGCTCCCTCATTCCGATCATATGCTAGCACTGCTGTTGCCACAGCTGGGCCATCCGGTCTCCGCCCGTCGGGATCTGCCTCCACGTTGCAGGCATCCAATGCCAACCTTACGCTGCGTTCCGGCAGTACAAGCAGTGCATCGGGTCCTAGCTCGAGTGCCGCCCTCTTCGCACAAAATCTGACAATCTTCGATGCCTTTATGCGGACAAATCCAAATGTCAAGTATATCTGGTATCAATTTATTGACTACACTGGCACACCGCGGAGCAGAATGGTGACTATCTCGCATTTCCGAAAACAACTGTCATCAGGGAAGTGCCCTTATGTGACCTCCGCGTTAACCCGCTTGTTGCAGAACGACACCCCAGCTACCGGTTGTTCGCCATCCGGCCAATTCTTTCTTTCTCCGGATCTCTCAACACTCACCCTCAACAGAGGCATTTCTTCACCATCTGCAACAGTGCAGACCTGGTGGATGGCAGACACCGAACAAATTCCTGCCCTCGAGCATTACGATCGATGTCCCCGTTGGGCATTGCAGACACAAGTCAATGCACTGAAAGCCGAGTTCAATATTACCATTCTCATGGGCTTTGAGATTGAGATTGTCTTTATGCGTCCCGTCTACAACGAGGATAAATCTGACTTTGTTGACTTCCAACCCTTGAATTACGTCCACTCATGGGCTGGAATGACTAACCAACAACTTGACACCCTACCCATGATCGAAGAGATCGTGGATTCCCTAGCAGAGATCGATATACACTTGCCAGAATTCCATGCTGAGGCTGCTCCTGGACAATGGGAATTTCCTCTTCCCGCCTTTGAACCTATCAAATCCGTTGATGTTCTCTTCAAGACTAGAGATGTGATCCGGAATGTCGCGAAGAAACACGGCCTCAAAGCAACCTGCTATCCCCGACCCTTCGCCTCCAGTCCTGGGAGCGCAAACCACGCCCATTTCAGCGTGAATGGGCCAGGTGACACGGTGGAAAGATGTGAGAGCTCATTCTTGGCCGGCGTTCTGGAACATCTTCCCGCGATCCTAGCCTTCACCCTTCCGATCGAGGAATCCTATGCTCGCGTTGGCGCTGGTATCTGGGCAGGTGGCGAATACGTGTGCTGGGGCACTCAGAACAAGGAGGTTCCACTCCGCAAGTGTGGCCCAGGGCATTATGAGCTAAAGACCATCGATGGCACTGGAAACACATACCTTGGGATGGCTGCACTACTTGCGGCTGGTTTGCATGGGCTAAGACAAGACCTCAAACTTGAAGTCAAAGATTGCCTGGGTGACCCGACAGGAATTGGCGAGGAAGAAAGGCAGAAACTAGGTATTTCAGTGAAGGTACCCAACTCCCTCGAGAAGAGTCTCAAGGCGTTGGACCGAGACAAGGTTTTGAGACGCTCGCTAGGATATGCTATCGTGGATGACTATGTCGCGACAACCGAAGGTGCCATGCATCTGTTGCGTGGGTTCAACGACGACAGGAGAAAAGTTTGGCTGATGAGCCGCTACTGAGGGTGGATGAGAAGGGTTGACGGATCATATCATTGGCTAAAACTATATATTGCGTTTGCCACGAGTTTGGAATTCAGCGGGAACGGTGGTTGGAGTTTGGAAGAGGTTGGAGATGTTCGACATGTATCAGTTGCGAAACGGGCCGACGACGGCCTAGCTATCCGGAGCAATCCCTACTGAGCCCAGACTATGAGAGTCGGGAAGATCTCAACTCCCAGTTGTTCCAGGCATTACACCGGGCACAGATGTTTTAGATGTTCGGATTCGTCACCATCGAGTACAGAGAGAAGACAGGCAGTACGTGATTTTGTGATTGCATCCAAGTCGGAGACTGAATTGGTTTTTGGTTTCCGCAGGATGCATCAGCGCAAGGCACAAGGCATACCAGTTGGGCCTGGAGAAGCGGGCCTTGGTCGCACATACAACACCACAACCACAAAATGAAGGCCACCACCCCTCTCACCACACTGCTGAAATGTTGAGTTTCCTATATATTGTTTTTCTTACCTGCCCTTCCTCGCACAGTTTCCTCATGTGTGTATGTTATGTACCTTACGTTGGACTATGGTATAGCACTATAGTCAGTTATATATAGCGCGGGGCCTGAGTTAGTTAGTTAGTTAATTGCTAGAATAGAGAAAAAGGAGGTGGAATGGAATGGAATGGAGTGAGATGGGATGGGCTGGGCAGGGATTCATGGGAATCGGAATGTTGAAACACTTTTGCCTTCGACCCTGACAGACAGACTAGACACTATTTGTACAACAACACAACACAATACAATCACTACTACAATCAGTCAATCAATTACTGGGTCATCCATGTTTTTAAGCTCGAATCAATATCGTGTATGTTACGTTCTCCTGCCGTGCCTGAGTTGGAGGGATGGATGGTCTGTCTGCTTACTCAGGGCAGGCACCAAGTTGCAGATAAGAATTCTGCCTAGCTAACTACAGATAAATCTGGCTTGCTGACTGGCTATAGCTCGATAGAATCACTGCCCTTTCACGACCAAGCGCCAGGCATGTCCGGTCCATCGCGACAGCTCGGGCAGATTATGCCACTGCCCCTGCTTTTGCCTTGGCTCCTAGAAGTGGAGGGAACTAGAGAGAGCGAGTCACTCCCGTCCCCTTTTAGCAATAATGGGCTGCTATCGACCTCACTGTCGCGTTCGGGCTGTGGAGGTTGCGGTTGCAGCCACCAGTCCGACATGTCGACGCCGCAGCGCTCGCAGTGGTCTGAATTCATGTTCGAGAGACTCGTGCTTTCAGCCGTTGGCGTGTGGCTAGAGCCACCGCTGGGGGACCCATTTGATGATGTGGAAGGAGAAGGAAGCCCGTACGCGCTACTGATGACACGACTAGGCAGGACCTATTTGCCCGCGCGTGTGGCGAAGAAGCTAGACAGTTCGCGGAGCAGCGGGGTTTTGGCGGGTGAGATGTCCTGGGTTGGGAGCAGAGTATGCGGCTTCGAGGGATCGCATGTGCCTGTTCCGCTGAGAGTTGAAAGTAGGGTGCTTGTTGTGGTAGACATGGATATCTTGCGGAGCGAGAAGCGGCGTTTCGGGGTAAGGGAGATCGAGTTGCTGCGGTGGAAGAACTGTTGTGAGAGGGATGAGCTGCGGCTGGTTTGTGGAACGGATGGAATCTGAGGAGATTGGGATTCGTGGAAGATGGTCTCTTGGTCGCGGCTGGCAAGAGGGAGGTCGTCGTTTAGCGGGTTGCCAGCAGGTAGACTGAGAAGACGAGATTGTCCTCGAAATTCTCGCTCTCGCCCCATGCGATGTCGTTCATAAGGTTCCAGAAGTCCAGGAGGATCGCAGGTTCCTCGTCGTCCCAGTGCTTGATCGATCGCGTCATCATTCTCGGTTGCAGGAGGGGCCTCTGCTTGTCGAGATGTGACTGGATCAATTATCGGGTTTAGTTGTAAGCGTTCTTGAGGGGCTTTTTCTCTTAGAGTTGAATGGGTTGGATTTCCAGGAACTGTGGTGGATGATTGTTTTGATAATGGACAGGGTTTCTCATCCACGACTGTCCGGCACCGAGTAGCCATGTCGTGATGCGAACCAGATTCAAACGAGTTTCGACTTGAAGATAGAAGTGACATCCAAGGAGGAGTGAGACAATGCGATGGCACTGCTCGTGATGCTTGTTCAGTTGTGACATCGAGGGGAGCACTCAATGATATCATGCCATTTTGGTTTGCCAGTCGCTTTGGAACAACAATCTCCGAGACGGGAGTCTTCGACACTCTCACATGCTGTTCCAACTTTGGAGCAGATTCAGGCTCCTCACTGCATCGCGAACAAACAGGAGGCTCGTCGACGACTATGCCGGTCTTGTAAGGGTTTCCACGAGTGGTGAGATAGCTGGGGGGCGTCAAGGGTGACTACAACGAGTTAGGTATCCAACACGCAACTGGGCTCATGGGTCACACCGCGCAGATCAGGCATGAGAAACAACTCCAGTGCCACTAGCACCAACCGAAGCCCACCGCATCTGTCTTCCTGAACACAACTTCACCACATCGCCAGCATATACTGATGTTGTGTATCCACTTCTAGCAGTCCACGCAGACAATACGGCTTTCAAGCCCAAAGGTTTGCGGAGGTGGATCTTGCTCCTGCCAGCAGACAGTGCAGAGGAACTTGTATGAGGGTTTCGAAGGTTGGATAGAAATATGATCTGTAGGGCATTTTATAGCTGGTGAGCTAGGAGAGGTGATACCTTGGGTATTCGACGTCGGCGGAGATATTGGTGTCGATAGTGATTGTCGTGCAGCTGTGGCCGCAAGTGTATGCAGTGGGTATGCCATGAAGGGAGAATTGCCGACAATGAAACGAATGGATATTTGTAACGCTGATGAGCAAAAGTGAGATGTAAGGAAGAGACAAGGATATTAACAGGATTTGATAATCTGCTGATCACCCCTTCCATCTCAGGGGAGTCGACTAGCTCCTTCCTCTGCCCTCTCCTAGAATCCCCAGTGAGGCTTTGCCAACCAAGTGGCGTAAGCCGACATGCCGGCAATCCATATCAATGTTCCAAAGTATCCCACCGGTCTCCCCCAGCCCAATGAGTCTTTGGCACGGATGCCGTATTCGACATGGGCGACTCTGAAAAAGAAGAGCAGAGCAAGAGCTCTGGTCAAAAACCGCGGGCTACCACCATTTGCTTCGACTATAGAAGCTACCAGCAACGCATATGGGACATTCTCGACAAAGTTCCCGTGGCATCGTGACGCAATAAGCAATTCTTTAGACTGAGTTTGCTCGATCAAAGGCGTGCTCGGCTTTTGGTTGGCGTCCCTGGTATTGCTAGACTTGACTTCATCGCCAATATATGTGTTGACAGCTTGTCGGACCAGGCTCACCCTAAGATTGAGCAGGACAAAGTAGGCTGCAAACGCTGTAGAGAGATTAGCCACTGGCCACAGGCAAGTCTGCAATCGTATCTCTGTGCTACGTCGTGACTTACCTGGTGCAAATGTGCCCGTGACGGGTAGAAGAAGAGGAAGCGTAGCCATGTTCGAAGGCTGATAGTCTCAGTGTTGGACCTTAAGGCTTCAGGGAGACTGAACTTGTGTTGTTAATTTGTCAGTGATGGAAACTCCTGCTTTCATGGAGCACATCCTCATTTATATATTCACTTTGTTGCACGTCCTTACTGATCCGTTCCCTACCGTATCCGATTAATCGTCGAGGCCAGTCCATCAAGCGTTCGGACGCCTAGACATCATCATCTCCTTCTCAGTAGTTACAACGTCACACGATTTCGAACTGCGGTCAATAGCTTGGCTGTGGAACTCTGGGCAGGCTGTCGATTTGAATGTTTCTGCGATACGA
>Ga0105239_10008386_pt1 | contig 11772 bp, 5 predicted proteins | sample KBSC44metaG_FD_92761 | JGI IMG/M metagenome (GOLD analysis project Ga0105239, IMG submission 92761) | Corn rhizosphere microbial communities from Kellogg Biological Station, Michigan, USA - KBS C4-4 metaG | ecosystem: Host-associated > Plants > Roots > Rhizosphere > Soil | place: Michigan, USA...
CGACGTGTTCCCGGCGGAGTCGGAGTCCGAGGCGCTGCGCATCGAGCTGTTCGACGGCGAGGTCGAGAACCTCTCGCTGTTTGACCCGCTCACCGGCGAAGTGCTGCGCAAGGTGCCCCGCTACACGGTGTACCCGAAAACCCACTATGCCAGCACGCGCCAGAGCGTTCTCAACGCGATGGAGACGATCAAGGTCGAGCTGTCGGAACGGCTGGAGCAGCTTTACCGGGACAACAAGCTCGTCGAGGCGCAGCGCCTGGAGCAGCGCACCCGCTTCGACCTGGAAATGATGGCGGAGGTGGGGTTCTGCCAGGGCATCGAGAATTATTCGCGGCACATGACCCGCCGCGGCCCGGGCGAGCCGCCGCCGACGCTTTTCGACTACCTGCCGCCGGACGCGTTGATGGTGGTGGACGAGTCGCACGTCACCGTTCCCCAGCTGGGCGCCATGTACAAGGGCGACCGTTCGCGCAAGGAGACGCTGGTGGAATTCGGTTTCCGCCTGCCGTCGGCCATGGACAACCGTCCCCTTCGCTTCGAGGAATGGGAGCGCCGCGCGCCGCGTGCTATCTATGTCTCGGCCACGCCGGCGAAGTACGAACTCGAGCGCTCTATGGACAACGTGGTCGAGCTGGTCGTGCGTCCCACGGGCCTGATCGATCCCGAGGTGGAGGTGCGGCCGGTGCGCACGCAGGTCGACGACCTGCTGGGCGAGATCCACAAGCGCGTGGCGATAGGCGACCGCGTGCTGGTCACCACGCTGACCAAGCGCATGGCGGAGAACCTGACGGATTACCTGTCCGAGCATGACGTGCGGGTGCGCTACCTGCATGCGGACATCGACACGGTGGAGCGTACGGAGATCATCGCGACTTGCGGCTGGGCGAATTCGACGTGCTGGTGGGTATCAACCTGCTGCGCGAGGGACTGGACATGCCCGAAGTGTCGCTGGTGGCCATCCTCGATGCGGACAAGGAGGGGTTCTTGCGCTCCACGCGCTCCCTGATCCAGACCATCGGCCGCGCCGCCCGAAACGTACGCGGCAAGGCGATCCTGTACGGCGACACCATTACCGGCTCCATGAAGGACGCCATGGACGAGACGGCGCGACGCCGCGAGAAGCAGGTTGAATACAACACGCTCCATGGCATCACGCCCACCACGGTGGTGCGCCGCATTGCGGACATCATGGAAGGTGCACGCGCCGACGTGGGCTCCCGCGGCAAGGGCCGCAAGGGTAAGGAGGCGAAGAAGGCCCAGGAGGAGCAGGCCGATTACGGCTCTCTGACCCCGGAGCAGGTCGGCTCCACGATCAAGAAGCTGGAGACGCGCATGTACAAGCACGCCCAGAACCTCGAGTTCGAGGAGGCGGGCAAGCTCCGCGACGAGATCCACCGGCTGCGGGACCGGGCCCTGCGCTGACACGGGCCGGCCCGGGAAAAAAATCCAGCCGGGCTCTTGCAGCCGGGGTCGGGCGCCGGTAAACTGCGCAGCTCTTCGGGCGGTTAGCTCAGCGGTAGAGCACTACCTTGACATGGTAGGGGTCACAAGTTCGATCCTTGTACCGCCCACCACTTTCCCTCACCGGGGCGGTGGCACGAAGAAGCTGAAAAAAGGAGCCTGCGGCTCCTTTTTTTGTGCCCGGCATTTGGACGACATGCAGAACGGCCCCCACTCACGCTTAGTGATGACCGGCAACCCGGTGCAGGCATGGCGTGCGCTAGCCAGACTGGAGGCCCTGACGCGAATCGGTCCGGATTCTCACGACCCATCGCCTCGCGTCCCTGCACACTGAGGAGGATCAGCGCGATGGAGTACGTCATGAAGAAGACGCGATACCCGGGCCCAGGCCGGCCCGCGGGCTACGCCGGCTGCATGCATCCCTCAGGTGCCGACCTTGCGGGCATACTCGGCGGTATGCAGGAGCAATTGGGCCGGCTCGACGAGCGTACGGCCAGTATGAATGTGCTCCTTGACCGGATGATGCAGCGTCAGGACGCAACCGATGCCCGTTTGGCAGCGGCAGAGGTCCGTACGGAGCAGCGTTTTTCGGAGGTGGAGCAGCGTTTTGCCGACGCTGAAGCCAGGTCGGAGCAGCGCGTACTCGCATCGGAAGCGCGATCCGATCAGCGCCTTGCGGCAACCGAAGCCCGACTCATAAAGCGTCTGGATGCGAGCGACGAGCACGCCAGGGCCGAAACAGCGCGCCTCGGCTTGCGACTGGATGGTGTGGAAACCAGGCTGGAACAGCTGATCGCCTGGAAACACCGCGTCGTGGGTGCGGTGTTGGCCGCGGGCGTGGCCGGTGGTGTTGCAAGTATCGTGGCCGATACCGTGTTTCGTCTGCTCGGCATGTCGCGGTAACCGGAATGAGGCCGCGTGGCGGCTCAGGGCCCGCCAGCACGCCGCAGAGTCGCTACACTCGTTGCTTTCCCGGTGGAGCGACATCCCGTGGGCTACCTTCTGATCAAATCCCTGCACATCGTCTTCGTCATCGCCTGGATGGCAGCGGTCTTTTACCTGCCGCGGATACTGATCAACATCGTGGAGGCGGGCGGCGAGGCCGCGGTCCGCGCACGGCTCATCCTGATGGGCCGTCGGCTCTACCGGTTCGGGCACATCATGTTCGGGGTGGCGCTCGTTTTCGGTCTGGTGCTTTGGTTTTATTTCCACATCGCCGGCGGTTGGCTGCACGTGAAGCTGGCACTGGTCGCCGCGATGCTCGCCTACTACCTCTGGACGGGACGCCTGCTGAAACGCAGCGAGGCTGGCGGTTCGCTGCCGTCGTCCAAGGCCCTACGGCTTTGCAACGAGTTGCCGGTGCTGGTCCTGTTGGCCATCGTCTATCTCGTTGTCGGGAAGCCGTTCTGACGTCTCGTCCCGTGCGACATGAGGCAGGCATCATCACCCGCATGATTCCCGAGTCCGCTGGAGCCCCGTGGTGACTGTAGCGAACGACATCGCGCCAGGCCTCATGGTCCTGCATGGCAACCGCCTGGAAGAACTGCGTGACGTCCTGGTGGCGTGGCTTCGCCGTGCACCCCTGCAGCCCCTGGAAAACGAATCGATCCTGGTCCAGTCCAACGGCATCGCGCAATGGTTCCGCCTGGCTCTGGCACGCTCGGAGGCCGATGGCGGCATGGGTATCGCCGCGGCCGTCGATGTCCAGTTGCCGGGGCGTTTTCTCTGGGTCGCGTACCGCGCCGTGCTCGGCAAGGATGCCGTGCCGCCGGAGTCGCCTTTCGACAAGTCCCGTCTGGTCTGGCGCCTGATGCGCCTGTTGCCTTCCGTGGCCGCCGAGGAGGGCTTCGCATCGCTGAGCGCGTTCCTCGGCAAGGACGACGACGCGCGCAAGTGCCACCAGCTGGCCGAGCGGCTTGCCGACCTCTACGACCAGTACCAGGTATACCGTGCCGACTGGCTCGACGATTGGGCGGCAGGACGCGACGTGCTGCGGGATGCCCGCGGTGCGGCGCCCGACATGGCGGAAGACGATCGCTGGCAGGCGCGCCTGTGGCGTCGCCTGCTGGACGATGTCGGCCCGGACGAGGCCGACGGCCACCGTGCCGCGGTCCACGAGCGCTTCCTGAGGGCCGTGGCCTCCACGTCGGAGCGTCCGGCAACCCTGTCGCGCCGCATCGTGGTGTTCGGCATGTCGTCGCTCCCGCGGCAAACGCTGGAGGCCCTGTCCGCGCTGGCGCGCTGGTCGCAGGTGGTGCTGGTGGTGATGAATCCGTGTCGCCACTACTGGGCGGACATTGTCGACGACCGCGAGTTGCTGCGGGCCGAGCGGAGGCGTCAGGAAAGCAAACCCGGCATGCCCCTGCTGCCGTCCGACGAGGACATGCACCTCTACGCCAACCCCCTGCTGGCCGCCTGGGGCAAGCAGGGTCGCGACTACATCCGCCTGCTCGACGAGTTCGACCATCCGGATACCTATCGCGAGCGTTTCACCGCGTGGGACCAGCGCATCGACCTGTTCGCCGAGCCGACCGGCAACACGCTGCTCGGGCAGGTGCAGGCGGCCATCCTCGACCTGGAGCCCCTGCCGGAAGAACCGCGGCCGGTGGCGGCGGACGACACCTCCATCGTCTTCCATCTCGCGCACGGGCCGCAGCGCGAGGTGGAGATCCTGCACGACCAGCTGCTTGCCCGGTTCGAGGCGTCAGCCCGCGACGGCCATCCCATCCTGCCTCGCGACGTGATCGTGATGGTGCCCGATATCGAAACCTACGGCCCGCACATCGACGCCGTCTTCGGCCGCGTGCCGCGCGACGACCCGCGATTCATTCCGTTCAGCGTGGCGGATCGTGCGGCCCGTGGCACCGTTCCGCTGGTCATGGCGCTGGACATGCTGATGGGCATGACCGAGTCGCGGTTCACGGCCGGCGAGATGGCCGATCTGCTCGATGTCCCGGCGGTGCGCACGCGTTTCGGCCTGGCCGAGGACGACCTGCCCTTGCTGCATCGCTGGATCGGCGGCGCCGGTATCCGCTGGGGGCTGGATGCGGCACAGCGCGGTTCGCTGGGGCTACCGGCCCTGGAGCAGAACACCTGGGCGTTCGGCCTGCGGCGCATGTTGCTGGGCTATGCCGTGGGGGAAGGGGAGGCATGGGGCGATATCGAGCCCTTCGACGAGGTGGGCGGGCTCGATGCGGCACTGGTCGGTCCGTTGTCCGATCTCCTCGCCGCACTCGGTCGCCACTGGCAACACATGGCCGAACCGGCGCCAGCCGCGACATGGGGGACGCGCCTACGCCGGCTGATCGACGATTTCTTCGACCGCTCCGACGCCGAGGATGCCAAGCAGTTGGAGCGCCTCCTGGATGCCCTCGATACCTGGGAGGGCGCTTGCGCCGAAGCCCGGTTCGACGAGCCCTTGCCGGTGGACGTGGTGCGCGAGGCCTGGCTGGGTCAGTTCGACGACGCGGGACTCTCCAAGCGATTCCTCGCCGGTGCAGTCAGCTTCGGTACGCTGATGCCCATGCGGGCTATCCCGTTCCGGGTGGTCTGCCTGCTGGGCATGAACGACGGCGACTACCCGCGTGCCCGCCCCCCCATGGATTTCGACCTGATGTCGCGGTCGGGTGCGTGGCGGCCGGGCGACCGCTCGCGTCGTGAGGACGATCGCTACCTTTTCCTTGAGGCCCTGCTGTCCGCGCGCGATGCCCTGCACATCGGCTGGGTCGCGCGCAGCGCCCGCGACAACAGCGAGCGCGCGCCATCGGTGCTGGTGGGACAACTGCGCGATTACCTGGCATCGGCATGGCTGTGCGCCGACGGTCAGCCGCTTCTGGCACGCCTGTCGGTGGAGCACCCGTTGCAGCCCTTCAGTCGTGCCTACTTTCGTCAGGGCGACGCCCGGTTGTTCACCTACGCCAGCGAGTGGCGCCAGGCGCACGACATCGCACCGTCCGCCGACGCGTCGACCTTGCCGGCGCTGCTCGTCGAACGGCCCATCGGGCTTGCCGTGCTGCGGCGTTTCCTGCGTCATCCGGTGCGGGAGTTCTTCCAGGCACGGCTCGGCGTGCGGTTCGAACTGGGTGACATCGCAGGCGACGACCAGGAGCCGTTCGCGGTCGATGCGCTGGGTCGGTTCGGCATGACCGACACCTTGCTGCGTGCCGCCATCCACAGCGGCAACGACGCCGCAGACGCGATCGATATGGCCGCATCGCGGCTGCAACGCAGCGGCCTGCTGCCCATGGGCGGGTTCGCTGCGCCGGTGCGCCGTGAACTGACGGCCACGGCGTCGGCCATCTTCGCCCGGTTCGTGACCGAGCGCCGCCGCTGGCCGGTCGATGCCGGCAAGCGGGAAGTGCGTGTCGAGGCCGCGGGTGTGGTCGTCGAGGACTGGCTGGCCGAGCTCCGTGCCGATACGGAAGGCAACCTCGCCGCTTTCCTGCTTTCGCCCGCGAATGTGCTGGAGCCCGATGGCTCACCACGTACGCACCGGCTGGTGATGCCGTGGATCGACCACCTGGTGGCCCAGGCCGCCGGGCTTGCCGTGCAGACCCGTTACGTCGGGCCGGATGCCACGATCGTGCTTGCCCCGATCCCGACCAACCGTGCCACGGCGATGCTGGAGACGCTGCTGCTTGCATGGCGCGAGGGCATGCGGTCGCCGCTGCCGGTCGCCGCGCGCACCGCGCTTTCGGCGCTCCTGGCCCCGGAGGAATCATTGATGCAGGCCGCACGACAAGCCTACGAGGGCGTCTACGATCGTGCACGGGGCGAAGTGGACGGCGATCCGTACCTGATGCGCGCGTGGCCCGAGTTCGATGCGCTCGAGCGCGCCGGTTTCACCCGCTGGCTGCAGCCCTATCGCCACCTGCTGGGCGCGCTTCACGTGGAGCGCGCATGACCCTCGACTTCCAGACGCTGGACCCGCTGACCATGCCGCTGGACGGCGTGCGCCTGATCGAGGCCAGTGCCGGCACGGGCAAGACGTGGACGATCGCCGCACTTTACGTGCGCGCCGTGTTGGGCCATGGCGTGGCGCAGCCCCTGCTGCCACCGCAGATCCTGGTGGTGACGTTTACCGAGGCGGCCACGCAGGAACTGCGCGAGCGCGTGCGGGCGCGTCTCGTCGAGGCGGCCGCCGCCTTCCGTGCCGGCACGACAAAAGAGCCCTTCCTCGCCGCGCTCCTGGATGCCTGCGAGGCGGAGCGTCATGGCGCGTGCGCGCGCCGGCTCGAACTCGCCGCGCAATGGATGGACGAGGCGGCCATCTTCACCATCCATGGCTGGAGCCAGCGGATGCTGATCCAGCATGCCTTCGGCAGTGGCCACGCCTTCGCCCAGACGCTGGAGCCGGACGAGAGCGAACTGCTCGCCGAGTGCGTACGCGACTACTGGCGCAAGGCGTTCTACCTGCTCGACGAGGCGCGTCTCGCGCCCATCCTCGAGGAATGGCAGACGCCCGATGCGCTTGCGCGCGCACTACGCCCCTTGCTGTTCGGCGGCGAGGCCACGTTGCGCGTCAACGGCGAGGTATTGGCCTCCGGCGGCGATCTCGATGCGGCCCTGCTCGATCGTGCCGCATGGGACGAGGAGGATGAGCGACGCCACGCGGATGCGGCGCGCACTTGGCTCGCCGATATCGATCGCATCGAGGCGACCATTACCGCCGCGGTAGGCGACAAGACCCTGCACAACGGCTGGTACAAGCCGGACCGTATTCCCACCGATCTTGCCGCCATGCGTTACTGGGCGGAACGTGCCGAACGCGTCGACTTCGATATCGCGCGTTATTCCGTGACGCGGCTGGGCAAGGCGACGGGCAAGGGCAAGCATCGGCCCGAGCATCCGGCGTTTGCGGCGCTGGAACACTGGCAGGCCTGGCAGGCGGGAAAGGTAGGCGTTCGCCATGTCGTGTTGGCCGACGCCCTGGCCTGGGTACGCGAGCGTTTCGCCGCGCAGAAACGGCGGCGCGCGCAGATCGGGTTCGACGACCTCCTGCTGCGCCTGGATCGGGCGCTCGCGGCCGACACCGGTACGGGACTGGCGCAGACCATCGCCCGGCAATACCCGCTTGCCCTCATCGACGAGTTCCAGGACACGGACCCCTTGCAGTACCGGATCTTCCGCGCGATCTACGCCGCGGCGGAAGGTACCGGACTGTTGTTGATCGGCGACCCCAAGCAGGCCATCTATGCCTTCCGCGGGGCCGACATCCAGACCTACCTCGGGGCCAGGGCGGAAGCCCTCCCGCCGCATTACAGCCTGGACACCAACCATCGTTCCAGCGAGGCCATGGTGGCGGCCGTCAACGCGTTGTTCGGGCATGCCGAAACCCATGCCACGGGAGCCTTCCACTTCCCCGACCGTGGGCTGCCCTTCGCACCGGTGCGGTCCCGTGGCCGTAGCGAACGCCTGGTCATCGACGACGACGTGCCCGCGGCCTTGCAGGTCTGGCTGCTCGACGACGAACAGCCGGTCGGCGTGCGTATCTATCGCGAGCAGATGGCAGGCGCCTGCGCCACGCATATCGTCGAACTGCTGAATGCCGCGGGCCGTGGCCGCTGCGGTTTCGTTTCGGCCGAAGGCCACTTCACGGCGTTGAAGCCGGCGGATATCGCCGTCCTGGTCCGTAGCCACAGCGAGGCGACCCAGATACGCGATGCGCTGGCGCAGCGCCACGTGCGCAGCGTGTTCCTGTCCGATCGCGACTCGGTGCTCGAAAGCATCGAGGCCCACGACATCCTGCTCTGGCTGCGTGCCGTGGCCGAGCCATCCTCCGACACGGCCATGCGTGCCGCGCTGGCCACCCGCAGCCTCGATCTGGGCTATGGCGAACTGGAGCGCCTCAATGTCGACGAGCGGCACTGGGAGCGGCGTGGGCAGGAGCTGTTCGAACTGCGCGAGACGTGGCGTCGGGGCGGGGTGCTAGCCATGCTGCACCGTTTCCTGCACCTGTTCGACCTTCCGGCGCGGTTGCTGGCGCAGCGCGGCGGCGAACGCAGCCTGACCAACCTGCTGCACCTAGCCGAGCTGCTGCAGCAGGCCGCGTCCACGATCGAGGGTGAGCAGGCGCTCATCCGTCATCTGGCCGAGCGTATAGCCGACACCGCCGGTCACACGGGCGACGACCAGATCGTCCGCCTGGAAAGCGACGACGACCTGGTCAAGGTGGTGACCATCCACAAGTCGAAGGGTCTGGAATATCCCCTGGTCTTCCTGCCCTTCGCAGCCGCCGTGGCAGGCATGCGCCCGGGGCAGGGGTATCGCTACCACGACGGCAACGGGGCACAGCTGGAACTGGTCGCGGCCAGCCACCAGGGTGCGGGCGATGCCGTGCGTGAAGCGAAGGAGGCTGCCGAGCGCGCGGTGTTGCAGGAAGACCTGCGCCTGCTCTACGTCGCCCTGACCCGTGCGCGTCACGCGTGCTGGATCGGTGTCGCGCCGGTCAGTCATGCGTCCGCGAAAAAACCGCAGCTGCACAAGGCGGCGTTGGGTCACCTGCTGACCGGTGGCGCGGAGATAGACAACGGCGCGATAGAGGGTCTTCTGCGGCGCCTTGCGGACGGTCATGCCTGCATCGCCGTGGACTACATGCCCGCGCCGGAAGACAACCGCTACGAACCCCCGGTGCAGCAGGAACATCCTGCACCGGCGCGTCGTGCGCACATCGCGCGCGCCGAGCCCTGGTGGATCGCCAGCTACAGTGCACTGCGTCATGCGGAGGACGACATCGTCGCGCCGGAAACCGCCACCGACGACGTGATCGTCGAATACGCGAGCGAGCGTCCGGCGGCGCTGGCGGAGGCCGGCAGCATCCATGCGTTCGAGCGTGGCGCGGAGGCCGGCACCTTCCTGCACGACCTGCTCGAGTGGATGGCGGAGGAAGGCTTTGCGGCGGTCGCCCGCGATCCGCAGCGCCTGCGCGATACCGTGGCACGCCGCTGCGAGCGTCGCGGCTGGGCGCACGCGATCGACCTGCTGACGACCTGGCTGCTCGGGTTGCTGTCCACGCCGCTGTCCTTGCCTGACGGCCGCACGCTCGCGCTCGGTGCGCTGGACGATCCCCGCCGCTATCGCGCGGAGCTGGAATTCCTGTTCGAAGCGAAGGGTGTCGATGCGCTCGCGCTGGACCGCATCGTCCGCACCCACACGCTGGATGGCGCGGCAAGGCCGGCGCTCGCGTCCGATCGCGTCAACGGCATGCTCAAGGGCTTCATCGATCTCATCATCGAGCACGAAGGGCGCTGGTATGTCGTGGACTACAAGTCCAACTGGCTGGGCACCGACCAGCACGCCTACACGCCGGAGGCCATGCGCCGCTCCATCCTCGACGCCCGCTACGAGTTGCAATACGCGCTCTACCTGCTTGCGCTGCATCGCCAGCTGCGTACACGCCTGGGCGACGCCTACGACTACGACACCCATATCGGTGGGGCCATCTATCTTTACCTGCGTGGCGTGGACGGTCGCGGTCACGGCGTGCATGCCGAGCGTCCGCCGCGGGCGATGATCGACGCGCTGGACACCTTGTTCCGGGGAGCGGACGCATGAACACCGTGCCGACACGCGACGACCTCGATCGCTGGATGGACAACGCGGTGGCGGAGGATCGTCTTCGTCCGGTCGATCGCGCGTTCGTGCGCTTCCTCGGCAGCCTCGATCCCCAGGGTGATCCGCGGGTCCTGCTGGCGGCGGCGCAGGCCAGCCGCGAGCTGGGCGATGGACATATCTGCGTCGACATCGGCACCTGGAACACCGCCGCCGACGCCGCGCTGGCGGATATCCGGCCTGTCCTCGCAGCCTCGCCGCTGGTGGCCGGTCCCACGGGGGACGCCGCCGCGCCGCTGGTCCTCGATGGCGATCTGCTCTACCTGCGCCGTTTCTGGCGTGACGAGGCACGCGTGGCCGAGGCCGTGCTCGGCCGGTTGGCGCCGCTGCCGGTGCCGGACGACCTGGCCGCGGAGCTGGATCGCCTGTTTCCTGTCGTGGAGAGCGGACCCGACTGGCAGAAGATCGCCTGTGCCATCGCGGCGCGGGGCGCGTTCGCCGTCATCACGGGCGGCCCGGGCACGGGCAAGACCACGACGGTCATTCGCCTGCTGGGGCTGTTGCAGACGATGGCGCAGCGTGCGGGCCAGCCGCGCCTGCGCATACGTCTCGCCGCGCCCACCGGCAAGGCGGCTGCGCGACTCAACGCGTCCATCGCCGTGCAGATCGATCGGCTGCAGGTCGATGCTTCCGTCAAGCAGGCGATACCCGCGGAAGTCACCACGCTGCACCGCCTGCTGGGCAGTCGTCCGGACAGCCGTCGTTTTCGCCACGATGCCGACCATCCGCTGCACCTGGATGTCCTGGTCATCGACGAGGCCTCCATGATCGACCTGGAGATGATGGCGGCCACGCTCGACGCGCTGCCGCCGCAGGCACGGCTGGTGCTGCTGGGTGACAAGGACCAGTTGTCCTCCGTGGAAGCCGGTGCCGTCCTCGGCGACCTGTGCGCGCGAGCCGACCGAGGCTACTACGACGCCCGCACGCGGGCCTGGCTGTCCGGGACGCTCGGCGTCGACGTGGGCCCCTGGTCCGTGCCGGACGACGAGGCACGGCCGCTGGACCAGCAGGTGACCATGCTCCGGCGCAGCCGCCGCTTTGGCGAGCACAGCGGCATCGGCGCGTTGGCACTGGGCATCAACCACGGCGACATGACCGCCGTGACAGCAGCGTTTTCCACGTCGAGCGGCGAATTGGCCTTGCTGCCGGCATCGGCCGCGTCCATCGCCGCCGTGGCGATCGACGGGCGCGGCCAGACTCCGGGCTATCGGCACTACCTGGACTGGCTGGAGACAAACCGGCCCCCGCTCGGGGCTGACCTCGCAGCCTTCGAGGCATGGGCGGCGGGTGCGCTGACGGCTTATGCGCGATTCCAGTTGCTGTGCGCCACGCGTCATGGCGACGCCGGGGTAGACGCACAGAACGAACGCATCGCCAAAGGCCTGCTCGACCGTGGGCTGGTCGAGGCCACCAGCGGTTGGTACGAAGGGCGGCCGGTAATGGTGACGCGTAACGACTACGCGCTAGGCCTGATGAACGGCGACGTCGGCCTGACCCTGTGGGTGCCGGACGGGCAGGGCAGCATGGCGTTGCGCGTGGCGTTCGCCGTCATGCACGAACAGGGTGGGGAGCGCATCCGTTTCGTGGTGCCCAGTCGTCTCTCCGCGGTGGATACCGTGTTCGCGATGACGGTGCACAAGTCGCAGGGGTCCGAATTCGAACACACGGCGTTGGCGCTGCCGGCCGAACCGTCGCCCGTGC